>Ga0209262_10000026_pt1 | contig 185203 bp, 165 predicted proteins | sample Lowcelwee11metaG_FD_187171 | JGI IMG/M metagenome (GOLD analysis project Ga0209262, IMG submission 187171) | Freshwater pond sediment microbial communities from the University of Edinburgh, under environmental carbon perturbations - Low... | ecosystem: Environmental > Aquatic > Freshwater >...
GCTTCGCGATACGTTGGAAAAACTCCCAACCTGCCTCAACAGCAACATCAATTCACTGCTGCCGCTTCAGCAAACCGCATAACTCTCCCAACCCTCTCTTGTCGATGAGGTACGGCTGGCCGCTTACGGCGGGACGGCGCGGTACGGCGATGAAATGACAAAGGCGCGGAAGATTCCGCGCCTTTCTTACGCCTCGATAACGCTGAAAACGGGGTTTTCCTACAGCTTCAACGTTCAAGGTCAGGGGTGCGGCGCGGCTTCATCGCGCAGCGTCCAGAGAGCGAAGCGAACGGGGTCGACCGCAGGGTTGGGCATCATTTGCGAAGAATTACATGCAGAAGCCATACAAAGAGCAACAGCACAACCGTCAAGGGCGCTATGTTTATGAGACTTTGATATAGGAGCGACATCGGCGACAGCGATAACTCAGCAGCGAACAAGGCAGGCTTGACCCCGGCGTTGATGATGGAAAACAGCGACACGAATAACGCAAAAATTGTTATGAGCGCACCCCAGTATTTTCGGTTTTGCGCGTCCATTCGACGCTCAAGTTGTTGGGTCTTGGCATCAATGATTCTATTTACGGCGTGGATTAGAGAGTTGACGTCTTCTGCTCTTGCCCTGTCACCATCAATGAGTCGCGGAACTTTTACGCCTGCTGCTTCAATTTCCGTGCTTATCGGGTAGTCGCCAAGTGAGTTGTCCGTAATGCGGTAAGTCTTTCGACTCAATGTTGGACAGCGTGGATTGGGAGGCGGTATTTCCGCTAAGAGAAATCCCGCTGCTGCAAGCTTTGTCAAACTCTCCAACAATGCAGAGGGCGGTATGTCCGTGAACTCCAACAATATGTGCTCTTCGAGCACCGTGTTTGGTGCACGATCGTAGAAAAACATTTTGAGGCGATCTTCGATATTCATCGACGACTCCCTGTTATGGAGAGGCTCAACGTTTGAAATCACCGGCGCTACGCGGCTTTATTGCGCAGCGTCCGGTGGATTGATGGGTTGGGGCTTTGGTGGCTCATTCGCAAACCTGTACTCAAGGACAGTTCCGACTAACCAAACCAGCGTGGCTGGAATGATCCAAAGTAGCAGTGCGATGAACGCAATATTTGCCTTCGATACGGTTGCAAGGATCACGCCCAACGCCAACTCGAATAGCAAGATAAAGAACGCATTTCCATGCTCGCGAAGATGCTTATAGGATTCCACGTACTGCCGAGTCTCTTCAGTATCTTGGCTGCGAGCCTTGGTAAGGCGGGCATAATAGCTATGGGTTCGCTCCCCCTCTTTGTGAATTGAGAAGCCTAACGGGACTAGCTGAATGCATAGAACGATGGCGAGCAAGACAACCGACAATATGGCAGTCGTATTCGGAACGGCCTGATAGGAATAGAAGCCAAAAGCCATTGCTCCAACGAGAGCAAGGGAGCCGTAGAAGAACCAGCTAAACGCAGTTGTCTCCTTCGCCAAGAAGACACCACGAGCGGCATGCAGCACAAGAATCGGGGCACTGGAAATGTAACAGTACGCCAACCCGAGCGCAGCGAGGAGCGATAGGCGCTGTGCATCTAACTGCGATACATCGCTGACGCCAGGAATGATGAGATTGCGTAGGCTTGATGTCTCCGAGGCGTTTAGATAGAGAACTATCGCGGCACCGACGACCGTTCCGACAAAGTACCTGACAAAGTAAAACTCCCACCACCGCCCGTCGTTCGTTTTCTTGTCTGAACTCACTGTACCTCCTCAGTTGAAAAGCCCCAACGTAAAATGTACGTCGCAGAAAATGCCCAGATATGGACATGAATGCCTACATCTGGAATCAAACTTCCAGATGTGGCAATCGGCATATCTCCATATTTAGATATGTCGCACGACTCGACCAAGAGCGTGCGGAGGAATGACGCGAGATTACCCGCGTTTCATCGCGCGGGCAATGGTGTTGTGTGCGGAAACTCGGCGTGACCGGAGGGAATCTCCTGTTTGGGACTGGCGGGACGGCGCAGGGGATTCCTGCCGCCGTTAGAGCAGACCGCGTTCGGCGAAGGAGAGGGGAGGAACGCTGCCGGCGACGATGAAGTGGTCGAGGACGCGGACGTCGACGAGGGCGAGGGCTTGTTTCAGGGTTTGGGTCAGCAACTGGTCGGCCGACGAAGATTCGGCGACGCCGGAGGGGTGGTTGTGGGCGAGGATGGCGGCGGCGGCGTTGTGGGCGAGGGCTTGTTTGACGACTTCGCGCGGGTAGACGCTGGTTTGCGTGAGGGTGCCGCGAAACAGTTCTTCGTCGGCAATCAGGCGATTCTGGGCGTCGAGCCAGAGGACGAGGAAGACTTCGTGCTGCAGTGCGGCGAGGCGCAGGCGCAGCCAGTCGCGCACCGCCGCCGGGGCGCCGAGGGCGGGGCGCTGGCGCAGTTCCTCGTGGAGGCCGCGCCGGGCGAGTTCCAGCGTGGCGGCGAGTTGGGCGGCCTTGGCCGGGCCGATGCCCTTGACGCTGGTGAGTTCGGCCGGCGTGGCGGCGGCGAGGCGGGCGAGGCTGTGGTCGAAGCGGGCGAGCAGGGTGCGCGCCAGGTCGACGGCGCTCAGGCCGGGGATGCCGACGCGCAGGAAGATCGCCAGCAACTCGGCGTCGGCCAGGGCGGCGGGGCCCAGCGCCAGGAGGCGTTCGCGCGGACGCTGATCGTCCGGCCAGTCGGTGATGGCCATGGGTTAGAATCTCCCGCTCCGAAAACGCCATTCTATATGTCATGAGCGAACCGATGGACGAGTTGCGGGACGAACTGCAAGGCAAGCGCATCGTGCTCGGCGTCACCGGGGGCGTGGCGGCGTACAAGGCGGCGGAGTTGACGCGCCTGTTGGTCAAGGCCGGCGCTGCCGTGGAGGTGGTGCTGACCGAGGCGGGCAGCCGGTTTGTCGGCGCCGCCACCTTCCAGGCGCTCTCCGGCCATCCCGTGACGACCTCGCTGTGGGACGCGCGCTTTGCCGGCGGCATGGCGCATATCGATTTGACGCGCGCGGCCGATGCGGTGCTGGTGGCGCCGGCGACGGCGAATTTTCTTGCCCAGCTTGCCCATGGCGGCGCCGACGATCTGCTGTCTACTTTGTGTCTGGCGCGGGATTGCCCCTTGCTTGTCGCGCCGGCGATGAATCGCCAGATGTGGGAGCATCCGGCGACCGTGCGCAATGTCGCGCAGTTGCGCGGCGACGGCGTCGAAATACTGGGGCCGGCCAACGGTGCGCAGGCTTGCGGCGAGGTGGGCGAGGGGCGCATGCTTGAAGCCGAGGAAATCCTTGCCGGCTTGATCGCCTTCTTTCAGCCGAAACTGCTGGCAGGCCAGCGCGTGTTGCTGACGGCCGGGCCGACTTTCGAGGCGCTCGATCCGGTGCGCGGTCTGACCAATGTCAGCTCGGGCAAGATGGGCTTTGCGCTGGCGCGCGCCTGTGCGGAACTCGGCGCTGGTGTGACGGTGGTTGCCGGCCCCGTGGCTTTGGCGACACCCGCAGGGGTAGCGCGCGTCGATGTGCAAAGTGCATTGGAGATGCGTGCGGCGGTGCATGAGCATCTGCCGGATGCCGACATCTTCATCGCCGTGGCAGCGGTGGCCGACTTTCGGCCGGCGACGCCCGCAGAACACAAGATCAAGAAGGGCGCCGCGACCCTGACGCTGGAGCTCGTCGCCAATCCCGACATCCTGGCCGAAGTGGCGGCGCGTCCCGCTGCGCCGTTCTGCGTCGGCTTCGCCGCCGAGAGCCGCGATCTCGCCGCGTATGCCGAGGGCAAGCGCCGGGCGAAGCAATTGCCCTTGGTGGTGGGCAATCTCGTACAGGATGGTATGGGGGGCGATACGAATGTCGTCACCTTGTTCGATGCGGCGGGTCAGCACCCGCTGCCACCCGGCGACAAGCTCGCCGTTGCCCGCGCCATCGCGCGCCACATTGCCGCAATGCAAAGGAGTTAAACCCGCTATGCATACCATCGACGTGCGCATTCTCGACCGGCGCCTCAAGGACAATCAGGAAGAAGCCGCGCCGCATTACGCCACGCCGGGTGCGGCCGGCATGGATCTGCGCGCCTGCACCGAGGCGCCGTTGCACGTGCATCCGGGCGAATCGATGCTGGTGCCGGTCGGCATCGCCATCCATCTGGCCGATCCCGGCCTGGCGGCGCTGATCCTGCCGCGCTCGGGGCTTGGCCACAAGCACGGCATCGTGCTCGGCAATCTGGTCGGTCTGATCGATTCCGACTATCAAGGCGAGATTTTCGTTTCGCTGTGGAACCGGGGCAAGGAAGTCTTCCTGCTCAACCCGCTGGACCGTATCGCGCAACTGGTCGTGGTCCCGGTGTTGCAGGTGGCCTTCAATGTTGTCCATCACTTCGAGGAAAGTCACCGGGGCGATGGCGGTTTCGGCAGTACGGGCAAGGTTTGATGGCTATCTTGGGAGGGGCTCACATGAAAAAATATCTTCGCACTGCCTGGATCGTGATGCTGACGGGTGTGGGCGCCGCAGCCTCGGCGCAATCCGCCAAGCCGACCGTCATGCCGCCGCACGTCCAGGCCATCGTCATGGGGCGCTGCGCGCTGTGCCATGGCCCGGAGGGCGAGAGCGCCAGCGCCGTCTATCCGCGCCTGGCGGCGCAACACCCCGACTACCTGCAAAAGCAGCTCAGGGATTTTCGCGATGGCCGGCGCAAGAGCGACACCATGAGCGAGATGGCGAAGGATTTGCCGGACGCAGACATTGCGGTGCTCGCCGCTTATTTTTCTGGCATGAAGGCCGGTGCGCGCCAGTCGGGCGATGTCGATCTCGCGGGCGTGGGCAAATTTATTTTCCTGCGCGGCAATAGCTTTTCCGGGGTGGCGGCCTGCGCTTCCTGCCATGGTCCGAAGGGCTATGGCACGGAACAACTGCCGCGTCTCGCCGGCCAGCATCCCGCCTACATCGAAACCCAGTTGAAGGAATTCAACAAGCGCGAGCGTACCAACGACAATTCGATCATGCATTCGATCGCCTCGAAGCTGACCGAATTAGAAACCAAGGCAGTGGCGGTCTACCTTGGCGGTTTGCAGTAAGCGCGCGGCGTTGCGCCAGTCTCCGCGCAAGTTCTCTTCTACCGCGTCGGCTATCGATTTCGCGCTTGGGCCGACGCCATCATGTCGCTTACCCGCAACCGTCTCGCCTGCTGGTTGATTCTGCTCTGCTGGCCGGTCTTCGCCTGGTCTGGCGGTCTGGCGGTAGGCCATCTGGCCTTGCTTGTCGATGCCGACGCCAGCGAAACCATCGCCACGGTCGCGGCACCTGAAGCCGCCAGTCGTTTCCGTCCCATCGATCAGCAGTTGAACGCCGGCTACACGCGGGCGGTGCATTGGCTGCGCTTTACCGTACAGGTGACTACGCCGGGCGAATGGTGGCTTGAAGTCCAGCCGCCTTTTCTCGACGATATCCGACTGTATGAGCCGCTTTCGACCGCTCCCGGCAATGCCCCGACATTTCGCGAACGACAAGGCGGCGACCATCATGCGTTTGCGACACGAGAGCTGCCGCTCCGCGCCTTCGTCACCCGCCTCGATCTGCCGGATACCCAGCCGCGCACTTTCTACCTGCGCTTGCAGACGACCAGCACGTCGGTGGCCTTCCTGCAACTCTGGCAGCCGCGCGATTTCCTCCAGGCCGCAACGCTGGCAGATGTGCTGCTGGGTTTGTTTTACGGGCTGATGGCGACGGTGCTGCTGCTCAATGCGATCAACTGGGTCTTGCTGCGCGATGCGCTCTATGGCTATTTTTCGCTGCATGTGCTGACGCTGATCCTGCTGTATCTCGGCGTCAATGGTTTTGCCAGTCAGTTTCTGTTTCCCGCCACTCCCGCGCTGGCCGATCTTTGGCTCGGGTTTTTTCTGTTCGCCTCGCTTTCGGCCGGTGTGCCGTTTTATCGGCGGATTCTGCGCGTGGAGCGCGACCGGCCATGGTTGTGGCTTTTCTTTCGTGTCCAGCTCGTGATACCGCTGTTGTCGATGGGCGCGTTGCTCACCGGTCACTACCCCGAGGCGGCGCGCCTCGTCATCGGCATGGCACTGACCATTCCCCCGCTGTACGTGTGGCTGGCCTACGGCTTATGGCGCAACGGTCAACGTTATGGCATTTTCATGTTGGCGTCCGGCGTCATCATCGCACTTGGCAGCTTGCCGCTGCTGTTGACGATGCTGGGTCTCTATCCCGGCGATGCCTGGATCTTGCATAGCCGCCAGATCACCTCGGTCGCCAATATCTTCGTCGTGCAACTCGCGGTGATTGCGCGCATGCGCGACATCGAAATGGAGCACCGTGCGGCTTTGGCGCGTGCCAGCCAGGCCGAGGTGCGTGCCGAGAGCGAACGCGAGGCCCAGCGCGAACATCGGCAGTTCATCGCCATGTTGACCCACGAGTTGCGCACGCCCTTGTCGGTGATCGATGGCGCCGTGCAATCGCTTGAATACCTTCAGCGTCCGGAGGACGAGGACACGTGCTTGCGCTATCGGCGCATCCGCCGTTCGGTCGGGCGTATCAACGGCTTGGTCAAGCAGTTCCTCGCCAAGGACAAGATCGACGATGCGCGCCTGACCGTGCGCTTCCACCCGCTCGATGCCACCGTTCTTGCGCACCTGGCCTTGGATTCCTGCGTCGAAGGCGTTGCCGAGCGTGTGCGTGTCGTGGCGGCGGATACTCTGTCTTGCCAGGGCGATGCGGCGTTGTTGCAGGTTGCGCTGGTGAATCTGCTCGACAATGCCCTCAAATATTCCCCGGCGGGCAGCGTGGTCGAAATGCATATCGAAGCGCTTGAGCGCCAAGGTCGGATGGGGGTGGCCTGGACGGTGGCCGATCATGGCGCAGGCATCATGGCGGAAAGCTGGGACGAGGTCTTCGGCAAATACGTCCGCGGCGAAGAGCATGGGCATGTTTCCGGCGCGGGGCTTGGTCTTTATCTCGTGCAGCGTATCGCCGAGCTGCATGGCGGCAGCATCGAAATTCTCGAACGCGCGGGTTGGGGCGCCGTGCTGCGTTTCTGGCTGCCGTCGACTGGCGCACCGGCATGATTCGCGTAGCGTTGGTGGAGGACGATGCCGATCTGCTCGACGAAGTGAGCTTCAACTTGCGGCGGCAGGGTTTTCAGGTGGCCGCCTGTGCCGACGGCAAGGCGCTCGACCGGCAGTTGGCGAGCGCCAGCGTCGATGTGGTCATTCTCGATATCGGTTTGCCGGGCGAGAGCGGCTTGTCGATTGCCCGCCGCCTGCGACGCAATCAACCGCTGTGCGGTATCGTCATGTTGACGGCGCGTGCCGAACTGGCGGATCGGATTCACGGTATGGAAGAGGGGGCCGATGCCTACTTGGCGAAGCCGGTGGATTTCCGCGAACTGGCCTTGGTCGTGCGCGCCGTGGCACGGCGTACCGCCAGCGCAAGCGCGGGGGCCAGCACGGGGGTCGTGCTGGTCGGGCAGGAGCAATTCCTCATGCTGGACGATGGACGGCGCATCGATCTGACCCGCTCGGAGTCCCTGCTGCTATCGCGCCTGGCGCGTGCGCCGGGGCAGCAGGCGATGCGCGAACAACTGGTCGAGGCGCTTGGCGAGCGCTACCTGGATTACGATCCGCGCCGACTCGAAGCCATCTTGAGCCGCCTGCGCAAGAAGCTGATGCAGGCGGGCTTCGATGCAGATATATTGCGGGCGGTGCGCCATGCCGGCTATGTGTTCGCACTGCCGCTGAGCGAGCGCGATAACCAGTCCCAATAGTTGGGTGGTGGTGATGGGGAGCGCTTCCCGATGTCAGCGAATGTCAGTTCTGCGGCGCAGGAATCCGAATAATCGCTAGCGCTAGCGTGGAACGACTGCCGAGACAGTCATTTGTAATAATCGGCCTATGGAAAAGCGAGGGAATATGTGGTTGAGGTTGCGTCTGGGGGCGGCGGGCTTATGGTTTCTGGCGATGGCAGGCGCGGCGTTTGCCGCTGACGACCTACCGGAACTCGACGCGGCGCGCCGCTTGCTGGCTGCCGGACAGGCCCAGCAGGCGGCGGCCTTGCTTGATCGCGACCTGCTGCGCTTTGCCGGTAATTCCGCGTACGACCAGCTTCTCGGCGATGCCCTGTATCGGGCCGGGGAAGCCGGACAGGCGTTGTTTGCCTTTGAGCGCGTGATGATGGCCGAACCCGATAATGTCGCGGCGTATCTGACGGTGGCGCGGATTTACCTCGAACGGGAGGAGCCGGCTTATGCCAGGGAGGTTCTGGCCTTGCTGGCGGATCGACCGCTCGACACGGAGCAGCGGGCGGAGCGGGAGCAGATTCGCGCGGCGATTTCCGCCGCGACGGTCGCGAGCGGCATTGCGCTGCAAGGCCATGTCGCTATCGGTATCGGCTGGGACGACAACGTCACCAGCGGTCCCGACCAGGACACGCTGCTGATTCCTGGGCTGGGCACCGATCCCACTGCGCTGGGGACGGCGATGCGCGCGCGCGATCTGGTTGGCACGCTGGAGTTGGGTTTGTCGCTGCGCAAGCCGCTCGACGCGGATACCTGGTTGACCGGGAATGGCACAGTCCGCCAGGGATTCAATCGCAGTCGCAAGGATGTCGGCGATGGGCTCGCCAATATCGATGTTGGGGTGCTGCGGCGCAATGAGCGGGATTATTACGGGGCAAGCCTGCTGGCACAGGATTACCTGATGGATGGTTCGGTCTACCGCAAATCGCTGGGTCTGCGGCTGAACTGGATACGCCCGCTGGGCGACCAGTCGCGCTTGATCGGTTATGCCCAGTACCTCGATTTCGATTTTCCCGACCATGCGATCGACAACGCTGCGCGCCGCGTGGTCGGCATGATGCACGAAGGCGCTGCGGAGGGAGGAACTCGGCTCTGGCAATACGGCGTCTATGGGGGGAAAGAGCTGGCCCACGATCCGGACAAGCCGCAATTCAGCTTCCGGCTGCTGGGCGCGCATCTGGGCGGCGGCATGTCGGTGAACGACAAGTTGTCGCTGTCGCTAGGGGCGGCTTACGAGCTGCGCCGGCACTTGTCCGAGGATCCGCTCTACTTCGTCATGCGCCGCGATGCGACGCGCAGCGTCGGCGTTGCCGCCGAGTACAAACTCGCCGAGCGCTGGCGCCTGATCGCGCGGTCCACGCACACGCGCAACGCCACGAACACCCCGCTGTACACCTATGCGCGCAATATTTTTACGCTGCAATTGAAATGGGACTTCGACAATGCGAAAAACTGATTTCCACTCGCGCTTGGCGCAAGTTGTGCGCTGCACGTCGCTGGCAAGCCTGTGGTTTTTCTTTGCGTTTGCGGCGCCTGTATGGGCTGCGGAAAGCGCTGGGGTGATCCTTGCGCTGACCGGAAAGGTCGAAATCGTGCGCGGCAGCGCGACCTTGTCGCCAGCAAACCGCACGGAACTGCTGAGCGGCGATACCGTTGCGACGGGCGAGGGCCAGGTGCAGATCCGCTTTACCGACGGCGGCATGCTGACGCTCTATCGCGATACGCGGTTTGCAGTGGACGATTACCGCTACGGCAAGGGCAAGGATGATCGGGCGCACTTCAGCCTGCTCAATGGTTTGATGCACACGCTGACCGGGCAGATGGATAAACAGAACTACCAGATCAAGACGCGTCTGGCGAATCTCGGCGTGCGCGGTACGGAGTTTTCCGTGGGACTTGCCGACGTGTTGCGCATCAGTGTGGATCAAGGTCGTGTGGTGGTCTCCAATGCTGGGGGATCGGTTCAGGTGGGGGCGGGGCAAAGTTTGACTGTAACGGGGCAAAACAAGATGTCGCAGCCATCCACCGGCGGCAAGATTGACTTGCGCACGCAGCAGGGGCCAGGGGCCGGTCGTCCGGGCGCGGGCGGACCGCCACCGCCGGGCGGCGGTCAGGGCACCGGTGCTTCTCCACCTCATCCCCCGCCGCCAGGAACGCAGGCGATCTCGCAGCGCCCCTTGCCCGGTGGACAACAAATGCCGCCGGCCGGGCAGCAGACGCCACCGGCCGGGCAGCAGCAGACGCCGCCAACCGGACAGCAGCAGACACCGCCAACCGGACAGCAGCAGACACCGCCAACCGGACAGCAGCAGACGCCGCCAACCGGGCAGCAGCAGACGCCGCCAACCGGGCAGCAGCAGACACCGCCAACCGGGCAGCAGCAGACGCCGCCGACCGGGCAGCAGCAGACGCCGCCAACCGGGCAGCAGCAGACACCGCCAACCGGACAGCAGCAGACGCCACCGGCTGGACAGCAGACTCCGCCAGCTGGACAGCAGATGCCACCGGGGCCTCGCTAAGTTCGACAGTGCGCTGCCGATAAGCATTCCTCAGTGGCCGCCACCTCCGGTTCCGGTCGTTTGCCGCGTTTCGCCGCCTTGCTGGCGCGCGTGTTGTTGCCTGCGGCGCTGATCCTGGCCGTACTGCTCGTCCAGTTTGTCGACCCGCAGTTTCGCGCGCGGATACGCGATAACGCCTTCGATCAATTGCAGAGTCTTGCGCCTGCGGCATATCGGGATGAGTTGCCGGTCCGGGTGATCGCCATCGACGACGACAGCTTGGCAAGCCTGGGGCAGTGGCCATGGCCGCGCACGGTCTTGGCCGAGATGATCGACCGTCTGCATGCCTTGGGCGCGCGCGTTATTGTGCTGGATGTCGTCCTGGCCGAGCCGGATCGCACCTCGCCCGAGCAATTGGCGGCGCACTGGCCGGCGCGGCGCGATTTGAGTGCGCTGCTGGCGCGCTTGCCGACTCATGATAGTGTCTTGGCGGAGAGCATGGCGCGCGCGCGCGTCGCGCTGGGGTTTCCCCTTGAGGCGAGCGCAACGGATGCGCCCCTGCCGCCTGTCAAGGCGCGCTTTCTGAGCTTCGGCGGCGATATCGGGGCGAGCTTGCCTGTCCATGGCGGTGGTGTGGCCAGTTTGCCTGCGTTGTCGGATGCGGCAATGGGGAGCGGCGCCATCTCGCTGGCCCCCGGCAGCGACGGCGTGTTGCGCGCCATGCCCTTGCTGCACCGGGTGCGCGATACGATTTATCCCGGTCTTGGCCTCGAAGCGCTGCGCTTGTTCGGCGCTATCGAAAATGTCGCGGTCGAGGTCGCTCCGCAGGATGCGACGAAGCGCGGGCAAGTGCCGGGCATCCAGGGCATCGGACTTGGCGCCGATGTCTTTCTGCCCACCGCGCCCGATGGGCGGGTCTGGTTAAACTTCCGCCCACTCGCGCCCGAACGCTATATCCCGGCGCGCGATCTGCTGGCGGGCACGGTAGCGGCGCCACTGGTCAAGGACCATATCGTGTTTGTCGGCGCGACCGCCAAAGGTCTGGGCGACACGGTATTCAGTCCGCTGGGAGAGTTGATTCCCGGTATCGAGGGCCATGTCCAACTGGTCGAGCAGTTGCTGACCGGCGCCTACCTGCTGCGCCCTGCCTGGGAGAACGATCTTGTTGCAGGCGTTCTGGTCGGCATGGGTTTGCTCTTGGGCTATCTGCTCGCGCGCTTTCGGCCGGCCTGGTCGGTATTGCTGTTTGTTCTGACGGTGGCGGGCTTGTTCGCCCTGTCGGCTTGGCTGTTCGTCGCGCGACAATTGCTGTTCGATCCACTCTACCCGGCGCTGGCGCTCGGCATCCTGTTTGTCGTGATGGTGGTGCCGCGCTATGTGCGCACCGAACGGGAACAGCGCTGGATTCGGGATGCCTTCTCCCGCTATGTCTCGCCCAACCGGGTCAAATATTTGCAGGAAAACCCCGGGCATCTCGAACTGGGCGGCATCTATCGCGAATGTTCATTCGTCACGACCGACCTGGAGGGCTTCACGGCGTTGATGGAGGCGCACGAGCCTGCGCTACTTGCCGACCTGCTCAACGACTATCTGGATAACATGATCCGGATCGCCTTCCGCCACGATGGCACGCTCGATCGCATTGTCGGCGATGCCGTGGCGGTGATGTTTTCCGCGCCCTTGGTGCAGGCAGATCATGCCGTGCGGGCGCTCGCGTGTGCGCGGGAGATGGATGCCTTTGCCCGGGAGTGCAGTCGCCGTCAGCAGGCGCGGGGCATTCCTTTCGGCCGCACGCGTATTGGGGTGAACACCGGTACCGTGCTGATCGGCAATTTCGGCGGCAAGGCGATGCTCGATTATCGTGCGCTGGGCGACGCCATCAATACTGCCGCCCGGCTGGAGTCCATCAATGGACAAATCGGTACCCACGTCTGCGTGAGCGACTCGACGGTAGCTCAATGTCCAGGTTTTGTCGGTCGCCCGGTGGGGCGTCTGGTACTGAAGGGCAAGACCCAGGCTGTTCTGGTGCATGAGCCGCTGACGGCAGAGGAAGCCAAGTCGCCGCGCGTGACCGCATATCTGGCTGCCTATGCGTTGATGGACAGCGAAGCGCCGACAGCGGGCGAAGCTTTTTGCGTCCTGGCGGAGAACTACCCCGACGATCCTCTCATTGTCTATCACGCGCGGCGCTTGGCCGGCGGAGCCAGTGGGAGCTTGGTGGTGATGAAAGGCAAGTGAGCCGATGTGAGTCGCCGGGCTAGTGCCTGACGCAATTTCGCCCTTCGTGCTTGGCGCGGTAAAGCTGCGCATCGGCAGCGGCAGTCAGGGTCGCTGCGGTAGCGTCGGGCACGTTGATGGCGAGGCCGATGGAGATGGTGATACCCGGCAAAGGTGTGCCATCGGGATAGGCGATGGTTTTTTTCTCGGTGGCTTGGCGAATGCGTTCCGCTACGCCGATTCCCTCGTCCAGCGGCGTATTCGGCAGCAGAATGAGAAACTCCTCGCCGCCGTAGCGCGTCGGGAAGTCATAGGGACGAACGGTGGTTTTCAGGACATCGCCCATCGCGATCAGCGCCTGGTCGCCGCCCGGATGTCCCTGCGAGTCGTTGTATTTCTTGAAGTGGTCGACGTCGATGAGGAGCAGGCAGAGCGGTTGTTCCCCCTTGTGTGCCTGGGCAAGCAGACGCGGCAATGCGTTATCCAGCCAGCGCCGGTTGTAGAGCCCAGTCAGGCCGTCGACGTTGGCCTGGTCGGTCAGCTCCCAGATTTGCAGCCTATCCTTGACGATGCGCTGGGTGTTGGCTTTCAACCAGTGGGTCAGCATGCGCAGCAGATTGCGCGCGAAGGGATTGGCATCCGCAACGAGGTGCTCGATCATGCTGCGATGGATGGGGAAAACCTGGCAGACTTCCTTGGCGATGACATAGGCGGAAGGATGCGTATCGTCGATGATCGATATTTCGCCGACCGAAACTCCTTTCGGCAGTTCGCGGATCGGCGGCGAATCCGGGGTGCCGAAATGCACGGTCAGCGTGCCGTCCAGCAGCAGATAGACATGCTCGTTTGGACGTTCCGGCGCCAACAGAATTTCTCCTACAGCCAGTTCGAACGGCTCGGCATGTTGCATCAGCAAGTGGAGCATTGCTTCGGGTACGTCGCGGAGCAAATCGGTTTGCGCCAATGCGTCGGTAATACTGCTCATCGAACTCTCCCCTGTTTTTTGAATTGTCCGCACGCATGTCAGCGAACGTCGCTGAGCGCCTATGGCGCGCCCATTCGGGTTCTTATCTTACAAGATGATGCGCGGGCTTCGGCTGGCAATGCGGCGATGTCAGCGAATGTCAGCCCTGGCGCTGCCGGACACTGAATAATCGTGCGCAGAGCGCCTGCGAGGAGTTGTATGGTTATGGACATCTTTATCGACAACCTGCGTGGCAGGATCTTGCGACGGACCGCTCTGTTCGCCTTGATCGTGCTTGCTGCCGTGTCCTGGGTGCTGCATGCCGCCTACCAGCAAGCCTACCGTAGTGCCGAGGAGCGTCTGCGCAGTGTGGCGCAGTTGATTGCCAGGGGTATCGAGGGCGATTTTCGTGAGGCGGATGATGTGCTGCGTGTCGTGAACGGACATGTCGCACCGGAGCGTATCCGCTTTCCGAAAATCTACCGCAACGACGGGGAACTTGCCAGCGCTGCGCCGATGTGCATGGATAAGGATTTCTTCGCCGGCTGGTTAGGAAATATAGATATTGGCGTGCATGGCAGTGTCGCTCTGCTCGATCTGGAGTTGAATTTGGTGGCACGCCGACCGGAGGCTTGGCAAGCGTTGGGAAATCCGATCAATGAAGAACAACTGCGTCGGTTTGTCGCCGAAAATCGCCAGGAGGACTTTTATCGCCTGCGTTCGCCGCTTGACGCGGTCGAGCGCATTTATGTGGTGCGCCGTATTGCAGGCTTGCCGCTACTGGTCGTGCTCGGCATGGCGAGCGAGGAGGCATTTGCCGAATGGCGCGGTCAGGCGGTTTGGTTCCTGATCGGTACCTTGGCCTTGCTGGGCGTGTCGGCCCTGGCTGCGTATCACTATCTGAAGGTTGTCCAGCAGGGCGATGCGCTTGCCTGGCGCTCCCAGGCGATCGATGCCAGCGGCGATGCGATCATTATCACCAGCGATCAGGGGGTGATCGAATACGTCAATCCGGCTTTTTGCGCCATGACGGGTTATGCGGCACACGAGGCCATCGGCAACACGCCGCGCCTGCTCAAGAGCGGTCAGCATGACGAGTGCTTTTATCGGCGCTTGTGGTCCACGATTCTTGCCGGCGACGCCTGGCGTGGCGAATTGGTCAACCGGCGCAAGGATGGCAGTTACTATTGCGATCTGGTGACGATCTCTCCCGTACGGGACGCCAAAGGCGGTGTGGCGCGCTTTCTTGCCATTCACCGCGACATTACGGAACGCAAGCGCATGGAGGCGGATCTGTCCCAACTGGCGCATTTCGACCGCTTGACGGGCTTGCCCAATCGGGCGCTATTTTTTGATCGCGTCGAGCGGGCGATCATCGAGGCGCGGCGCGCGCAACATGGCTTCTCGGTGCTATACCTTGATCTCGATGGCTTCAAAGCGGTGAACGACCAGCATGGCCACGAGGCAGGTGATGCATTGTTATGCGAGGTTGCCGAACGTCTGGCGGACTGCGTGCGGGCGTCGGATACCGTTGGCCGCCTGGGGGGCGACGAATTTGCCGTGCTGCTGCGCACGACGAATCGACAGGAGGACGCTGCCCTTGTGGCGCAGAAGATCGTCGCGTCCCTGGTCGTGCCGCTGGTGCTCGCCGATTACACCTGTCGCGTCGGCGCATCGGTTGGCGTGGCCATGCATCCCGACGATGGCGTGAATGTCGAATCTTTGCTGCGCAGCGCCGACATGGCGATGTACGAGGCCAAGCGGCGCGGCAAGAATTGCTGGGTTTGCGCCAGCGATCTGGCCTGAAGCGGCGCTGGCACCGTGCCGCCAAAGCCGACTTTGGCGTGGCCGGAAAAAACAAACCCCGCCGTAGCGGGGTTTGCATGGCAAGCGTAATACGGATCAGGTCGACATTTCGGTCAGGATGTTGCGCAGCCAGCTTTCGCCATAGGCATGTTCCGCCTTGCCCAGCGAGAAGTCGGCCGGGGAGATCGCCGTCGCGGCAGACTTGATCTTGCCCTTTTCCAGCTTGAACACTTGTGCGATGCTGACCGACTCGTGGTCGGAGATTGCGCTGTAGCAGACGTTGATGCCGGAAAACTCGGTGGTTTCCTTGCCGTTCATCAGCGCCACGACGTTTTGTGCGCAGACCTTGGCCTGGGAGTTGGCCGAGTAGCCGGACTTCGGCATCGGGGGGCCGTCGGAGGGCAGCGCAGTGGCGTCGCCGATGACGTGGATGCCCTTGTGCTTGGCCGACTCGAAGCTGACGGCGTCAACCGGACACCATTTCTTGTCGTCGCCTACCAGCCCGGCTTGGACGGCGATGTTGCCGGCGCGCTGGGCGGGGATCAGGTTGATGACGTCGCCCTTGAAATCCTCAATGCCTTCGATGCTCACCAGCTTGGCGCCCGTGTCGGCCTTGGTAACTTTCTTGCCGCCGATGTACTGGAAGTTGTCCTTGTAGAAGGTGCTCCAGGCCTTGGTGAATAGCGGCTTCTTGGAAACCACGTCGGGGTTGGCGTCCAGCAGGATCAGCTTGGACTTCGGCTTGTGCTTCTTCAGGTAATGCGCGATCAGGCAGGAGCGCTCGTAGGGGCCGGGCGGGCAGCGATAAGGCGTGAGCGGCATACTCATGATGACTGTGCCGCCATCCTTCATCGACTGGAGTTGGTTGCGCAACAGCGTCGATTGCGCGCCGGCCTTCCAGGCGTGCGGGAACAGTTCGGCGGTCTGGGCGTTGTAGCCCTCGATTTCCTCGGTGCGGAAATCAATGCCGGGCGAGACGATCAGGCGGTCATAGCTCAGCGTGCCCTGGCTGGTGACAACCTTCTTCGCTGCCGGGTCGATGGCGGTGACTTCGCCATACACCATCTTGATGCCGTGGTTGGCCGCCAGCTTGTCGTAGCCGATGGTCAGGCTGTTCATGTTGTCGGTCAGGCCGGCGATGTAGAAGTTGCTGAACGGGCAGGAGACGAACTGCTTGTTCCTTTCGATCATCACCACTTCAATCGATTTGTCGAGCATGCGTACATACTTGGCAGCAATCGTGCCGCCATAGCCGCCGCCGATGACCACCACCCGCCGTGCGCTGCCCTTGGGCATGATTTCCGCAGCGGTACCGGCGGAAACTGCCGGGCCACCTTGGGTGGCACAACCTGCCAGCGCCAGGCTGGAGGCACCGCCCAACACCTTGATAAAACTTCTGCGATCCAATGTCATATCGTCTCCTCCCTTATTTGTTGACGCTGGCGTAGAAATGGAGCAGGGCTTCCATGTCTTGCTTGGATAGCGGCTTCACCTTTTCGGCCATCTTCTCGGGCATCTTGCGCTTGCCGGACTGGTACAGCTCCATCTGCATCTGCAGGTAGGAGAGCCATTGACTGGCCATCACTGGGGTATCGTCCTTGCCTTCCTTGCCGTCTTCCAGGTGGCAACGCGAGCAGTTGGCTTCCTGCAAGTCGGCGCCCTTCTTGGCCAGGGCCGGGTTGACCGTCTGGTTCGTGAAGTGCAGCTTCTGCTTGGAGAAGAACGTGCCCATGGCCTCGAAATCGGCGTCGGAATACCCCTTCGCCAAGCGGCCCATGACGGTGGAGGGGCGCTCGCCGCTCTTGAACTTCTTCATCGCGTCGACGATCGCTGTCTTCGACTGGTTGGCCAGGCTGGGCATGGTCAAGCCGGCGCTGCCGCCGTTGGTGCCATGACAGCCGGCGCAGGCAAATGAAATCATTTCCGCGCTTGGCGGTGCGGCAAACGCCGTCGCCGAAAATGCCAGGGCGCCTGCTGCCAGTGCCCATCCACTCCATCGTTGCTTCATCGTTATCTCCTCCTGTTTGAATGACGACAAACTACCGGATGCTATTTCCCCTGCTTACTGCTTGGTAACGTTGTAATAGTTCTTTACGCCTTCTACCGTCTTGTCGAGACCGAACTGGTAGCCGAGCGAGACATAGTGGTAGCGCGCTTCGGTGTAGTCCTCGTGGATGGCGAAACCGAAGTTGTAGATCTTGTCTGCGGCAAGCGCATGGTCGCCCTTGCCGCCGCCAGCCAGCGAGCGCTCGAAGGTGACGACCCACTTGTTGCCATCCTTGACGCCCTCGGCCTTGACCAAGCCCTTGCCGCCTTCCATGTAACGCTTGTCGGTGACGTAGCCGTCGACGGGCTTCTCGCCCTTGCCGCTGCGATACTGGATCAGATCCATGAATTTTCCGCTGGCAAGGTCGCCACCCTTGATGTACTTGGTCTTCTTGTCGTCCTTGGCGTCCTTCATGGAGCGCAGATCGTTGTGGCAGGTGCCCCAGCAGCCGTTGATCTCGGCGCCCTCGACCGTGCCGCCGCCGTCGAACATCATGGTCAGTTTGACTTCGTTCTTCTTGTCCATCTTGACGTCGCCGTTCTTCGGCGGCACCCATTCGAAGCGGAAGTAAATCTTGTCGCCGTCGTGCGCCGCCTTGAAGGTGGCGGGAATCCAGCCGACCTTGCCGGCGGGCGGCTTCGGTTCCAGCACGCTCTTGGAACTGCCGACCGGCTTGCCAGCGACGATCTTGTCGCCGATCTCATTGGCGTCGCCCTCGTGGCACTTCGCGCAGGGACGTTTTTTCTCGACGATGTCCGGTACGGCCGAATGGTCGGCCTTGTTCATCACCCATTCCAGGCCAGACTGGCCGGGGTAGAACAGCTTGATCTTGCGCTCGGTTACCTTGCTCCAATCGGGAGCCCCGGCAGTTGCGCCGCCGGCAACGAATACACCCATCACAGCCAAAGCAATCTTCTTCATCGATCAACTCCTGTTCGATTTATCTTGGGGAAAATATCCTGTAATCCTATCAGCCTTCGGTCTTCGGCGCGGCGCCTTCGCTTTCGAGCAACTGGTGCACCGGCTTATGGGCGATGCCCTTGTGGCATTCAATGCAGGTCTTACCATCCTCGACTGCGCCTTCGTGCTTGACCACGGAGCGATCTTTTTGCTTATCGGGGTCCATGTTGCTGAAGCTATGGCAGTTGCGGCACTCCTTGGAGTCCCGTTCCTTCATGCGTTCCCAGACACGCTTGGCCATCGTCAGCCGGTAGGCCTCGAATTTCTCCGGGGTATCGACCGTGCCCTTGATATGACCGATCACGTCGCGTGCGGCCATCAGCTTCTGGAAGGACTTGAACAGATAGTCGGTGGGCGTCTTGCTGCTGGCGACATGGCAGTCGGCGCAATGCGCCGCCGCGCCACTGCGGTTTTTGTAGTGGACGGTCTTCTTCAGTTCCTCGAAAGGAATCGTCATTTCGTGACAAGAAGTGCAGAACTCGGAGCGGTTTGTGTACTCCATCCCCATATTGACGCTACCCCAAATGACGATGCCGCCGGTAATGCCGACGACGATCATGCGCAACATCGAGCATTTGGGCGGATTTTTAAGACGGGTGATGAGTCCTGGGTCGTTGGCGTCCGTGTTTGGGGTATCGGTATTGTTTTGCGAATCGGCCATCGTTCATTTTTCCTTATCGGTTGGGCGCACGCCCAAGCGTGTGCGGTAGCAAAAACCAAGAAGCGAATGCATGAAGGAAGGCGAGACAGCAGCGGGCGCATGCGCCCAAAGCCCAGGATCGACTCGCAAATTCCTCCTCCCAGCGTATATCCCCTGCGCATAGCGCGGTTTTGTTGTGTCCGCATTATTGCAGGCGGATTGTCCATGAACAAGCGCGTTTATTGAATTAGCCGATCAAGCTATCTTTTATTCGGAAACGCTAATACACGCGCTCCTCATGGGTAATAGCGATACTGTCGCAAGCTAGCGCCGTTGCGCCAGCGCCGAGTTTTCATCACGTTACCGAGTGCGACTGCGGGACTTTCCTCGGGTATTCTTGGGGCTTTCAATCAATTAGGAGCAGACGATCATGGCGATGGACGAAATCGACTACTACCTCCACGGCGACGACATGCAATTCGTCGAGGTCGAACTTGACCCCGAAGAAGCGGCGATCGGCGAGGCCGGTAGCCTGATGTATATGGAAGACGGCATCCAGATGGATACCGTGTTCGGCGATGCCTCGGCCAATCAGGGCGGTATGTTCGGCAAGCTGCTTGGTGCCGGCAAGCGCCTCGTCACTGGCGAGTCGTTGTTCACCACGGTCTACACGAACAAAGGGCAGGGCAAGCGGAAGGTTGCGTTCGCCGCCCCCTATACCGGCAAGATCATCCCCTTTGACCTGCAAAAATACGGCGGCACCATGATCTGCCAGAAGGACGCCTTCCTCTGCGCCGCCAAGGGCGTGGCGCTGGGCATCGCCTTCCAGAAGAAACTCGGCACCGGCTTCTTCGGCGGCGAAGGCTTCATCATGCAGAAACTCGAAGGCGACGGCATGGCGTTCTGTCATTCCGGCGGTACCGTACTCCAACGCAATCTGGCCCCGGGCGAAGTGCTGCGTGTCGATACCGGCTGTGTCGTGGCCTACACGCCGAATGTGGATTTCGACATCCAGTTCGTCGGCGGCATCAAGACGGCGCTGTTCGGCGGCGAAGGACTGTTTTTCGCCGTGTTGCGCGGTCCCGGCACGGTCTGGCTGCAATCCCTGCCCTTCGCCCGCCTGGCCTCGCGCATCTTCGCGGCGGCGCCGATTTCCAAGGGCGGCGGTGGCTCCGGCGGCGAGCAGGGCGGCCTGCTGGGCAATATCTTTGGCGGCAACGACTGAGCGGCGGTGGGCGCGATGCGTACGATTCTCTGCCTCGCGGCGCTGCTCCTGCTGTCGGGCTGCGCCGGTTATGGCGGTCAGGGCCTGAAGGTCGGCACGGCCGATCTTCAGGATATTCGGCGCGTCATGGGCGTGCCCGCCCAAGAATGGGAAGAACCGGGCGGCGTGCGCCGCCTGGCCTATCCGCGCGGACCGATGGGCACGCATACCTATATGGCGGAGGTCGATGCGGGCGGCAAGCTGACGCGGTTCGAAAACGTCCTGACCGTGCGCCACTTCGCCGACGTGCGCAAGGGGATGAACCGCGAGGCGGTCGCCCGCTTACTCGGGCCGGTCGATCCGGCGAGCGGTATCACCTACTACGCGGCGCGCGACGAACTGGTCTGGGAATGGCTCTACTGCGACGACTGGAGTCAATTGGCGCGTTTCTATGTCCTGTTCGACGGCAGCAAGCATTACGTGCGCTCGACCATGTCCCTGCCCGACTATTGGTGCGCGGGCGGCGATCAGGGAACCTGTTGGTGCTCGCACTGAACAGTAGGGGCTTGACATGTTTAGCAGTGAAATGTTTGATTTTCTCGATGAGCTGGCCACGCACAACAACCGGCCATGGTTCGAGGCGAACAAGCCGCGCTACGAGGCGTTGGTGCGCGAGCCGGCGCTGGAGTTCATCGCGGCGATGGGGCCGTTGCTGGAGAAGTTCGCGCCCCATTTCCGCGCCGAGCCGCGCAAGGTGGGCGGTTCGCTGATGCGGGTGTTCCGCGATACGCGCTTTGCGCGCGACAAGACGCCCTACAAGACGAACATCGGCATCCAGTTCCGCCACGAACTGGGCAAGGATGTGCATGCGCCGGGCTTCTACCTGCATGTTGCCACGGACGGTTGTTTTCTCGGCGCCGGTTGCTGGCATCCCGAGGCGGATGCGCTGGGGCGGATGCGCGCTTTGATCGCGGCCAAGCCTGAGCAATGGTTCGCAGTGCGCGACGAGAAGAAGTTCGCCGCGCACTGGAGTCTCGCGGGCGACAGCCTGACGCGGCCGCCGCGCGGTTTCGCCACCGATCACGTGGCGCTGCAGGATCTCAAGCGCAAGGATTTTGTCGCGCTTTGTCCCCTATCGTTCGAAGAAACGCTAGGGCGAGGGGCGGTCAAATTGGCGGGTGAGCGGTTTGCGCGGGCTGCACCTTTCATGGGTTTTCTGTGCGAAGCCTTGGGCGTGCAGTATTGAGCGCGCCGTTTGCCGGGCGTGAAGGAATTCCCGGTCGGCATCGATCTACGGTAGCATTGCCGCCGCCCTGCCGGTACGCTAAGTGGGCATGCCCTTCCCTCGATAGGAGATTTACGCCATGAAAAAATTCTCGACCCTGCTGCTGACCGGGAAAGCCGCAACTTTGCCATTGATGATTCAGCAGGCACATGCCGAAGTTTCGCCAAGCTTTACCGATATTCTGAGTACCGAATTTACGCAGATCCAAGTTCCCGTCAGCGGCCAAGTCAAGCTTGACACGCTCGGCAGCACAAACAGTACCTACGGCAGCAGCTACGGCGGCGCGACGATTTGCAGCACCGGCGGCGCGAGCCAGATTTCCGTGACCCTGACCGGCCTCAAGAACGGCGACACGGTGATGCTGGCGACCTCTACTGGGACGGGCGGGTTGGAGACCTACAACGCCAAGATCAAGCTCGGCGCCGCCGACCTCAAGCTCCCGGTGTATACCCAGATCGCGGCACCCGCCGACGGCACCGTGACCTTGTCTGTTCCGGTCAGCTTGAACAGCCTGGGTTATGCCATGACGCAGGGCAGCACCTTCTACATGCAGAGCATCGTCTTCCCGAGCGGCGCCATCAACGGCGCGCAGATGGACTTCACCCGCGCGAAGGTTTCCGAACTCGACGTCATCAGCGTCGGCTCATGCAGCACCACTTATGGCGGTACCTACGGGAGCACCTACTGATCCGCCTCACCGCATGTCGGCTTTCGCACCAACCTATTACCAAGGCCGCCATGCAATCGTCCGACCGTTAGCGGCGGAGGATGTGTTTTCCTTGTATTCCCGCGCCGATGTTGCGGCGGTCTTGCAGCCTTATCGTCCTTGGTTGGCGACAGGGCCGCAGGATCTGGACGCGGTGGCGGAGCGTCTGGCGGCGCTGGCCGCCTACGATCCTCCGCCCGAAATCGAAGCGCTGGTCCTGCATCGGGGCAGCGCTACGCCGCTCGGCTTTCTCTGTCTGGCCGCCATCGACCGCCTGAACGCCAAGGCGGAATTCGCCGCCGCCTTTTTTCGCGGTCGCGGCAGCCGTCCCGCTTTGGAGGCGATCCACTGGGCCATCGAACAAAGCTTCGGTCCGCTCGGCCTGCACAAACTGGTTTTCTACAGCTTGCCGGACAACCGGGCGGCGCAAGCGATGCTGGCTGCCATCGGCGCCCAGACCGAAGGATTGTTGCGCGAGGAATTGGCCGGTCGGGAGGGCGGACGCCTCGATCTGGTGCGCCATGCACTGTTGCGCGACGCCTGGCTGCGCGGCGATGCCCGCCGCCGCTTGGCGCGCCTCGTGCCGCTGACGGCGGAGGCGAACTGAACCATGCGCTTGCTGGTTTTCGCACCCCATCCCGACGACGAAATTCTCGGCTGTGGCGGTTTGCTGCAACGCCTTGGCGCAGAGCGCAAGGCGGTCCGGGTCGTGCTGGTCAGCGCGGGCGAGGCCGGCGGCGATCCGGCAGTCCGTCTGGCGGAGTCCGCCGCCGGCCTTGAAACGCTGGGCGTACCCGCGCCCGAATGCTGGGCTATGCCTGATGGCGCCCTGCCGCTGGGCGCGGAAATCCAGGCGCGTTACCGCGCAACGGTCGCCGCATGGCGACCCACGCATATCGCCCTGCCGGCGCCGAGCGAGGCCCATCCCGACCATCGCCGCCTGACGCGGGGATTGCTGGCGGCGCTGACCGGGCAGTGGCAGGGCGAATTGCTGTTTTACGAAACAACGACGCCCCTGCCGATGAGCAATCGCGTCGAGCAGATCGATCTCGACGCCAAGCTCGCCGCCTTGGCCTGTCACGCCTCGCAACAGGCGCAATTCGACTATCTGGCCCATGCGCGCGGGCTGGCGGTGCTGCGCGGCGCGGCTATCGGACAAGCGGCGGCCGAGGCTTTCATCGCCTACGCGTGGGACGGCAGTCCGCAGAACTTCTTCGAACAGCGTCCGCTGGTGTCCATCGTCGTGCGCGCGGCCGACCGGGCCTTTCTCGCCATCGCGCTCGCCAGCGTGCGGGCGCAGGACTACGACCAGCTCGAAGTCGTCGTCGTCTGGCATGGCGACGATCCCCTGCCCGACGACCGCGCAACGCCGGACCTGGCGCTGACCGTACTGCGCGGCCCCGGACCGCGCGCCGCCAACCTGAACGCCGGACTGGCCGCTGCGCGCGGACAGTACGTGGTCTTCCTCGACCAGGACGACGTGCTTCATCCCGGCCATGTGTCGACGCTGCTGACCGAGTTGCAGGCCGATCCCGCGCTGGACATCGCCTATGGCGACCATCGCCTCGTCACCTGCCGGCGCCGGGGCGACGCGGTGGAGGTCGTGGCCGTCAAGCCGGTGCGCGTCGAGGACTATCGAACCGGACGCTTGCTGGCCGGCAACTTCATTCCGCTGCACAGCTTTCTTTGTCCGCTGCGCCTGGCGCGCCGGCTCGGTTTCGACGCCGCGCTCGACGCCTACGAGGACTGGGACTTCCTCGCGCGTGCGGAACTCGACGGTGCACAGTTTCGCCGCGTCGATGCCTTCGTCGCCGATTACCGTCTCTATCCCGAGGGCGACGCGGCGGGCGATCTGACGACATCGCACGAGCGCAAAGGCTTCTTCGCCTGGACCGCTGTCGTCAAGCAAAAGCTGCTAGCGCGCCTCGACGCCACCGCATTCGGCAATCTGACGCGCCTGGTTGGCGACCTGGAGAACGAACGCAACCTGGCGCGCGAAAAACTCGCCGCGCTCGAAAACTCGGCGCTGGCGCAACGGCGCGAACTCGAAGACCTGCGCGCGGAACGCTGCCGCGCCGAGGCCTGGGCCGACCTGTTGGCGCCGGGAGCGCTATCCGAACCGGCCGCTGCGCGCCTCGCCGGCCGCGCCTTTGCCGACGGGCCGTGCTTCGCGCTCCTGTTGCCGGTGTGCGACCCCGCGCCCGAGCATTTGATCGAAGCCATCCACTCGGTCGAGCAGCAGACCTATCCGCATTGGGTACTCTGTGTCGCCGACGATGCCAGTACGCGTCCTGAGGTGTTGGCCTTGCTCGCCGCCCTGGAAGCGCGCGGGCGTACCGATCTGCGCATCCGTGTCGTGCGTCGTCCCCAGCGCGGCGGCATCGTCGCCGCCACCGCCAGCGCGCGCGTGCTGGCCGCCGACACGGCCTGGCTGGCCTTCCTCGACCACGACGACCGCCTGGCGCCGGACGCACTGCTCGAAGCGGCAACCGCCATCCGCCGCCTTCCCGAACTCGACGCGCTCTATACCGACAGCCGCATGATCGATCGCAACGGTGCGCTGCTGCACGAATACCGCAAGCCGGCCTGGGCGCCCGAGACCCTGCTGCACCTGAACTACATCAACCACCTGACGCTGGTGCGCGCCGCGCGTTACGACGCGCTGGGCGGCCTGCGCTCCGCATGCGAAGGCAGCCAGGACTGGGATCTGTGGCTGCGCCTGGCGCGCATGCCGGACTGCGCCGTCGCCCATATCGACCGGCCGCTCTACGACTGGCGCGCCAGCGAGACCTCGCTCGCCTATTCCCTGGCGAACAAGCCCTATGCCTTGACGGCGGCGAGCCACGCCCTGGCGGACCACCTCGCCGCGTGCGGCATCGCGGCGCCGCGCGCCGCCCCGGCGACAGACGCTACCGGCTACGTGCTCGACTGGTCGGCGACGCTACAGCCTTTGACCGCCATCGTGCCGACGCACCACAATCCCGACGACCTCGCCCGTCTGCTCGCCGGTCTCGCCGCCAGCACCTATCCCGACTTGCGCGTGGTGCTGATCGCCAACCGCGTCGGCGACGCCGCCACGCGCGCGCTGCTGGCCGACGCCGCGCAGCGTCCCGGCTGGCGGGTGGTAGAGGACGACCGGCCGTTCAACTGGTCCGCTCTCAACAACGCCGCCGCGCGCCTGAGCGACACGCCCAGGCTGCTCTTCCTCAACGACGACGTCGAACTGCCGGAACCCGACACCCTGGCTCGCCTCGCGCGCTACCTGACGCTCGACGCGGCCATCGGCGCCGTCGGCGCCCGCCTCGAATACGCGGCAGAGCAGGGCGGCGGCATCCAGCACGACGGCATCGACACCGATCCGCTCTGGGTCGCGCGCAACCTCACCGACGCGCAGCGCGGCGAACTGGTGCTCGGCGTTCCGCGCAACGTCTCGGCCGTGACGGGTGCTTGCCTGCTCACGCCGCGCGCCGCTTTCGAGCGCTGTGGCGGATTCGACGAACGCCTGGCGGTGGCCTACAACGATGTCGATTACTGCCTGCATCTGCGGCGGCTCGGCCTGCGCGTGGTGCAGGCCAGCGACGTGCGCCTGATCCACCGCGAGTCGCGCACGCGCGGCGCGCCGACGAGCGGTTTCGCTTTCCGCCAGTGGCAGGACGAAGCGCAATTGATGCGCGACAAATGGGGCGACTTTTTGGTCGAACAGCATCGTTTGGTCTACCGGCACCGCTACGCCGGCAGCCGCATCCTGGCGACTCCCAATGAATGACCCTGTCCTGACGCCGCGCTGGATGACGGCCGCCGACTGGCCCGCAGTCGAGGCCGGCTTCGCCCATAGTTTCCGCGACTGCCGCGCGGGCTCGGTCTGGGACTGGCGCTACCGGCGCGCCGATCCCGCCGCCTGGCGCGCCGACCCCGCCGCCTGGTGCGGCGTGGTGGCGCCAGCGCCCGACGGCAGCATCGCCGCCTTCGTCGCCGGCACGCGCCAGCGCGCCTGGGTGCGTGGCCGCGCCGCCACCGTCGTGGTGTGCGGCGACAACTACACCGCGCCGGCCTGGCGCAGCGCCGCCTCGGGCCGCAACGGCCTGTTCGCACGCGCCGCGCGTCTGTTCTTCGACGCCCAGCCCGACGACGTCGCCGCCTGTGTCGGCGTCGCCAACGCGCGGCGCGTGCGGCTGACCGAGCGCCTCGGCATCAATCGAACCTGCGCAACGGCGCAGTGGCACCAGTGGACGCCGATGCCCGAAGCCAGCCACGGCCTGTCCTGTCTGGTCCAGGCCTGCGATTTCGCTGTGGCGGGCGCTGAGTGGGATCGTCTCTGGGAGGCGCGCAAGGCAGTCCAGCGCGCCGGGCTGGTGCGCGACCGGGCCTTCCTGAGCTGGCGTTTCGACGCGCGCCACGGACGCGAATACTGGCGCTTCGCCCTGCGTTCCGTCTTTGCGCCGGACGCACTGGGTTATCTCGTGCTGACGCCGTATGGCGCGGACGGCGCCGTGCTGGTCGATGCCGTGCTGCCGCCGCAACTGCAAGTAGCGCGCGACGCCTGGGGGCAGATCGCCGCTTGGCTGGCCCGGCGCGGCGTCGCGCGCGTGTGGACCATGACGAGCGTCGCCTGCCCCGAAGCGATTCTGTTGCCCGCCATGGGCTTCCAGCCCACCGCCGCACCGCTGGCTTCCCTGCCGGCGTTCACAGCCTATCCCGCCAGGTTCGACGCCGCTGCTTTCGAGCGCGATTACGCCTACACGCTGGCGGACAGCGATCTGTTTTGACCTCGGACGAATAGGCAAGGCGATGAGCGAGTCCATTCCCGCGCGCGGCTTCGGTCCCGGCTTGCCGCCGGAAGGCGCCGCCGTGAGCGTGAGCATCGTCGGCGAACGCATGAAGATCGCAGGCTGGCCCGAACTCGACGCGGTGAGCCGGAGCCGGCTTGCGGCGCGGCATCAGGGCGACGGACTGCTGCTGGAGTGGGAGATCCCGGCGGGGCGCTGCGCCCTGCTGCTCGACAAACTCGGCGCTGGCGCCACGGCGCAATGGCTGCCGGTCGCATCCCCGCGCCACGACGGCGCGACGCGGCGCTGGCTATGGGCGGCGCTGTTTCTTGTTCTTGGCCTGCCGGTGTTGTTGCTGGCGCTGTTTTTCGGCTTGCGCGCCGAGATCGTCGATTTCGCCGTGGCGCGCATTCCGCTGGCACAGGAGCAGGCGCTGGCCGATGCGTTGTGGAACATGCAGCGCGCGCAACTGAAATTGATCGAGGGCACGGCGGCGCAGCGCTTCGTCACGGAGACCGGCGCGCGTCTGGTCGCGGCCAAGCCGTCGCCTTATCGCTATCGTTTCCATCTGGCGGACGACGCCAGCGTGAATGCCTACGCTATGCCGGCGGGGTATGTGGTTGTGCAGCGCGGCCTGATCGAAAAGGCCGCGTCGGCCGAGGAGGTGGCGGGCGTGCTGGCGCACGAGATTGAGCACGTCGAACAGCGCCACAGTTTGCGCGGCATGGTGCAGGCCGTCGGTTTGTCCGCCCTGTGGCTCGTCGCGACGGGCGATGTCGGCGGCGGCCTGGCCGGACAATGGCTCAAGGAACTCGCCGGTCTGCATTTCTCGCGCGCGCAGGAAAGCGCGGCCGATGCCGGTGGTGTCGCCCGGCTTGTTGCGGCGGGCATCGATCCGCGCGGCATGGCGAGCTTTTTTGCGAAGCTCGCGGATGGCGAGACGCTGCCCGGCGCGGTCGAACTGCTCTCGACGCATCCGGCGAGTGCGGAGCGCGCCGCCAAGCTCAAGGTTTTGTTGCAGGATGCGCCGATGTTCCCGCCGCTGGCGGCGGATTGGCGCGCGATCCAGTCCGCCTTGCGTCAGTAGTGCGGCGGAATTTCGTCGCGCAGGCTGCGTTGTTCGCTGGGCTGCGCTTGCAGCATTTGCTGGCGCAGCGCGCGCAGTTCATGTTCCAGCCGGTCGATGCGTTCCTGCTGGCGGAACACGGTGCGGTTCAGGGTTTCCAGCAGGTCTTCGGCGAAGGCGAGCTTGACTTCGAGTTCGGTGACGCGCGCTTCCATCAGGCGGGTTCCGCGTCGTTGTCGGCGGGCGTCTTGGGGGGCGTCGCGGCGGCACGGGCGAGCATGGCGGCGCGCGTCTCGGGCGATTCGAGGCTGATGCGTCCGAGCGCGCCGCTGCGATAGTCGGTGAGCAGGATCATCGCGGCCTTTTCCAGGTCGAGTTCGCCGCCGCGTCCCTTGACGATGCAGCCGCGCTTCTGCGCTACGGTTTCGACGACGCCGACGGCGTCCAGCGTCGCCGGATCGAGCTTGTAGCGCGCCGCAAGTTGGGCCGGATAGCGCGCCAGCAGGATGCCGGCGAGGAAGATGGCGACCTCCGCGTCGATCACGGCGTTGCGGCCGATGGCATGGCTGGCGGCGAGCATGAAGCCGTCGGCGTCGTGCGCGATCTTCGGCCACATCAGGCCCGGCGTGTCGACGATGGTCTGGCGCGGTGAGAGGTCGAAACTCTGTTGGCTCTTGGTGACGGCCGGCTCGTCGCCGACGGCGGCGATGCGGCGCTTCAGGAGCGCGTTCATCAGCGTCGACTTGCCGACGTTGGGGATGCCCATGATCATCATGCGCAGCGGCTTGACGTTGTCGTCGCGGTGCGGTGCGAGCTGCTGGCACAGCGCCGGCACGCGTGCGGCGTCGCCCGGTTTCTTGCAGGAGATGGCGACGGCCTTGACGCCGGGCTGGCGGCCGTAATGGTCGAGCCAGGCGGCGGTGACGGCCGGGTCGGCGAGGTCGGCCTTGTTCAGCAGCTTGAGACAGGGCCGCTGGCGAAATTCGCGCAGCTCGCGGATCATCGGGTTGCTGCTCGCCTCGGGCAGGCGCGCGTCGAGCACCTCGATGACGACATCGGTGCGGGCCATGGTCTCGGCAGCCTTCTTGCGCGCCGAGGTCATGTGGCCGGGGAACCACTGGATGGACATGGGGGAGTTCAGGTATTGGGTGGGACGCGATTATCGCTCAAGCGTGGCTGCGCTCGTAGGGGCGGCGAAGGCATAGGCGCCTTTGCCGGATCGCTTCACCCGGTACATCGCCTGGTCGGCAATATCGCGCATGGCGTCGATATTGCCGGTATGGTCGGGAAAGACGGCGATGCCGATGCTTGCGCCCAGCGTGATGGTTTGCCCCGCAGTGTAGATCGGGCCAGCAAGCGCGCTGCCGATGTTGGCGGCGACGGCACTCGATGCCTGGGTGTCCGGCAGGTTGCCGAGGATGACCAGGAATTCGTCGCCACCGCTGCGCGCCGCCGTGTCCTCGGCGCGGATACAGGCGCGCAAGCGCTGGGCGATTTCGCACAACACGGCGTCGCCCGCGTCATGGCCATGGGTGTCGTTCACCGCTTTGAAACCATCCAGATCGATGAACAGCAGCGCGACTTTGCGCTCGGCTCGACGGGCGTGATTGCAGGCGATTTGCAGGCGGTCCTGGGCTAGGCGCAGCGTCGGCAGGCCGGTGAGATGGTCGTGGGTGGCGAGTCTTTCCAGTTCGTTGCGTTGGGCTCGCGCCTCCGCAATGGCAGTTTCGGCCGCGTCGAGGATGGTGTTTGCGCCTTTTGCCAGGAGGCCGATTTCGTCGTCGGCATGCTTGTCCTCGATTGTCAGCCGCGCCGCGCTGCCGGGCTGGATGGTGGTCATGGCTTGAGCCAGGCGGGTGATCGGGTCGACCAGCATGAAGCGCAACACGGCGGCAAGCAGGGCGACCGCCGCCAGCACTTGTGTCAGCATCAGGGCGGTCTGGAACCAGGCCACACGCGCCGCCGCACGATTGACCTCGTCGTCGTTTTGCACCACCGCTAGCGTGCCGATGCGTTCGATGCGGTCGACCGGGGAGTGCAAGGGATAGGTATTGCCGGCGTCGAAATCCGTGTGGTGGGATTGCAGTTCGGCCGTAAATCCCTCCGTCGCCTCAATGCGTACCGCCAGGATGACCGGGTTGGCCAGCAAGCCTTCAAGTACGTCCCGGGCGATTTCGCGATTCGCGGCGAAGGCGGCGACTTCGGCCTGGGCTTGCACAGTATGAACGAGTTGCCGCTGGAGCGAGGCCGCTTGCGCGAGCTGCTGCCGATACGCCTGATCGTAGGTGAAGAAGCCGGCGATCGCGGAAAACAGCAACAAGCCAACGCCGACCGTGACGATCAGGCGTATTTCCAGACGCTTGGCGAGCGGCAGCCTCATCCTGATGTCAATCTTTCAGACGCAAGACGACCTTCACGGAGTCGTTGACGGCGTTTGCTTCGACGTAGCCGATGGCGCTGCGGTTGCGGCTGATGGCTTCCACTACCGAGCGGCTGTCGGGCAGGCTGGCGGGCGGCAGCACTTCGCCGGAAAATCGCAAGCGTGCCCAATAGGCATTGAGCTGTTTGATGCCCATGCCGTTGAGCGCGCGGAAGAAGGTTTCGCGCAAAGCGCTGTTTGCGGGTTGTTCGTAGAGCGCAAGCGATACTCTCTGTTCGTCTGTGCCGAGGCTGCGGGCGCGGCCCAGATAGAGGTCCGAGACTTCGCGCGCGGTCATGCTTTGCACCGGACTGTCGGGATGCGCGATGACGACGATCTCGGTGTGCGCCGCCAGCGGTCCGGCTAGGCAGAGCAGACAGGCGTAAAGCGAAATGGCGAGCGGGCGGCGCATGGTCAGAACACGAAATCCAGCGTGGCAGTCAGCAGGTTGAGGCGCACGCTGCGTTGGTTGAGCGCGGCATCGCGCATCCAGACGCCATCGCCGGGGGGATGGGAGCGCGTGCTGTCCAACTGCAACTTGAATGCGGCCTGGCGGTGGAAATCCCAGCGTGCGCCAATGCCGATGGTGTTCTGGTCAATGCGCATGGCGTTTGCCGTCTGCACCGCGCCGTCGCGCAAGGCGGCATTGAGCGCCGCCCCCCAATCGTTGGCGGCGGCGCGCGGCGCGCTGCTGGGGTGGAAGAGGCTGACCATGAAAAACGGCATCCAGTCGCCAAGCCGACGCGCCACGCCGACATAGGCCATGATGCCATGCGGCACCACGGCCACCGTGGAGGTGGAATAGCCCAGTTCGGCTTGCGCGAGCCAAGTGTTGTCGTCATAGGCCGCGCCGAACGTGGTGTAGCTGATACGCGCGTCCTGGAATGTCAGCTCCTTGCGCAAATCGGCGGCCTCGGCGCCGATGGCGGAAGTGCCTGCTGCTGCCACCTGTTCGAGCCCCGCGTGCATGGGGGCGAAGATGGGGATTTCGCTGGCGATGGTGAAGCGCGAGTGCGCAGCCTTCAGGCGCAATGGGCCCGACTGGTGTGTCGCCGACAGGCCGGTCAGGTTGTTCGTCTTGAACTGGTAGCCGCCGCCCTTGCCGCTGTTGACCGGAATCCAGAACCGGCTTGTCCCCGCTTGGGCCTTGATGCGCCAGCGGGCATCCGCATCGTTCAGCGTATAAGTGGCGTCGGCGCCATCGAGCGAGAAAATCGGAATCCAGCCATAGAACTCCAGCGGCGGACGTACCCACGGGTAGGCGTATCCGACGTTGCGATGGTCGGACATGAGGAAAGCGTCATAACCGACGCGGCCGATGCGTACATCGAAGCGCGTGTCGGGATGCAGCGCGAGATAGGCCAACTCGGTGGAGCTGTTCAGGTCGGCCTTGAAGTGGTCGCGCGCGACGATCTGTCCAACCAGTTCGATCACCTGGTCGGGTTTGTATTCGAACTGCACGCCGACGCGGCTATCGAGCTTCCAGCTTGCCCCGGTCGCATAACCGTTGCGCGGGAGTTGGCCGATATCGCGCATCGGCGCGACATCCGGACGGTTGTCGGCCGCATAGCCGAGCGTGCCGAAGCCGCTCAGACGCAGCGTCTCGTTGGCCAGCGCGGGGGCTTGGTCGCCTGCCAGCAGCAGCGCGCCAATGGACAGCACGCGCAGTACGAGCGCTGCCGCCAGCCGCCTTCTGCCTGCTTCGAACAATCCTGCCGTCCTCGCTTTTACCGCTTGCACCACAAGTTTTCCTTTTGTTCTTCTGTGCCCAACCGCGACGAGGAACAGCGCGTATCCGTACATTTATTGCCGGGGGCTACTCTATAGGAAACGGTACAGTTTTTCTATTACTCCGAACAGCGATAATCTTCCACCATGCTCCCCATTCTCTATCGCGACGATTGGCTGATCGCCATCGACAAGCCGCCCGGACTGCTGGTCCACCGCAGCGATGTCGACCGCCACGAGACGCGCTTTGCCGTGCAATTGCTGCGCGACCAGATCGGCCGCCGCGTCTTTCCGGCGCATCGTCTCGACAAGGGCACCTCGGGCGTGCTGCTGTTTGCCTTCGACGCCGCTACGGTGCGCGCACTCGGACAGCAGTTCGAGGACGGCGCGGTCGACAAGACTTATCTTGCCGTAGTGCGCGGCTGGCCGCCCGAGGCTGGCGTTATCGACCACGCACTGACGCGGAAGTTCGACGCCTATGGCCGGCGTCTGCCGAGCGCGGCGGCCCAGCCCGCCGTCACCCGCTACCGGCGGCTGGCGACCGTCGAGCTGCCGGTGTGCGTCGACCGTTATCCGCACTCTCGCTATGCGCTGGTGGAACTGCGACCGCTCACCGGCCGCCAACACCAGTTGCGCCGCCACCTGAAGCACATCGGCCACCCGATCATTGGCGATGCCACGCATGGCAAGGGTATCCACAATCGCTTTTTCCTGAACGAGTTCGGTTGTGGCAGGCTGCTTCTGGCTTGCACCCGGCTTGAGTTCGCTCATCCCGGCACAGACCGGAAAGTCGGCGTTGGTGCGACGCCGACGGGGGAGTTCGCGGCGCTGTTGGAGCGTTTCGGCTGGATGGAGGCAATCCGTGAAGGAATGGACAAGCGCGAGCCCCCTGAAATTGCGCTGGCCAGCTCCGGTGCTATAGTGGAAATGCCCGCCTTTCGGGATGGAGTATCGTCATGAACGTCACCAACATTGCCAATCTCTACCGCAGCCTGCAAACGACTTCCACCGCTGCGGCGACTTCCACCGATCCGGTGCAAAAAGCCTTGGAGAAGGCTTCGACGCGGCTCGAAAGCCAACGGCAGTCGAGCGCGGTACAGCTTTCCTCCTATGGTCAGGTGAAGGCCGGCATGGCGCGCGTCGAGGACGCAGGCAAGGTTTTGGCGAAGGGTACGACGCTGTCTGCGGCCGATACCAAGAAATCGCTGGAGTCCCTCGTTTCCGCCTACAACGACACGCGCACGGCGGCGGCCGGCACCACGCCCGGTCAGGCCAGCAATGCGGCGAATGCCCTGCGGCGCATAGCATCCACCGATAGCGGGCGTGCGGACTTGCAATCCCTGGGGATCACGCAGAACAAGGACGGTTCTCTCGCGCTCGACACGAAAAAGCTCGACCAGGCGCTCCAGTCGAATCCCACTGCGGTCAAGGATGCGGCGGCACGTATTGGCGGCCAGTTCCAGCAAAGCGCCACGCGTGCGTTGAGCGAAAAGAGCGGTCTCAACAGCACCTTGGGCGCACTGAATACGCGTGTCCAGCAGATCGAGGCGCGCCAGACCGATTTGCAGGGGCTTGTCAGCGCACAGCAGTCGAGCAGCAGTTCCAGTGGAATCACGAGCTACCAGCGCATTTTTTCGCTGTAAGGTCGGACGCCCACCACTCGAGTACGCCGCGTGCCGCCGCCCGGCCGCTGGCCAAGCAGGCCGTGAGCAGATAGCCGCCGGTCGGCGCTTCCCAGTCGAGCATTTCCCCGGCGCAGAAGACACCGGGCAGGGATCTGAGCATTAAGTTGGTGTCGAGCGCTTCCGCCGTTACGCCGCCCGCGCTGCTGATGGCTTCGTCGAGCGGGCGTGGGGCGGTGAGCTTGAGCGGCAGATGCTTGATCGCGGCGGCGAGTCGCGCGGGTGCAGCGAAATCCTCCTTGGCGACGCATTCGCGCAGCAGCCCGGCCTTGACGCCGACGATGCCGGCGCGGCTTTGCAGATGGCTCGCCACCGAGCGCGCGCCGCGCGGGTGGGCGATTTCCTCGGTCAGGCGTTCCAGCGTCTTGCCGGGGGCGAGGTCGAGATGTAGATGGGCGCCGCCTTGTGCCTCGATGGCGTCGCGCAGGGCGGCGGAGAGCGCATAGATCAGGCTGCCTTCAATGCCATGCTGCGTGACGACGAATTCGCCCTGGCGCTGTTGCCCGGCAGCGCTTGCGACGACCGACTTGACCGGTTGGCCGGCGAATTTGTCGCGGAAATGCGCGCTCCAGGCGACGTCGAAACCGCAGTTGGCGGGACGCAGCGGCGCGACGGCGACGCCGCGCGCCTGCAAGAGCGGCACCCAGGCGCCGTCGGAACCCAGCTTCGCCCAACTGCCGCCGCCGAGGGCCAATATCGTCGGCGTCCCGCTGGCGCCGAGTTTTACCTCGCCTGCGGGTGCGGCAAAGCGCAGGGCACCGGCATCATCCCAGCCCAGCCAACGATGGCGCATATGGAAGCGCACGCCGCCGGCGCGCAGGCGGGAAAGCCAAGCGCGCAAGAGCGGCGCCGCTTTCATGTCGGTGGGGAAGACGCGGCCCGAGCTGCCGACGAAGGTCTCGACGCCCAACCCGCGTGCCCAGTCGCGTAATGCGTCGGTGTCGAATGCCTGTAGCCAGGGCATCACCCAGTCGCTGCGCGCACCGTAGCGCTCGACGAAACGCTCGAAGGCTTCGGCATGCGTGAGGTTCAATCCGCTCTTCCCCGCCATGAGGAACTTGCGGCCGGCGGTCGGCATGGCATCGAAGACATCGACCGCCATACCCGCGTCGGCAAGCACTTCGGCCGCCATCAGGCCGGCCGGGCCGGCACCAATGATCGTCACCCTTTTTTCCATATTCGGCAGTCTACTTGACGCGTCTGCGATAATGCTGGGGTTGCGGGCCGTTTGCGCCCGACTTTATTACCCGCGTCTGCGGGATCGCCATGACCGAACCCATCGAAAGCTTTGCGGAGCTTGATTTGCCCGCTTCCCTGTTGACTGCCCTCAAGGATGTCGGCTACGAAACCCCCTCGCCGATCCAGGCGGCCTGTATTCCCCTCTTCCTGGCGGGCCGCGACCTGCTCGGCGAGGCGCAAACCGGCACCGGCAAGACGGCGGCCTTTGCGCTGCCGCTTCTGGCGCGGCTCGATCTCGCCAAAAAGGTGCCGCAGGCCCTGGTGCTGACGCCGACTCGCGAGTTGGCCATCCAGGTTGCCGAGGCCTTCCAGAAATATGCCCACCACCTGCCCGGCTTCCATGTGCTGCCGGTGTATGGCGGCCAGAGCATGGTGATCCAGTTGCGCGCCTTGTCGCGCGGTGCGCACATCATCGTCGGTACGCCGGGCCGCATCATGGACCACCTTGAACGCAAGAGTCTCAACCTCGAAGGCCTGCAAACGCTGGTACTCGACGAGGCCGACGAGATGCTGCGCATGGGCTTCATTGACGATGTCGAGTGGATCCTCGAACACACGCCGGCGACGCGCCAGACGGCGCTGTTCTCGGCCACCATGCCCGACCCGATCCGCCGCATCGCCCAGCGCTATCTGCGCGATCCGCGCGAGGTGAAGATCCGTTCCGCGACGACCACGGTGGCGGCGATCCGCCAGCGTTACTGGCAGGTGCGCGGCGCCGACAAGCTGGAGGCGCTGACGCGCATGCTGGAGGTGGAAGACGATTTCGATGCCGCCATCATCTTCGTGCGCACCAAGACCGCGACGGTGGACCTCGCCGATAAGCTGGAAGCGCGCGGCTACGAGGCGGCGGCTTTGAACGGCGACATGACGCAAGGCTTGCGCGAGCAGGTGATCGAGCGTCTCAAGAGCGGCAGCCTCGATATCGTCGTCGCTACCGACGTAGCGGCGCGCGGCATCGACGTGCCGCGCGTCAGCCACGTCATCAACTACGACGTGCCCTACGACACCGAATCCTATGTGCATCGCATCGGCCGCACGGGCCGGGCGGGGCGGGCGGGGAACGCCATCCTCTTCGTCGCGCCGCGCGAGATGCGCATGTTGAAAGCCATCGAGCGCGCGACGCGCCAGCCCATCGAGCCGATCCAGTTGCCGACGCGCGGCGAGGTGGCTGAGCGCCGCGTCGCCCAGTTCAAACAGCAGATTCTCGACGTGCTGGCCGAGGAAAACCTCGATTTCTTTTTCGAGGTGGTGCGGCGCATGGAAAGCGAGGAGAACGTCGCGACGCGCCAGATTGCTGCGGCGCTGGCCTTTCTGGCCCAACGCGAGCGGCCTTTGCAGCCTGACGGCGTCGACGTGCCGGCAGCGCCGGAGTACCCGGCCGCGCCAGCGCGCGGCGAGCGGCCCGCATTTGCGGAGCGCGGCGAGCGTCAGGCGCGTAGCGAACGGCCCGAGCGGCCAGCCTTCCCCGCACGCGCAGAACGCAGCGAACGCGGCGACCGCAGCGACCGTCCCGCCAAGGCCGAATGGACCGAGCGCCCGCCGCGTGCCGAACGTCCGTCCCGCGAGCCGCGCGCCTTTGCCGCCGGTCCCGTGGTGCGTTACCGCATCGAGGTCGGCCGCAATCAGGGCGCCTTGCCGAAGGAGATTGTCGGCGCCATCGCCAACGAGGGCGGCATCGACGGCAGATCGATCGGCCAGATCAACCTGTTCGACGACTACAGCACGGTCGAGTTGCCCGCGCTGCCGGCAGACATTCTTGACGTCCTCAAGCGCACGCGCGTGCGCCAGTTGCCCTTGAAAATCCGCGCCGCCGAGCCGGGCGAGGGCGATAAGCCGCGCGAGCGCCGTCCCGCCAGCGCCGACTTTAAGCGCGAGGGACGACCGGACAAATCTGCGGCCAGGTCGGAGTTCTCGGCCAAGCCGTCATATGGCGGCGACAGTTCCGCCAAGCCGCCTTATCGCGGCGACAGTTCTGGACCGCCGCCTTACCGCAGCGAGTCGAAGCCGGCAGGCGAATGGAAGGAGCGGGGCGCCGGCAAGTCCTTCGGCAAGCCGGCTGGCGTCAAGCCGCCGGCCAAGAAGCGCCCCTACTGACGCCGCTCCAGGCGTTGCGCGAACTCTTCGGCCGGCATCGGCCGGTCGAAGAAGTAGCCCTGGAACTGGTCGCAGCCGTAGCGGGCGAGATAGCGGCGCTGCGCCTCGGTTTCCACGCCTTCGGCGATGACCTGCAGGTTCATGCCGTGGGCCAGCGCAATGATGGCGGCGGCCAGCTTGATCGATTCGCCTTCCTCGCCGATATCCTGGACGAAGGATTGGTCGATCTTGAGCGCCTGTACCGGTAGTTGCTTAAGGTAACTGAGCGACGAATAGCCGGTGCCGAAGTCGTCGATGGCCAGGTTGATCTTCATGCCACGCAGATTGCCGAGCACGGCGGCTGCATCGTCGGCGTTGTGCATCAGCAGGGATTCGGTGAGTTCCAGTTCGAGCAGGTCCGGCGTCAGTTGGTAATCCGCCAGCGCGGCGCCTACTAGCGCCGGAACGTCCTGATGGGTGAATTGCCGTGCGGAGACATTCACCGCGACCGGTACGGCGATTAGGCCGGCATCCAGCCACTGGCGCTGCTGGGCGCAGACGGTGCGCAGCGCCCAGGCGCCGAGGGGATTGATCAGCCCGCACTCCTCGGCGAGAGGAATAAACAGGCTCGGCGGGATCATCCCCTGTTCCGGGTGGTTCCAGCGCATCAAGGCTTCGGCGCCGATCAGGAGGCCGCTCTTGGCGTCGATTTTCGGCTGGTAGTAGATCAGCAGTTCGCCGCGATCCAGAGCGCTGCGCAAGTGCGTTTCCAGCAGCAGCTCGCCGAGCGAGGCGAAGTTCATGTCCGCCGAATAGAAACGCAAGGTGTTGCGGCCTTCTTCCTTGGCGTGGTACATCGCGGTCTCGGCATTGCGTAGGAGATCCGATGCGGTCGCGCTGTCGTCGGGGTGGATGGCGATCCCGATGCTGCAAGTGACCGTGAGGCTATGGCCGGCGAGTTCGTAGGGTTGGGCGAGGGTTTGCAGCAGTTTGCGCGCGACCAGGGTCGCATCCTGCAGTTGTTCGAGTTCGGGCAGGACGGCGACGAACTCGTCGCCGCCGTGACGCGACAGCGTATCGGTTTCGCGCAGTACGACGGCCATACGCTTGACGGCTTGCACCAGCAGTTCGTCGCCGATTTCGTGGCCCAGCGTTTCGTTGATGTTCTTGAAGCGGTCGAGGTCGAGGAAGAGCAGTGCCGTCTTGCTGTTGCTGCGCTTCGACTTCAACAAAGCCTGTTCGATGCGGTCGTCGAGCAACAGGCGGTTGGGCAGGCCGGTCATGGCGTCGTGGTGCGCCAGATGGTGGATGCGCTGTTCGGATTCCTTGCGCTCGCTGAGGTCGCTGAAGATGCCGATGTAATGGGTGGTGCGGCCTGCTTCGTCGCGCACGGCGCTGATCGACAGCCACTCGGGATAGATCGCACCGTCCTTGCGCCGGTTCCAGATTTCGCCGCGCCACTTGCCGGAAGCGTCGAGTTCGGCCCACATCTGGCGGTAGTAGTCGCGGTCGTGGCGGCCGGAGTTGAGCAGCGCCGGGGTCTGGCCGATGGCCTCGGGTTCCGTGTAGCCGGTGATGGCACAGAAGGCGGGGTTGACGGCGACGATGCGCGAGGCGGTATCGGTGATGGTCATGCCCTCGGCGGCATTCGAGAAGACCGTGGCGAACAGGCGCAGGCGCTCTTCGGCCTGGCGTTGGGCTTCGTAACGCTCGACCAGGACGCGATGCGTGGCGGCGAGTTCGCGCTGGTCCTTGCCGATGCGTAGATAGGCCCTGACCAGGTAGCCCGCCAGCAGCAGTGCGACCGCGAACAGCAGCAGGCGATAGCGGTCGGCGACGTGCAAGGACTGTTCGTGCGCGTCGGCATATAGGCGCGTCAGGGCTTCGTGGCGCACGGCGGTGGGCAGTTGCAGGATGGCGTGCGCCAGACCGTCGACCTCGGGCTGGCGCTCGATGATGACGCGAGCATGGAGTAGCAGATGGTCGAGCGCATGTCGCGCCGCCGTCGGCAGCGTCAGCGCCGCCAGCGTCGCGGTCTGGGCTTGCAGTGCGCGGAGGGTTTCCGCGTCGGTATTGCGGCCGAGCGCCAGCACCGCGCGGATGTAATTGTCGAAATCCGCCGCTTGGCGCGGGTTGTCCCGCAGATCGCGCAAGAAGGATTCCGCCGCTTGCGGGAAGTAGTCGGACGAGTTGCGCAGTACCGCATTGCCGCGCTGGAAGCGGTCGATCAGGTCGGCTTTTTCCCGTTGCAGTTCGACCAACACGCGCAGCTTGACGGCCAGTTCGGCGCGTGCTTCGGGCGCAATGAATTCCGGTAGCGCCTCGATGGCTTGGCCACCGTCCTGCACGCGCTTGAGTTGGCGCACCACAAGATCGTAGTTCTGCAGCAGGCCGGTACGACTGGCGAGCACGGCGGCGTTGAGCTCGACATCGGCCTGGCGCAGGCTGCGCAAGGCCGCCAGATATTGGTAGTGGGCCTGCGGCGAAACCGCATCGGCACGCAGGTAAAGCCAGGTCAGCAGCAGGATCATGGCGATCATGCCGGGGCCGAGGATGCTCCAGAGGCGGCGTGGGCTGTTCATGGCCTTCATTCGAGTGTCTTGCCGCGCCATTGGCCGGTCAGCGTGCGCAGGAAGGCGACAATGGCCTCGATGTCGGCGGGTGCGAGTTCGCGCCCGAGTTGGTGGCGTCCCATGACGCGGACGGCCTCGGCGAGATTGGCGGCGGAGGCGTCGTGAAAATAGGGTGCGGTGACGGCGATATTGCGCAGGCTCGGCACCTTGAATACATGCCGGTCTTCCTCGCGCTTGGTCACGTTGTAACGGCCGAGATCGGCTGGCGTCGTCGGCCGGCCGGTGAAGTAGTCGCGCAGCACGCCGAATTTCTGGAACATGTTGCCGCCGAGCAAAATGCCCTGGTGGCAACTCGTGCAGCCGAGTTCGCGGAAGCGTCGATAGCCGTGGATTTCCTGCGGCGTCATGGTGTTGCGTTCGCCGCGCAAATAGCGGTCGAAGCGCGCGTTGGGGGTGACCAGACTGCGTTCGAAGGTGGCGATGGCGTCGGCGATGTTCTCCGCCGTGAGGCCATTGCGGTAGCTGCGGGCGAATGCCTTGGTGTAGTCGGGGTCGGCGCGCAGTTTGGCCAGCACCTGCGGCCAGTTGGAATTCATTTCGATGGGATTGTGGATCGGTCCCGCCGCTTGCTCTTCCAGGCTGGCGGCCCGGCCGTCCCAGAATTGCACGAAGGAATATGCGCTATTGAAGACCGTCGGCGCGTTGATGCCGCCAACCGCGCCGCCGACGCCGATGGAGACTTTGAGCCGGTCGATGCCGCCGCGCGTCAGGTCGTGGCAGGTGATGCAGGCGATGCTGTCGTCGCGCGACAGGCGGACATCGGCGAACAGGCGTTCGCCCAGTGCCAGCTTGTCAGCCGGCAGTTCCGGGGCGGGCGGCAGGGGCGCGACGGCATCGGCAGCAATGGAAGCGCTGTCGGCGGATTCCAAGATCGAGGTGGCCGCTTGTCCGGGCGCGAGGAACCCAGGGGCAAGCATCGCTGCCAGCGCCAGCGCGAACGCGATGGCGGCAATGCCTGCCTTATGCAGCGGTTTCATGAAAGTTCCAATCGATCGGACTTGCGTTGTGGCGTGCCGCCGGTCCCCAAAAAGGGATTCCCTTCGGTCAAGCCGAGTTTTCGCATTACTGCGCCAGCGTCCAGCGGCCGTTCTTCACCGTCATCATCACGCGCGAACGTGCGTCCATGCCGTTGTGGTTTTGCGGCGTCATGGCGAATACGCCCTGAGCGCCGACGAGTTCCTGCGTCTGTTCCAGTGCGTCGCGCAGTGCGGCACGGAATTCGGCGCCGCCGGGCGGGGCCTTCTTCAGCGCGAGGGGAATCGCCTTTTGCAGCAGCAGGCCGGCGTCCCAGGTGTTGGCGCCGAAAGTCGAGGTGGTGCCGGCGCCGAATTTAGCGTCGTAGGCCTTGATGTAGCCCTGGGCCATCGCCTTGATCGGGTTGCCTGCCGGCAGGTCGTCGGCCACCAGCATCGGGCCGCCAGCCATCAGCGTGCCTTCGACCTTGGCGCCGCCGATGCGGATGAAGTCGTTGGTCGCCACGCCGTGGGTCTGGTAAATCTTGCCCTTGTAGCCTTTTTCGAGCAGCGTCGCCTGCGGCAGCACGGCGGGGCCGCCGGTAGCGGCGATGAAGACGGCGTCAGGCTTGGCGGCGATGAGCTTGAGCGCCTGGCCGATCACCGACTGGTCGGTGCGGGTGTAGCGTTCGCTGGCGACGATTCTGATGCCGGCCTTTTCGGCCATTGGCGCGAAGACCTTGTACCAGTTCTCGCCGTAGGGATCGTTGAAGCCGATAAAACCCAGCGTCTTGATGCCGCCGACCAGCATGTGTTCGATGACTGCCTCGGCGATCAGGTCGTCGTTCTGTGTGGTCTTGAACACCCATTTCTTCTTTTCGTCCATCGGCAGCACCAGCGCGGATGAGCCGACGGTGGTGACGAGCGGCAGCTTGGCTTCGGCAACGAAATCGAGCATGGCCAGCGCGGCCGGCGTGGTGGTGGGGCCGATCAGCGCGTCCACCTTGTGTTCGCTCAAGAGCTTCTTGACGTTGGTGACCGCGTTGGTCGGGTCGGAGGCATCGTCGAGCACGATGTATTCGACCTTCTGGCCGCCGATTTCGGCCGGCAGCAGCGCCACGGTGTTCTTCTGCGGAATGCCGACGACGGCGGTGACACCGGTGGAGGAGGCGATCACGCCGATCTTGACATCGGCGCAGGCAAGACCGGAAGCCAGACAGAGCATAGCCGTCCAAGCGTGGAAGGAGCGCGGGGCATGGCGGGACATGGTGAATTCCTCAATCGGCGTAAAAACTGAAATTATAGTCTGCCGTTCAACAGGCGCGGCTCGATCAGCACGGTGTCGGCGCCGTCGCCGGTGAGCCAGATTTGTCCGTCCTGGAGCGTGCATTGCAATTGCATGCCACGGGCAGCCAGCGCGGCGAGCGCGTTCGATTGCGCCGCATCGATGGCATAGACGCTCAGGTTGTCCAGCCGTGCCAGCGCCTTGCCTTCCTTGCCCCACCAGATATCGACGGGTTTGCCGCCATAGGCGAGCACGACGACGGCATTGGCGCGGCCGGCGGCCTTGCGCAGGGTGCGTTCGTCGGGCAGGCCGACCTCGATCCAGCGCTCGATGGTGCCGGAATAGTCGCGCTGCCACAGCGCCGGTTCGTCCTCGGTCGACAGGCCGCGCCCGAATTCGAGGCGCGCATCGGCGAACATGAGAAAGGCGAGCAGGCGCATCATCATGCGCTCGTCGGTTTCCGAAGGATGACGTGCGAGTGTCAGCGCATGCTCGCCGTAGTAGTGCCGGTCGAGGTCGGAGATGCTGACGCCCGCTTTGAAGATGGTGGATTTGATGGCCATGATTCAGGTGTCGCCGAGTTTGAGGAACTGCCAGCCGGTCGGCGTGCATGCGAGTGCGCTGCTGCGATTGCTGTCCCAGTCACCGAGCACCCAGCGCAGGCAGGTATTGCCGTCGACGTCGTGTGTGCGTTGTCCTTGGCGATGGGTGTGGCCATGGATCATGGCTTGCGCCCCATGCTGACGCAGGGCGGTGGCGACGGCGTCCGGATTGACGTCCATGATGGCCATGGCCTTGCGTTTTTTCTCGCTTTCGCTGGTGTTGCGCAGCGTCGCGATGGCGGTCTTGCGCGCGTCCAGGGGCTGGGCGAGGAAGGCGGTGCGCCAGGTCGGCGTGCGCACTTCCGCGCGAAACTCCTGATAGTCGTGGTCATCGGTACAGAGCCTGTCGCCATGGGTCAGCAGGGTCGGCATGCCGCAGATTTCCCGCACACAGGGGTCGGGCAGCAGGCTCAGGCCGGCGGCGGTGGCGAAGTCTGCGCCGGCCAGGAAGTCGCGGTTGCCGGGCAGGAAATACACCGCTACGCCTTGGGCGCTCAGGTGGGCCAGTGCGCCGACGTTGCGTGCGTTGAACGGATCGTTCAGGTCGTCGTCGCCGGCCCAGAAGTCGAACAGGTCGCCCAGGATGTACAGGGCGTCCGCCGCGCGCGCCGGCCCGGCGAGGAAATGCTCGAAGCGCGCGCTCAGTTGTGGTGCATCCGGCGTCAGGTGCAGGTCCGAGATGAACAAGCTTGTGCCGCTGGGGCGCCGCACTTCAGTGGCGCAGGGCTTGCTGGTCATGGTGGGCGAAGAAGCTGCTCATCGCCAGTTCGGCACGGAATTCGCCCAAGGCATTGATCAATTGTTTGCTGGAAGCTTCCAGTGCGCGTGCGCGGTCGTGGGCGGTGGCCGTATCGCCGCTATTGTGTGCGACCAGCGCGGCCTGGCTGATGCTGTGGATTTCGTCGTGCAAGGGTTCGAGTGCGATAAAGGTGGCTTGGTTGCCGTAGCGCGCTTGTCCGGTACCGTAATACCACTGGCCGAAGCGGCAATCGTGCGGTTCGAGCGCGGGAATATCGGCCGGCCGGGTGCTGTCGAGAATGTGGAGGATCTGTGCCAGCCAGCGCGCATGCTCGATTTCTGCGGCGAAGAGCGGGAAGTCGTCGCGGTTCCACTTCAGCGCCAGACTGGAGGCCCAGGTCGGGTCGGGAATATAGTTCGCCGTCCAGGCGGGGATGGTGGCGCCGGGCATTGGCCGCGCAATGCCGAAGCCCTGGCCGAGGTCGCAGCCCAGGTGCAGCAGCATCACGCCATGCTGCGGCGTTTCCACACCCTCGGCGATGGCGGTACGGCCAAACGCGCTGGTCAGTCCGACCACACCCTCGACGATCGACAGATCCTCGGGGTCTTCGAGCATGTCGCGGATGAAAGACTGGTCGATCTTCAGGGTGTCGGTGGGCAGGCGGCGGAAGTAGGTGAGCGAGGAGTAGCCGGTACCGAAGTCGTCAAGCGCGATCTTTACGCCCAGTTGTTTGCAGTCGCGGATGATGGCGTTGACTGCGTCCATGTCGGCCAGCGCCGTGGTTTCGAGGATTTCGAGTTCGAGCCGTTGCGGATCGATGCCGGGGTGACTTTCCAGCAATGCCTGCAGGCGTTCGACGAAGCCAGGCTGCATCAGGTGGCGGGCGGCGATGTTGACGCTGACGGTGAGCGCGAGGCCGTCCTTGGCCCAGGCTTCCATCTGGCGCATGGCTTCGAGCAGCGTCCAGGCGCCGATAGACACGATCAATTCGTGATCTTCGATGGCGGGCAGGAACTCGCCGGGCAGCACCAGCGCGCCGTCGTCCCCATGCAGGCGCAGCAAGGCTTCGACGCCGACGACGGTGCCGCTGCGCATATTCACCTTGGGTTGGTAGTACATCTCGAAGCGTTGTTCGCGCAGGGCCAGTTCCAGGCGTTGGATGTTTTCGCGATGGCTCTTGGCGCGGGCATCCTGATGCACGTCGAACAGGTGGTAGCGGTTGCGTCCTGCCTGCTTGGCGAGATACATCGCCTGGTCGGCGTGCCGCAGCAGGGTGTCGGCGTCGTTGTGGTCGAGCGGGAACAGGGTGACGCCGATGCTGCCGCTGACGGCGACTTCCTGCCTGCCGATCATGATGGGCTGCTTGATTGCGGCGAGCACGCGCGCGAGCGCCGGTTCGAGTTCCTGCAAGTCGGTCAGTTCGCCGAGCAGCAGCACGAATTCGTCGCCGCCGAGGCGCGCCACTGTGTCGCCGCCGCGAATGCTGTCCTTGAGCCGGCGCGCAATCTCGGTGAGCAGGCGGTCGCCGGCGGCGTGACCGAGCGTGTCGTTGACCGGCTTGAAGCCGTCGAGATCGAGATAACAGATCGCCAGCAGCTTGTCGCCGCGCTGCGTCGCCGCCAGAGCCTGCTGCATGCGGTCGCCGAGCAGGGCGCGATTCGGCAGGTGGGTGAGCGGGTCGTAGTGGGCGAGGTTTTCCAGGCGCTTCTGGTGTTCCTTGAGCTGCGTGATGTCCGAGAAGATGCTGACGTGGTGCGACAGCTTGCCCTCGGCGTCGTCGACGCGGCTGACGGTCATCAGGTCGACGATGGTTTCGCCATTCTTGTGGCGGTTCCAGATCTCGCCGCGCCAATGGCCGGTCTCCTCCAGTTGGCGATACAAGGTGGCGTAGAACTTCGCGTCGTGGTGTCCAGAGCGCAGAATGGCGGGCGTCGCGCCGATGGCTTCCGCGCGGTCGAAGCCGGTGAGGATGGTGAAGGCGTCGTTGACCTCGATGATCTTGCCGGCGGCATCGGTGACCATGATGCCTTCGTGTGTGTTGGCGAAGACGCTGGCGGCCAGCCTGAGCTTGGCTTCGGCGGCCTTGCGATAGCCGATGTCTTCGCGTACGCCGAGAAAATGCGTGACCTGTCCGGTGTGGCTGACGATGGGCATCAGGCGGAGGAATTCCCAGTAATACTCGCCATTCTTGCGGCGGTTTTCCACTTCTCCGCTCCAGCCCTGGCCGGATTTGAGCGCCTGCCACATGGCCTGGTAAGTGGCGTTGGACGTGCGTCCGGACTGGAGCAGGCGCGGCGTCTGGCCGATGACTTCGTTGGCGGCGTAGCCGGTGGTCTCGGTGAAACAGGGATTGACGTACTCGATGCGGCCGTCGGTATCGGTGATGACGATGGAGACCGGACTTTGTTCGAGCGCGCGCGAGAACTTCAGCAGCTCGTGCTCGGTGCGCAGACGTTCGCGTACATAGTGGTCGAGCAGAGCGCCTTCGAGCTGGCGCACAATGTCGTGTTCGTCGAGGGTGCCGGCGATGTGGCCGTCCCGGTCCACCACCACCAGATGGCGAATCCGCTGGCTGGTCATGAGCGCGCTGGCTTCGATGATGCCGGCATTGCTGCCGATGGTCGCCACTGGCGTGCTCATGGCGGCGGCGAGCGGCAGGTTTTCCAGGTCGGTGCGACCATAGAGCCGCACGGCATCGCGCTCGGTGAAAATGCCGACTGGCTTGTCGTCCTGCAAGGCCACGGCGCAACTGCCGCCATGTGCCTGCATACGCGTCAGCAGGACGGCGACCGGCGTGTCGGCCGGCAGGGCGACCGGACAGTTCGACATGACCTTGTCGACCTTGTCCAGGCTGGCGAGAAAATCGAGACCCAGATGGTGCTTGAAATCGCTTTCGGTGATGATGCCGACCGGTGTGCCATGGCTGTCGACGATCAGCAGATGGCGGATGCCATGCTCGACCATGAGATGGTGGCCGGCACGGTAGTCGAGTTCCTGCGCGGCGGTGACGACCGGCTGGCTCATCACCGCGACGACGGGCGTAGCGGGCGCGGTGCGCAGGTGCAGTGCGCGCAGGATGTCGCGTTCGGTCAGGATGCCCTGCACCTTGCCGCTTTCCGCTACCAGTAGCGAACTGATTTGCGCTTGGCGCATCAGTGCCGTTGCCGCATTGAGCGTCGCCGTCGGCGACACTTCGATGAGGTGCCGGGTCATGATGTCGGCGAGGCGTTTGGCGGGCATGGGAGACTGCGGGGCGATGACTGCCGGGCTATTACGAAAGTATTCTAATTATGCGCTTTAATCGGGGGCTCGTGTACCCCGGCCGCAGGCGGGCGGCCAGCACAAAGTCGGCGTGACCGCAGGGAATCCCCATTTCGGGACTGGCGGGACGCTGCGGTCCCGCCGTCGGGGCGATCAGGCGACGACTTCGGCCTTCTCGATCACCACGCTCTCGGCCGGGACGTCCTGGTGGAAGCCCTTGTTGCCGGTTTTGACGTTCTTGATCTTGTCGACGACGTCCATCCCTTCGACGACGCGGCCGAACACGCAGTAGCCCCAGCCTTGGCCGGTGGGGGCCGTATGGTTGAGAAAATCGTTGTCGGCGACGTTGATGAAGAACTGCGCGGTGGCGGAGTGCGGATCGGAAGTGCGCGCCATGGCGAGCGTGCCGCGCGTGTTCTTCAAACCGTTGGCGGCCTCGTTTTCGATGGGAGCGCCGACATCCTTTTGTTTCATGTCGGCGCTGAAGCCACCGCCCTGGATCATGAAGCCGTTGATGACGCGGTGGAAAATCGTGCCGTCGTAGTGGCCCGATTCGACATAGGCGAGGAAGTTGGCGGCCGACTTGGGCGCCTTTTCGGTTTCGAGTTCGATGGCGATGACGCCGTGGTTGGTGGTGAGCTTGATCATGGAGTTGTCCTTATTTTTTCTCGGGGAGCAGTTTCGCGGATTCGACGACGATGGGCGTGGTCGGGACGTTCTGATGCATGCCGGCATTGCCGGTGGCGACCTTGCCGATCTTCTGCACCACGTCGAGGCCCTGGACTACCTTGCCGAACACGGCATAGCCCCAGCCGTCCTGTCCGGGATAGTCGAGGAAGCTGTTGTCCTTGAGGTTGATGAAGAACTGGGCGGAAGCCGAGTGCGGATTGGGCGTGCGTGCCATGGCGATGCTGCCGACAATGTTCTTCAAGCCGTTCTTGGCCTCGTTCGGGATGGGCGCACGCGTCGCCTTTTCTTTCATGTCGGGGCCGAAGCCGCCGCCCTGAATCATGAAGTTGTCGATGACGCGGTGGAAGATCGTGCCGACGTAGAAGCCGTCCTTGATGTACTGGAGGAAATTCTCGACCGTCTTGGGCGCCTTCTCGGCGTCGAGTTCGATGACGATACTGCCCTGGTTAGTCTTGAATTCGACCTGCGGGTTGGCGGCGCTGACCATATGGCTCGTCAGCGTAAGGCAAATAGCGGACAGCAGGACTAGCAGTTTCTTCATGGGGAACTCCAGAAAAAGAAGGAAGAAGCGGATCAGGCGGCGTCTTCGAAAGCGATCTTCCAACGCCCGCCATCCTTGATCCAGTATTGGCGTTTTTGCATCCGGTTCGATAGGTTGCTGCTTTGATAGTCCTGCTCGAAGGTGACGACGACGTACTCGTCCTTGCCCGGATTGCGGAACATGCTGATGTTGTGAGTGGTGACCTTGATCCACTGCTTGCCGGCATTCACCTTGCGCTTGTTGGCGAGCCAGGCGTCCAGATTTTTGCCGTCGCTGACGAAGTCGCGCGCGTAATGGCGGGCATAGCGGCCGACATCCAGGCTTTCCCAGTCGCGGCGCCATTCGTCGATCATGCCCAGCAGTGCCTTGCGCTCGGCCTGCCAGTCGTCGAGCGAGAGCCATTCGATGCTGTTGCTGATGATGACGGGGGTGGTGCCGATTTGCAGGTTTTTCGCTAGCGCGTCGAGATCGGTGTTGGCCAGCACCACGCAGCCGTCCGAAGCCTTCGGCGGACGCGAGAAGGTGTCGGAGGGCGTGCCGTGAAGCCAGATGCCGTGACCGTTGCGGCCCTTTTTCTTGTCCCACTCGTTCGGGTAGTTGATGGGGAAGGCGCCGCTGCCGTAGAAATCGGTGAGCTTCTGTCTCGGGATGGTGGAGGTGACGTGATAGACGCCGACGGGGGTTTTTTTGTCGCCTTCCTTCAGCTTGTCGGCGCCGAGCTTGCCGTGGGTAATGTAGTAGTCGGCGACGAAGCGCGGCGTGCCATTGTCGTTTTGGTAGAGGTAGAGGCGCGCCTTCTGGGTGTCGACCACGACGGCGTGCTTCTGGTCCGGGCGCAATTGCATCAGGTAGCGCGGCACTTGGGTTTCGCCCGGCCGGTTCTGGTAGGCGCGCAGACGTGCAATGGCTTCCTCGCGCAGGTCGGCAACCTGTTCGACGGCGTTTTGCGCGCCGCCTTCGCCGAAACTTTGCAGCGGTCGGGTGCGGGCGAGCAGCAGGTCGCCCCGGACGAGGTGGCCGAGGCGGAAGTTCGGGTAGGCCTTGACCAGCGCTTCGGTGTCCTTGAGTGCGGCTTCCCAGCGGTGTTGCTCGATTTGCTCGAACACGCGCGCCAGGATCGGTTCCGGGCCGGAATCGGTATAGCGCGCCGGTGTGTCCTTGGCTAGTGCGCCGCAGGACAGCAGCGCCGCGCCCAGCAGCGGGAGGAGGCGCTTGATCATCCGCCGACCCGTTCCTGCTGGATCAGCCATTTGCCGTCGCGCTTCACCAGCACCAGGGTTTTGCCGGAAGAAGAGGTGAAGCTGGCCGACTTGTAGTGTTGGCGGAAGCTGACCGTGGCCTTGTCGCCATCGGCCCGAATGTTCAGACGGTCGCGGCCGACCTCGATCTTGCCGGGCTTGCCGACGCGCTGGCTGCGGTCGGTTTCCCATTCCTTGCGTGTTTGCCCGCTTGGCGTCTGAAAGTCCTTGGCGTAGTGGGCAAGATAGTTTCTGACGTCCTTCTTCGACCAGGCGGAAATCCAGCTATCGACGGCTGCCGTCACTTCGCTTTGCGCATCGCCGGCAGGCTTAACCGGTTCGGGCTTCGCGGCGACGGGCGTGGGCTTGGTTTCGACCGGCTTGGTTTCGGCGGGTTTGACCTCGGGCTTGGGGGGCGCGGCCAGCACAACGGGGGCCGGCTTGGCGGGCGGTTCTGCGGGCTTGGCTTCAGGCTTGGGCTCGGGCCGGGGTTCGGCACTGGCGATCACCGTCGGCGTCGGCGCGACGACCGGTGCGGCGGTGGGCTTGCCGTTCGCCGTCTTGTCGGCGCCGAGTTTCGGGCCACCGACTAGGTCGTTGATCATCGCCAGCTTGGTTTGCGCCGAGGCGTTCGAAGCGTCGATCTGGAGCGCCTTGCCGTAGGCCTGGCTGGCCAGACGCGAGTAGATGTCGCCGAGATTTTCGTGGGCCGTAGCGTAGGCCGGATGGGTGCGGATTGCCAATTCGAGCGCCCGCTTGGCCTTTTCGTACTGCTTTTGCTGGGCGTAGATGACCGCGAGGTTGTTGTAGGGCTCCGGCAGGTCGGGGTAGTCCTCGGTGAGCTTCTGGAAGATGGCGATGGCCTCGCTTTGCTTGTCCAGTCCCGTGAGGATGATGCCTTTGAGGAAGCGTCCTTGTGCGTCCCTCGGTTTGGCCGACAGATGGCGATTGACCTGTTCGAGCGCCTTGGCGTGCTGGCCGGCCTTGAGCAACTGGTTGGCCTCGTCCAGACTGTCGGCGCGGACCGTCGGCGCGGTCAGGCATGCCATGCCGGCCAACATCAGACCGATGATCAGACGGTGGGGCAGCTTGCCCGCGCGCATGGACGACTGCCGCAAGTTCCGGAGAAGCAGGGATACGGTCGAAAAAGCGGGCAAAATTGGCATGCTAGATTTAATCCGGGCGAGAATTTCAACGTATGATTCTAACAAAGATGCGCTATCCGGCCATGGTGCCGGACGCTTGGTAAAAGCCTTAATACGCTTCCAAAGACCTCTCTGATTTATCTATTTTCGCGGCTTCTCCGGCACCCCGGCCCATATCCATGCTGAAAATCCACAACTCACTCGCGCGCGTCGCGCAGGAATTCGCCCCGATCGAGCCCGGCAAAGTGCGGCTTTACGTCTGCGGGATGACAGTTTACGACTACTGCCACCTCGGCCACGGCCGGGTCATGGTGGTGTTCGACATGGTGGCACGCTGGCTGCGCACCAGCGGATACCAAGTCACCTACGTGCGCAATATCACCGATATCGACGACAAGATCATCAAACGTGCTGCCGAGAACGGCGAAACGGTGCGCGCGCTGACCGACCGCTTCATCGCTGCGATGCATGAGGACGCCGATGCGCTCGGCGTGCTGCGCCCCGACCATGAGCCGCGCGCCACCGAATTTGTGCCGCAGATGCTGGACATGATCGGCGCGCTGGAAAAGAACGGCTACGCCTACCAGGCCGCCAACCGCGACGTCTGCTACTCGGTGCGCAAGTTCGCCGGCTATGGCAAATTGTCCGGCAAGTCGCTGGAAGACTTGCGCGCCGGCGAGCGTGTCGATGTCGACGCCGGTAAGCAAGACCCGCTCGACTTCGTGCTCTGGAAGCACGCCAAGCCCGAAGAAACCGCCGAGGTGAAGTGGGATTCCGCCTGGGGCAGCGGTCGCCCCGGCTGGCACATCGAATGCTCGGCGATGAGTTCGCAACTGCTCGGCGACCATTTCGACATTCACGGCGGCGGCCAGGATTTGCAGTTCCCCCACCACGAAAACGAGATCGCCCAGAGCGAGGGCGCGCACGGCAAGACCTTCGTCAACTACTGGATGCACAACGGCTTCGTGCGCGTGGACGACGAGAAAATGTCGAAGTCGCTCGGCAACTTCTTCACCATCCGCGACATCCTGCAGCGCTACGACGCCGAAGTGGTGCGCTTCTTCATCCTGCGTGCGCATTACCGCAGCCCGCTAAACTACTCGGACGGCCATCTCGACGATGCGCGCGCCGCGCTGACGCGTCTCTACACCGCGCTGAAGGATTTCGCCGCCGTGCCGGGCGAAATCGACTGGGACGAAAGTTATGCCTGCCATTTCCGCGAGGCGATGGACGACGACTTCGCCACGCCCGAAGCCGTGGCGGTACTGTTTGATCTCGCCAATGAGATCAATCGCAACAAGAATCCCCAGCTCGCTAACCAGCTCAAAGGTTTGGCAGGCGTGCTGGGCTTGCTGCAACGCGATCCGGTCGCGTTCCTGCAGGCTGGTCCTGCAGCGGGCGCTGGACTGAGCCCGGGGACATCGAGGCCAAAGTCGGCGCTCGCCACACGGCGAAAATGGCGCGGAACTTCGCCGAGGCCGACCGCATCCGCGACGAACTCAAGGCCGCCGGCATCGTGTTGGAGGACGGACCGCAGGGCACCACCTGGCGCCGGGGCTAAGCCTGCCGCCGGAAGCAAACGACAAACGACAAAATAACAACGAGTGGAGAGATTGCATGACAACCAATATGACCAGCGCGCCCATCCCCGCCACCCTGATTCCGGGCGACGGCATCGGACCGGAAATCACTGCGGCCACCCTGGCGGCGCTCGACGCGCTCGGCGCGCCCTTCGTCTGGGATCAACAGGTGGCGGGCGCCGCCGGCGTCGCGGCCTGCGGCGATCCGCTGCCCCAGGCTTGTCTCGACAGCATCCGCCGCACGCAACTGGCGCTGAAGGGGCCGCTGGAAACGCCAATCGGCGGCGGCTACCGCTCGTCGAATGTGCGCCTACGCGAGGAGTTCAAGCTTTACGCCAACTTGCGACCGGCCAAGACCATCATCCCCGGCGGCCGCTTCGACAACATCGATCTGGTGCTGGTGCGCGAGAACAACGAAGGCCTCTACATGGGCTACGAGCACTTCATTCCCATCGACGGCGACCCGCACGCCGTGGGCATGTCCACCGGCGTGAATACGCGCCAGGGCTGCCGGCGCATCAGCCACTTCGCCTTCGAGTATGCGATCCGCAAGGGGCGCAAGAAGGTCACCGTGGTGCATAAGGCCAACATCATGAAGGCGCTCACCGGCATCTTCCTCGAAACCGCGCGCCAGATTCACGAAGAGTTCTACAAGGACAAGATCGTCTTCGAGGAAATCATCGTCGATGCCTGCGCGATGAAACTGGTGATGAATCCCTGGCAGTTCGACGTGCTGGTGACGACCAACCTGTTCGGCGACATCCTCTCCGACGAAATCGCCGGCCTGATCGGCGGCCTGGGCATGGCGCCGGGCGCCAACATCGGCGAACACGCCGCCATCTTCGAGGCCGTGCACGGTTCCGCGCCCGACATTGCCGGCAAGGGCATCGCCAACCCGATCGCCCTCCTGCTCGCGGCAGCGATGATGCTCGACCACGTCGGCCGCGTCGATCTCGGCGACCGCCTGCGCCAAGCCATCGACGCAACGCTGAACCTCGACCAGGTGCGCACCGGCGACCTCGGCGGCAAGGCCGGCACGCAGGAATTCACCGCCGCGCTGGTGCGGCGCATCGAGGCCTCCGCCTAGCGAGGTCTAACAGATGCGCCGGTCGCGAGGAGATGTTATTGGCAAGGCCATGCTGCTTGGCGCGCTGCTGTTCTGGCAATGGGCGGCATACGCCGCCGCGCCCGTCGTCGCGGCCGGCGTGAGGCACGCCGTCGCGCTCGACGCGGCGGGCAATCTGTATGCGTGGGGTTCGGATGCCATGGGCCAGCTCGGGGTCGGCCGCGTCCTGCGCAGTCATTCTCCCGTGCCCGTCGCCTTGAGCGCAAAGCTCGTCCAGATCGCCAGCGGCAACGAGTTCAGTCTGGCGCTCGACGATGCGGGCCAGGTGTGGGCCTGGGGCTCGGATTTGGTCGGCCAGTTGGGCGACGGCGGCAAATCCAGCCGCTCCATCCCCGTCGCCATCGGCACGGGCTATGCCGCCGTCGCGGCCTCGGGCAAGCTGGGCGTGGGACTGAAGACGGACGGGTCGGTCTGGACTTGGGGCTATGCGGGGACGAGTTCCATGGCGTTCTCGGGCACGCGCAATCCGGTGCAACTCGGTGCCGGATTCGGCAGGATCTCCGCCGGCTACGGCATCGTCCTGGCGCTGAAATCCGACGGCTCGCTGTGGCAATGGGCGGGCGGCGCAACGACGCCGACGCAGGTTGCCGGCACTTATGTCGCCATGGCCGCCGGCCAGGGTTGGGACAGCGCTTCGTCGCATAGCCTCGCCATCGGCACCGACGGCAAGCTCTGGGCCTGGGCCCTGGGCGCGACGACGCCGACGGCGGTCGCCGCGAGCGGGTCGTTCTCTCAAGTCGCGGTCGGCTACCGCAACTTCCTCGCGCTGAAGAGCGACGGCGAGTTGTTGCAATGGACGAACGGCATCGCCGCTGCGCCCGCGACCCTCGGCACCGGCTATCGCGCCATCGCCGCCGGCCTCGAATTCGGCATGAGCCATTTCAGCTTCGCCATCAAGACGGACGGCACGCTCTGGGCCTGGGGCTCCAATTACTACGGCCGCCTGGGCGACGGCACGACGACGGATCGGGCGACGCCGGTCCAGGTCGGCAGCGGGTACGCTGCCATCGCGGCCGGACTCACGCATGCGGTCGGACTCAAGAGTGACGGCACGGCACTAGCCTGGGGCGACAATTCCTTCGGCGAACTGGGCGATGGGAGCAACATCCGCCAACCGGTGCCGCAACGCATCGGCACCGGCTACAGCGTCGTGGCGGCGGGCCAGAACCACAATCTCGCGTTGAAGCCGGACGGCAGCCTGTGGGTCTGGGGCGACAACAGTTGCGGCCAATTGGGCGGTAGCGGCCGCTTCGGCATCGGCGGCACGCTCGACCCGTTCTTGAGCCAGTCGTCGCCGGTCCTGCTCGACAGCGGCTACCGGGCGGTCGCCGCCGGCGACGATTTCAGCGCGGCCATCAAGACCGACGGCTCGCTCTGGGTCTGGGGCGCCAAGCCCACATCGAACAGCGGTTTTGCCTGCACTGCGACGCCCACTTCCCTGGGCACGGGCTTCGTATCGGTCAGCGCTGGCGGCGGCCATCTGCTCGCCCTCAAAGCCGACGGCACGCTATGGGCCTACGGCACGAACGGTAGCGGCGAACTGGGCGACGGCACGACTACGCTGCGCACGCAGCCGGTGCAGGTCGGCACGGGCTACGCGGCGGCGGCGGCCGGCAAGTGGAACTCGGTCGGCGTGAAAACCGACGGCAGCCTGTGGGGCTGGGGCGCGCAGTGGGAGCGCTGCCAAGTCGGCGCGCCGACGGCGGCCTGCATGGCGCCGGCGCAACTGGGCAACGGCTTCGCCAATGTCGCGGCGGGCTGGGAACACAATCTGGCGCTCAAAACCGACGGCAGCCTCTGGGCCTGGGGCGGGCCCAATATCGCCGGAGAACTCGGCGATGGCAGCACGGCGATCCGGCTCGACCCGGTCGGCATCGGCGGCAACTACGCCACCGTCGCCGCCGGCCGCCGCTTCAGTCTCGCGGTCGCCCATGACGGCACGGTCCATTCCTGGGGCTTGAACGACGAAGGCCAGTTGGGGCAGGGCGTGTACGCCGAACCCCACACCCCGCAATTGACCATCAACGGCGAGGCGAACGGTTTTCTGGATTTGAACGAGGCCGTGCCGAACGCGATCACCGCGCTACTCGTGCCCAAGTTCCTCGCCGTGGCGCGCAAGGTCGGCGGACTGGAAAGTCTCTCCCTCAGCGTCGACCTGCGCGGACTCTTGGACTCCGCAACCCGCGCCGGCGGCGGCTACAACGTCTATGTCGCCGCCCAGGCGGGCGCGGGCGGCGCGACCTGGTATCAACTCAGCCCCACGCGCGGCTGGTCGGGCCTCGCCTGGCCGATGGCGGAATTCATGACCGGCGTCGCCCTCGCCGCGCAAACCGACTCGGTAGTCGTCGAACTGCTCGACAAAACCGACGTCTCGGGCCTGGTCGGCAGCCGCATCCACGTCGGCTACGGCAGCGACGCCGACGAAATGCTGCGCGCCGGTCGCTACCGCGAAGTCCTGACGATTTCCGCGCCGTAGCGGTCGCGCGGCGGGGGGCGATCCCCCGGCAAACTCTGAAAAACAAAGGCCGGGAATCCCCGGCCTTGTCCGCAAAAACGGTGGATAACTCAATGGGGTAGACGCAGCAATACACCCATCAGTAATGCGAACTGAGCAAGCGCCAGCCCGATTACCCATTTCGTAATCCTCAGCTCCATTTCATGTAAATCATTCTTCGTCGCCAAGTCGGAAGCTTTTACAGCTTCCATCATGACTTCGGCCAATGCCTCCGCTTCAGCTTCTGCCTGCTGTGCCGGAACGCCTGCCGCTTTCAGTCGGTTGGCAAATTTAAGTGTGTCGAAGGTAAGCGTTGTCACGATCCGTTCTCCTTTCCTGAACAGTCTAGCTCAAATCGGCGCCGATCCTGGCCGCACCGATTCCCGCATGCGCTGGAAAACCTCAGTGGCACCGCAGACCTGAAAATCGGCCCGTCCGTCCCGTCGCAAAGCAAACTCGGCGTTGGCGGGACGGCAGCAACACCGCATCTTCCCGCACAGCGCCATTGCCCCCGCCATGAAACGCAGGTAATCTCGCGTCATTCTTCTTCACGCTCTATGCCGCGCCGTGCGACATGTCCAAATATGGAAATGCTCCGCATGGATAGATATGGAGATATGCCGATGGCCACATATGGAGGTTTGTTTCCAGATATGGATATTGGCTTCCATATCTGGGCATTGAGGATGAGGGCTACTTAACGTTAGGCAGCAACGAAAGCCTCTCCTATGGATCCGTACAAATTCGAAATGAAGGGCCGGGCATTTGATGACGGCGATCGGTTAGACAAAGTTGCTGGCGGTCTCACGGCCCTACAGCATGTCTTTGACGGCCAATTCCGCGCGCTTACCGACAAGAAGCGCCTCTACGAAGAAGATCGCCGCTATCTACAAGTCCGCATAACTCGTTACGAGGACGGCTCCTTCATTGCGTACCTTGGAGCAATCTACGCTGGGCTCCAGACTGCTCTGCCATTTATCCATGGCACACCGAACGTCTGGGAGGCAACGAAGAATTCTTTCGAGTTCCTGACGGCACTATTCAAATTGGCGCATCAGGGCAAGGACGTGCAAATTACTCAGAACGGCGATGGCAACACCGTCGTTACGTCGGGTGACACGCATCAGACATTCAACGGTCCGGTTTACCAAATAGGGACTCAGATCATCGGTGCAATCCGGGAGTTTGATGATCTACTGGAAGGTGAAGAGGTAAAACGCATAGAACTGCAAGGTCCAGACAACCACCCAGTAATACAACTGACATCAGACAACAAAGGACTGTTCTTTCCGCCAACTCGCGTGGATGAAACACCTGTCAAGCTGACCTGTGATATATACGACTTCAATAAGTACGACAACATAGGTAAGGCTCGCGTACCCCATGAGCAGCATATTCCGGCGGGGGACTACAGGTTCAAGAACATCGGCGATCACGCGGTTGAAGACTTTATTCTTTCCATGACTGAGCCGCAGGTAACGCTCAATTGCCTTATCAAGTACCAGCATGATCCGCTCTCAGAAAATCGCATCGCTGAACTTTTGGTCATGGCCATTGCTGCCTAACCCTGCGTTCGAGGCGACCTGCGCGAAAAGCCGCGCAGGCGCCTCAACTTCACGTTGAAGCTGTAGAAAAACCCCATTTTCATCGTCACCGAGGCGTAAAAAAGGCGCGAAATCTTCCGCGCCTTTGTCATTTCATCGCCTCGGAATCGGGCCGCACCCGTCCCGCCAGCCCCACAAAAGGGGTTCCCTTCGGTCACGCCGAGTTTGCGCTCAGGGCTTCCCCTGGCCCGATTGCCTACTGCGCATACCCTGAAGGGCACGCGTACCCGTGATGCGCCAGCTTCTCGATGTTGTGCACCATGCAGTAGAGCTTCCATTGCCCATCCACCTTCTTCTGCCCGCGCAGCGTGAAGCGGTTCAGTCGCTTGTTATGCCGCAAATTGCCGAACACCGGCTCCACCGTCGCAAAGCGCCGGCCATAGAGTTGTCTGCCCCGTTCCGAGTCGATGGCGCGCTTCATCCGTTCGCTGGGACTTTCTCGTCCGCCCTCCACCTTGCCCCGGAAGAAACATACTTGCCGGGTCTGGGTCTTCTCCGGCGTCCTGAGGCATTTGTCCCGCTGCTCGCAAGGACCGCAATCCCGTAGCGCCCCCTGAAACTTGGTGCCGATCAGGCCCTTGTGATTGCAGTTAGCGCCGCTCCAATAGAGCGATTTCCCCGCCGAGCAGATGCAGGTGCCAGCCACCGGGTCGTGGTCGAAATCCTTGGGGCGGTAGTGCTTGGCCCCTTTCATGTAGCCGTCACAAGTCCGCACTTCGAAACCACCATTCGACAAGCGGTATAAACTACTGGTGACTGCTCCACGGAGATTTTTTATGCACGACCAAGTTATTGAACTCGCTCAGCGCGGCAAGGCGCTCTTGCCGGAAGAGCGCTCGCGCCTAGTAGATATTCTGCTTGAGTCACTCCGCGAACCGGCCATCGCAGAAATTGAGGCAGCTTGGGAGGTTGAGATTGAGCGCCGATTGGCCGAATATGATCGCGGGGAAGCCAAGAGCATCGACGCCGACGAAGTTTTCGCTAAAGCACGAAGCATCGCCCGGTGATCAAGCCGCGTTTTCTACCAACCGCTGAGGCCGAGCTACTGAAGGAAGTCGCCTACTACTCAAACGTCCGTGCTGGTTTGGGCATCAAGTTTGAACACGCGGTCGAAAGTGCGGTAAAAAATGCGGTCGCCAATCAATGCGGTGGGTCTCCCTCGCCCAAGGGCACACGCAATCTGCTCCTGGTGTTTCATTGTTCGATCCTGCGCCGCGCTACAACCAGCGCGGCGACTTCGCTCTCCGCAGGCTAAGGCGTCGATCCGCTGCGAGGCGGCGCGGTATCGGGAAGTGGAGCGGCGACTTGCTGCCGCTTGCTTTGCAAAATATTGGCGGCAAGGACGGAGTAAAGGGAACCGCTCAGCAATTTTGAGATTGCGGAGGCAAGCAGGGCGGTTGCCATGAGGCCCAGCACCATACGATAGCCATCGACCATTTCCATCACGATGAAAATCGCCGTGAGCGGCGCCTGCGTTGCGGCGGCCAAAAAGCCCACCATACAAAATATCAAGATCATTTCAGAGGGGGCGTAGTCGTCCAGCAACAGGTCGAGACTGTGGCCAAACCCCGCGCCGATGGCCAGGGACGGGGCGAAGATGCCGCCCGGCAAACCGCTGGCGTAGGAAACGACGGTGGCAACGAGTTTCGCCGGGCCGTAGTACCACGGCAGGTCGACGTTGACGTCGGTCAGCAGGGAAATGGTTTCCCGATAGCCGGTGCCGTAGGTTATGCCGCCGCAGGCCCAGCCCAGGGCTGCGATCATCAGTCCGCAAGCGGCAGCAAACCGATAGGGATGCTGTTCGCGCCAGCGCCCCAGGGGGGTATTCCAGTTCGTCGCGGACAGGATCAATACGCGGGCAAACAGGCCGCCCAACAGGCCGGTCGTCACGCTGCTGAGCAGGATGACCTGGATGGCGGTCGAGGTGTATATCCTGAACTGCATCTCGCCGAAGTAGCTGGTATTGCCGAGCACGGCGCGGGCAATGAAGCCGGCGAGCATGATTGCCGTGATGATCAAGGCGCTGACGCGCGATTCGACTTTACGGTTGAGTTCTTCGATGGCGAAGACAATTCCGGCCAAGGGCGTATTGAATGCTGCGGCAATGCCTGCCCCACTGCCAACCACCAATAGATGGGTGCGCTTGATATTTGCTGCGCGCGGCAGGTAGCGGGAAAGCGCCGCCATGATCGATGCGCCGACCTGAACGGTAGGGCCTTCGCGCCCGAACGAAAATCCCGCGCCGATGGCGGCCACGCCCAGTAAAACCTTGCCGAACGCCAGCCGCAGCGAGACGAGGGGCGGCCATTTGTCTTCGGGGCGACGCTCCAGTTCGGCCATCACCTGCGGAATGCCGCTGCCGTTGCTGCCGGGAAAATACTGGCGCATGGCCCACGCCACGACAAATCCCGCCAGGGGCGTGACAACAAATGGTAGCCACGGACGAGTGCTCAGGCCGCTTTGGAATAGGCTTTGCGCCCATTCGCTGAGTTCGGCGAACAGAACGGCGACGAGGCCGACGACGACGGCCCCGGACCAAAAGATTACGCGCGCTTCAATATGGCGCAACAGGGCGCGAATTCGCCGCCGCGAGATTTTGAGGTAGGCCAAATTCACAGCGGCCGGCCTATCGCAGATTCGGGGATGCCGCAGCAGGCATTATCTTGCGCTGGGGCGAACGATCTATTGCCAACATGTCAAGCGCGTTGACCGGGTGAAACGCGGCGGGTCGTTCACATACACATGCCACTCGGCGTCCCGAAAGCTGAATCGCACCGGCACCGCTTCAAAGCGCGGCGTCAATTCGTCATCAAGGCGCTGAACGAGCAGCGCGAGATCGAATCCGCCGTTCGAGTTGCGATGCCAGCCCTTGAAAAAGGGGATGATCCTTTGCCGCACCCCGCCGTCGATGTGGCTTTGGCACTGTAGGTGGATCGAGTATCCGCGCGGATCAAAAAGAGCGATCAGAATGCTGAAAGGCGAAGCGGGTCCGTTGTTCATTACCGCCAGCATTTTTTGATCGGCGGAGATTGAAACCAGGTCGGATTCCGGGCGGACGTATAAGGCCACGCCGTTTTCCGGATTCACCAGATAGGCGCCGGGGGGCTCATGTCTGGAGAAGGCATCGACCTTGTGGTATCCCGATGTGCCGAGCGGTCCGGCATACACAAAGCTTGAGCCGATACCTTCGGTTTTGTTGCCGCCACGGGGATAACCATCGCGGAACTGGAAGACGGTTTTGTGCGGGCGCCCGACCAGCAGGACGCCGCCCTTGCGCTGGGCAATATTGCGGTGAGCCGCGAGCAGCGCTTTGTCTGACTTGCCCCCCACCGTCAGCACGTCGGCATCGCCGGCGCGCCTGGCGTAGGCAGAGAGAATCCGATCGGTGGCATCCATGCTGTTGTCCAGCGCTTCGAAATTCACTTTTTTCTTTGTCAGGCGATGCGTCGAAATCATCGCCTTGGACAAATCTTCTGCATTCGGACTGAGACTGGGCAACGCTGGTTGAGCCGCCCCGGCCATACCGCCCACGCACAGCAGGAGCAAGACACCTAAAAGTTCACGTTTGGCAACGGGCATCATAAGTAGGGCGAAAGCGGCGAAGGCTTTCATTCTGAATTATCGAAGGGGCTATAGCAATCCAAGGACAGGCCCCCGAGCATCGGGAGGAAACATTTTCGTGGTGCAACCCGCACCGCAATGGAGCAGGCAATTGACCGGCGCGGTGCGATTGTCGTAAAGCCGACAAATCTTCCCAGCAAACATAGTCACGGCAATTCAATGCGTTAGATCGTTTTCCGGGCGTGGCATGGGCCTTGCAGTTAGAGCACGCATAAGCCCCCACCTCGGAGAGAACAATGATCAACCTGACACCCAACGCCGTCAAAGCCATCCACCGCTTCATCCGCGGTTCAGAGTCCCCCGTCGCCGGCCTGCGCATCATGATTCAGGGTGGCGGTTGTTCCGGTTTCCAGTATGGCCTGCGGCTTGAAAAGGAAATGCAGCCCGACGATACCGCGCTCGAAATCGAGGGCGTCAAGTTGCTCGTCGATCCGATGAGCTACACATTGGTCGCCGGCGTGACGGTCGACTTCATCGACACGCTGACGCACACCGGCTTCAAGTTCGACAACCCCAACGCGACTTCGACCTGCGGTTGCGGTCAGTCCTTCACGATGTAATGCGGAAAGGATAGCGACCATGTGGGAATACACCGAAAAAGTCCGCGAACACTTCTTCAACCCGCGCAACGCCGGCGCCATCGAGGGCGCCAACGGCGTCGGCGATGTCGGTTCGATCAAGTGCGGCGACGCACTGCGGCTGATGCTGAAGGTCGAACCGGAAACCGACGTCATCCTTGAAGCCAGCTTCCAGACCTTCGGCTGCGGCTCGGCTATTGCATCGAGCTCGGCGCTGACCGAGATCATCAAGGGCATGACGCTCGACGAGGCGCTCAAGGTGACCAACCAGGATATCGCCGACTACCTCGACGGCCTGCCGCCCGAGAAGATGCACTGCTCGGTGATGGGGCGCGAGGCGCTGCAAGCCGCCGTCGCCAACTATCGCGGCGAAGCCTGGAGCGACGACCACGAGGAAGGCGCGCTGATCTGCAAGTGCTTCGCCATCGACGCCGTGATGATCGAGGATGTCGTGCGCGCCAACGGCCTCACCAGCGTCGAGCAGGTGACCAACTACACCAAGGCCGGCGGCAGTTGCGCGTCCTGCCACGAGGGCATCGAGGAAATCCTCGCCAAGGTCTGCGCCGGGCAGCCCAGCCATGTGAACCACGCCGCTCCGGCCTGCTCGACGCAGGGCCCCTCGGTCAAGGCGCCGGCCACCGCCGCAAGCAAGAGCGGCCTCACCAACTACCAGCGCATCCGCAAGATCGAAGACACGCTCGAAGCCATCCGCCCGCAATTGCAACGCGACCACGGCGACATGGAACTCATCGAAATCCAAGGCAAGAAGATCTACCTCAATCTCGTCGGCGCCTGCGCCGGCTGCATGATGGAACACGCGACGATGGGCGGCATCCAGGCCAAGTTGTGCGAGGCGCTCGGCGAGTTGGTGCAGGTGCTGCCGGCGCGCGAGCTGGCCAAAGAATTGGCGCGGGCGGGGTGATGACCATGGAATCTGCGCTCCCGCCCATTTATCTCGACAACAACGCCACGACGCGCGTCGATCCTGCCGTCGTCGAAGCGATGCTGCCCTTCTTCACCGAACACTTCGGCAACCCCTCGTCGATCCACAGCTTCGGCGCCCAGGTCGGCAAGGCGCTGAAGACGGCGCGCACCCAGGTGCAGGCGCTGCTCGGCGCCGAGCACGATTCGGAAATCATCTTCACCTCCTGCGGCACCGAGTCGGATTCCACCGCGATTCTCTCCGCCCTCAAGGCGCAACCCGAACGGCGCGTCGTCATCACTACCGCCGTCGAACACCCGGCCATCCTCACGCTCTGCGAGTGGCTGGAAAAGGAAGACTATGTCGTCCATCGCCTGCCCGTCGATAAGAAGGGGCGCATCGACCTCGACCACTACAAGTCGCTGCTCGCGCCCAATGTCGCCATCGTCTCGGCGATGTGGGCCAACAACGAGACCGGCACGCTGTTCCCGGTCGAGGAAATGGCCGAGATGGCCCACGAAGCCGGTGTCATGTTCCACACCGACGCCGTGCAGGCGGTCGGCAAGATTCCCGTCGATCTGAAAAGCACCAAGATCGACATGCTCTCGCTCTCGGGCCACAAGCTGCACGCGCCCAAGGGCATCGGCGTGCTCTACCTGCGGCGCGGCTGCCGCTTCCGCCCGCTCTTGCGCGGCGGCCACCAGGAACGCGGCCGGCGCGCCGGCACCGAGAATGCAGCCGGCATCGTCGCGCTGGGCAAGGCAGCCGAACTCGCGCTGGAAAACATCGGCCACGAGAACACCGTCGTCAAGCGCCTGCGCGACAAGCTGGAGCGCGGCATCCTCGCCAAGGTCTCGCACGCCTTCGCCACCGGCGACACGCTCTATCGCCTGCCCAACACCAGCAACATCGCCTTCGAATACATCGAGGGCGAAGGCATCCTGCTGCTGCTCAACAAGCTCGGCATCGCCGCCTCGTCGGGCTCGGCCTGCACCTCGGGCTCGCTGGAACCCTCGCACGTGATGCGCGCCATGGGCATTCCCTACACGGCCGCCCACGGCACGACGCGCTTCTCGCTGTCGCGCTACACGACCGAGGAAGAAATCGATCGCGTCATCGCCGCCGTGCCGCCCATCGTCACCCAGTTGCGCAAGCTCTCGCCCTACTGGTCGGGCAACGCGCCGGTAGCGAATCCCGACCAGGCGTTTGCGCCGGCCTACGCGTAAGGGGAAAGTCGGCGTGACCGAAGGGAATCCCTTTTCGGGACTGGCGGGACGGCGGGTCGTCAGGGGCAGCTCACGCAGCAATTCCATTCTGGTCCGCGATGGTCCATAATGGAACCTGCGAATGGAGGTTCCTATGGCCATCAATGTCAAGCTCTCGGAAGCACTGGTCGAAAACGCCAAACGTTACGGCACTATCGAGCATCGCTCGGTACCCAAGCAAATCGAATACTGGTCGCAGATCGGCAAGATCGCCGCAGAAAACCCGGATTTGCCATTTAGCGTCATCCGCGACATTCTGATCGCGGATCAGGAAGAACCCGTCGGCGAATACCGGTTCGGCTGATGCGCATCCTCGTCACGCCGACGTTCGAGCGCTCCGTCAAGAAGCTGCATCCCCAGCAAAAGACCGCGCTCGACGAAGCCGTGCGCACGGTCGCCAATCAACCGGAAATTGGCGAGGCCAAAGTTGGCGACTTGGTCGGCGTGCAGGTCTACAAGTTCCGCATGGGCAATCTGCAGTGCCTGCTGGCCTACCGGGCCCTGGATGGGAATACCCTCAAACTCTTGATGGTCGGTCCGCACGAGAATTTTTACCGCGACCTCAAGCGGCTAGACAGTTAAGTCGGCGCTGGCGGGACGGCGATGATTTGCCGATCCCGGCGTCTTGTCTCACGCTGCCAGTTTCAAGGCCTTGATCTTTGGCCGCTTGATCTGCGACGCCTGCCATAAATCCAACGCCGATTGCATCGTCAGCCAGGATTCCGGCATCGTTCTTAGCCAGGCGGCCAGTCGCAGCGCCATGTCCGCCGTGATCGAGGCCCGACCGTTGATGATGCCGGAAATATGTTTGCGACTGCACCCGAGCGCCAGCGCCGCTGCCGTAATCGTTACGCCGGCCGGTTCCAGCCAGAGTTGCCGCAACACTTCGCCCGGATGGGGCGGGTTGTGCATCCTGTTCATGCTGCCCTCTAGTGAATCATGGTCAACCGTAACCTGAATGGTTACGCTATGCAAGCGCTCAAGCGCGCCGCTGACGACTCTGCAATGCGCGGAATGAAAGCGATCGAAATTGCTCCATCGTCACTCAGCTCATTGCGGGATGACATTGCGCACCAGAATGAGGCAACCGCCCCATCGCTGCACCTTAATCTGTCGCAAACGCAACACAGCGAATATTGGGTGAGTTGCATAAGATCAAACAGTTATCCATGATTTCTGCGTGGCATGAGGCTTGCAGTATGGTAGGCAAACCTCTGACCTGCGATCTCATGCCCACTCATCTCACCATCAACGACACCACACTGCGCGACGGCGAGCAGTCGGCCGGCGTGGCCTTCTCGCTTGCCGAGAAGCTGGCGATTGCGCAGGGGCTTGCCGCCATCGGCGTGCCCGAGCTGGAGGTCGGCATCCCGGCGATGGGGGCGACGGAGCGCGAGAGCATTCGCGCCGTCGCCGCACTCGGCCTGCCGAGTCGCCTGATGGTGTGGAGCCGCATGGTGGAGAGCGACATCGCTGCCTGCGCCGACCTTAGCGTGCAATTGATCGACATCTCGGTGCCGGCCTCCGACCAGCACCTTGCTTACAAGCTGCGGCGCGAACGCGCCTGGCTGCTGGCCGCATTGCCCGGTTTCATCGCCCAGGCGCAAAACCTCGGGCTGGAGGTCGGCATCGGTTGCGAAGACGCCTCGCGGGCGGATAGCGATTTCCTGCTGCAGATCGCCGCCGTCGCCGCGCGCGCCGGTGCGGTACGCCTGCGTTTCGCCGACACGCTCGGCGTGATGGAACCCTTCGGCGTGCTGAAGACGATCCGTCGCCTCGTCAAGAACAGCGGGCTCGCCATCGAAATGCACGCCCATGACGACATGGGGCTGGCCACCGCCAACACGCTGGCGGCGATCCGCGCCGGCGCAACGCATGTGAATACCACGGTGAACGGCCTCGGCGAACGCGCCGGCAACGCGCCGCTCGAAGAGATCGTACTCGGCGCCGAAAAGCTGTTGGGCTGCGCCAGCGGCGTCGACCTGCGCGGCTTTCCTGCCCTGTCGCAGCGCGTCGCACGCGCCGCCAACCGGCCCGTGCCCTGGCAAAAGAGCGTGGTCGGCGCAGGCGTCTTCACGCATGAAGCCGGCATCCACGTCGATGGTCTGCTCAAAGACCCGCGCAACTACCAGGGGTTCGATCCGGCGGAAGTCGGGCAAAAGCATCGCATCGTGCTCGGCAAGCATTCCGGCCACCGCGCCGTAATGGCCGTGTATGCCACGCTCGGTATCGAGCTCGACCAAAGCACCGCCCAGCATCTCGTCGGCCGCGTGCGCACCTTCGTCCTGCACGCGAAACGTTCGCCGAGCGAGGACGAACTGCTTGGCTTCCTTGATGAGTACGGGCTGGAGGTGCGCCACCATGGTTGAGCAAGCCATCGTCGTCCCCGGCGTTGCCAGCCCCGCGTCGCCATCCACCTGGGCCTTGCTCAAGGAAGATGTCGCCTGCGTATTCGCGCGCGACCCGGCAGCACGCGGCATATGGGAAGTCGTCACCACTTACCCCGGCATCCACGCCATCCTGCTCTATCGCCTGTCGCACGCACTCTGGACGCGGCAATTGCGCTATCTGGCGCGACTCCTGTCCTTCCTCGCGCGCCTGTTCACCAACATCGACATCCATCCCGGCGCCCGCATCGGCCGCCGCTTCTTCATCGACCACGGCGCCGGCGTCGTCATCGGCGAGACGGCGGAGGTCGGCGACGATGTCACGCTCTACCATGGCGTCACCCTCGGCGGCACCTCGTGGAACAAGGGCAAGCGTCACCCGACGCTGGCCGACGGCGTGGTGGTTGGTGCCGGGGCGAAGATCCTCGGGCCGATCCACATCGGCGCGCGTGCGCGCGTCGGCGCCAATTCCGTCGTCGTCAAGGATGCGCCACCCGACTGCACCCTGGTCGGCGTACCGGCGCGCGTGATTCCGCAGCGCGGCGGCGAGGGGGAGCATCCCGCCGGCGCCATCAGCCTCGACCACAACCGCCTGCCCGATCCGGTGGCGAAGTCGATCCACTGCCTGATCGAACGCATCGACACGCTGGAGCGCGAACTGCGCGCGCTGCGCGGCGACACGCCGGCCCCCGCCGTTTGCCACAGCCAATGCAGCGCCGGCGACCTCTGCTGCGACCACGGCGCCGCCGTTCCGCCAGTCCCGGAAAGGGGATTCCCTTCGGTCACGCCGACTCTTGAACGCCACAACATCTCTATCGAGGCCCGCCATGGATGACTCTCTCACGCTCGACGAAGCGCTTGCCGAACTGACCTCCGCCGAGGATTTCCTCGACTACTTCGGCGTCGCCTACGACCCCACCATCGTGCATGTCAATCGCCTGCACATCCTGCAACGCTTCCACGATTATCTGGAACGCGAACCCGGCGGACTCGCCAGCGGCGACGACGTTGCACGCGCTACCGGCTACCGCCGCTGCCTGCGCCAGGCCTACGAAGACTTCGTCAAATCCGACGCGCTCACCGAGAAGGTCTTCCGCGTGTTCCATTCCGAGCCCCTGCCCGAAGGCGGGCAAAGCACCTTCGTGCCGCTCGACAAGGTCTTCAAGTGAACTACGAGTTCGATTTCGGCGACGCCGTGCGCGTCATCCGCAACGTCAAGGACGACGGCACCTATCCCGGCGCCAACGTCGGCCAGTTGCTGGTGCGGCGCGGCAGCGTCGGCCATGTCGTCGATATTGGCACCTTCCTGCAAGACCAGGTGATCTACTCGGTGCACTTCCTCGACATCAACCGCATCATCGGTTGCCGCGAGGAGGAGCTGATCGGCGCGGACGACCCTTGGGTGCCCTCGCGTTACGAATTCCGCGAAAAGGTGCGCACCGCGCGCCCGCTCGGCAGCGGCGCCGAAGTGCTGGTGGCGACGGATGCCGTCGGCGAGATCATCAAGGTGGTGCGCAATGCCGCAGGCGGCGTCGCCTACCACGTGCATTTCGATTGCCTGCCGGGCCGGGTGCTGCAAGTGGCGGAAACCGCCTTATTGCCGTTCGCACCGACCGCTGCGCCAGGGGAGCCCGCCGTTGAGCGCCTACCTTGAGCTGAAGCTCTCCTGGGAACTCTACAAGCGTCCGCCGCAGAAACTGGCGGAGGCCGAAAGCGCCGAACTCGGCGTCGCGGCCGCACGCCAGCGCCAGATCGAAGCGAAGATTCTTGCGACCCCCGAGGCAGCACAGGCGCTGGTCGCCCCCGCCGCCGTCGCGGCACGTTTGGCCGAAATCCGTGCCCGCTACGCCGACGTCGCAGCCTTCGACGCCGACCTCGCCGGCATCGGCATCGACCAGGCGGGACTGGAAATCGAGATCGCGCGCGACCTGCGCATCGAGGGCGTGCTTGATCGCGTCGCCGCCGACGTGGCACCGGCCAGCGAGGTCGACGCCGAGATCTTCTACCGCGTCCATGCCGAGCGCTTCACACAGCCCGAGCGGCGCGCATTGCGCCACATTCTCGTCACCTACACCAACGACGCGGAAAAGCGCGCCGCCCTGACGCTGCTGACCGACCTGCGCACGCGCATCGCCAGCGCCGACGATTTCGGCAACCTCGCCATGCGCCATTCCCATTGCCCGACCGCGCTCGAAGGCGGCGTGCTCGGCACCCTGCCGCGCGGCAAGCTTTATGCGGAAATCGACGCCGCCGCGTTTGCGCTGGCCGAAGGCGCGCTCTCCGCACCGATCGAAACCAGCGTCGGCCTGCATCTGCTGCGTTGCGACCAGATTCACCCGGCCGTGACGCCGGAATTTGCCGATGTATGCGCGCGCATCGTCGACGCCATCGATACGCGCAGAAGGAAACAGGCGCAGCAATCCTGGCTGCGCGACCTGCTGCGGCACGACAACCTTGGGACAAAAGAAAATGAATGATCTGACACAGACATGGGTGGACGGCATCCGCGCCGGCACCATCGTGCCCTACCTCGGCCCCGGCGCAATTGCCGACGTCCATAGCGTGGCTGATGGCAAACCGATGCCGGCCGACAGCGATTCGCTGATCTTCGCCATGAACGACGGCAAGCCGATGGCGCCCAAGCTGATGTACGAATTTCCGCGTGCGGCGATGAACGTCGAGCTGAAACGCGGACGCCAGGCGGTGAATAAGTTCCTCATCCGCACCTATGGCGATACCGCCTGGACGCGCGCGGCCCTGCACGACTGGCTGGCCGAGATCAAACCGGCCTACGTGATCGACATCAACCGCGATACGCAGTTGCAGGACAGCTATGCCACGACCCCGCACACCCTGGCCATCGGCATCTCCCGCATCGGCGGCACGGCCTATCGCTTCAAGCTGTTCGCCCATGACGGCACGGCCTATCGCGAAGTCGAGCCGGAGGCGGTGGACCCGGCCTTGCCCATCCTGTTCAAGCCGATGGGTACGCCCCGGCCGCAAGCCCATTTCATCGCCTCGGACGCCGACTACGTGGACTACATCACCGAGCTGATGGGCGGCTTTGCCGTACCGCCGTCCGTCAAGGCGCTGCGCACGGGCAAGCGCTACCTTTTCCTCGGCATGCGCTTCAACCGCGACACCGAACGCATGGTGATGTCCGACCTGATTTACGGCGCCGGCACGCCCGCCGGCTGGGCCTTGATCGAACACCCGACGGACAAGGAAAAGCGCTTTCTCGGGCGCATGGGCATCGAGATCGTCGAAGCCGGTCTGGAATCCCTGATCGGCGCACGGGAGCCGGCAACATGCTGAACTGGAACCCCGCAGCGCATACCCTGGGCGTGGAGGAAATGGACGCCACCCACGCCGAATTCGCGCGCCTCGTCAATGAGGTGGTGCGGGCCGGCGACGAAGATTTCCCCTACCTCTTCGGCATGCTGGTCGAGCATACGCAGCGCCACTTCGAAAACGAAGGCCGGCTGATGCGCGCCTGCCGCTTTCCCGCCATCGGCGAACACGAGAACGAACACCAGCGCGTGCTCGGCGAGTTGCGCTACATGCGCCGCGCCATCGACGAAGGGCGCCTGCGTTTCGTCCGCCTCTATGCCGCCCAGGGTCTGCCGGAATGGTTCGGCAACCATCTCGCCACGATGGATGCGGCACTGGCGGCCTGCCTCAAGCGCACTGCCGCCGCCCAACTCGCGAAGCAAACCGCCTGCGCTGCCCCGGCCTGAAGCCGGACCGGGTCAAAGCACGAAGCTGTTGCCTTCCGCTGGGCACAGGCATTGCGTCTTGCTGCCCAGCTTTTCCAGCGCGGCGCGCACCTGCGCGAGTTTCCTGTCGATGGCATCGTCGTTCTGGTCCGGATCGTGATGGAACAGGTGTAGCGCCTTGACCCCCGCCCGGTCGGCAATGCGCGCGACCTCGCTGGAGCAGGAGTGGCCCCAGCCGATCTTGCTGGGATACTCCTCGTCGAGATAGGTGCAGTCGGTAATCAGGATGTCGGCCTCGCGAATAAAACGCACCAGCTTGTCCTCGTATTCGCCGTTGTAAAACGGCGTGTCGCGCGGGAAGAGCTCGTTGTCGGTGATGTAGCAGAGCGACTTGCCGTTGTAGGTCATGCGGTAACCCAGGCAATTGCCGGGATGGCTGAGCAGCAGCGAGTCGATACGCATATTGCCGATGCTCAGGCTTTCCTCGTGCATGTCGCGGAAAAACACGCGCGCGCTGAACTCGCGGATCGTCACGGGAAAAAACACGTCGTCCATCTGCGCCGAGATGATGCCGCGCGTGGTCGAGTCGCCATGGGGCGGGCCGATGATCTCGATTTCGTTGCCCTGGAGATACAGTGGCACGAAGAAGGGCAGCGCGTTGATGTGGTCCCAGTGCGGGTGCGAAATCAGGATCTTCGCCGTCAGCCGCCGGCTGTTGTGCGCCATCAGATGGTCCGACAGCAGCTTGATGCCGGACCCGGCGTCGAACACGATCAGCGGTTCGTCGTCGACATGCAGGCTGATGCAGGAAGTATTGCCGCCGTAGCGCAAGCTGCCCTGTCCGGGCACGGGCAGGGTGCCGCGCACACCCCAGTAACTCAGGGTGATGTTGCGCGTCAGAAGCCGGTTGACCTCATCGACGATCCGCTCCGGCTCGCCGGACTTGACGATATAGCCATCGGCACCGAGCTGCTTGGCGCGGCGCTTGTCGAACTCGTAGGTCTTGCCGGACAGGATGATGATCTTCGTTTGCGCCAACTCGGGCATCTCGCGGAAGCGCTTGCACAGCGCGAAGCCGTCCATTTCCGGCATCATCAGGTCGAGCAGGATGCAGTCCGGGCGCAGCAGCGGCGCATCCTTGAGGGCCTCCAGCGAAGAATTGCGGGCCTCGACCTCGTGTCCGGCGTTGCTCAGGAGAAACGTCAGGATGTCGCTGATGGTCTCGCTATCGTCGATCAACAAAAAACGCACTTACCCATCCTCCCCGATAATAGTGTGCGCATGTTCGCACGATATGCGGCAGGGCTCAAGGAAGGAGAGCGGCAACGACGCCGTCGGGGCGAGACCTTCCTAGGAAATGCCTGCAATCAAGGCGGCGGCTTGGTCCTCGCAGGCCGCGTGCACCTTGGCGTCGAGCGCTTTCAGCCAGCGGCGCGGGATGGCGGTCAGGCCGTAGCGCGCGCCGGCCAGCATGCCGCAGATGGCGCCGGTGGTGTCGGCGTCGCCGCCGCGATTGACGACGTCGACCAGGCAGTCCTCGAAGTTGTCGGTGGCGAGGCAGGCTTGGAATACCGCCTGCATCGTTTCGACGACGTAGCCGCTGGGATTTTCGCGGCGGCGGCCTTGGTAGGCGAACACCGGCAGCTTGGCAACGAGGGCGTCGGCTTCCGCCGCCACCGTCGCCGTGTCGCCATGGCCGAGTTTCAATGCCGTATGCAGTAGCGCCACCAGCGTGTCGCAGGCGGCATCGGAAACGGGATTGTTGTGGGTGACGTGGGACTGGGCGCGGGTTGCGGCGACGATGGTCTCTACCGGCTGGCCGAGGGTGGCGAGCGCGACCGGCAACACGCGCATCGCGGCGCCGTTGCCGGCGTCGTGTTCGGAAGGCGGCGCCACGGGATTGCCGGAGTGACGAAATGTGACGAGGTTGCGCCGCACGGTGTTGCCGATATCGACCGGCTTGGCGCGCATCCAGGCGTCGAAGGCCTGCGCGCAGGCGAGCGCCTCGACGCGGCCGTCGCATTCGAGAATGGCGCGGCCGAGGGCGAGCGCCATGGTGGTGTCGTCCGTCACCTGGCCGGGCTTGAGCCGGAGCCAGCCGCCGCCGCGAATCTCGCGGTGCGTGCCGTGGTGGTGGCGGATTTCGCCTGGCGTGAGGAATTCGACGGTCGCGCCCAGCGCATCGCCGATGGCCAGGCCGAGATAGGCGGCGCGGGCGCGGTCGGCGATGTCTGGTCGCATTACTTGCTCGGGTATTCGACGATGACGTCCTCGTCGCGCATCACCATCTGGCAGGCCAGCCGCCATTCGGTGGGGCAGAGGTCGTCGACGCGCATCTGCTCGACCTGGGCCTTGGTGATCTTGTTCATCTCGCGCAGCACGTTGACTTCGCCGTCGGTGAGCGGGTTGCTCATCTTGTGATGCTTGTCTTTGCCGACCGGCTTGACTTGGACGAGGCAGGTGCCGCATTCGCCGTTCTGGCAGCCGAAATCGATCGGCACATGGTTGTCCTTGGCCAGGGCCAGGATGGTCTGCTTGTGGCTGCCGGCCACGGCATAGACGGTCTTGTCCTTGTGCATCGGGCTGGTGAAGGTGACATTGGGCATGGCGTTTCCTTTCTGTGAGTGGGTGGTTATTCGGTTCAGGCCGGCTTGACGACGACGTCGCCGGAAAGCACCTGGGCCTGACAGGCGAGGCGGTGGCCGCGCGGGGCAAAACAGTCCTTGAGCACCTGGTCTTCGAGCACCGAGGGCGCAGCGAGGTTTTCGGCGCCGGACACCACCTTGGTCAGGCAGGTGCCGCATTCGCCTTCGCGACAGCCGTAGGTGATGCCGGCGCCGACTTTTTCCGAGACCTCGATGAGGCGTGTGCCGGCGGGCACCGTGAGGGTGACGCCGACATCTTCGAAGGTGACATTGGCTTTGGGCATGGGGGGATTCTCCTGGCTTAATGAATGAGGGATGCGTCGGTGGCGGGTTTGACGAGCGCGTCGGACAATTGGCGACCGAGCGTGCGGCAGTTTTCCAGTTCGGCCTCGGTGGGTGCCAACTTGATCTTCAGGCCCGGGACGGGCACGCGGAACTTCAGGCCGCGCAGGCGGTGTTCGATCATCTCGACCGCTTCGCCGCTCCAGCCGTAGGAGCCGAAAGCCGCACCGAGCTTGCCGGCGACGCCGATGGCGGTGAGCGAGGAAAGCAGATCCCACACCGGCTTGACGCCGTCGCCGTTGATGGTCGGACTGCCGATGGCGAAACCGTCGGCCTCTTCGATCAGATCGACGAAGGAAGAAGGCTCGACGCCCTCCAGGTCGTAGAGCGAGACGCGCACGCCGTCCACCGTCTCGGCACCGGCGCGCACCGCTTCGGCCATGCGCCGCGTGTTGCCGTAGGCCGAGAGGTAGAACACCAGCAGGGTCTTTTCGCCGCCGGCCTCGTTGGTCAGGCGTGCGGTAGCGAGTTCGCGGTAACGCTTGATGTAATCGCGCGGCCCGTGGCGCAGCACCGGGCCGTGGGCCGGTGCGACGATGGAAAGATCGAGCGGCTCGATGAGGTCCAGCGCACGCACGATGTGGACACGGAAGGGCCGCATGATGTGCGCGTAGTAGTACTCGAAGGAGAAACGGAAGTCGCCGACCTTGTCGTTGAACAGGCGCGGATCGCAGAAATGGCAGCCGAACACATCGCCGGAAAACAGGATGCCCAATTCGCCGAGATAGGTGCATTGGGTGTCCGGCCAGTGCAGGTAGGGCGTATGCAGGAAGCCCAGCGTGCGGCCGCCCAGTTCGACGGTATCGCCGGTGGTGACGGTACGGAAGCCGCGCGGCATGGCGTCGGCCGAGCGCAGCAATGCCTTGAGCATCAGCGGCGCGCGGATCGACAGGCAGACCTGCGCCTGCGGTGCACGGCGGAGCAGTTCGGGCAAGGCACCCGAGTGATCGGGTTCGAGATGGTTGACCACCACAGTGGTGATTTCCGCGTAGTCGCAGACCGATTCGAGACGGGCAAAGAATTCGTTGGCGTAGCACTCCTTGACCGTGTCGATCACCGCCACGCCGAGTTCGCCGCGCACGGCGTAGGCGTTGTAGCTCGTGCCGTTGGCGGTGCGCAGGATCAGGTCGAAGCTGCGCAGGTCGGGGTCGAAGGCCCCCACCCAATGCACGCCGGGCGCGATCTCGATGGCCCGCTTCGCGGCGTCTGCCATGGCGTCATGCCGGTTCCGGGCAGCGGTCGCCCTCGGGATGCACGCAGCCCTCGGCGGAGGCCGGGCGCGGACTGCCCTCCGGCCAGGCATCGCCGAGGCCGACCCAGGCATCCACGTCTTCCAGCACGAAGCCGACATGATGGCTGCCGTCGTCCGCCTGCATCAATGGGCGGCGAATGAAGATCGGATTGGCGACGAAAAGCGACAGCGCGGTGGCGGCGTCGATGTCCTCGGGCACGATCTCGCCGCTTTTGACCTCGGGCGCGGCGCGGTTGAACCAGTGGGGCACCGGCAGCGGCTCAAGGAAGTCGAGCAGGCGCTGGCGCGTCCAGGCTTCGACGAGCAGGTTCTTTGCTTCGACCACATGGCCGGCTGCTTCGAGAATGGCTTTTTGCCGCGCGTTGCCGCCGCAACCGGGCTTTTCGTAGAAAACAATGTGAGCCATATCAGCGGTTCGCTTCGACAAGTTGCAGGGAAACGAGCTTGTGCGGCGGAATGCCCGTCAGCGTGCCCGGTGGGTTAAGCGCGACGCCCAGTTCGTCGACGATGGCGCCCTCGATCGGACAGATCGCGGCGCACTGCGCCTCGGCGTGGTCGCCGACGCACTCGGTGCAAAGGTTCGCATCGACCAGGTAATAGGGCTGCTCGGCACGGATCGCATCGTTGGGGCAGACGTGCAGGCAGGCGTCGCAGCAAGTACAGAGGTGGTTGATGATGAGGGCCACGCAGCTTCTCCTTGGCTTAGGCGCGCTTTTTCGCGACGACCGGTGCGGCCAACTTGCCGGCGGCGAGCATCTCGCGCCAGACCGCCGCCACGGCATCCTCGATGGGCTCCATGGCGTGTTCGCCGTTGGGTTCGATGCCGGCTGCTTCGAGCGCACCCCAGGGCTCGAAACCGATCTTCGAGCAGAGCACCGCCTCGCAACCGGCCAAGGCGGCGATGGTCTTGTCCAGCACCGACTCCTCTTCGCCGCAAGCGTCGCCGCCGCTGCAATACAGGTCTGTCTTGCGATGGCCGATGAAACGCACGTCGGCAGCCGTCGCCTCGTACACCAGAAACTCGCGCGCGTGGCCGAAATGCTGGTTAATGACGCCGCCGCCCGTGGTGGCGACCGCCATCAGTACTGGTCTGCCGGGATCGCCCACCGTCTCGCCAGTGCCGACTTTTGGCGCCGCCGGGTTCTTGCGCTGCGCTTCGAGCTTGTCGATGATTTCGTCATGCACCAGCTTGCGCCGCGCCATCGCCGAGTCGTAGTCGATATCCAGTGCGTCGATCTTGTCGAGGCTGAACTCGGCGCCGCGATCCTCGCCGAGCATGCCGACCGCGTCGGCGCGGCACTGGCGGCAGTGGCGCATCATCGCCATGTCGCCGGCGCAGGCATCCTGCAGGGACTGCAATTCGGCGGCGGTCGGGCCGCGCTGCTCCATCACGCCGTAGTAGGTGCCGTGCTCGGCCTCGGCGATCAGCGGCATGACATTGTGCAGGAAGGCGCCTTTGGCCTTGACGATCTTCGACACCTCCTTGAGGTGGGCGTCGTTCACGCCGGGGATCATCACCGAATTCACCTTGACCAGCACGCCCTTGGCCGTGAGCATTTCCAGGCCCTTCTGCTGCTGCTCGATAAGGATGCGCGCGGCTTCGACGCCGCGAATGCGACGGTTGTTCCAGTAGATCCACGGATAGATCTTGGCGCCGATCTCGGGATCGACGCAGTTGATGGTGATCGTCACATGGTCGATGTTGTGTTTGGCGATCTCGTCGGCGAACTCGGGCAGGCGCAGGCCGTTGGTGGACACGCAGAGCTTGATGTCCGGCGCGCGTTCCGACAGTTCGCGGAAGGTGGCAAAGGTACGTTCGGGGTTGGCGAGGGGGTCGCCGGGGCCGGCGATGCCGAGCACCGTCATCTGCGGAATCGCCGCCGCCACCGCCAGCACCTTCTTCACCGCCTGGTCGGGTCCGAGCAGCTCGGAGACCACGCCGGGGCGCGACTCGTTGGCGCAATCGAACTTGCGGTTGCAGTAGTTGCACTGGATATTGCAGGCCGGCGCCACCGCGACGTGCATGCGGGCGAAGTAATGGTGCGCCTGTTCGGAATAGCAGGGATGGTCCTGCACCTTCTGGCGGATGTGGTCGGGCAGATGCGCCAACGCATCGGGTGCGCTGCCGCAACCGGAAGAGGCACAGCCACTGGCGTCTGACTTGACGGGTACGATGGGGATGACGGGTAGGTCCACGTGCTTGCTCCTCAGTTGTCTTGCCAGAGGAACTGCAAGCAGCGTGCCCGCTGCCAATAAAATTCTATTGCATTGATTTAAATCGACTCTTCGCCGAAAGCACTGCCGACTCATGCACCATGTAGGTTTTCCCACAGCGTCCCGTGTGGCAAATGCGACAGCTTTGGTGCATCGCCGCCGTCCCGCCAGAGCCGAGTTTGTCGCTTGGGCATTAACCGAGCCAGCCGACCGGCGCCCCCATAACACTCAAGTCGGCAGCGCCCATGATCCGCACAAAATCTGCGAGGGGTTTGAACGCATCGAGCGCGAGGAGAGGCGCATCGAGTCTTGCGCCATAGACCTGACCGCCGATCTGCCCCAGTTCGACATCGCGCAGGATATCGATCTCGCCGGACTCGACATTGCGCAAGGCGAGTTCCACACCGCCCTCGGCGGTCTGGCGCAAGCCCAGCGCGTAGTCGGCCAGATTGCCCTTGTAGATGACCATATCGATGCCCGCACCGCCGTCGAGCAGATCGTTGCCGTCCCCGCCCACCAGCCGGTCGTTACCCGCCCCGCCATAGAGCGCATCGTTGCCGCCGTTGGGCGACCAGCCGGTTTCGTTCAACGCCAGATCCTGCATCACCGGCAACCAGCCCTGCGCATTCAGCAGGGGCGTCTTGTGCTTGGCGTCTCGCGCCAGATAGAGGAATCCTTCCGCCCAACTGCCGCCTTGGGCAATGTAGTCAGTGCCAATCGCGACCCAATCGTCGCTCGCCTCGCCCCAGACTTGCATGAATAGGCTGCGCACCTGCGCCGCCGTCGATTCCCAGTCACCCTTGTTGCTGACGAAGGCCGTATAGGCGACCGCGGCGAGCGCGTTCGTGTCCAGCGCCTGACGCGCCCAATAATTGATCGCCGCGTTGTCCGGCAGTTCGCCCAGCACGGCGTGGTACAGCAGGGCGATATCCTCGACTCTGTCCATGTCCGCATGCAGGAAGGCGGCGCGCGGATCGGCACGGGCGATGCTGGCATCGTCGCGCTGGTAGGAGCTGATCTCCTCGTAGCGCGGCAGATCGGTGAGCGCGGCTTCCTGGGCGACGAAGCGGACATGGGTCTGGCCGCTCGCATCGCGGAACACGCTCCAGGTGCCGGCGTCGCTCATGCCGCCTTGCAGCAGATCGTCGCCGTCGCCGCCTTGCAGGACATCGGCGCCGACGCCGCCGACCAGCCAATCGGCGCCGGCATCGCCGAACAGGCGGTCGTCGCCGCCCTTCGAGGCGACGGTGTCGTCGCCCGCACCGCCGTAGAGTTGGTCGTCCTCGGCGCCGAGGACGATGAATTGGGCCGCGTCGTCGCCGACGACGAAGTTGCGCCCGTCGCCGCCCTCGACGCGCGTTGCGCCGATGATGATGGCGAACTCGACGGTGTCGAGTTGCAGGACGGTGCCCGGTGGCAGAGCGCGCACGTCGATGACCAGGGCCTCCTGGCGGTCCGAGTGGGCGGCATTGTCTTCACCGGTGCCCTGGGCGCCGGTGACGATGATCGCTCCCCCCGGCGTCTGGCTCGCGGAGGTGAAGGTGATGGTGCGCACCGTCACCTGAGCCTCGTCGGCCACCGTCGGCACATAGGCGTCGATACCGGTTTGCAGCACTTCCTGGAATACGCTGTCGTTGGCAATGCGCGGATCGGAAGCGGCGATGAGGACATCGCGCAGGGTCTGGCCGTTGGTCGCCGTGATCTGCTGCGAGCTGAGTCCGACACCAGTCGGAATACTGACTTCGAGCAGGGTTTCGCCCCCCGTATTGGTCGCGAGCGGAATGTCGGCGTGGGTCTGGTTGGTCGTGTGGGGGTCGTCCTGGCGTGTGTCGGTGACGAGCGGCACCGTGACGGTGGTGACCGTCGCGCCGCCGCTGGTGGTCTCCGTGCTGGCGGTGATGGTGACGCCGTCGTAGGTGCCGCTGGGGGTGCCGGCGGGGGTGCCAGCGGGGGGGGTTGTGGATGGGGGATCAATGACCGGCGGAGTGTAGTAACGAAGAAAAGAGCCATCCAGGCGAAAATTCTCTAGCGTGTAGGTTCCGCTCAGGTGGACCTCCAACTCGGCACTGTTGGCAGTGTCGTCGGTGTCGATGTACAGCGTGGTGTTGCCGCCGGAAACGGAAATTTGTACCGAATTTGCCGCAACGCTGGTGCCATCACCGACGGTGATCGTGCCGCTGGTGAAATTACGGCCTATGACGCGTATCGCATCACCGCTGCCAAAATCGGTGATGGTGTCCGTACCGAAGTCGGTAATGTCGTAGATGACCAGAGTGCCTGAGGTATCTGTCTCTTCGGCTTGATACAAAAAGACATCATCGCCATCCCCGCCGGTGAGGGTGTCGTTTCCCAGGCCACCGGCCAGCTCGTCGTCGCCGCTTCCGGTGGAGATCGTGTCGTTGCCGCCACCGCCGTACACGATGGAGTCCACCGTCCCCGTATCGGTGAAAGAATCCGCACCATCGTAGAGATAATAGGCGAGCCTCCCTGAAGCGGGCGCCACGGCGCTCTGCGTGTTGATGGTCGTGTCATTGTCGAACGGCATTTCGGTGGCAGGGTCAGTGATGAGGTAGCTGTCATGGACTGCAATGGTGGCACCACTGAAATCGTTGCTGCCGATGTTCAGGACTGACTTGATCACAGCCTCGTTCAGGACACCATAATCCGCGTCAGTAAGCGTGTTGCCGGAAATGGTGAGCACCGTGCTGGTGTTCAGCACATCATTTATGCCGACTCCGACAAATCCGCCCGTGCCACCGGAGACCCCTTCGAAAGCATTGCCGGTGATGGTGCTAGTGTCGGCATAAACAAGCAGCACACCACTGGACCTGTAGTCGGTACTGAGGAAACCGAAATTGGTGATGGTGTTATCGGTGATGGTGGCCGTGGTTCCCGTACGCAGACCACCAGAACCGATCTGGATGCCATTCTGCCCGGATATGCCGCTGGTTCCCGAACCCGTGATGGTGGTGTTGTCCACCGTGATGTCCAGCTTGGGCCCCCAGCCGATAATGCCGGTCTTCTGGAAGGTGGAGATGTCCGAATTCTGGATGGTGACATACACCTTGCTCACGAGGCTGGCGTCAGCTTCCACCATGACCGGAAAGTTCTCGCCCCAGCCCCATTCGCTGCTGTCTGTGCTGCGGAAATTGCTGAGGGTCACGTTATCGACGAGCGCATTGGAATTGACAATGCCGATACCCAGCAGATCCTTGTTGTTGGCGAATCCGTCAGCAAGCCCTTGATCCCGTCCGTCTATGGTCAGGTTCTTGATGGTGACGGTACCCGTGTCCGGGTCGGCCACATCAACGTTAACGACGGGCATGCGCCAGCGCCCGTTGTTGGTGAGCATGTTCGGGAGCACCTGTTGCAGGTCACCGGCGTCCGGCGCCTCCAAGGTCACATGGCCAGCCGCACCGTTCAGGGCGTCGATGGTGACGTTTTTCGTGACATCAAATTGCCCCCTGTAGGTGCCGTCATGGATCAGGATGGTGTCGCCGTCCTTGGCAATGGCCAGAGCTTCCTGCAGGTTGAAGCCATCGGTAGCATCGCCATCTGCGTCCAGTGCGGTCTGGTCCACATGGATGGTGGTGCTGGTCACTGTCACGTCGGCGTTGGTGGTGCTGCTGCCGTCGTTGAGGCCGAAGCGGATGGTGGCATCGCCATAAGGCGTGGCGTTGCTGTAGCCGATGTGGCGCACGACATCCTGTACCTGTGCGCTCGTGGCATCGGTGTCGAAAGCGATGTCCAGTTTGCCGGTGGCGCTGGTGTAGGTCCAGGTGGCGAACTGGGTGCTGCCGACAGTGGCAATCAGCGTACCGCCGGAATCCGCTCCCTTGGCAATCGTGCCGGTGGCGCTGAACGAGCCGCCGCTGGTGAAGCTGAACACGTCGTTGACGCTGCCGTCAGCCACGCCGCCGGTGACACGCTGCACGGCCAGGCTACCGCCGTTCCAGTTGCTGCTGTCGAGTTCGCTATCGCTGGCGGTGGCCGTGGCGGCAGCCAGACCACTGGCGGCATTGGCCAAGGTGACGGTGTTGCCGGTGCCCGCGCCGCCGCCGTTGAGGTCGATGGTGGGCGAGTTGTTGGCAACCGCGTTGACGGTCAAAGCTTCCTGATAACTGTTGCCGGCAGCGTCGGTGGTCTGGACGCGCACGCTGTAGCTGTTGCCGGCGCTGAGGGTGGCTGCATCGGTAACGCGCAGGTTGCCGCCGCTGATGTTGAAGCTTGCATTGTCGGTGTCGCCGGCACCCGCGACCAAGCTGTAGGTGAAGGTGTCGCCGCTGCTGCCGTCGGTACTGGAGAGTGCGCCGACGACGGCGTTGGTGCCGGCGATGGTGGCGATGCTGCTGTTGCCCAGCGCGATGTCGGTGGGACTGTGGGCGTTGATGGCGTCGCCCGCTTGGGCAATCGCGGTGGTGTAGGCGCTGTTGCTGTTGCCGGCGGGGTCGGTGAGGACAAGGCTGACGGGGATGTCGCTAGCGGCGGCCACGTCGGCACCGTCTGCCGTGACGGTGAAGGTGGCGGTGTAGGTGGTGCTGTTGGTGCGGGCGAGACTGCCCAGCGTAAAGCCGCCGATGCTGCCGCTGCCCAGGGTATAGACGCTGCCGCCATCGTCCGCCACGGTAATGGTCGCCGTCACGGTAGCGCCGACTTTCATGGTGCTGTTGGGGATGCTGACTGCGGTGATGACCGGCGCGGCGGTGTCGAGTGTGTAGGCTTGACTGGCGACGGTGCCGTCGTTGCCGGCGCTGTCGGTGACCTTGAGTTTGAGGGTGTTGCTGGCGGTCAGGGTAACGCCGTCCCAGCTCAGGGTGGTGCCGCTGACTTTGCTGGTGATATCGGTCCAGGTGCCGCCGTTGTCGAGCGAGCCGTAGACGATGTCGCCGGCGCCGAGGCCTACACTCAGGGTGGCGCCGATGGTTTGCGCGGCGGTTTGGGTGATGAAGTCGGTGCCGCTCGTGCCGGTGTCGGCGGTGAAATTCAGAGCGCTTAAGGTGATGGCGGGAGCGCTGGCGTCGATGGTGACCGCCAAGCCGCTGGAGGCGACACTGACGTTGCCCGCCGTGTCGGTGGTTGTCGCCGTGATGGTGTGGGCACCAGCGTTCAGGGCGGATGCGGTGATGCTCCAGTTGCCCGAGCCGTCGGCACTTGCGGTACCCACGGTGCCGTTGACCGAGCTGATGAGCGTCACCGTGGCATTGGCTTCGGCGGTGCCGGTGAAGGTGGGCGTGGTGTCGTTGGTGGTGTTGTCGGTATTCGCCGTGCCGCTGTCGGTGCCGGCGGTCATGTCGGGGGCACTGGGCGCGCTCGGGGCGGTGGCGTCGATGGTGACCGCCAGACCGCTGGAGGCGACGCTGACGTTGCCGGCGGCGTCGGTTGCCGTGACGGTGAGGGTGTGGGCGCCGGCGCTCAGGGCGGAACTGGTGATGCTCCAATTGCCGCCGGTGGCGGTGGCAGTGCCGAGCGACGTCGTGCCGTCGGTGTCGTACAGCGTTACCGTGCTGTCGGCTTCCGCCGTGCCGGTGAAAGTGGGCGTGGTGTCGTCGGTGATGTTATCGGTGTTGACGCCGCTGTCCGTTCCTGCCGTCATGTCGGGCGCGCTGGGTGCGTTGGGAGCCAAGGCATCCAGCGTATAAGCCTGGCTCGCCACCGTGCCGTCATTAGCCGACGCGTCGGTCACCTTGAACCGAATGGAACTGCTGCCGGAAAGCGTGGCCCCGTCCCAACTGATCGCCGTGCCGGTTACCTTGTTGGTAACGTCGGTCCAGTTCGAGCCGCCATCGACGGAGCCATACAGGATTTCCCCGCCCGCCAGCCCGGCGCTCAAGGTGCCGGTGATGGTTTGCGATGCGGTATTGGTGATGAAGTCGGTGGCGCTGGTGCCGGTGTCGGCGGAAATGTCGATGGCGCTGATGGTGGTGGTGGGGGCGGTACTGGTTGAAGTCGAGGTGAAATCGAAAACAACGTAGCCGTTATATGCGGTTCCATTGCCAAATGAGACAGTGACTTTTTTGTCAGTTCCGGTGACCGAGGCGGTTACTTGGTTGGCATTGAGGATGGTTGTCGCCGAGTTGTTTTTAGTAATGCTGGTTATTGAATCCAGGATTCCACCGGAAAAAACAATTTCGGCGGGGAACTCCAGCGGACTTTGGGAATCGCTGCTGCACCAGATGATGATTTGCGAGTTTTCAGCATCAATATTGAAACTTGAGGTTCCCCAATTAAACTCTTCCCCGGTTGTTACCGCGACAGGGCCCTCTGTATAAATATCAGTCCCGGGGGGATTACTGTTATAGGCTGATTGATCTATGTTTACGGTGACATTGGCGCCCGCCACCGACAGGATGTCCGTAAATTCCGGGCTCAGGCTTTCACTGTCGATTTCTCCGGTGGCGGTCTCCAGTTGCCAGTCGCCGCCTTTGGCTGCGGCTCCGGTCAGGTCATCCGATGCGGCAATGTCGGCTCCCGTCGCCTTGGTCAGTCTGGCGAGGAAAGCTTGCCCGCTGGCCCCCATTGCGATAGAGCAGCCGTAAAGCAGAATATCGCCGTCGGGCGTCAGGGCCTGACCAAGGGCGGTGAGGTCAGCCTGTATGTCGGACTCGGCGAGGCTGTCGAGGGTGATGGTGTTCGTTGCTAGGGATAGCGTGCCCTCGGTGCCGTGACTCAGGACATGGATGGCCGCATAGCCGGAATGGGTGGCGGCCCAGTCGGCCATCTGCTCCAGGCCGCTTTGTTCCACGTCGAGCAGGACGACTTCGATGCCGGAACGAATGCCGGCGGCCAGTTCCTCCCAGCCGCTGACGCCGGTGTCGATGAATGCGACCTCCCTGGGGACAATAGTCGGCGCTGGCGGGACGGCGGTATCGGGCGATGCGTATGCCATGAGTGTTTTCCTGCGTGAGAGGCCGCGCTTCAGGCGGCGTTGCGGGCTGCGGCTGTTTCTTGCCGCTAGCATTCTCGTCAGGTATGCCGCCAGACGCTAGATGTCAAAACATGCAGGTTTACGCCTGCGCATTCCGTCCCCTTCGGGCAGAATCCAGAATTCCATGACCATCCGTTCCGGCTGCCATCCGCCGGATTTCCCGCAAGTCCGACCATGGCCGAATCGCCGATTTCCTACCAGCGCCTGCTTGATCTGCTCTATGTCGAGGACGAGGCGGCGCTCAAGCGCGAAGCCCAGTCCATCGTGGGCGTGCTGGAATTCGAGTGTTTCATGTACGGCCGCTACCTGCCGGCGACCGAGCCGGACTCGGATCTGGGCCTGTACCTGCTGGGTACCTATCCGGACGCTTGGTTGCGCCTCTACGCCGCCGAACGCCTGGAGCGGATCGATCCCACCACGCAACACAGCATGCGCCATGCCAATCCAATTCCCTGGACGCGGGAATTGTTTGCCGCACCTGCTGCCCAAGAGTTCTACGAGATGGCCGTTTCCCATGGCCTCGCCTCAGGCATCACGGCACCCTGCCTCGTCGGCACCGCGAGTTTTGGCGTGGCGCGCGACAGCCAACTGGAGCGCAGCCATGCCGACGCGCTGCGAGTGCTGCCGTGGGTCCATTTGCTGGGCGGCTTCATCCACGAGGCCGTAGATAAGCTGCTGTCACGGCGGGATGAAGAAACGTTCAGCTTGTCGCGGCGCGAACGACAGTGCCTGGAGCGCATGGCGCAAGGCCAGCGTATTGCAGAGATCGCCGATGGGCTACGCATCGCCGAGCGGACGGTGCTTATGCACTTGGCAAACGTCCGGCGCAAGCTCAAAGCGCAGAACCGCGCGCAGATGATCGCGCGCGGCATCAAGCTCGGTCTTATTCGTCCCTGAGCATCGCGGTGCGCAGGCTATCCGCCCAGCCCGCGTCGGTACTGGATCGCCTCGGCCACATGCGGGCCGCGGATGATGTAGTCGCCGGACAAGTCTGCAATGGTGCGCGCCACCTTGAGGATGCGGTGGTAGGCGCGCGCCGAGAGGTCGAGGCGGGTCAGCGCCTGTTTGAGCAGGGCGGCACCGGCGCAGTCGGGCAAACAATGCAACTCGATTTCTTCCGGATTCAGGGCCGCATTGGGTTTGCCCTGGCGGGCGATCTGGCGCGCACGCGCCGCGCCGGCACGCGCGCGCACGGCGGCGGAGGGTTCCCCCGCCGCGCGATTGGTGAGTTCGGCCTCGGCCACGGCGGGCACTTCGACCATCAGGTCGATGCGGTCGAGCAGGGGACCGGAAAGCTTGCCGCGATAGCGCGCCACCTGGTCGGGCGTGCAGCGGCATTTGCCGCCGCTGTGGCCGAGCCAGCCGCAGGGGCAGGGATTCATCGCCGCAACAAGCTGGAAGCACGCGGGAAACTCAGCGCGACGCGCGGCGCGGGCGACGCGGATGTGGCCGGTTTCCAGCGGTTCGCGCAGGGCTTCGAGGACGCGGCGCTCGAATTCGGGCAATTCGTCGAGGAACAGCACACCGTGGTGGGCGAGGGAAATTTCGCCGGGGCGCGGCACGCTGCCGCCACCGACCAGCGCCGGCGCCGAGGCGGAGTGGTGCGGCGCCTGCATGGGGCGCTGGCCCCAACGGGCGACATCGAAGGTGCCGGCGAGCGAGTGAACCGCCGCGCTTTCCAATGCTTCGGCTTCGGTCATGGGCGGCAACAGACCCGGCAGGCGCCGCGCCAGCATCGATTTGCCCGAGCCCGGCGGGCCGCTCATCAGTAGGCTATGACCGCCCGCCGCCGCAACTTCGAGGGCGCGCTTGGCCGGCAACTGACCTTTCACTTCGGCGAGATCCGGGATGAAACTCGGCGCTGGCGCGACGGCGGCCACATGCGGCGCAAGCGGCGCGGCACCGGTGAGATGGGCGCAGACATCCAGCAGGGTGCGCGCCGGCAGGATGGTCGCACGTCCCACCAACGCCGCCTCGTTCGCACTGGCGGCGGGTAGCACGAAGGCGCGACCGGCGTCGGCGGCCGACAGGCACATCGCCAGCGTGCCGCGCACCGGCCGCAATTCGCCCGAGAGCGACAGTTCGCCGGCGAATTCATGGGCGTCGAGCGTCTTGCTATCGATCTGACCGGAGGCGACGAGGATGCCGAGCGCGATAGGCAGGTCGAAACGACCGGATTCCTTGGGCAAGTCGGCCGGCGCCAGGTTGACGGTGATGCGTCGGGCGGGAAATTCGAAGCCGCTGTTCAACAACGCGGCACGCACGCGATCGCGCGCCTCCTTGACCTCGGTCTCGGGCAGGCCGACCAGCGTCAGGCCGGGCAGGCCGTTCGCCAGATGCACCTCGACCGCGACTTCGGGGGCGGCAAGGCCGGCAAGGGCGCGACTTCTGAGGAGGGCGAGCGACATGATGAAAGTCGGCGTGACCGCAGGGAATCCCTTTTTCCGGGCTGGCGCGGCGGCGGCGTCAGGACGGTTTGCGGCCTTCGAGTTCGGCCAGACGCGCCTCCAGGGCCGCCAGCCGCGCCTGCGCACGCGCCAGAAGCTCCTTTTGCACCTCGAAATCCTCGCGCGTCACCAGGTCGAGACGGGCGAAGGAAGCGGTCAGCATGGCGCGCAGGTTCTTTTCGATGTCGGCAGCCGGCGTGGCCGCAAGCGCTGCGGAAATACGCGCGCTCAAGTCTGAGAGGAATTTGGGATCGAGCATGGCAATGGAATGTCTTTCAATGAGTTTCGAGTGTAGCACCGACCGTAGCGGTCTTCGACAACAGGCAACCCACAACAGAGCACGCACCAATGCGGTGCGGCAGGTCCTTGATTTTGATCAAACAGGTGCATACGGAAACCGCCATGTGCTCCATAGCTTTGGTCATACTCAAGGCAACGTGCTGAATAGAAAAGAGAAAATTAATCTGGCACACTAAGTGCAGTACGGCATTGCGTAAATTTTCTTTCTCAGCAACCACTTTGGAGATCTTCATGAACAAAAAACTGATCGCTGTTGCCGTCACCGCTGCCCTCGCTTCCCCGCTGTTCGCCGTGGCCGCAGATGCTCCCACCCCCGTTCATACCTTCACCGGCAACTTCACCATTGCCTCCGAATATCTCTATCGCGGCATCGCCCAGACGCGCGGCAAGCCGGCTCTGCAAGGCGGTTTCGACTACGCACACGCCAGCGGCTTCTACGCCGGCGTCTGGGGTTCCAACATCAGCTGGATTTCCGACGCCGTCGTCGGCGCCAGCTCCAGCCTCGAACTCGACGTCTATGGCGGCTACAAGGGCGCGATCAACAGCGACCTGGGCTACGACCTCGGCGTGCTGACCTATGTCTATCCCGGCTCCGGCAAGCCCAGCGGCGCTGCCAAGCCCGACACCACCGAAGTCTATGGCGCCCTGACCTACAAGTGGCTGACCGCCAAGTACTCCCACACCACCGGCAGCCTGTTCGGCTGGGTCAAACCCGATGGCAGCAAGACCAAGGGTAGCGGCTACCTCGACCTGACCGGCACCTTCGACCTGGGCGACGGCCTCTCCCTCGTGGCGCACGTTGGCCGCCAGAGCGTCAGGGGCTTGTCCGCCGCCAGCTATACCGACTGGAAGATCGGCGTGAACAAGGATCTGGGCTTCGGCGTTGTCGGCGTCGCCTACATCGACACCAATGCCAAGGCCAATTGCGGCAACGGCGAAGCCTACTGCTTCGTCAAGACCGACGGCGCGACCTACGACGCCGGCAAGGGTCGCCTGCTCGTGACCTTCGGCAAGACATTCTGAACCTGAGCGCATTCCCAACCCAATCGCTTAAGGAGCAAACATGAAACTCGTTACCGCCATCATCAAGCCGTTCAAGCTTGACGAGGTGCGTGAAGCCCTCGCCGCCGTCGGCGTGCAGGGCATCACCGTCACCGAAGTCAAGGGCTTTGGCCGGCAAAAGGGGCACACGGAGCTTTACCGTGGCGCCGAATACGTCGTCGATTTCCTGCCCAAGGTGAAGATCGAAGCCGCCATCAAGTCCGAGCTGCTCGATCAGACCATCGAAGCCATCGAGAAATCCGCCAGCACCGGCAAGATCGGCGACGGCAAGATCTTCGTCTTCGACCTCGAACAGGTCGTCCGCATCCGCACCGGCGAGACCGGCACGGACGCGCTCTAAGGGAGAACGCACCATGAAGAAACTGCTCGCAATCGTGCTGACGGTCATCGGCCTCGGCATTACGGGCCTGGCGACGGCACAGGACAAGCCTGCCGACGCCGCGCCCGCCGCCGTAGCCGTGGCAGCCGCCACTGCGGAGGCACCCGCCGCCGCGCCGGCCGCCGCACCCGTCCCCAACAAGGGCGATACGGCCTGGATGATGATCTCTACCGTACTGGTCATCCTGATGACCATCCCCGGTCTGGCGCTGTTCTACGGCGGCCTGGTGCGCGCCAAGAACATGCTCTCGGTGCTCATGCAGGTGTTCGTCATCTTCTCGCTGATCAGCGTGCTCTGGGCGGTGTATGGCTACAGCGTGGCCTTTACCGGCGGCAGCGCCTTCTTCGGCGGCTTCGACAAGCTCTTCCTGATGGGCGTCACGGCGGAATCCGTCGGCGCCACCTTCAGCAAGGGCGTGGTCATCCCCGAGTTGGTGTTTGTCGCCTTCCAAGCCACCTTTGCCGCCATCACCACGGCGCTGATCGTCGGCGCCTTCGCCGAACGCATCAAGTTCTCGGCGGTGCTGCTGTTCTCGGTGCTCTGGTTCACCTTCTCCTACCTGCCGATGGCACACATGGTGTGGTTCTGGGACGGTCCGGACGCCGTTACCGACGCAGCTTCGCTGGAAAAGATGCTGGCTGGTGCAGGCTTCCTCTATGCCAAGGGCGCGCTTGACTTCGCCGGCGGCACGGTGGTGCATATCAACGCTGCCATGGCCGGCATCGTCGGCGCCTTCCTGATCGGCAAGCGTGTCGGTTACGGCAAGGAAGCGATGACGCCGCACAGCCTGACGCTGACGATGGTAGGCGCTGCGATGCTGTGGGTGGGCTGGTTCGGCTTCAACGCCGGCTCCAACCTCGAAGCGACCGGCACCGCCACACTGGCACTGGCCAACACCCTGTTCGCTACCGCTGCTGCCACGGTTTCCTGGATGGCCGCAGAATGGCTGATCAAGGGTCGGCCCTCAATGCTGGGTGCCGCTTCCGGCGCCGTTGCCGGTCTAGTGGCGATCACCCCGGCCTGCGGTTTCGTCGGCCCGATGGGCGCACTCGTCATCGGTCTCCTGGCCGGCGTGGTTTGCCTCTGGGGCGTGAATGGCCTGAAGAAGATGCTCGGCGCCGATGATGCACTCGACGTGTTCGGCGTGCATGGCGTGGGTGGCATCCTTGGTTCGGTCCTGACCGGCGTGTTCGCCGCGCCCAGCCTCGGCGGCACCGGCGTGTATGACTACGTCGCCAACGCCGTCGGCGCCTACGACATGGGTGCGCAGATCATCAGCCAGCTCTGGGGCGTCGGCGTGGTGATTCTCTGGTCCGGCATCGTCGCCTTCATTTGCTACAAGATCGTCGATGTGTTGGTCGGCTTGCGTGTCCCCGAAGATGAAGAGCGCGAAGGCCTCGACATCACGGCACACGGCGAGTCTGCCTACCACTACTGATCGGCTTAACCTCTCCTTTACCCTCCCTCCGCTTTCAAAGTGGATTCGGGCGCCCTCCCTAAAAAGGGGCGCCCGTTTTTTTTGCTAGACGTCATACCCGAATTCACCGATCATGAACGCACCCATGTCCAACGAGAAATTTCTGCAAATGGATTTCGCCCGCGCCCTCGGCATTGTCGAGCGCGCGCCGAACGGTCATGCTCACGCCAATTTCGCTACCTACCGACTGTTCAGCCATTTCCAGCCCATCCTCAGCCTATCGCACCAGCGCGTCATCGGCTGCGAAGGTCTGTTGCGCGCGACTGACGCCGCCGGCCAGGCCGTTTCGCCGCTGACGCTGCTCGCCCAGGCGCAACAGAACGACGAACTGGTGATGCTCGACCGTGTCGCGCGCCTGCTGCACGTCCTCAACCGTCCGTCCGGCGCCAACCAGTGGCTCTTCCTCAACGTCCATCCGGAAGTTTTTGTCGACGCCATCTCGAAAAGCAGCTTCATGGTCGATCTGCTGGCCCACCAGCAAATGGCCACCGGCGACATCGTCATCGAAGTGCTGGAAGACGCGATCCGCGACGAGGCCTATTTCACCGAAACCGTCGAACGCATGCGCGAGGAAGGCTTTCTCATCGCCCTCGACGACTTTGGCGCCGGACACTCCAATTTCGACCGCGTCTGGACCATCGGTCCCGACATCGTCAAGCTCGACCGCTCCTTTGCCATACGGATGGAACACGATGCCGGTGCGCGCCGCCTCATGCCGCGCATCGTCAACCTGCTGCATGAAGCCGGTGCGCTGGTGTTGCTCGAAGGCATCGAAACCGAAACCCAGGCGCATATTGCCCTCGATGCCGACATCGACTTCGTCCAGGGCTACTACTTCGCCCGGCCAACCGCGACGCCCAGCGTCGGCGATGCGGCGGAAGCCGGCGTCAAGGCCCTGTGGCAGGACTTCGCCGCGCGCGAAGCCGCCGCCGGCATTGCCCAGCGCGAACTCATCGCGCCCTACCAGAACGCCCTCGGCTACGCCTCGGTTCTGCTCGCCGCCGGACGCCCGCCGGCCGAAGCCTGCGCGGGCTTTCTCGATCTGCCGCTGACGAACTTCTGCTACCTCCTTGACCGCGAAGGCCATCAGACCGGCGCCAACATCTGGAACCCGCACACCGCGCGCGCCGCGCCCAGCCCGCGCTTCCGTCCGCTCGCCAATGCCAGCGACGCGCGCTGGTCGCGCCGCCCCTACTTCCGCCGCGCCATCCGCCAACTCGACCGCGTGCAGGTCACCCGCCCCTATCTCTCGGCCACCACGGCCAGCATGTGCGTCACGCTCTCCGTCGGCTTCCTGCGCGACGGAGAGCCGCTCGTCCTCTGCGGCGACATTGCCTGGACGAGCTGAACGTCGCCGCACATGCGTGCGATGCCGCGCGCATCGGCGCTGGGTTATGATCTGCCCTCTTTTTTGAACGCACGGAGACCGCCATGGCCCTGATGGATTTCATCAAGAAACAGTTCATCGACATCCTCCAATGGACGGAGGACGACGGCCAAACCATGGCTTGGCGTTTCCCCATGGCCGACTTCGAGATCCAGTACGGCGCCAGCCTCACCGTGCGCGAAGCGCAGATGGCGGTATTCATCAACGAAGGCAAGGTCGCCGACGTCTTCGGCCCCGGCATGTATAAGCTGACGACCCAGACGCTGCCGGTGCTGACCTATCTGCAAAACTGGGACAAGCTCTTCGAGTCGCCCTTCAAGTCCGACGTCTATTTCTTCAGCACTACGGCGCGGCTCGACCGCAAGTGGGGCACGCCGAATCCGGTGACGATCCGCGACAAGGATTTCGGCATGGTGCGTCTGCGCGCCTTCGGCATCTACGCCTACCATCTCGTCGATCCCAAGCTGTTCCACACCACGATCTCCGGCGTCACGGCCAGCTACTCGTCTGAGCAACTGGAGAGCCAGTTGCGCGACACCATCGTCGGCCACATCGCCGATATCTTCGGCGAATCCGGCGTGCCCTTCATCGACATGGCCGGCAATCAGGTCGAATTCGGCAACGCGCTGAAAGCCAAGATGGAGCCGATGTTTGCGGGCTACGGCCTGGCGCTCGACAGCCTCAACGTGCAAAGCATCTCGCTGCCCGAGGAATTGCAGGCCATGCTCGACAAGCGCATCGGCGTGAACATGATGGGCGGCATGCAGTCCTACACGCAATTCCAGGCTGCCGAGGCGATCCCGCTCGCGGCGCAGAACGAGGGCGGGCTCGCGGGCCTGGGCGCCGGGGTTGGCGTCGGCTTCGGCGTCGGCCAGCAGGTGGCGGCGAGCATGGCGCAGGCCTTTCAGCCCGTCGGCGCCGTCCCGCCAGCGCCGAGTTTGGCCACGCCGATTTCGCCGACCATGCCGGTCTCGCCCGACGAAGTCGTCGCCACCCTGGAAAAACTGCATGGCCTAGTCGGCAAGGGCATCCTGACGCAAGCGGAGTTCGACGCCAAGAAGGCCGAACTGATGAAGAAACTGGGCTGATTCCGGCGCGGGGAAACGCATGGCACGCACCGCCATCTGCCCGTCCTGTGGCGCGCCGGTCGAGTTCAAGTCGGCTGTTTCGCTGCTGGCGGTGTGCGACTACTGCAAAAGCACGCTGGTGCGGCAGGGCGAGGCGCTGAAAAACCTCGGCAAGATGGCCGAGCTGGTCGAGGACCGCAGCCCGCTCCAGCGCGGCGCCGAAGGGCGCTGGCAGGGGCGACATTTCGGCCTGATCGGCCGGCTCCAGTTGCGCTACGAAGCGGGCCTGTGGAACGAATGGCACCTCTGGTTCGACAACGGCGAGAGCGGCTGGCTCTCGGAGGCCGGCGGCGAATACGTGCTGAGCCTGCCCACGCGCGCGGATGGGCCGCTGCCAAATTTCGCCGACCTGAAGATCGGCGACCGCCACCGTATCGACGGCCGCGAGTTCAGCGTGACGAACATCCTGACGGCGGAATGCGTGGCCGGCGAAGGCGAGTTGCCCTTCAAAGTCGGCGCTGGCTACACGGCGCCGGTGGCGGACCTGCGCGCCGCAGACGGCGGCTTCGCCACCTTCGACTACAGCGACGACCCGGCGCGGCCCGTCGTCTTCGTCGGCGCGAGCGTGGACTTCGCTGCCCTCGACTGGCGCAACCTGCGCGCCGACACGCCGCTGCCAAAACCAACGATCAAGACACGCGCCTTCGACTGCCCCTCCTGCGGCGCGTCCCTCCAGGTCGCCCACGAGAACATCGCGAGCGTCGGCTGCGGCAGTTGCGGCGCCGTGCTCGACACCGGCGATGCCACCGTCAAGCTGTTGTCCGCCGCCTCGCTGCGGCGCGACAAGATCAAGCCGCTCTTGCCGCTCGGCAGCCGGGGCACGCTGCGCGGCGAAGCCGTCGAAGCGGTCGGCTTCATGCGGCGGCGCATGCAGGCCGACGGCACGAATTACTACTGGAGCGAATACCTCCTGTTGACTGCGGACGGCCAGCCGCGCTGGCTGGTCGAATCGCAGGGCCACTGGAGTCTCGGCCGGACGCTGTCGCGCGCCCTGGCAGCGCAACCCGCCGGCATCCGCCACGCGGAGCGCGACTACCGCCACTTCCAGAGCTATAACGCCCATGTCGATTTCGTTATTGGCGAATTCACCTGGCGGGTGAAGCTCGACGAACAGGCGCGCGTCGAGGACTACGTCGCCCCGCCCTACCTGCTCTCACGCGAAACCACCGGCAAGGAGCAGACCTGGACCGAGGCGGAATACCTGGAGCCAACCGAGATCCAGACCGCCTTCCGCCTCGCCGTGCCGCTGCCGATACCGCAGGGCGTCCAGGCCAACCAGCCGAACCCCTACACGGCAAGCCACAAATTGGTCTGCCGCCGCTTCTGGCGTTTCGCCCTCGCCGCCTGCGTCATCCACATCGCCCTGCTGTTCCTGCGGCCCGGCGGCAGCTATGTCGATCAGACCGTCGCCTTCGACGCCCAGGACGACGAGCCGCATCTGACCCGCGAATTCAAGCTCGCGGACGAGCGCTCGCATCTGGAAATCGAACACGACACCAATCTGGACAACAACTGGCTGGGCTTGAACCTGACGCTGGTCAACCAGGACAGCGGCGCGGTCTGGCAGGCGGCGCGCGAAGTCGGCTACTACCAGGGCGTGGACGACGGCGAAAGCTGGTCCGAGGGTTCGCGCTCCGCCGCCATCGTCTTCCGCGACCTGCCGCCGGGAACCTACCGACTGGCGGTGGAAGGCGAACTGGACCCCAACAGCCGGCCGGTGCAGGCCCAGATCAAGGTGAATCGCACGGGGCCGCGCTGGTCCTCGCTGCTCCTGCTGCTGCTCGCTCTGGCGCCCTTCCCGATCTACTCCCGCATCCGCAGCGGCACTTTCGAGGTGGCGCGCTGGGCCGAGAGCGACCATCCCATCGTGACCACCGCCGAGGACGACGACTGAGCCATGCCGCGCATCTTCCTGATCTTCGGCCTCGCCGCCCTCGCGCTCTTCGCCTACGGCCAATATCAGGGCGTGGGCCTGTTCGACGACCAGGCCTCCAGCCAGGCCAGCCATCTGAGCCCCAACGCCCGCAGCACCTTCCACAAGTAAGGAGAATTCCCCATGCCCGAACTCATCAACCTCAAGATTCTCTTCGCCTCGCTGATTTACTCGATCCTCGGCGTGGGCGTGTTCTGGATTTCCTTCATCGTGGTCGACAAGCTGACGCCCTACGAACTCTGGAAGGAAATCGTCGAGAAGAAGAACCAGCCGCTGGCGACCGTGGTCGCCGCCATGTGCCTCGGCATCGCCATCATCGTCGCCGCCGCGATTCATGGTTGAAGCGGCCGGCGCCGCCCCGCGCCCGCAACTGGCGCTGCTCGTCTCGGTCTTTGTCGTCGCCGCCTGTGGGCTCGCCTACGAGCTGATCGCCGGCGCGCTCGCCAGCTATCTGCTCGGCGACTCGGTGACGCAATTCTCGACGGTCATCGGCGCCTACCTGTTCGCCATGGGCGTCGGCTCCTGGCTGTCGAAATTCGTCGTACGCGACCTGATCGGCCGCTTCGTGCAGATCGAACTGGCGGTCGGCCTGCTCGGCGGCTGCGCGGCGGCGGGCCTGTTCCTCGCCTTTGCCGCCAATGCCGGCCCCTTCCGCGTGCTGCTCTACGGCGCCGTGTTCGCCGTCGGCGTGCTGGTCGGCCTGGAAATCCCGCTGGTGATGCGCCTCCTGAAGCACGAAGTGGCCTTCAACGAACTGGTCGCGCGCGTGCTCTCCTTCGACTATCTGGGCGCGCTGCTCGTCTCCATCCTGTTCCCGCTGATTCTGGCGCCGCATCTGGGCCTGGTGCGTACCGGCTTCCTCTTCGGCCTGATGAACGCGCTCGTCGCGCTCTGGGCGCTTTACCTGTTCCGCGCCGAACTGGCGCGGCGCGCCGGGCTCAAGCTCGCCGGAGGCGCCACCGTCGTGCTGCTGCTCGGCGGCTTCGCCGGCGCGGGACAGATCACCACGCTCGCCGAGGGCTGGATCTACGCCGACGAGATCGTCCATGCCGAAACCACGCCCTACCAGCGCATCGTCGTCACGCGCTGGCGCGACGACATCCGCCTCTTCCTCAACCAGAATCTGCAATTCTCCTCGAAGGACGAATACCGCTATCACGAGGCCCTGGTCCACCCCGGCCTCGCCACCCTGGCCCACGCGCGCCGCGTGCTGGTGCTGGGCGGCGGCGACGGCTTCGCCGTACGCGAGATCCTCAAATATCCGCAAGTCGAGTCCGTCACGTTGGTCGACCTCGACCCGGCGATGACGCGCCTGTTCTCCTCGGCGTCGCTCTTGCGGCAACTCAACGGCGACGCGCTCAACGCGCCCAAAGTGACGGTCGTCAACGCCGACGCCGTGCGCTGGCTCGAAGACAACGACGCGCGCTTCGACTTCATCGTCGCCGACTTTCCCGACCCGTCCAACTACAGCGTCGGCAAGCTCTACTCGGTGCCCTTCTATCGCCTGCTGGCGCGCCACCTCGCGCCCGACGGCCGGCTCGTCGTGCAGGCCACCTCGCCCTTTTACGCGCGCGAGTCCTTCTGGACCATCGTCGCCACGCTCGCAGACGCCGGCCTGAAAACCGCGCCCTACCATGCCCTCGTGCCCTCCTTCGGCGAATGGGGCTACATCCTCGCCGGCCGCGCGCCCTATCGGCCGCCGGAGACCTTCGCCGCCGACCTGCGCTTCCTCACCCCCGCCGTCGCGGCGGCGATGTTCGACTTTCCCGCCGACATGGCCCGCCTCGACGTCGAACCGAACCGGCTCAACGACCAGCGTCTGGTGCGCGTATTCGAGGCCGAGTGGCGCCACGTCGTGCGCTGATCGTGGATTGAGATGAAACGCCGCGAATTCATCGCCGCCTGCGCCGCCCTCGCGACCAGCGCCTGCGCCACCGACGCGCCGCCGCCTCTGCCGCCGGGCGAGCTGGCCGGCGGCGCCGAGCGCGGCCACCGCCTGCGAGACGGCGGCTTTCCGCCGCCCGGCGAAACCCGCCGCGTGCCGGTGCTGATCGTCGGCGGCGGCATCGCCGGCCTTTCGGCGGCCTGGAAACTCGACCGCGCCGGCCTGCGCGACTTCGCCCTGCTCGAACTCGAAGACACGGTCGGCGGCAACGCCCGCCACGGCGAGAATGCCATCTCGGCCTACCCGCTCGGCGCGCACTACCTGCCGCTGCCGCCGCGAGAGGCGCGCGCGGTGCGCGAACTGCTCGCCGACCTCGGCGCGCTCGACGACCCACTGGCGGCCCGCCCGCGCTACGACGAAACCCTGCTCTGCCACACGCCGCAGGAACGCCTGTACCTTGGCGGCTTTTGGCAGGACGGCCTGCTGCCGCGCCTCGGCGTCGCGCGCGCCGAGCGCGACCAGTACGCGCGCTTCCAGGAGCGCATGGCCGAATTCCGCGCCGCGACCGACGCGCAAGGGCGCCGCGCCTTCGCCCTGCCGCTCGCACTGTCTTCGCCTGAGCCGCGCTGGCGCGATCTCGACCGCCTCACCATGCGCCAATGGCTGCTGGACAACGGTTTCGACGCGCCGCATCTGCACTGGTACGTCAATTACGCCTGCCGCGACGACTATGGCACCGACTACGGCGCGACCTCGGCCTGGGCCGGCATCCACTACTTCGCCTGCCGCGACGGACTGGCGGCGGCGGAAAACCGCGCCGAATCCGACGCCGTGCTGACCGCGCCGGAAGGCAACGGCTGGATCGCGCGCCGGCTGGCGCAACGCTTTGCCGACCGCACCACGTGCGGCGCGCTCGCCTTCCGCCTGGGCCAGGAACGCCGTCACGCCAGTCCCGGAAAAGGGATTTCCTTCGGTCACGCCGACTTTTATCTGGCGCGGGAAAACCGCAGCGTGCGCTACGAAGCCGAACACATCGTCTGGGCCGCGCCGCCCTTCCTGCTGCCGCATGTCGCCCCCGAACTGCCGGCCGCGCTCGCCGCCGCCGCGTGCGCCGACACGCACGCGCCCTGGCTGGTGGCCAACCTGAGCCTGTCCGCGCCGCCGCGCGACGGCGCGGGCGCGCCGCTCGCCTGGGACAACGTGCTGTTCGACAGCCCCGCGCTCGGCTACGTCGTCGCCACCCACCAGCGCCTCAGCGCCGCGCCGGGGCCAACCGTGCTGACCTACTACCAGGCCCTGGCGGACCAGCCGCCCGCTGAGGCGCGCACGCGCCTGCTCGCCACAAGTCAGGCGGATTGGGCGGAACAGATCCTCGCCGACCTCGGCCGCGCCCACCCCGACATCCGCGCGCTAACCCGGCGCATCGACATCCAGCGCCACGGCCACGCCATGCCGCGCCCCGTGCCCGGCGCGCTCTGGTCGGACGCGCGGCGCGCGCTGGCGGCGGGCTGGGGCTGCGTACGCTTCGCCCACGCCGACGTCTCCGGCCTCTCGCTGTTCGAGGAGGCCAACTATCGCGGCGTGCTGGCCGCCGAAGAAATCCTGACGCGCCTGGGCCGGCGCTTCGTCTCGTCGCTGGGATAGGCGTCATGGCACTCACCTCAGATCAAGTCCGCGCGAACGCAGAAAGGCTACGCAACTTGCACTCGCGGATCCACGAGACAATGAAGCTTCGATCAAACTCGGCCGCTGAACGGACCAAATGGGAGGCCGCGTGCGCTGAGTTCCATACGCAGTTTGATGATCTGTTCTTTCCAGGTGGAGTAGCGGGCTGGTCAACGTTTCTTGCCGGCACTCCAGAGGGAACTCAGCTAGCGCTGCTCTTCCTCGAGGTGGATCAGTACACGTTCAGATCGGGATATCACAAGCAGATCGTGTGGCATCGTCTGAAGCGGCTATTCCTCACAGCAGATGAGCAGCACCGCCTGGAGAGCGTTGCCGTCATGTATCTGCACAAGCGAGTTCGCCGTGAGTTCTGGCATATGGTCAGGTTCATGCGGCTGCGTGGGTCGCCATCGTTTTGGGAGCACGTTGAACTCCTTTCCACGAGAGGAGGGGACCAGCCATCGGCCATCAAGGCGCGGTGGTTGCTGCTCGCTCGAATGAACGCGCCTGTTCGTCAATGGGTCGGTTCTGAGTTGTTTCATCCAAAGTATCAGCCTGGCTACGTGCCACGTCTTGACTTCCCGGTTCCGAAACAGAAGGCCAACCCCTCCATCGAGCGGTCGTTTTCCAGCAAGCTGCGCTTGCCCCCAGGCGCCGCTCATATCGAACGATAGGCGCCGACCATGCAAGGCCTGCACATCCTCGCCGAACTGCTCGACTGCGCCGCCCCTGAGCCGCTGATGCGCACGGCGGCGCCGCTGCGCGCGCTCTGCCTCCAGGCCTGCGCCGACGCGGGCCTGTCCGGCGTCGCCGAGGCCTTCCACGAGTTTCCCGGCGGCGGCGCCACCGGCGTTGTCGTGCTGGCCGAATCGCACCTCGCCGTGCATGCCTGGCCGGAACTGAATGCCGTGACGCTCGACATCTACGTCTGCAACTTCAGCCAGGACAACCGCGCCGCCGCCGAGGCCGCCTTTGCGGCGCTGCGCGACGCCTTCCGCCCGGCGCGCGTCGTGCGGCGCGATGTGCGGCGCGGCGAAACGGACGCCGCATGAGCGCCGCCAGCCTCGTGCGGCTGTTCGTCCTCTCCGCCATCTGGGGCGGCTCCTTCCTATTTATGCGCATCGGCGCGCCGGTGCTCGGCCCGGCCGCGCTGATGGAAACGCGCGTGCTGCTCGCCGCGCTCTTCCTCGCGGCGGTGGCGCTGGCGCTGCGTCGGCCGCTCGACTGGCGCCGGCACTGGCGGCATTACCTGATCCTCGGCCTGTTCAACTCCGCTCTGCCCTTCCTGCTGTTCGGCTACGCCGCGCTCACCCTGTCGGCTGCGCTGCTCTCCATCCTCAACGCCACCTCGCCGCTGTGGGGCACGCTGATCGCCGCCCTCCGGCAGCGCACGCCGCTCGCGGGCCGCACGCTCGCCGGCCTCGCGCTCGGCGTGGCCGGCGTGAGCCTGCTGGTCGGCTTCGACCGCGTCGCACTGCAACCCGGCGCCGGTCTTGCTATCGCCGCCTCGCTTGGCGCGGCCGTCTGCTACGCGCTGGCGAGCAACTACGCCAAAACCGCTGCAGCGGTCGAACCCTTTGCCAACGCCCACGGCAGCATGTGGGCGGCCAGTCTGCTGATGGCGCCGACCCTGCTGTTTTTCCCGCCCGCCGCCATCCCGAGCCCAGGCGTCGCGGCGGCCGTGCTGGCGCTGGGCGTGCTGTGCAGCGGCGTGGCCTACCTGCTCTACTTCCGCCTCATCGGCGACATCGGTGCCGCGCCGGCCCTCACCGTGACCTTCCTCATCCCGCTGTTCGGGGTGCTCTGGGGCTGGCTCTTCCTCGACGAAGCGGTCGGCTGGCACACCCTCGCCGGCTCCGCCATCGTCATCGCCGGCACCGCGCTGGTCACCGGTTTTTCTCCTGCGCTGCTGCGCCCTCGTGCAACCGCAGCCACGCGCTAAGCGCCCCGGCGCTTCTGCTATGCTCGCCGCCTCCCCCGACCCGACGACGCCCTGCCGATGACGAAGCCATTCTTCCGCCTGCTGTTTGTCCTGTTCCTCGCCTGCGCCGCGCTGGCGGCGCGCGCCGAGGCGGATGCGGCACGCGTCGATTTCATCCATGTCAATGACGTTTACCAGATCGCGCCCATCGACCCCAAGGGGCCGCGCGGCGGGCTGGCGCGGCTGGCGACGCTGGTGCGCGAAATCCGTCGCGAGGCACCCGGCGCTCTCTTCAGCTTCGGCGGCGACACGCTGTCGCCGAGCGTCGAGTCGGGCCTGCTCAAGGGTCGCCAGATGATGGCGGCGTGGAACGCGCTGGGCGTCGATGTAGCAGTGCCGGGCAACCACGAATTCGATTTCGGCCCGGACGTGTTGCGCGCGCGCCTCGCCGAATCGCGCTTTCCCTGGCTCGCGGCCAACCTCGCGGCCGAGCCGCCGCTGCCGGCGGTGCAAGCCGTCGAGCTGCGCGTGGTGAATGACGTACGCGTCGGGCTGATCGGGCTGCTGACGCCGGAGACCGTCACGCTCTCGAAGCCGGGGCCGAGCGTCCGTTTCGAGGCCTTGCGCGCCGCCGCGCGCCGCGCCGTGGAAACTCTGCGCTCGCAGGACGCCGAGGTGCTGGTGGCGCTGACGCATTGCACGCTGGAAGAGGACCGCATGCTCGCCGCGAGCGGCCTGTTCGACCTGATCCTCGGCGGTCACGACCATCATGTCGTCACCGAGACGGTCGGCCGCACGCCCATCCTCAAGGCCGGTGCCGACGCGCGCGACGCGCTGCATGTGCGCCTGCGCTTCGAGCGCGCGGACGCCGGGCGCCGCCTCGCCGGCATCGCCTGGGATCTCGTGCCGGTCGATGGGCGCTGGGCGGAAGACCCGGCGCTGCTGGCGCTGGCCGCCGATTTCGAGCGGCAGACCGGCCGCCTGCTGGACGAACCCGTCGCCAGCGCCGCCGTGGCGCTCGATGCACGCGGCGCGAGCCTGCGGCGCGGCGAGAGCAATCTCGGCAACTTCGCCGCCGACGCCGTGCGCGCGGCCATGGGCGCCGACGTGGCGCTGCTGAACGGCGGCGGCTTCCGCTCCGACCGCCTGCTCGGCCCCGGCCCGCTGACGCGCCGCGACGTGCTCGCCCTCCTGCCCTTCCAGAATCCGCTCGTGCTGCTGTCGATCACCGGCGCGCAACTGCGCGCGGCGCTGGAACACGGCCTCGACCGCCGCGTCGCGCGCGGCCAGAGTGGCGCGATGCCGCACGTCTCCGGCCTGCGCCTCGTCTACGACCCGCGTCAGCCGCTGGACCAGCGCATCGTCGCCATCGAAGTCGGCGGCGCACCCCTGCGCGAGGACCAGATTTACACGCTCGCCACCTCGAACTATCTGGCCGGCGGCGGCGACGGCTACCAGCCGCTGAAAAATCTGCCGGTGCTGCGGCCGGCCGAGGGTTCGCCCAGCGAAACCGAAGTCCTGATCGAAGCCATGGCGCGTGCCGGCCGCATCGCGCCGACGACGGACGGCCGCCTGATAAACGTGCCGTGAATCCGCTCGCTCAGTCGCTATTGGGCTACGCCTGCTTCGTCGCGCTGGCCTGGCTGCTCTCGGAACAGCGCCGCGCCGTGCCCTGGCGCACGGTGGCCGGCGGCATCGCGCTCCAAGTTCTGCTGGCCGTCCTGATCCTGAAATTGCCCGGCGCACGCACTGTCTTTGCGGCATTCAACGACGGCCTGCTGGCCCTGCAAGCGGCGACGCAGGCCGGCACCGCCATGGTGTTCGGCTTCCTCGGCGGCGGCCCGCTGCCCTACGCTGAGACGGCGCCCGGCGCGAGCTTCGTGCTCGCCTTCCAGGCGCTGCCCATCGTGCTGGTGATGAGCGCGCTCTCCGCGCTGCTGTTCCACTGGCGCGTGCTGCCGCTCCTGGTACGCGCCATGTCCTGGCTGCTGGAAAAGACACTCGGCGTTGGCGGTGCGGTGGGCGTGTCCACGGCGGCCAACGTTTTCGTCGGCATGGTCGAGGCGCCGCTCCTGGTCAAACCCTACCTCGCGCGCGTCTCGCGCGGCGAATTGTTCGTCATCCTCGCGGCCGGCATGGCCGGCGTCGCCGGTACGGTGATGGCGCTCTATGCCGGCATCGTCGGCCCGCGCGTGCCCGACGCGCTGGGCCACATCCTCGCCGCCTCCTTCATCAGCGCGCCGGCAGCCATCGTCTTCGCCGTGCTGATGGTGCCGCCCGTGGGCGCGCCGACCGGCCGCGCCGTCGAGCTGCCGCAGGTGGATAGCGGCGCCATGGACGCCATCGCGCGCGGCACCGGCGAGGGCCTGCAACTGCTGCTCAATATCGTCGCCATGCTGGTGGTGCTGGTCGCGCTGGTCGCGCTGGCCAACCAGGCGCTCGCACTGCTGCCGCACACGGGCAAACCCTGGTCGCTGCAAGGCCTGCTGGGGCTAGCGATGGCGCCGCTGGCCTGGCTCGCCGGCGTCTCCTGGGACGAGGCCGGCACGGCCGGCGCCCTGCTCGGCACCAAGACCGTGCTCAATGAGCTGATCGCCTACCTCGACTTCGCCGCCCTGCCGCCGGAGGCGCTATCGCCGCGCAGCCGCGTCATCATGACTTATGCATTGTGCGGTTTCGCCAACCTCGGCAGCCTCGGCATCATGATCGGCGGCCTGACGACGATGGCGCCGGAGCGGCGTAGCGAGATCATCGCGCTCGGCCCGCGCACCCTGGTCGCCGGCACGCTGGCGACGCTGTCCTGCGGCTGCGTCGTCGGTATGCTGCTGTAGCAACTATCCCACAGCGGATGGCCCAATCGGAGTAAGTTGCAGACTTGCGGACAAGAGCAGCAGGTTCTGCACCATGCAATTCAAGGATTATTACGAGACGCTCGGCGTCCCGCGCGACGCCACCCAGGATGCGGTCAAGCAGGCCTACCGCAAGCTGGCGCGCAAATACCATCCGGATGTCAGCAAGCTGGCTGACGCCGAGGCGCGTTTCAAGGAACTCGGCGAAGCCTATGCGGTCCTGAAAGACCCGGAGAAACGCGCGGCTTACGACCAGATGGGCAACCAGTGGCAACCGGGGCAGGACTTCCAGCCGCCGCCGGACTGGAACGCCGGCTTCGAATACAGCGGCGGCGATGGCGGCGGTGCCGAATTCAGCGACTTTTTCGAAGCCTTGTTCGGCCGCCAGGCACGGACCGGGCAGCATGCGCACCGTCAAGCGCAGGGGCAGGATCATCACGCCAAGGTGTTCATCGACCTGGCCGACGCCTACCACGGCGCCCGGCGCAGCATTGCGCTGCGCATGCCGACGGTCGATGCGCAAGGCCATGTCGGGACGCAGGAACGCAAGCTCGATGTCAGCATTCCCCAAGGCGTGCGCGCCGGCCAGCATTTGCGCCTCGTCGGCCAGGGCGGTCCGGGGCTGGGCACGGGCCCGGCCGGCGACCTGTATCTGGAAATTGCCTTCAATCCCGACCCGCTGTTTCGCGTCGATGGCCGCGACGTCTACCTCGACCTGCCGCTGGCGCCCTGGGAAGCCGCGCTGGGTGCCGCAGTGGCCGTACCGACGCCCGCCGGGCCGGTGCAACTCACGATTCCCGCCGACTCGGCGGCGGGTCGCCGCCTGCGCATGAAGGGCCGGGGTATCCCCGGGACGCCGCCGGGCGACCTCTACGTCGTGCTCTCGATCGCCCTGCCCCCGGCCAATAGCGACAAGACGCGGGAAGCCTACCAGGCGCTGGCGCAAGCCTGCGACTTCGACCCGCGCGCGCATCTGAAAGGATAAGCCGCCATGCATCCAATCGCTTTGACTATTGTTCGCGGACCGGTGGTCGAGGAAGAAATCCGCTTCACGCTGACGGAACTGTGCCAAGCCTGCGACGCCGAAGAAACGCATGTGCTGGCCTGGGTGTTCGAGGGCGTGCTGGAACCCGAGGGTGCGTCGCCGCAGGACTGGCGCTTCGGCGGCGAATCCTTGCGCCGCGCGCGGCTGGCGCTGCGGCTGGCGCGCGATCTGGAGATCAATCCGCCCGGCGTGGCACTGGCGCTCGATCTGCTCGACGAAATCGCCGCGTTGCAGGCGCTGCTGGAGCGCTCCGGAACCCGCTAGGCGGCGGAGGCGCCCATGCATATCCATGGTCTCGGCGTCGAGCAAGCCCTTGCCAGCCTGAAAACCAGCGTCGCCGGCCTGGCGCCGGCCGAGGCGGCCCGCCGTCTGGCGGAATTCGGGCCGAACCATGTCGAGGAAGTCCCGCGCGAAAACTTGTTGCTTGCCTTCGCCCGCGAGTTCACCCACTTCTTTGCCCTGATCCTCTGGATCGGCGCCGCGCTGGCCTTCGGCGCCGAGCATTTCGATCCGGGCCAGGGCATGGCCAAGCTGGGGGTGGCGATTGTCGGCGTCATCATCGTCAATGGCATCTTTTCCTTCTGGCAGGAATACAAAGCCGAGCAGGCCATTGCCGCGCTGCGCCAGTTGCTGCCGCAAAAGGTGCAGGTGCTGCGCGCGGGTGCCATCGCCGAAGTGCTCGCCACCGCACTGGTGCCCGGCGACATTGTCCTGCTGGAAGAGGGCAATCTGATTCCCGCCGACTGCCGCCTGATCGAAGCCTTCGCCCTGCGCACGAACACCGCCACCGTCACCGGCGAATCCCAACCCATGGCGCTGAGCACCGAGCCGAGCGCGGAAAATTCGCCGCTGTATGCGAAGAACGTGGTGCTGGCCGGCACCTCGGTGGTGTCGGGTCAGGCCCGCGCCGTGGTGTACGCCACCGGCATGCACACCGAATTCGGCCGCATCGCCCATCTGACGCAAACTGCCGGCAGCGCCTCCTCCCCGCTGCAACGGGAGATCGCGCGCCTGTCGCACATCGTCGCCGGACTGGCCAGCGGCATGGGCGTCGCGCTGTTTTTCGTCGGCCAGGCCATGGGCCTGCCGACGTGGACCAACCTGCTGTTTGCCATCGGCATCATCGTCGCCAATGTGCCGGAAGGTTTGCTGCCGACGGTGACGCTCTCGTTGGCCCTGGCGACGCAGCGCATGGCCCGCCGCAATGCCCTGGTGCGCCACCTGCCGGCGGTCGAGGCGCTGGGTTCGACGACAACGATCTGCTGCGACAAGACCGGCACCCTGACGCAAAACCTGATGTCGGTGCAGCGCCTGTGGCTGGGCGGCGGGTTTCTCGATGTGGCCGATCTCGCCGCCGCCTATACGAACAATGCGCGCCTGACGGCGGACAACCGCGAGCTGTTCGTCAACGCGGCGCTGTGCCACAACCTGAAAAGCGTCGACGGCAAGCTGCTCGGCGACCCGATGGAAGTGGCCCTGGCCGGCATGGGGCAACAGGTGGCCGGCGACATGGCGGCCTACAAAAAACTCGACGAAATCCCCTTCGATACCGACCGCAAGCGCATGTCGGTGCTGTGCGAGACGCCGCAAGGGCGCATGCTCTACTGCAAGGGCGCGCCGGAAACGGTGCTCGCCGTGTGCGAATTCGTGCAGTTCGATGCCGGTGTTGTTCCTCTTGATCCAGCGGCGAAAACCCGCCTGCTGGCGGCGCAGCGGGAGATGGCCGACGCCGGCCTGCGCGTGCTGGCCTTCGCCCACGGCGCGGTGGCCGAGGGCATGCCGAACGCGGAACACGGCCTGACCTTAAGCGGCCTGGTCGGGCTCGAAGACCCCCCCCGCGCCGCAGTGCCCGAGGCCATTGCACGCTGCGCCGAGGCCGGCATCCGCATCATCATGGTCACCGGCGACCACCCGCAGACGGCCCTGGCGATCGCACGCCAGATCGGCCTGGTGCAGGGCGAGCAGCCCACTGTCATCACCGGCGAGCAATTGCGCGCGATCTCGTCGGCGCACCTGCAACTGGCGCTTGATGCGAAGGAAATCATCTTCGCCCGCGTCGCCGCCGAGCAGAAGATGCTGATCGTCCAGGCCCTGCAAAAGAAAGGCGAGATCGTCGCCGTCACCGGCGACGGCGTGAACGACGCGCCGGCCCTAAAGACCGCCGACATCGGCATCGCCATGGGCATTGCCGGCACCGACGTGGCGAAGCAGGCCGCCGACCTGATCCTGCTCGACGACAACTTCGCCAGCATCGTCGCCGCCATCGAGGAGGGCCGCGCCGTGTTCGACAACATCCGCAAATTCCTCACCTACATCCTGAGTTCCAACATCCCGGAGCTGGTGCCCTATCTGGCCTTCGTGCTGTTGCGCATTCCGCTGCCGCTGACCATCCTCCAGATTCTCGCCGTGGATCTCGGCACCGACATGCTGCCGGCCCTGGCGCTGGGGGCGGAGCAGCCCGACCCCAGCGTCATGAAGCGGCCGCCCCGCGCGCGTAACGAGCGCCTGCTGTCCTGGGGCCTGCTGGTGCGCGCCTACCTGTTCCTCGGCGTGCTGGAAGCGGCGGTGGCGATGGCGGCCTACTTCTTCGTCCTGCATGGCGCCGGCTGGGAATATGGCGCCCAGCTCGACAAGGCCGACCTGCTCTACCTGCAAGCCACCTCCGCCTGTCTGGCGGCCATTGTGGTGATGCAGATGATGAATGTCTTCCTCTGCCGCCACCCGCTGAAATCCTCGCTCGCCTTCGGCCTGTTCGGCAACCGCTTGCTGCTGCTTGGACTGGCGAGCGAGCTGGTCCTGATCCTGCTGATCATCTATACGCCCACCGGCAACTGGCTGTTCGGCACCGCCGCCATCGACATGGATGTCTGGCTGCTGGCGCTGGCCGGGGCGGCGCTGATGTGGGGGCTGGACGAGGCGCGCAAAGCCTATGTCAGGCAGACGGCGGCACGGCCGCCTGATTCCCGTTCTCTTCCGGAAAATGCACCGCCAGCCAGACGCTGACCGCATCCGGCGCCGTCCACTCGACGCGATGGCGCCGCCGGGGCGCGATGTGGAGCCAGTCGCCGGGCGCCAGGCGCCGCGCCGCCGTCTCGTCCGCGAAGCGCAACGCCGCCGCGCCGGATAGCAGCACCACCCATTCCGCATCCGTCTGTTCGTACCAAAAGTCCGGCGGACTGGCCTGGCCGGTGGAAACGATGCGCTCGACGCGCAGACCGGGACAGGCCAGCAGCGCCTCGATACGCTCCGCCGCTTCCGGTTTGGCGGGCAAATCGGCGAAAAGATTTCCTGCCATCCGACATCCTCCCGAATAAGTAGGCGACAAACACAAGGGGGCTCCCATTCGTCCGCACTTTATCGCATCCGGCGCAAACGCCGGGCGTAGAATCCGCCGCCATGACCGACTCTCTGGACGTCCGCCCGCGCGCCGAAGACCCGCTGGAGCAGCATCTCGCCGAGGTGCAGCTCCTGCTGTCGCGCCATCGCCGCGTCGAGGATCTGGTGCATCGCCAGGACATGCCGCGCCACGAACTGGTCGAAGACATCGTCCACCGCCAGCATCTGGTCGAATTGCACAAGCTGCTGGCGCGGCTCGACGCCGGCTATATCGCACGCATCCTCGCGGCGCTGCCCGAGGAAGACCGGTTGATGGCCTGGCAGCAGGTGGATGAAGCGCGCTGCGAGAGCATCCTGGAAATCGTCGCCGACGACGTGCGCGAGGAACTCGTCGGCGCCCGCCCGCCGCCGAGCGTGCGCAACATGCTCAATGCCTTCGAGCTGAAGAACGGCCGGCTTTCCCAAGTTCAGATCGACAGCCGCGCCGACCTCGCCAGCGTCAAACCGATCTGGGTCGACCTCGTCGCGCCGACGCCCTACCTGCGCGCCTGGGTCGGCAAGTACTTCGGCCTCGAACTGCCCGATCCGGACGATCTCACCGACTTGGAGGCCAGCGCGCGCTTTTACGTCGATGACAACGGCGAAGTCCATCTGCATTCCGACTTCCTGCTCGATACCGACGAGAAATCACGCAACGTCGCGGTGGCCTTCGTGCTGCACCGGGACATCCTGTTTTCCGTACGCAAGGAGGAGTTGCCGGTGTTCCGCCTGCAACGCCTGCGCGCGCGCACCCAGCCCGGCTACGTTTCGCACGGCAAGGATGTGCTGCTCGACCTCTACGCCGCCGACGCCGAATATTCTGCCGACGCGCTCGAAGATCTTTATGCCGAACTGGAAGCCGTGGGCCGCCAGGTGCTCTCGCCCCACGTCAGCGACGAGGAAGCTGCCGAGATCCTGTCCGAGATCGCCAAGGGCGAGGATTTGAACGGCCGCATCCGCCGCAACGTGCAGGACACGCGGCGCGCCTTGTCTTTCCTCATGCGCGGCCGCCTGCTATCGCCCGACCAGCACGACGACGCGCGCCAATTGCTGCGCGACATCGAATCGCTCGACGGCCACACCTCTTTCCTCTTCGGCAAGATCAACTTCCTGATGGACGCCACCGTCGGCTTCATCAACATCAACCAGAACAAGCGCGTGTCGAAATTGACGACCATCAGCGTTGTGTTCATGCCGATCAACATTCTCGCCGGCATCGGCGGCATGTCGGAATTCTCGATGATGACCACCGGCATCCCGTGGCCCGTCGCTTACGGCGCCTTCGTCGTCGGCATGTCCATGGTCGGCTGGATGACCTACCTCGGCCTGCGCCATTACGAGAACAAGAAGGCCAGACGCGCCTTCGCAGCCAACCACCCGCGCCGGGAAAACTGAAACCCGGCGCCGGGCTGGCACTATTCCGCCGCAGTCACCAGAAAGCGCATGCCGGGTGCAGCGCGCTGCCACGTGAGCTTTACGGCGTAGCTGCTCGTGCCAAGTTTCAGTGCCGGGATCGACAGGGTATCCGTGGCCGCGTCGAAGCTGGCACTGGTCGCGGCATTGGCGGCAATGGCGTTCAGGCTGACGATATCGAATAGCCAAGCGCTCCCCGCCACCAGCGCTAGGTTCGCCTGGAACTTGCCCAGGCTACCGGCATCGATGCCGGGCAGGGTCAGGGTTTGAGTCGCGCCATCGTAGCTCGCGGTGGTGTCGTTCGCACCGCTTGTGCCGCTGCCGCTGGCGCTGACGGTCCAGGTTTTCGTTGTCGTGTGCGGCGTCAGCATCAGGGGCGAAGCATCTTTCAGCGTCAGCGTCACACTCTGGCTGCCGGCGGCAGACGGGGCATAGCTGAAGCGCGTCGTACCGCCATGGGCCACGCTTTCGGTTTTCTGCGTCTGGCCGCCGACGGCCCATGTCGCGGTCAACCCGCTCTCCGGACCGACCACGCTGGCTTGGAAATCCAAGCTGCTGCCGACGACGCCACTGACGCTGGCGGCACTGGGTTGGCTGCTATCGATATTGCCAATTCCTTGGCTCGGCACGCCCCACCCGGCGGCGTACAGGCGCAAAGGAAAAGCCTCGGCATCGACATGGCAGAAGAAAGGCGTAGCGAAGGTCCGCATGATGCCGCTATAGCACTGACGATACATGCCGCTGGCGAGGTAGCGCGCACCCAACCAGGCGCTGGTGGCCGCAGCATCGGCAAGGGCGGCGCTGGCGGGAACCGCCGTACCGCTGGCAACCCAGCCTTGCCACTTCAGGCGGGTCAGGTTGTCGGTGACATTCGCCTCGCATTGGCTGGTACCGGAGATGTCGCTGCAAGCCGGATAGCCGGGATAGGCCGTTTCGTACTCATCCGCCAGCAAAGTAAAACTGTGGGCGAATTCATGCTGGGCAAGTTGCACGGCATATTCGTTGTTGGTCAGCACCGTGACCGGGCCGCCGGAGCCGCCATATTCGCTGTCGTTGACCAGGACGAGCAACTTGTCCCAATCGGGCACGGCCGCCGCCGCCGCATAGGCCTTGACGGTATCGACGGTGACCAGGCGGCGGCTGCCATAGCTGCAAAAGCTGGCGCCCAGCGCCGTATTCGCACTGACCGCCGGTTCGGCGGGCGTTTCGGCGCAAGTCGGTTTGCTGGCCCCAGCCTGGGCGGAAGCCAGGAAAAGACCGCTGACATTGACCATGCCGCGATATTCCTTGTAAGGGCTGAGCGCCAGGAATTTGTCGATCATCCGCTGTGCGTCCTGCTGAAACTTGCTCTCCTGATCGGCGGTATAGCCCTCGGCCAGAATCAGCAGATCCAGTCGGTTGGCCGGATTGCCGCTTTGCACGAGGGAAGTCGCCGCACGGGTCGCTGCCCGCGTCGCTGCGGGCGCGTCTGCGAGGGTGGCGAGATCGAGCTCCCATAAGGGAGCGGCGGCGCGGGGAGCGGCGGCACGGCCGCCGACGCGATAGGCGCGCAAGACGCCACTGGCGGGGACGCGCATCACATAATGAAACTCGTCGAGGGCAATGTGCCGCGCCTCCATGCCGAAGCCGTCGGCAGCGGGAAACTCGCCGCGCAGCCAGCGGCTACCGATGACGTCGCTGGCGAAGACAGTCTCTCCCGCGTCTTCCACGCTGACGGCCAGGCGCCGTTCAAGGCGATTGCCATTGCCCTCCCAGTCATCGCTGGCAGGCAGCGCAGGCAGCGCGGCCAGATCGACGGCAAAGTGCGCGCGCAGACTCAGGCGACCGGAGGCATCCTCATGGACGACGAGATAGTGCGCAGGCACGGCCAGACAAGGCAGGGCAAACAACAGCGTGGCGGCAAACGCGCCGATCAAGCGATACATGGCAATCCTTTCAATCTGGGCCGGCATGCGAACGCGGGGCAAGCGGCATGGTGGATATTTGCTGCGCCGCGTCGACGCTTGGGCGGTTTATTGCGTAAACAATTTCAAGCCAAGGATACCGGCAACAATCAGGCCGATGCAGACCAGTCGCGCCGTTTCGTGCGATTCGCCGAACAGAAACATGCCGAGGATGGCGGTACCGACGGCGCCGATGCCGGTCCACACGGCATAGGCGGTACCGACCGGCAGCGTCTTGAGCGACCAACCGAGCAGGACGACGGACAGCACCATCGCGCCGAGCGTCCAAACGCTCGGTCCGAGGCGCGAGAAACCTTCGGTGTATTTGAGCCCGATGGCCCAGGCGATCTCGCAGCAGCCGGCAACGAGCAGAACAAGCCAGGCGGCGGCGGGCGACAAGGTACTCATGCGTCGCGGCGCCAGGCAGCGGCGAACTCATCCGCCGGCAGGGGCTTGCCGAAAAAATAGCCCTGAATCTGGTCGCAGCCATGGGCGCGCAAAAAAGCGACCTGATGCGGACGATCCACCCCTTCCGCGACGGTGGCGAGACCCAGACTGCGCGCCAGCGCGACGACGGCGCGAATGATCGCCTCGTCGCCGGAATTTTCGCCAATGCCGACAACGAAGCTGCGGTCGATCTTCAGCGTATCGATCGGCAATTGCTTGAGGTAGGCCAGCGAGGAATAGCCGGTGCCGAAATCGTCGATCGCCAAGCTCACGCCGAGCCGGTGCAAACGGTCGAGGGTAGCGAGCGCATCGTCGGCGTTCATGATGAGCGACTCGGTAATTTCAAGCTCCAGGGCGGCGGGTTCCAGCCCAGTCTCGGCGAGGATGGCGCGCACCGTCTCGACGATATCGCCGCGTTCGGTCTGTTTGACCGAGAGGTTCACCGATATTTTCCGTAATGCCAGGCCGTCCGCGCGCCAAGCCATCATCTGGCGGCAAGCCGCGCGCAGCACCCAGGCACCCAGTTCGAGGATGAACCCGGTTTCCTCGGCCAGCGGGATGAAGCGCACCGGCGACACCGCGCCCAACTCGGCGCTGGTCCAGCGTGCCAGCGCCTCGGCGCCAACCGGCCGTCCTTCTATATCCACCTTGAGTTGGTAGTGCACGGCCGTCTCGCCGGCCGCGATGGCGTGACGCAACAGCCGTTCGAGACGAATGCGCTCCTGCGCGTAAAGGGTCATCTCCGCCGCGTAGAAGTGGCTGCGACCACGACCATGCGCTTTGGCCTGGTACATCGCAGTGTCGGCGTTGCGCACCAGCGTCTCGGCATCCGCGCCATCGGCCGGATACAGGCTGATACCGACGCTGGCGGCGATGAAAAGTTCGTGCTCCTCAATCATGAAAGGCCGGGAAAGCAGTGCGACGATCTGATCGGCGATGTCGGCAGCTTCGTGCGCGGTCTCGATCTCCTCAATGATGCAGATAAATTCGTCGCCACCGAAACGCGCCAGCGCATCGCCGCCGCGCAGACGCTCCGTCAAGCGGCGCGCCGCCGCGACCAGCAGTTCGTCGCCGATGGCGTGGCCGAGGGTGTCGTTCACCTCCTTGAAGCGATCCAGGTCGATGAACAAGAGGGCAAGCTGCCGTTCGGCGCGCGCCGCTCGGGCGAGGCTCGCCTTCATCTGGGTCTGGAACATCAGGCGGTTGGGCAGGCCGGTCAGCGGATCGTGATGCGCCAGGTGGTCGAGTCGCGCCTCGGCGGCGCGGCGTTCCGCCACCTCGGCCTGCAATTCCGTCGTGCGCTGCCGCACGCGGTTGTCGAGTTCGCGATTGGCCGCTTCCAGCGCCGCTTCCTGTCGCCGCAGCACCGCCTGGGCATGGCGCACCACCAGCAATTGCACCAGATAGAGTCCGCCGAGCAGGCCGGCCACCGCCAACCAGACTTCCCATACGGCACGGTCGAGTTGGCGCACGAAGGGCGTGACGTTCTGATAGACCTCCATGACGCCGACCAACGCGCCGCTAGCGTGATCGCGCACCGGCACGTAGCTGGAAATCACGTCGATATCCGCCACGACGCCCTCGAAGGCATCGAACTGGTTGCGGTGCGTCAGTTCGGTGGCGACCGTACCGCCGCGCGCGGCAGCGAAGCCGGCGTTGGCCTGCTTGTCCTCGCCGATCTGCCGGGGGTCGGAGGAGAAAACGGTCAGGCCGGCGAGGTTGTAGACCTTCACCTTCACCACATCGGAGTCGCGCATCAGGGCGGCGACCTTGCGCTGCACATCGTGGTCGGCCGCGTGCCGCAGCAATGCCGCCGTGGTCGGCGGTATCCCTTCGACGGCAAGATCGGCGAAGTCGCGCCACATTGCATTGCGGAACACCTGCGTCATCGCCACGTTGCGGTCTTCGGCCATGCGCATCAACTGGCTCACTTCCCGCTCGCGCAGGAAACTTCCCAGCACTGCGCCGACGAGGACAATCAGGGCGAACGATAACGCGGAAAAGTAGCGCGTCAGGTTGAACATCGCCGTCCCGCCAGCGCCGACTTTCTATCCGGCGGCGAAGATCGCGTCCGCAGCCGCCAGCGTCGCCGCGATATCGGCATCCGTATGCGCGGCGGAGACGAAACCGGCCTCGAAGGCGGAGGGCGCGAGGTAAACGCCGGCCTCCAGCATGGCGTGGAAAAAGCGGTTGAAGGCGTCCTTGTCGCAGGCCATCACTTCGGCGTAGGAGGTCGGCGGCGTGGCGGCGAAGTAGAGGCCGAACATGCCGCCCACCGACTGGGCGCTGAAAACGACGCCGTGCTTTTGCGCCGCCGCCATCAGGCCATCGACCAGCGCTTGGGTGCGGGCCGCGAGCGCCTCATAGAAACCGGGCGCGGCAATCTTCTTCAGCGTGACGAGGCCGGCGGCCACCGACAGCGGATTACCCGAAAGCGTGCCGGCCTGATACACCGGGCCGAGCGGTGCGATCTTCTCCATGATGTCGCGCCGGCCGCCGAAAGCGCCGAGCGGCATGCCGCCGCCGACGACCTTGCCGAAGGTGGAGAGATCGGGAACGATGCCGTACAAGCCCTGCGCCGAACCGGGGCCGACGCGGAAGCCGGTCATCACCTCGTCGAAGATCAGCACCGCGCCATGTTTTGTGCAGAGTTCGCGCATCGCCTGGAGAAATTCTGGCTTGGGCGCGATCAGGTTCATGTTGCCGGCCACCGGCTCGACGATGACGCAGGCGATCTTGTCGCCGTGCGTGGCGAAGGCGTCGCGCAACTGTTGCGCGTCGTTGTAGTCGAGCACCAGCGTGTGCTTGGCCAGGTCGGCCGGCACGCCGCCGGAGGACGGGTTGCCGAAGGTCAGCATGCCCGAACCGGCCTTGACCAGCAGGCTGTCGGCGTGGCCGTGATAGCAGCCTTCGAACTTGACCAGCATGTCGCGGCCGGTGAAGCCGCGCGCCAAGCGGATCGCGCTCATCGTCGCCTCGGTGCCCGAGGAAACCAGCCGCACCATTTCCATGCTCGGCACGCGCGCGACCAGCAACTCGGCGAGTTCGACCTCGGCCGCCGTCGGCGCGCCGAAGGACAGGCCGTTGGCGGCGGCCTCCTGCACGGCCTTCACGGTATCGGGCTCGGCGTGGCCGAGGATCAGCGGTCCCCAGGAGCCGACATAGTCGATATAGCGTTTGCCGTCGGCATCCCAGACGTGAGCGCCGGCGCCGCGCGCGAAGAAGCGCGGCGTACCGCCGACCGAGCGGAAGGCGCGCACCGGCGAATTCACGCCGCCGGGAATGGTTTGCTGGGCGCGGGCGAACAGGTCTGCATTGCGGGTCATGAGGATTTCTTTCTTAAGAGTCGGCGCTGGCAAGTCGGCGCGCCTGGGCACGCCGCTGCGCATCAAGCGGATTTGAAGAGCTTCTGAAACTTTTCGGCCTGGCTCTTGATGTCCATGGCGTCGAACAGATCGGACATCACGGCCACCATGTCGGCGCCGGCAGCGAGTACCTGCGGAGCGTTGCGGGTGGTGATGCCGCCGATGGCAGCCACCGGTACCGGGAAGCGCCGCTTCGCCTCGGCAAGCGTGTCGAGCGAAGCGCGCGTCGCCTGCGGCTTGGTGGCCGAGGCGAACACGCTGCCGACGGCGATGTAATCGGCGCCGGCATCCACCGCGACTTCCGCGCGCGCCAGATCGTCGTAGCAGGACACGCCGAGGATGCGCTTGGCGCCGAGGGCATCGCGCGCCGTCGCCAGACTGCCGCCGGGAATGTCGTCGCGACCGAGGTGGGCGCCGTCGGCGCCGATCTCCACCGCCAGCCAGACATCGTCGTTGATGATGAGCTTGGCCCCGTGGGCGCGGCAGATGCGCAGCAACTCGGCCGCTTGGGCGCGTCGCAGGGGCGGCGGCGCGATCTTGTTGCGGTATTGCACCCACTTCACGCCCCCCTTGAGGGCGCTTTCGACCAGCGCCGACAGGCGCGGCAGCAGGTTGTCGTCGGGCGTCAGGGCATACAGTCCACGCAAGACCCTAGGCTCCTTGGATACTTCAGACGATGTGGGCATCGACCACCTCCGGCGAGGATGAAGTGAGATTGTGTTCGCTCGGCGCGCGCCACAAACGTTGCGGCACATACTGGCCCATACCCGGCCGGAAGCCGTGCGCCAGGCTGTGCCAGGTGTAATGCTGGCCGGCACGTACCGCCTCGGACAGTGGCTGCCCCCAGGCCAGGTTGGCGGCGATGGCCGAAGCCAGCGTGCAGCCGGAACCGTGGTAGCTGCCGGGCAGGCGCTCCCAATCGTCGTGACGCAAGGGGCCATGCGAACCGTAGAGGGTATTGACGACGCGGGCGCCCTGTTCGTGAGTACCGGTCACCAGCACATGCGCACAGCCCGCCGCAACCAGCAGGCGGGCGCACTCGGCCAGCGGCAACCGCACTTGGCCGGCTGGCCCCAGATCCTGCGCCAGACGACGCGCTTCCAGGCTGTTGGGCGTCAGCAGATGCGTCAAGGGCAGCAGCAGTTCGAGCATCGCGGCGACGGCCTCCTCGTCGGCGAAGGCATCGCCCCGTCCCGACGCCAGCACCGGATCGAACACCAACGGGATAGCGGGATAGTCGCTGACGACTTCGGCCACGGCGGCAATAACCTCGACGCTGCCGAGCATGCCGATCTTGAAGGCCGCCACCGGCATGTCCTCCAACAGGGCACGCGCCTGATCGGCCACCCAGCCGGCCTCGATGGGCAGCACATCCTCGACGCCCGCCGTATCCTGCAGCGTCAGCGCGGTCACCACCGTCAGCGGATGGCAGCCGTGCGCGGCCAGGGTCAGCAAGTCGGCTTGCAAACCGGCGCCGCAGGTCGGGTCGGACGCGGCGAAGGTCATGACGATCGGAGGCGGATGATTGGGCAAGGCGCGCGGCATGAACGGTCGAAATCAACGCTGAAATAAACTCGCCCGGAGGCGAGCAGGGGCTTGCGGTATGATGCCGTCGATTCTAACCGAAAGCCCACACACACACGGACGGCGACGACATGAATCCTGCCCCCGACCCAACAGGCAAGCTGCACGGTCTCAAGGTGATGGTGATCGACGATTCGAACACCATCAGAAAGAGCGCCGAACTTTTCCTCGCCGAAGCCGGTTGCCAGGTGCTCCTGGCCGAGGACGGCTTCGGCGCCCTGGCGAAGATCGCCGACCATGCGCCAGCTCTGGTGTTCTGCGACATCCTGATGCCGCGCCTCGATGGCTACCAAACCTGTGCGCTGATCAAGAAGAATCCGCGCTTCGCCGCCACGCCGGTGATCATGCTCTCGTCCAAGGACGGTTTGTTCGACCGCGCGCGCGGTCGGCTTGCCGGTTCCGACGAATACCTGACCAAGCCTTTCACGCGCGACACGCTGCTCAAGGCGGTCGCCGACCACGCCCATCCCACCGCTGCCGCCTGAACGCCATGCCGATCCAACGCATTCTCATCGTCGACGACTCCCCGGTCGAGCGCCATATCCTCACCGAACTGCTGACCGGCAAGGGCTACACGGTCAGCGTCGCCACCGATGGCGCCCAGGGCATCGAAGCCGCCCGCCGCGACCGTCCCGATCTGGTCATCATGGATGTGGTGATGCCCGGCATCAACGGCTTCCAGGCCACGCGCACGCTCAACCGCGACGAGGAAACGCGCCAGATTCCCGTCATCCTGTGCACCACCAAGAGCGAGGAAACCGACAAAATCTGGGGCATGCGCCAGGGCGCACAGGATTACGTCACCAAACCGATCGACCCGGCCACGCTGCTGGCGAAGATCGCCGCGCTGGGCTAACCGCATGTCCAAGCGCATCGACCTGCGCGCCTACCAGGAAAGCATCGCCAACCGGCTCGCCGCTGCGCAAGCCGGCGGCGGCGCGCCCGCCCTGCTCGGCTTCGAATCAGGCGACGCGCACTGGCTCATCGATCTGCCCGGCGCCGGCGAAGTGCTGCCGCCGCCCGCGCTGACGCCGGTGCCGCTGACCCGGCCGTGGTTCGCCGGCCTGGCCAATGTCCATGGCGAACTCGCGGCGGTCGTCGATTTCGCGGTGTTTTGCGGTCGCGCCCCGACGCCGCGCGATAGCGCCGCCCGGCTATTGCGCATCGGCGCGCGTCAAGGCAACAACTACACCCTGTTGGTAGCACGCGTACATGGACTGAAGCGTAGCGATGCGCTCTTCCCCGCCGACGCAGACAGCACCGCAGCGCGTCCGATCGCTACCGCCTGGGGCGGCGAGACCCTGAGCGACGCGCAGGGACAGCGCTGGCAGTTGCTCCAGCTCGACCGGCTGCTGGCCGACCCGGAATTCCTCGATGCCGCCTTGCCCGAGGCGGAACCCGAGGCCGAATTCGCCGCACCGTCCCCATAACCGTTCCCGGAGTACGCCCATGGCCTTCGGCTTCAAGTTGCCCGCACTGCAAAAAAACGCTGCCGCCACCGTGCGGACGGCAGGCGGACGACCGCGCGCACGCTCCATCGGCATCCAGTTGCAACTGCTCGGCACGGCCTTCCTGCTGCTGCTGACCAGCGCGACCTACCTCCTCTTCGTCGATAACCGCAACGCCAGCCAGACCGCTCTCTACCTGTCCGCCACCGGCCAGGTCCGCGCGCTCGGGCAGCGCATCGGCAAGGCCGTCTGGGCCAGCCGCAGCGGCGATGCCGCCGGTTTCAAGGAACTCGAACAGGCGCGCGACGAATTCGGCGCGACGCTGCAACGGCTGACCGTGGGCGGCGACGTCGGCGGCAGCCCCCTCCCGCCGACCGGCGAAAGCGCACGGCCCGCGCTCGACAACCTGCGCGCCGCCTGGAATTTCCACGAGCGCAACATCGCCATCCTGCTTGCCCACGCCGAAAAAATCGCCGATGCACCCCAGTCGGACTTTCCGCCCGTCGTCGTCGAGGCCGGCGTCGCGCTGCTGAAGGACACCGCCAGTCTCGACGCCGCCGCCGTCCGCCTCGCCGGCGACTACGCGCGCACGCTCGAAGGCCGCGAACTGCGCACCGGCATCGCCAGCGTGCTCGGCTCGCTGGCGCTCGGCCTGCTGGTGCTGATGTTCAAGCTGTTCAACGACGATGCCAGCGCGCGCCAGGCCGAGGCCGAGCGTCTGCGCCGCGCTGCCGAGGCGGCCAAGGACGCCACTCAGGAAGCCATCCTGCGGCTGATGAACGAGATGGGCGACCTGGCCGCCGGCGACCTCACCACGCGCGCCACCGTCACCGAAGACATTACCGGCGCCATCGCCGACTCGGTGAACTACGCCATCGAGGAACTCGCGGTACTGGTCAAGCGCATCAACGACGCCGCGCGCCGTCTCGACGCGGCGACGGGCGCCGCACAGGCGCGCACGGAAACCCTGCTCGCCGCTTCCGACCGCCAGTCGGAGGAAATCCGCAGCGCCGGCGGCCAGGTCGGCGCGCTGGCGGATTCGCTCAACGGCGTCGGCGCCCGCGCCAGCGAAACCGCCGCTGTCGCGCGCTCCTCGCTCGCCGCCGCCGACCGGGGCGACGCCGCCGTGGCGGCCGCCATCGCCGGCATGAACGACATTCGCGGTCAGATCCAGGAAACCTCGAAGCGCATCAAGCGCCTCGGCGAATCCTCGCAGGAAATCGGCGAAATCGTCGAACTGATCTCCGACATCACCGAGCAGACCAACGTCCTGGCGCTCAACGCCGCCATCCAGGCCGCCAGCGCCGGCGCCGCCGGGCGCGGCTTCGCGGTCGTCGCCGAGGAGGTGCAGCGGCTGGCCGAACGTTCCGCCGAGGCGACGCGCGAAATCGCCGCCATCGTCAAGACCATCCAGGCCGACACCCACGACGCCGTCGCTGCAATGGAGCACTCGACGCTCGGCGTGGTTGAAGGTGCGCGCCGCTCCGACGCCGCCGGCCAATCCCTGGCGGAAATCCGCGCCGTCGCCATGCAGCTCGCCGCCCTGATCGAAGCCATCGCGGGCGATACCCGCGCCCAGGTTGACGTGGCCCACCGGGTTACCGCCGGCATGCAGGGCATCCTGCGCATCACCGAGGAAACCTCCGCCGGCACGCGCCAGACCGCCGGCTCGGTAGGCGAACTCGCCACTCTGGCCAAGGAACTCAAGGGTTCCGTTGCCGGTTTCAAGGTATAAGCCGATCCTGCCGCCATGAACGCTCCCAGCTTCGACACCGGCACGCTCTCCTGGGTCAAGGACGAAATCGACCTCGCGCTCGAACGCGCAGGCAGCGAGTTGGCGCGCCATGCCGCTGCGCCCACCGAAGCGGGGCCGCTCGCAGCGGCGCGCGCCTATCTGCACCAGGCATGCGGCGCGCTGACCCTCGTCGGCCTCGCCGGCATCTCGCGCTTTGCCGAAACCATCGAGACCCGTCTGGCCGAATTGGACAGTACACCGGGAGTCGATGTCGTCACCGTCGACGCTGCCGCCGGTGCGGCGCTCGCCGCCCTGCGTCGCTATCTCGCCGACCTGATGGCCGGACACCCCGACCAGCCCTTGCGGCTCTTCCCCGCCCAGCGCGCCCTGGCGCTGGCGGCGGGCCAGCCCGAGCCGAGCCCGGTCGAACTGTTCTACCCCGACCTCACCCAACGGCCGCCCCGACGCGAAGCGACGGCCGCCCCGCCGTCCCTGGCGCCCGCGCGGCTCAAAGCGTTGCGCCTCGGTTTTGCGCGCGGCCTGGCGAAGTGGCGCGGCGGCGAGGCACGCGGGCGCGTCGAAATGCGCAACGCCCTCGCCCTGCTCGAACAAAATCTCGACCAGCCGGCGGAACGCACCTTGTGGTGGGTGGCGCTCGCCTGGCTCGACGCGCAAGCCGCTGTACCCAGGCCCGCCGCGCCCACCGTGCTTGAACACGCGACGGCGCTGGACGAGCAACTCGCGGCGCTGGCCGATGGCGCGCCCGCAACGGACGTGCCCGCCACCTTGCTGCACGCCCTGCTCTACGACGTGGCGATTGCCCCGCCCGGCGGCGAGCATCTCGAAGGCGTGCGCACGGCCTACCGGCTGGCCGATCTGCTGCCGCCGCCCGATGTAGGCGTCGAAACCCGGCGCGAAGCCTGCCGCGCCCCGCTCGCCACCGCGATGGAAGAATGGGAGCGCTTCAGCCAGGGCGCGGCCATCGCCTTGATGCGCTTTCACGATGTCGCCCTGCTGCTCGCCGCCTCGGCGCGCGACAGCCAGGACAGCGAACTGGCGCAACTCGCCCAGGCCATCGCCGACTTCGCCGCCTGGTTGCGCCAACAGCCGGAGCGCGCCGACCCGGCCCTGATGCTCGAAGTGGCCAGCGCGCTGGTGCTGATCGAGGATGCCATCGAACAGGAAGGCGCCCGGAGTCCCACCGACGCGCCCCTGTTCGCCGCCGAGGCGGCGGCGCAGTGCGCGCGTCTCGACGCAATGCGCGCCGCCGCCGTGCCGCCAGCGCCGAGTCTCCAACGCTGGCGCGCGCAGTTGGTAGTCGCCCAGGTGGCGCGGGAAATCCGCGCCAATCTCGACGCCACCGAACCCCTGCTCGACGCCTACTTCCAGTCGCCGGCACGCGACGCGGGCTTGCCCGTCGCACACGCCAAGCTCCACCAAGCCGCCGGCGCCTTCGACCTGCTCGACGAAACGGCCGCCGCCCAACTGGCCGCTGCTGCTGCGGCGGAGGTCGAGCGCTACATCGAAGGCGAGGGCGGCACGACACCCTTCGGCAACGTTGCCCACTGGCTCGCGACGCTCGCCCAGTTCGCCGACACGCTGGTGCGCGGCCAGCCCGACCGTGCGCCTTGCGCAACGCTGGTGGCCGACCTGCCGACCGCCGCGCCGGACGCCGCAGCCGATGCGGCGAATGACGCTGCGCCCGCCGCACCGGCCGCAGACGCGCAGGTCGGTCGCGACGACGAATTGCGCGCTATTTTCACGACGGAAGCGCATGAAGTGCTGGCGGAACTGACGGCCGCGCAAGCTGCGCTCGCGGCCGACCCCGCCGACCGCGCTGCGCTGAAGACGCTACGGCGCGGCTTCCACACGCTCAAGGGCAGCGGCCGCATGGTCGGCCTGACCGACCTGGGCGAGGCCGCCTACGCGGTCGAGCAACTGCTCGGCGGCTGGCTCGACGCACGCAAGGCGGCGGACGCGGCCGTGCAAAGCCTGGTTGAAGACGCGCGCGCACGCTTCGCCGCGTGGGTGGAAACCATCGAACGGCAAACGCCCGCCCCAGCGGCGGCCGACCTGATCGAACGCTGCGCGACGCTGCTCGGCGTCCCACCAGCGCCGACTATCGATGTCGCACCGACTCCCGATGCTGCGCCCGCTACCGTGCCGAATGTCGCGCCGCCCAAGGAAGTCGTCAGCATCGGCGACTGCGAAATCTCGCCCACGCTCTACCGCCTGTATCTCGACGAAGCGCAAGGCCACGTCGCCACCTTGCGCCAGGAATTGTCCAGCCCGGTGGAAACGCCTTCGCGCGAACTCATCCGTGCGGCGCACACCCTCGCGGGCATCTCCGCCAGCACCGGCTTCGGCGCCGTGCATACGCTGGCCCACGCGCTGGAAAACGCTCTGGTACGCCACTCGCTCGCGCAGGCCGTGCCCGACGAAACGACGCGCATGCTGCTGGCGCGCGCCAGCGGCGCGCTCGAAGGCATGGTCGGCGCCATTGCCGAACGCCGCGCGCCCGCCGCCGAAACCGCGCTGGGCGAGGCGCTCGAAGCCCTGCGGATTGCGCCCGCGCTCTCGCCGCTGGCCGAGCGCCGCCAATCGCGGCCGGCCGACGAGATCGACGCCCCGCTGGCCGCGCTCTTCCTCGAAGAAGCCGACGACCAACTGCGCCAACTCGAAGAAGACCTGCGCGCCTGGCATACCGCGCCGACCCAAGCCGACATCGGCCAACGCATGGCGCGCCTGCTGCACACCTTCAAGGGCGGCGCGCGCATGTGCGGCGCGATGGGCCTGGGCGAACTCGCGCACGGCATGGAAACCCGCATCGAGCAGGCCCGGGCCGAAGGCAGCGCCAGCCCGGACACGCTCGACGCACTCGACGCCGCGCTCGGCCGCGCCGTCGAACTGGTCGCCGCGCTGCGCCCGCAACTCGCGCCCGCCGCTGCGCCGTCCAGCGCGCCGCCCGCCACGCCGCAGGCGACAACGGCAGCCGCAACGCCCGCCGCCGACACGGCCGCCGCTCCGGCGGTCCTGCTGCGCGTGCGCGCCGACCTGATCGACCATCTGGTCAACGCCGCCGGCGAAATGGCTATCGCCCGCAGCCGCATCGCTGGCAGCCTGAAGAACGCCAAGGACACGCTGTTCGACCTGAGCGAAAACGTCGCGCGCCTACGCGGCCAATTGCGCGAATTCGAGATTCACGCCGAAACCAGCATGCAGGCGCACCTGGGCGCCAGCGAGGCGCAACAGCGCGATTTCGATCCGCTCGAATTCGACCGCTTCACCCGCCTGCAGGAACTCACGCGCATGATGGCGGAAAGCGTCGGCGACGTCGCCGCCGTGCAACATGCGCTCCAGCGCCAGGTCGAAGTGGCCAACGAGGCCCTCGCCAACCAGTCGCGGCAAAACCGCGAGCTATCGCATGCGCTCTTGCGCGCGCGCATGGTGCCCTTCGCCACGGTAGCCGAGCGCCTGCATCGCATCGTGCGCCAAACCGCCAAGGCGCTCAACCGCCAGGCCAACCTCGACATCCACGGCGGCGACACGCCGGTCGACCGCAGCGTGCTGGAACGCATGCTCGGGCCGCTCGAACATCTGCTGCGAAACGCCGTCGCCCACGGCATCGAAACCACCGACAAGCGTCGCGCGGCCGGCAAGCCCGAGTGCGGCCAGATCGCGCTCGCCATCGTGCCGAGCGACAACGACATCGCCCTGACGCTGACGGACGACGGCGCCGGCCTCGACTACGCCGCCATCCGCCGTCGTGCCGTCGAGCGCGGACTGCTGGCGGCGGATGAGGAAGCTGGCGACGCCGTGCTTGCCGAACTGATCTTCCGTCACGGCTTTTCCACCGCCGCGCAGGTGGACGAAATCGCCGGGCGCGGCATCGGCCTCGAAGTGGTGCGCGACGCGGTCGTCCAGCTCGGCGGACGCGTCGAGGTCGGCGCCGCCGCCGACCATGGCACCCGTTTCGAAATCGTCCTGCCGCTCACGCTGGCGGTCGTCCCGGTGATGCTAGTCGAAGCCGGCGGCCAGACCTGGGCGATTCCCGCGACGATGGTCGAAGAAGCGCGCGAACTGAGCGGCGCGGAAGTCGCCGCCCTGCACGCCGGCGGCGTCAAGCGCGGCAACCAACACTATCCCTGGCATGCCCTGGCGCAATTGTTCGACATGACGCCCAGCGCTGCGGCCGGACAGAAGTCCTGGCAATTGCTGCTCAAGAGCGGCGGCCAGCGCATCGCGCTCGAAGTCGATGCCATGACGCAGAATCTGGAAGTCGTGGTCAAGCCGCTCGGCGACCAGTTGGCGCGCGTGCCCGGCCTCACGGGCGCCACCGTGCTGCCCGACGGGACGGTGGCCTTGATCGTGAATCCCATCGCGCTGACGCGGCGGGCCGACACACCGCCGCAGGCCGGCGCAGTCGCCGTACCGCCAGAGCCGAGTTTCACTGCCCCAACCATCATGGTGGTGGACGATTCGCTCACGGTGCGCAAGATCACCGGCCGCCTGCTGACGCGCGCCGGCTATCGCGTGCTGACCGCCAAGGACGGCGTCGACGCCCTAGAGCAACTCGAACACACGACGCCCGCCATCGTGCTGGCCGACATCGAGATGCCGCGCATGGACGGCTTCGAGCTGGTGCGCACGCTGCGCGCCGACCCGCGCTTCGCCGCACTGCCCGTCGTCATGATCAGCTCGCGCATCGCCGAAAAACATCGCCAACTCGCCCACGAGATCGGCGTGCAGCACTATCTGGGCAAACCCTACGACGAGGCCGAACTGCTCGACTTGATCGCCGGGCTGGTGGCGCAGTAAGCGGCCGGCAGTATCTTGGCGCTAGATCAGCTACCGAATACGGTATCGCTGTAGGCGCCAGCGCCCTTGTTCAACGTACACTCGATCCGAATGGCTACGTTGATCTACTGAGCGTTGCCGTACAGATCATCCCCATTGCCAGGAGCAGAATGACTTAAGAATCCTGTTCTGATGCTCTGGAGGCGGAATGACAAGTGACAGCAAAACAGTCAACGCGATATTGTCGGTACTGGGCGTCGATTTGCCGGTCGAACTCCCCGCAGGGATGGAGGTTGGGAAATGTCTCGATCAACCCAAAACAGTACTTTCTGAACAGCGACGAGACGGTCATCGGCTGGGTAATATCCTCGTCGCCAGCGGTCAGATTACCCAGGCCCAGCTTGAAAGTGCACTGCTGTGCCAGACGACCACAGGCCGGCACCTCGGCGAGGAATTGATCAAGGCCGGTCACGCCAGCAAGGGACAGGTCGAGCGCGGTCTATTGCTGCAAAAAAGACTCATCACCTACGCGCTGACGGTGACAGTGGGACTTACTCCGCTAGCGGCACTGGTACCCTCGGCGGCAGCAGCCCAGAAGAGTGCAGTCATGCAGGTTTCGGTATCGGTTATCGCCAACGCCAAAATACAGACCACCCATCAGGCGACGCAGCTCAATATTTCTACAGCCGATGTCGCGCGCGGTTACGTGGATGTTCCGGCGGCATCACGCTTTTCGGTAGCGACCAACAGCCGTTCCGGCTATCTCGTAGAGTTTCATCCGGTTGCAAGTCTGTTTGAATCGGTCGTCGTCGCCGGCCTCGGAAGCGCCATTAACCTGGGCGCCGATGGCGGTTCCATTGTTCAGCGTGGCCCGCTGATCCCAAACCTGTCGCACGAATTGAGCTTTCGATTCAAGCTCCGCCCGGATGCGCTGCCGGGTATTTATCCCTGGCCGCTGAAGCTGTCGGTACGCGTGCTGTAAGCGTGTGGGCGGTCAAAAGTTCACGATTGCCGTGATGATGTCACCATAAGTGCCGACGGCCACATCCTGTCCGGGAGGAATCTGGCCGAATATGTACAGCGTTGTGGTGGCATTCCCGTTGGCCGTCCTGGTGCGGGTTCCGCCCGAACCATCGCCCCAGATCTGGTTGCGCAAGGCGCTGGTGTAAAGATTGTAGTTAAGTGTATTTGTGCCGCTATTCATCACCCGCGGCGTGACACCGTGGCTGCCGCTCAGCGTGACAGTAAAAGTGCCACCCCCCCCCTGACAACGGATCGTGATGCTGCCGACGCCAAAATTGTTCGGCATCGTGGCAAGCACATCGTAGGTACCAAAGTTCACCGCTGAAACAGAGGAAAAACTGCACGAGCCCGCAGCGAGTGCTGCGCCCGACATGCCGGCGAGCAACGCGGCACACACGATCAGCCGTGCAAGCAGGAATACGTACCGGTCGAAACTTGTCATGGTGGTACGCCTTTGCAGATGAAGATGCCGAGGTCCGGCAGAGGATCCTTGCTCGGGGTGAACAGGACATCGAATTCACACGCGTGGCCCTTCCAGTTCGCGCGCAGCTTCGCGGTCGGACCGAGGTCCATGACATATACCGCGCCATCGTAGCCAACCGGGTAGATGGCCGCCTTGCCGACTTCCTGTACCGACGCGCCGACCACCAGCGGCTGTCCATCTTCGAGATGGATGGTGAATGTGGCACCGCGCGAAAGTTTGATCGGAAACAGCACATCAATGCCGCTACGATAGTAAGGGACCACATCAACCTTGACGGCACCGATCTGCGCATTCATCGGCACGTCGCGCTGATCGACCGAAATCACGTTGATGTCGTAGGCGCGCAGGCGTGGGATCAGTGCATTGCCACCGGCATCGGTGCGTCCAGCCATCTGGTTGTCGGCAAGTATGCGGACGTTCGGATAGTCCGGAATGCGCGCCACGGCGAAACTCTGATCGATGCGGCGGCTCCAGAACGGGTCGCCGCCGAGAAGCGCGACACCCCCCGAAACGCTCACGCGCGTTGCGGTGGAACCCTGGTTCTGCGCGGCCTCCAGCGTATAGGTACCGACGTTGTTCTGCAGCGCCAGCGCCGCTTCGGTGGATCTGTCGCTGCGCGCCTGCAGCCGATAGCCGTAACCCTCGCCCACCGGCAGATTGCTCTGCAGCGTGGTGGTGTAATCGTTGCGGCTGGCGCCGCCGCCGCGCGTCGACTGCCCGCTAAGGCTCAGGCTGGTCGACGGACTGAGGGGAAAGTTCAACAGGGCAAACACCGTGGTGCTTGCCGCACCGCCCAGAGTGCGCAGCGCGGAGATCGAGAAGCTGCCGATCTTCCCCAGCGCAACGTTGTAACTCAGCGTGGCAATGCGCAGATCCTCCGGATCGCGATTGCGCTGCCAGACAAAGGCAAGACCGACAGAACCGGCCCGGCCTGCGGCATAGCTCAGGTTGAGACTGCTGGCATGGATGGGCGGCGGCAGGGGAGGACTCTGCCCAACCTGGGCAAAGCTGCGGCTCGCCACCTGCGTGCGCGCCCCGAAGCTCCAGGGCTGCGCCTGGCGCTCCAACCCCAATTGCATCAGCGTGCCGTTGCCGGTCCTGCCATGGCTGCCGACCAGGTAGCTGCTGAGCGTGCCGATGCGCGGCAGTAGGATGTCGCCACCAGCACCGGCGGTGAACTGGCCGGGCATGGCCTCGGCGTGGATCTCGCCGGTAATATTTTCGCTCATACCGCGGCGAAAAGTGGCGCTGCCCAGCCAGCGGCCGTAGTCGTTGCTGTTGATGCCGAAGTTCTCGCGCACCCGGCCGAATTCGTAGGAATAGTTGTTCAGTCCCTCGCGCAGCAGCGCCTGGCTGGCGTAGAACGGTCGGGTAATGATTTGTTCGCGGCCCAGCAGATCGCGCACCACCAGCTGCACTTCGCCGGCGCCTGAAATGACGGGCAGATTGCTGATCGAGAACGGTCCGGGCGGCACGTTCTGGTGCGAGACCAGTGCATTGTTGATGAATACATCGACGGTAGAGGGCATTACTGCCTGGCCTGCGGCACTGTGCAGGGGAAAGGTGGCGAAGCCCGGCTGGGTACCGAAGTTGGTGCCGTACTGGATGCCGCCGAACTGCACCGAGCGGCCCCAACTGCCGGGCGCATTGATCGCATCGCCCAGGCGCAGGGTACGGAGCTTTTCCGGGGTGTCGATGGTCCAGGTGGTATCGAGCCGCGTCACGCGCATCTGGCTGCCAATTCGGTCGGCCAGCAGGTTGCTGGTACCGACACCATTGCGGTTGAAATAGCCGAGCTCGAACAGTCCCGAGCGCTGCGTCGAATCCGGCGCATGGGAGACGAACAGGTCGTAGTTGACGAAACCGCCGGGGCCGGGCTTGACCGGTGGCGGCAAGGTATCGTAACGCGTAGTCAGCCTTGAGTTGGCGAAGGCTTCGGCGCGTACCTCGATCATCAGGCTCAGTTCTTTCGGGTCATAGACATGTGAAACGCCTGAGAGCGCACCGAGGGGAAAATACTTCTCGCCCTGGTACTCAATCGCGGTGCCGGCTGCGGGTAGCCGCAGACGCCAACGCTGTAAGTCCTGGCTCCACAGATAAAGCGTCCCGGTCTTGTCCATCAGCACCAGGACAGCATGCTCCAGTTGCTGTCGGTTAACATCGACGAGCAGCAGGCGCTCCTGGTATTCCGTCAGCGCAGAAAGTTTTCCAGCCAACGGAATCTGGTTGGGGTTCTCGACAGGCGGACCGAAGGCGGCTTCAGGCTCACTTTCGGCCGCCACCGCTAGGCAGGAAACAAGGCATGTCCAGAATAGAGCAGCCGCAACACGTCTACGGCCTGCCCAGCACAAGGTCCGTATCGACGTTGTCGGCATCGGTATAGGCCTTGAGGCGCAAACGACCGTCGGCGATCTTCGCCGCAGGATTGGTTTTCAGCAGCCATTCCTGTGTCTGGCCCGCCAGTACGTAGCGCGAAACGGTTTCAGCGGTAATCGCCTGATCGCTGCCTGTGGCGTATAGAGCAAAATCCGATACCTGGACATGCGCGTTCCCTTGATTTTGTACGCCAACCTTCAGGATGCCATCCGGCATGCGCGAGGCGGTCCAGGCCATCTTTGGCTTAGCCTCACCCATTTGCGACTGGACGAATACCGGCAAGCCGATGCGCAGGGCAACATTGACTCCGGTGGATTCCGGCCCCGGTGGTGCCGGCAGTTCCTGCAGGTTGATGCGATAGGCTAGCTCCTTAGTCGAGTCAGGTTGGCGACGCAAGGCAACCCGGATGACCTGGTCGCTTCTTGGTGGAATCGTGACCACAGGCGGCGAAACGAGCAGTTCACGGGTCGGGGTGTAGACGTCCTGGCCAGCGACTTGTGACCACACCACGGCCTGGATCTGCATCGAGGAAGGCTGATCCGATTCGTTACGGACGATGACCGCCGCCGTCTGCTGTTCCGGGGAGAGTTCGATGCGAACCGGGTCGATGTTCCATTCGGCTGCGGCAGCGACTTGCGGCACCAGCAGCGCCATGACGCAGATGGTGAAGCAACGCGCTGCGCGCAATGGCAGGGGAGCAGTGGTCACATTGATGTTGCAGTTTGAAGTATCCAAGGTAGTCCCCCAATTAGAAGTTAAGCGTTACGCTGACGGTATCGGCATAGGAAGGATCGACGATGACGTCCTGACCGGCAGGAATCGTTCCGCAGACGTTGTACACGCGGGCCACTTTGCTTGGAGCGGCAGTGAGGGTCAGCAGACCGGCTCCGGTCTCGGTCCACGGCACGGTTCCGGGAAAGGTGCAGACTGCGCCGGCAGCATTGGTGGGGGGCTGGGTCAGGTTGTAATTCAGCAAGCCCAGCAATGTGCCCTTCATCTGACGCTGGGCCCCAACCGGGCTGAGGCCGGCACCAATACCCACCGTCAAACCGCTAGCACCCTTGGAACAGGTGACGCTGAAGCTGCCGGTGGCGTTCAGGGCGGTCGTCGCATTGGTGCCGACCGGATCGTAGGCACCAAATGCAATAGCGACTGGCGAGCCGATCGAGCAGCTTTGTGCAACAGTTGCCGATACGCCAACATTCGTGCTTGCCGAGCCTGCGGCAGACGCGATTGCAGCGGTAGTCATCATGGCGGCGGCAAGCGAGAGATGCAATATGGTTTTCTTCAGCATGGCGTTACTCCGTTCAATTGTGGTCACCATCTTCGCCCTGCCACTTGGGTTCATCTGTTCGCTGCCGCACGCAGCGCTCAATTAGCCAGCGCATTGTTGATCGTGTGCTCAATCCCGAGTGGGCTACGCTGGCTACTGAACGTCGCCGAACAACTCATCGACGCACCCCGAACAGAAAATCCGTGCTCTCGATCCGTGGCATGCATCGGGCCTGAATAAGTTTTTTGAGGTCTGCGGTGAAATCCGTCTCGGAGAACGCTTTGATGCAATCGAAGGCATCCTCGGGGCTACCTCAGCTACCGAGAAATGCCAGCAGATCGTCGTTGAGTCGTTCCTTGTGCGTCTCGGCAAGACCGTGCGGCGCGCCTGCGTAGACCTTCAGGATCGACTGCTCGACCAACTTCGCCGAGAGAAGCGCAGCCGCACCGATGGGCACGATCTGGTCGTCGTCGCCATGGACGATCAGTGTCGGCATGTCGAATTTTTTGAGGTCTGCGGTGAAATCCGTATCGGAGAACGCTTTGATGCAATCGAAGGCATTCTTGTGGCCGGCCTGCATGCCTTGGCGCCAGAAGGCGTCGATCATGCCCTGCGAAACCTTGGCACCGGGCCGGTTGGCGCCGAAGAACGGGCCGCTGGCGATATCCCGGTAAAGCTGCGCACGATCGGCGATGGAAGCCTGACGAAGCTCGTCGAACGTTACCTGCGGCAAGCCACCGGGATTGGCCGCCGTTTTCAACATCAGCGGCGGGACGGCGGCAATCAGCGCGGCCTTGGCCACCCGCTGCGCGCCATGCCGGCCGATATAACGCGCGACCTCTCCGCCGCCGGCGGAAAACCCGACCAGCACGGCATCTTGCAGATCGAGCGTATCGATGAGTTCCGCCAGGTCGTCGGCATACGTATCCATCTCGTTGCCATTCCAGGGTTGGCTCGACCGTCCGTGGCCGCGACGATCATGGGCGATGCAGCGATAACCGTGGGTGGCCAGGAACAGCATCTGCGCCTCCCAGCTATCGGCATTGAGGGGCCAACCGTGGCTGAACACCACGGGTGGCCCTTTGCCCCAATCCTTGTAATAAATCTGCGTGCCATCTTTCGTCGCGATCATGCTCATGATCAGTCTCCTGAAATAGTCGGAGGAGGTACGTCGACCTCGCTTGTCCGGTGACGTGCACGATGTACCCGCAGCAACCGCCATTCCGTGCGGTAACGTACTCAGACCCTCCGTTTTTACTGCGTGCGATGTCGCACAGACATTGGGGGGCGCGCCGCATAGGATCGATTTCCAGCACGTTGTAGGCGACGCAGTGCATTGCGTACCGGCCTAGTCAGACCATGACATGGAGACGGAAAATGGATGAGATCGAAATTCTGGGTATCGTGGGTAGTTTGCGCAAGGAGTCCTACAACCGGCTGGCGCTCAAGGCAGCGCAGGAATTGGCGCCGGAGGGCGCGGTATTGAACTTGATCGAACTCCATGGCATCCCGGTCTTCGACCAGGATCAGGAAATGGCGCCGCCGGCTGCCGTGCTTGAATTCAAGCGGCGGATTCTGGCCGCCGATGCCATCCTGTTCGCCACGCCGGAGTACAACTATTCGCTGCCCGGCGGGCTCAAGAACGCCATCGACTGGGCATCGCGGCCTTTTGGCGAAAGCGCTTGGCAGGGCAAACCGGCAGCGCTGATGGGCGCCTCCGTCGGCAATCTGGGTACAGTGCGCGCGCAATGCCATCTGCGGCAGATCCTCGTTACGCTGAACATGCCGACGGTCAATCAACCGGAAGTGCTGATTGGCAACGCCGCGTTGCGCTTCGACCAGGATGGCAGGCTGACGGATGAGCCGACCCGGCAGTTCATCGAGAAACTCCTGGTCGCGCTGGTGCAATTGGCGCGGGGCGCAATGCCAAGCCATAGCCAATAGCCGGCAGATACGCGCAATCCCTCCTGATGGAAACCAAACCAGCGGAAGCCGCACCCAATCTGACCGACCAGAATATCGGGGCTGTGCTGGATTTCTATACGCGCGCAGAACAGAAAATCAGCCGCTCGCAACGCATCCTGGAACATATCGGCAACTTCATGGGGCAGCCACTTTTTCTTAGTTTGACGCTGCTCTTTGTTGCGCTCTGGATGTTCGCCAACGCCCTATTGCGCCAGTTTGGCACGGAGGAATTCGACCCTGCGCCGTATTTGTGGCTGCAAGGGATAGTCGGCCTGAGCGCGTTGCTCACCACAACGGTGGTGCTGACCAAACAGAACCGGCTCGCCAAGCTTGCGGAACAGCGGGCACACCTGGACCTGAAGGTGACGCTATTGACGGAGCAAAAAGCCGCCAAGCTCATCGATCTGATGGAAGAGTTGCGACGCGACTTGCCCAATGTCAAAAACCGTCACGACTCCGCAGCGATGGCCCTACAGCAATCGATGAATCCGGATCTGGTGCTGGCCGCCCTGGACGAGCGCAGCGAACCGGACGATCAGGTGGCGCCCGCAGAAGAAGCAGCCTTGACGACCGCCGCCGCCGGCAAAACCGGGGAATCCGCCTAGCGCAGGAATGAGGGGCCGCGCTCTTGCAGCGGACCGAGCGGATTCAGGGTTTCCTCGACTTCCCTGATCTCCGGCACTCCACTCCACGATTTGTACACGACGCTATCGTCGACCACGACGACGACAGCCCCGAAGCGCCAGCCGGTGATTTCGGTGCGGCGTTCGTAGTTGATGAAATCGAGGAAGAAATTGCCGACGCGCTCGCGGCGGATTTGCCGATGCTCAAGCGCATAGGCGCTGCACTTGGTCTGCGTCTGCAAGCAAAGGCGGATACCCGGTTCGAGGTGTTCGTCGCGCACCGCGTTCGGTGCGTACTTGCCCAGCACGTCGCTGTAGTGAAGCACCGTGACGTTGCTGTTCACATACGGGTCGTAGCCCAGTTGTTTCAACTCCTGGAGCGTCGTGCGGCCCGGTTCGATGCTGTCGAATGTGCGTTTGACCTCATCGAAGCTCTTCCACGGCGCCTCGGTTTCGACCTTGGCCTTGGGCAATAGCGAAGAACAGCCAACGGCCAGGCTGGTGGCGAGAAGAGTAGTCAGGCGAACGACGGAGCGAGAGGTCATGATCCAAATCCGAAGAACGGGAACTGGTGTTGACTATCCCCTTTCGCATCGATGTCATCTGTGCGCTAGCGAACCGACCGAGAAACGCGCCAATGTCCTTTCCCGCGCCAGGGCATGGTCGACGACGGGCGGCGGATAGTCCGCCGGCGGTGCCGGCATGCGCCAGGGCGCGTGGATGAATTTGTCCGGCACCGCCGCGAGTTCGGGCACGTAGCGCCGGATGAACTGCCCCGCCGGATCGAAGCGCTCCGATTGCGTGACCGGGTTGAAGATGCGGAACCAGGGCTGGGCATCGCAGCCGGTCGAGGCCGACCACTGCCAGCCGCCGTTGTTGGCGGCAAGGTCGTAGTCGAGCAGAAGATCGGCGAAATGGCTTTCGCCCTGGCGCCAGTCGACGCCAAGATCCTTGACGAGAAACGAAGCGGTCACCATGCGCAGGCGGTTGTGCATCCAGCCGCTTTGCGCCAACTGGCGCATCGCCGCGTCCACCAGCGGATAGCCGGTGCGGCCTTCCCGCCAGGCGGCGAAGAATTCCGGAACATCGTCCCAGACCAGGGCGTCGTAGTCCGGCTTGTAGGCGTGGTCGACGACATCCGGGCGTTGCCACAGGATCGTCTGGTAGAACTCGCGCCAGATCAATTCCTTGAGCCAGGTTTCCGCGCCGCATCCGTCCGGCGCCAAGCTGCGCGCCTGAGCGGCGGCGACCAGTTGGCGGATCGACACCGTACCGAATCGTAGATGAGGCGACAGGTAGGACGGCCCCTTCTGCGCGGGGAAATCGCGTGTATCGGCATAGCGGTCGATACGCGCCAGAAAGTCGTCGAAAAGTGTCGCGCCGCCGCTCATGCCGCAGGGCATGTTGAGCCGGGCCAGGTCGGTCGGCAGGAAGCCAAGTTCGGCCAGCGAGGGCAAACTCGGCGTGACCGCAGGGAATCCCTTTTGCGGGATTGGTGGTACGGCGAATTGTCCCGGCGCGGCTGAGCAAACGTGCTCGGCCAGGTCGGCGGGCGCGAGCTTCGCCCGCCAGGCGCGCGCATAGGGCGTGAACACGGAGAACGGCGTGCCGCCCTGGGTCAGCACCTCGTCGCGCTCGAAGATCGTCTGGTCCTTGCAGTCGCGGAAGATGCGGCCGTCGCACGCCAGCGCCGCTGCCACGGCGGCATCGCGGGTGCGCGCATACGGCTCGTGGTCGCGGTTGGCGCAGACCAGGGCGACGTCGAGTTCCGCCGCGAGCGCGGGGATGGTCTCGACCGCGCGGCCATGGCGCACGATCAGCCCGCCGCCCTTGGCGCGCAAGGATGCGTCGAGTTCCGCCAGCGCGCGCAGAATGAACTCGACGCGCCGGTCGGCGATCAGACCGCGCGCCAGGAGCGGGGCGAGGATGTCACTGTCGAAGACGAAAGCGCAATACACCCGCGCCGCATGGCGCAGGGCGTAGGCGAGGGCAGCGTGGTCGAAGTTGCGCAGATCGCGGCGGAACCAGACGAGGGCGGCGTGCGGCGATGGCGTCATGGGCAGGTCGGCTAATTTTTCGGCGTCCACAGATTACAATGGCGCGCACATCATGAATACCGCCATCACCATCGAACCCGTCAGTCTCGCGAATCATTTCCTCATCGCCATGCCCGCCATGGCCGATCCGAATTTTTCGCGCACGCTGACCTACCTGTGCGAGCACAACGCCGAAGGCGCGCTTGGCATCATCGTCAATCGGCCGCTCGACCTCGATCTCGGCACCCTGTTCGAGCGCGCCAGCGTGCCGCTCGAACCCGGCGAGAACCTCGCCAGATACACCGGCCTGCCGGTGTATTTCGGCGGGCCGGTGCAGACCGATCGCGGCTTTGTGCTGCACCGACCGGTCGGCCACTGGCAGGCGACGTTGAACGTCAGCGAGGAAATCGGCCTGACCAGTTCGCGCGACATCCTGCAATCGATGCGCGACGACGGCCTGCCGCGCGAGGTGCTGGTTTCCCTCGGTTACGCCGGCTGGGCCGCCGGCCAGCTCGAATGGGAGCTGGCGCAAAACACCTGGCTCACCGTCGCCGCCGACCCCGAGATCATTTTCGCCCTGCCGTATGAGGAACGCCTGCCGGCGGCGATGCAACTGCTGGGCGTCGATTTCGCCAACCTGTCCGAAGTCGCGGGCCATGCCTGACGCTGCCAAGGCCGATTCCGAAACCGTCATGGCCTTCGACTTCGGCGAGAAGCGCATCGGCGTCGCCATCGGCGAAACCCTGCTCGGCCAGGCGCGCACACTCGCCACCGTCGCCGAATCGGCCAACGACCGACGCTTCGCCGCCATCGGCAAATTGATCGACACCTGGCGACCCGCGCGCCTGGTCGTCGGCCTGCCGCGCCATGTCGATGACGCGGAACACGAATTCGCCGCCCGCTGCAACCGCTTTGCCCGCCAACTCGCCGGCCGTTACCATCTGCCGGTCGAACTCGCCGACGAACGCTATACCTCCTGCGCCGCCGAAGAACTGCTGGGCGACCAAGGCTACGGCGGGCGCAAACACAAGGCGAAGCTCGACGCCACCGCCGCCGCCATCATTCTGCAAGCCTGGTTCGACCAACATCATGCGCTCCCTGCCACCTGCCACTGAACTGATCGCCCAACTCGCCGCACAGATGCGGCCCGGCGTTACTCCCGCCACCGTGCTGGTCGGTATCCATACCGGCGGCGTCTGGGTCGCCGAGGCGCTCGCCGCCGCACTGGGACTCGCCCCGCCCGCCAGCATTGACGTCTCCTTCCACCGCGACGACCATCATCTGGGCAACGGCCTCAAGGCCGGCGGACGCGCCTCGCATCTGCCCGACAGCATCGCCGGCCACCATCTCGTGCTGGTCGACGACGTGCTCAACACCGGCCGCACCATCCGCGCCGCGCTGAACGAGCTGTTCGACTACGGCCGCCCGGCGCGCGTCGATCTCGCCGTGCTGGTGGATCGCGGCGGACGCGAACTGCCCATCGCCGCCACCTGGCACGCCACCACGCTGGCGCTGCCAGCAAGCCAGAGCCTCGATCTCGCGCGCGACGCCGCCGGCCAACTGAGCTTCCAGGTGAGCGAAAAATGACGGCCGCCAATCCGCAACTCAACGTCCACGGCGAGCTGATCCATCTGCTCACCATCGAAGGGCTGTCGCGCGAAATCCTCCACGGCATCCTCGACCGCGCCGAGCCCTTCACGGCGGTAGCCGAGCGCGAGGTGAAGAAGGTGCCGCTCTTGCGCGGCAAGAGCGTGTTCAACCTCTTCTTCGAAAACTCGACGCGCACGCGCACCACCTTCGAGATCGCTGCCAAGCGCCTCTCGGCCGACGTCATCAACCTCAACATCAACACCTCGTCCGCCGCCAAGGGCGAGAGCCTGCTCGACACGGTGGACAACCTCGCGGCGATGCAGGCCGACATGTTCGTCGTGCGCCATGCCTCCAGCGGCGCGCCCTACCTGATCGCCCAGCACCTCGCCGCCACCGACCGCCACCACATCCACGTCGTGAATGCCGGCGACGGCCGCCACGCCCATCCGACGCAGGGCCTGCTCGACATGTACACGATCCGTCACTACAAGCGCGACTTCACGCGCCTGTCGGTGGCGGTGGTCGGCGACATCCTGCATTCGCGCGTCGCCCGCAGCCAGTTGCACGCGCTCGCCACGCTTGGCGTGCCGGACATCCGCCTGGTCGGGCCGCAGACCCTGCTGCCCACCGCCGCCGCACAGATGATCGAAAACGCCCCGCTGCGCGTCTGCCACGATCTCGCCGAAGGTCTGCGCGGCGTCGACGTGGTGATGATGCTGCGCCTGCAAAACGAACGCATGCAGGGCGCGCTCCTGCCCAGTCCGCAGGAATACTTCAAGTCCTACGGCCTCACGCCGGAGAAGCTGGCGCTCGCCAAACCCGACGCCATCGTCATGCACCCGGGGCCGATGAACCGTGGCATCGAAATCGACTCCGCTGTTGCCGACGGCAAGCAGGCGGTAATCCTGCCGCAGGTCACTTTCGGCATTGCGGTACGCATGGCGGTGATGAGCATGCTCGCCGGAGGCAGCCAATGAAGATAGAAATCCAGCACGGCCGCGTCGTCGATCCCGCAAGTGGCCTCGACCGTCCCACCAGCGTCTATGTCGCCGACGGCAAGATAGTCGGCGTTGGCGACACGGCGCAGTGTGTGCCCGGCGGCTTCCAGGCCGAAGGCGTGATCGACGCCGGCGGCTGCATCGTCAGTCCCGGCCTCATCGACCTGTCAGCCCGACTCAGGGAACCGGGCTTCGAATACAAGGCCACGCTCGAATCCGAGATGGCGGCGGCAGCGGCCGGCGGCGTGACGCGCCTGGTCTGCCCGCCCGACACCGACCCGCCGCTCGACGAGCCGGGCCTGGTCGAAATGCTCAAGTACCGCGCACGCCAGCCCGGCTTCGCCCACGTCCATCCGATGGGCGCGCTAACCATGGGCCTCGCCGGCCAGCGTCTCACCGAAATGGCCGAACTCGCCGAAGCCGGTTGTATCGCCTTCGGCCAGGCCAGCGTCAGCGTCGTCGACACCCAGGTGCTGATGCGCGCGATGCAATACGCCGCCACCTTCGGTTTCCCGGTCTGGCTGCAAGCGCAGGACGCCCACCTCGCGCGCAGCGGCGTCGCCCACGACGGCGCCGTCTCGGCCCGACTCGGCCTCACCGGCATCCCCGTGCTCGCCGAAACCGTCGCGCTCTCCACCTACCTGCAACTCGCGCGCGAAACCGGCGCGCGCCTGCATGTGCGCCGCCTCTCCTCCGCCGCCGGCCTCGCCATGATCCGCGCCGCGCGCGCCGACGGCCTCGCCGTGAGCTGCGACATCACCACTCAGCACCTGCACCTGTGCGACGAGGACATCGGTTTCTTCAACGCCCACGCCCGCCTCGATCCGCCCCTGCGCGCCGCCGCCGACCGCGCCGCGCTCGCCGCCGGCCTGGCCGCAGGCGACATCGACGTACTCTGCTCCGACCACACGCCGGTAGACGACGACGCCAAGCAAACCCCGTTTGCCGAAGCCGAAGTCGGCGCCACCGGCCTGGAACTCCTGCTGCCGCTCGCCCTGCGCTGGGCCAACGAAACCCAGCTACCGCTGGCGAAAGCACTGGCGCGCGTCACCAGCGACCCCGCGCGCATCCTCGGCCTCGACAAGGAAGGCTGCGGCCAACTCGCCGTCGGCGCCCCCGCCGACATCTGCGTCTTCGACCCCGCAGCCCGCTTCACCGTCAGCCGCGAACGCCTCAAGAGCCAAGGCAAGAACACCCCCTTCCTCGGCCGCGAACTTGCAGGCGAAGTGCGCTACACGCTGATCGACGGACACCTGGCTTACGCGGCGGACAAGCTGCTCTGAAACAAACATCTCACGAATGCGGAACTGCTGTGCTTCGTTCGGCCAAAGAACGCACTGACACGCCAAGGCTTGTGTCCATCGTCGTGCCGAAGAGCGAACGGAGCCTGCCGGCGTTTGCCGCTTTGCCCGCGTGGCGGGCTTACGCATGAGCGCGCTGTATCGCCGCCTGGCCGCGCTTGCCGCGATCGTCACCGTCTTCACGGTGGGGATGACCGTTCTCCTGATTACCTTCAAGGTTGGCAACAGCTACAGCGAGTTGCGGCACGGGCGCTTCGAATTGGTGGCGTTCGAGGTCGACCGGATGATCGAACAGAGCCTGGCCCTCGGCATGAGCTTCTCCGAGTTGTCGACGCTGGCGGCCGCCCTCGAACGACGCAAGGAGGCCGACGACGCGATCATCGCCATCGATGTCGCCGACGCGGCGGGGCGGATCGCCTATTCGACGGACGCCGCTCGGGTGGGACAGGAGATTCCGTCGGCCTGGTCCGCCGCGACCCGCCAGCAGACGGTTGCCCATGGCAAACGGGAGGCGCCGCTGGCCTGGCGCGTCCTCGACGAGGAGGCATCGGTCGCGGGCAGCGTCATGCGCAACAGCTTCGGCCTGACGTTGGGCCATGTGGCGGTGAGTTATTCAAGCGTCGAAAATCGCGACATGCTGCGGCGCTTCCGCGCCGACATGCAACCCGTCGCACTGGCGGCGGCGGTCGCTACCGGCGGTCTGCTGTTCCTCTTCATGGTCGTGCTCGCGCGGCGCTTCGAGCGCGAGACCGCGCGCGCCGGCGAATGTGTCGACACGGCGCACGGCGCGGATCGATTGCGCGACGGCTGGAACGACCTGATCGGCCCGACGCTCGCCTGTTTCGCTGCCGCCGAGGAGGCCTTGGCGAACTGGCGACGCAGCGGCGAAACGTCCGACGGCACGCTGGCGTCGCCCCATCCCGCCGCTTCCGCAGGGGCAAGCCCGTTCGTGCCGTCGGCGCTTCCCGCCAGGAAACTGGCGGCGGCGGGCTTGATCGGCATGCTGCTGATCGTCGCCGCCGCCATGGCCGCGATTTCGTGGTCTGCGCTGGCGCGGGCCGATCGCGCCTTCGCCGACGCAACGACACGCAAGGCCGAGAGCGTGGCCCGTTCGCTGGCCGGTACCTTCGACCGCGCCGCCGAGTTGGGGATTCCCCTGCGCAAGATACCGGGGATCGTCGAAAAGCTTGAGGAGGTGCGCGCACGGCATGTCGAGCTGTCGCGTATCGCGCTGACGCTTGAGGGCGCCGGGCCCTACGTCGCCCGCACGGCGGGCGGCGAGTCCCCGCAGGAAGCCCTGGTGCGAACGGCGCCGATTCCGTCCGCTGCAGGCAGCGGGCGGCCGCCGATGGTCGAGGTCGCGGTCGATCCCCGTTTCATCGAGCGCTTGTTCATCGACCTGGCTCTGGATTTCGGCGTGATCCTGATCGTCGCGGTATTCATCGTCCTGGAGCTGATCTATTTCCTGACCGGCCCGTTGATCGTGCTGCCGCTGCGTTTGCTTTCCCGCAGCATCGGAGCCTTGGCGCACGCGCAGATCGCCGGCCCGATCCCCGTCGGCCACACCGGCGCCATGCGGCGGCTGTCCATCGCGTTGCGCCAACGGCGTCAATTGCTGCTGGACCAGTTCAACGCAAGCCGGGCCCGCTTGCGCGACATCCTCGCCGCGCGCCGCCAGCGCGGACGGCGCGCCGCCGACAACGAGCACGCACGCGCGGCGGTGCTGGCCTTGCGCCGGATACGCGACCGCTTCGGCTTGGCCCGTCGGGAATCGCGGATTCCGTCGCTCGACCCGGACAGCGTTCTGGGCGGGATGCGCTTCCCCTTTTTCCTGTTGCTGCTGGCAGAGGATTTGTCCCGCAGCTTTTTGCCGATCTATGCCGGTTCCATGGAGTTGGGCGGCATTGCGATTCCCGACAACCTGGTGGTCGGTTTGCCGATTTTCCTGTTCATGTTCATCGTCGCCGTGTCGCAGCCGGCGCTGGGCGGTTGGAGCGAGCGCCTGGGACGGCGCCGGGCATTCCTGATGGGCGCCGGCATTGCGGTCGCGTCCCATGTCCTCGCGGCGCAGGCGACCACCCTGGCCGGCCTGCTGGTATGGCGCTCCGGCGCCGGCATCGCCTGGGCGATCGCCTTCGTCGCTGCCCAAGGCCTGGTGCTCGACTACACCGACAAGACCACCCGCGCCAGGGGGCTTGCCAGTTTCGTCACCGTGATCCTGGTGTCGCTGGCCTGCGGTCCGGCGGTGGGCGGCCTGCTGGCCGACGGTATCGGTTATCGCGCCACCTTTCTGGTCGCCACCGCCCTGGCCGGCACCGCGCTGCTCGTGGCCTGGCGGACCCTGCCGCAGGACGCGCGGCGGCATTCGCGCGCTGCGCCCGCCCATGCGGTGGCGTCCATCGGCGAGCTGCCGCTGCATCCGTTGAAGAACTGGCGCTTCATCGGCCTTCTGGTGTTCGCCGCTGTCCCCGCCAAGCTGATTCTGGTCGCGTTCTGCTATTACCTGATTCCCTTGTTCCTGACGTCGTCCGGAAACTCGGCGGCCACGGCCGGACGCATCATCATGGTCTATTCCATTTCCATGGTGTTGCTGGTCCCGATCGCCGGCGACATCTTCCACCGGCTGCAACATCGGCGCGGCATCGCACCGCATGCGTGGTTCGTCGGCATCGGCATCGCGTTTTCCGGTTTGGCGGGGATCGCCATGATGATTGCGGACGAAATCGTCGCCGCCGCCCTGCTGGCCGGGATACTGGGCATCGCCCAGGCGGTCAGCATCGCGCCGCAGGCGGCGATGGTGCCGGAACTCACCCGTGCGGAAATCGCCCACCATGGCGAGGCGGTCGTCTACGGCTACTATCGTCTCGTCGAGCGGATCGGCAGCGCGCTGGGGCCCATCGTCGCCGCCGCCATGCTGCAACTGCTCGGTTTTCGCGATGCGTTCATCCTGCTCGGCATGGTGGTGTTCGCCTGCGGCGTGCTGTTCGCACTGCTGTATGCGCGCACCAGCCAACTGACGCCGGCGGTGGAGTTCGCCCAATGAGCGCGTCGCTTCCGCCCGGGGCACGCCGCCGTTTCCTGCTGGCGGCCGGTGCGGGCGCCGTCCTGGCCTTGTCGCCGCGTCTGGCCGGCGCCAAGGTCGGGGCGGGCCGCCCCGTCCGAATCTACATGGTGACCTGGCGCGGCGCGACCGATGTGGAAAAGGGCTTTGTCGATTACTGGAAAACCCGGCCCGACCCGGCGGAATTCATTCTGCGCGACGCCGCGCAAAGCCGCGAACGGCTGGTCGAAATCGCGGCAGACATCGAGCAGGTCCGGCCCGATCTGGTGCTTACCTGGGGCACTTCGGCAACGCTCGGCATCGCCGGCGCCGCCGACAAGCCGCACCCGCTGATCGGCCGGCGCATTCCGCTCGTTTTCGCGATGGTGGCCGACCCGGTGGCCGCCAATGTCGTCAAATCCCTCGCCGCACATGGGCGGAACATCGCCGGCGTGTCCCACGTGGCGCCGCTCGCGGCGCAGATCGAAGCCATGCGCGCGTATCGTCCCATCGCGGGCGTCGGCCTCATTTACAACAAGCTGGAGGCGAACTCCATGTCCACGCTGGAGGCTTGGCGGCGGGCCGGAGCGGCCGAAAAAATCCCGGTCGTCGCCGAGAGTTTTCCCGTCGATGCACGCAATCGGCTGCTGCCGGCGCATGCGGAAACCACCGCCGAGATGGTCCGGCGCATCGCCGCCAGCGGCGCCAACTGGCTGTATCTCGGACCGGATTCTTATTTGTTCACCCAACTGGGCGATGTCGTCGCCGCCGCGACGCGGCATGGACTGCTCACGTTCGCGGCGGTGGAGTCCCTGCTCAACACGGGTGCACCAGTGCTGGCCGGCCTGGTGTCAAAGCTTTATCAGGTAGGCCAGTTCGCCGGCTACAAGGCCGACCAAATGCTGGGGGGAGGGCGCCAGGCGGGCATCGACACGCTGCAACGCTTTTCGCTGATCGTCAATCTCGCCGCCGCCAGGACGCTCGACGCCTACCCGCCGTTGGGATTGATCGACCACGCGGAGTTCCGTGGCCATCCGCCAAACTGACCGCAACGGCAAAGTCCCGGACAGTTAGAGGCCGCGTGCCCAGGCGGGCCGCAATGCTGCGGTGGCGGGACTGGCGATGGCGGCGCGTACCTGTTCGAGCAGGCGCGCCTTGTCCGTGCCCAGCGTGCCCTTGAGCACGAGCCAGTTCGAGGCGTGGTCGCTGCGGAACACGGTGCGGTCGAGTTCCAGCGCCGAGAGAAAGCATTCCATCTCGGCGAACAACTCGCCTTGGGAAAGGGGTTCCCAGCCGGGGAAGCCGGCACGCAGGCGCGCTTCGCCCTGGGGGAAGCTGACCACCAGCGTCGCGAGGTATTCGGGCTGGGCGGCATTGGCGAGGCGGGCGGAGTTTTCGGCATGTTGGCGCCAGAGCGTGCGGCCGCCGAGGCCGTTGAGGATCATCACCGAGCGAGCGATGCCCGCTTCTCCGAGTTTCAGCAGAGCGTCGCGCGTGGTCTCGAAGCTTTCGCCTTTTTGGACGCGCTCCAGCACCGCGTCGTCGCCCGATTCGGCGCCGACATAGACGATTTTCAGACCTGCGGCGGCGAGTTCCTTGAGTTCCGCCACCGATTTCTTGCGCAGGTTGCGCGGCAGGCAATAGCTGGAGATGCGGCGCACTGCGGGCAGATGGGTCCGGATCGCCGCCAGGATGTTCAGCAGGCGACGCGTGGGCAGCACCAGCGCGTCGCCGTCGGCGAGAAAGACGCGGCGGATTCCAGCACCAGCACGTTCGCCACAGCGGCGAATGCTCTCCAGCACCTCTGCCTCGGCACGCGCACGGAATTGTTTTTGCGGGGCGGTGTACATCTCGCAGAACGTGCATTGGTTCCACGAACAGCCGTCGGTGACGGGCAGGATCAACGATTCGGCCTCGGAAGGCGGGCGATAGACCGGATCGACATAGCGGATGAAGGAAGTTGAATCCATTGGAATAGGCAGCGCTTCGACAGCCCCCATTATGAATCAGCCGCCGGCGCCCGATGCTAGGATGGCCCGCTCCATTTTCTCTCCCGCCTGCCCATGCCACCCTGGCTCGCCGCACTCTTTACCCGCCGCATGCTGATTTGCGTGTTCACCGGTTTCGCTTCCGGCATGCCGCTCTACCTGCTGCTCAACCTCGTGCCCGCCTGGCTGCGTACGGAAGGCGTCAGCCTCAAGACCATCGGTCTGTTCGCCCTGATCCAGTTTCCCTACACGTGGAAATTCCTCTGGGCGCCTTTGCTGGACCGCTTTGCCCTGCCCCTATTCTCGTTGGGGCGCCGTCGTGGCTGGATCTTGCTCACTCAGGCTTCCCTATTGGCGATCATCGCCCTGTTGGGCCGCCTTTCGCCGGCCACCGATCTTGGCACCATCGTCTGGCTCGCCGCCTTCCTCGCCTTTCTCTCGGCCACCGCCGATATCGCACTCGATGCCTATCGCCGCGAACTGCTCGCCGATCACGAACTCGGCCTTGGCAACTCGGTGCACGTCAATGCCTACCGCATCGCCGGCTTGGTGCCGGGCTCGCTGTCGCTGATCCTGTCGGACCGCCTGCCTTGGGATATGGTTTTCCTCATCACTGCGCTTTTCATGCTGCCCGGCATGGTCATGGCGTTGCTGGTAAAGGAACCCGTGCTCGCCAGCGGCGCACCCCGGACCCTGCGCGAGGCAGTCGTCGAGCCCTTCCGCGAATTCCTCACGCGCGCCGGGCTGCGGGCGGCGCTGCTGATCCTCGCCTTCATCTTTCTCTACAAGCTCGGCGACTCGATGTGTACCGCGCTGGCGACGCCCTTCTATCTCGACATGGGCTACGCCAAGTCGGACATCGGCCTGGTGGCCAAGCACGCCGGGCTGTGGCCGGCGGTGATCGGCGGCTTGCTCGGCGGGCTGTGGATGGTCAGTCTCGGCATCAATCGCGCCCTCTGGCTATTTGGTGTGGTGCAGGTGGTATCGATCTTCGGCTTCGCCTGGCTGGCCTGGCTCGGACCGCAGGCCGACATCGACAGCGCGGCCTTGGCGCGGCTGGCTTTCGTCATCGGCTTCGAAGCGCTCGGCGTCGGTCTGGGCACCGCCGCCTTCGTTGCCTTCATCGCCCGCACCACGCATCCGCTCTATACCGCCACGCAATACGCACTGTTCTCCAGCCTAGCCGCCGTGCCGCGCACCTTCGTCAATGCCACCACCGGCTGGCTGGTCGAGTGGATGGGCTGGATGGGCTTCTTCTTCCTCTGCGTATTGTTGGCGCTGCCCGGTATGGCGCTGCTGTCCAGAGTAGCGCCGTGGCGTGAAAACCACGGCGCGCTGCCTGCGCCAGCCAAATAAACGCGCGGTTTAACTTTTTTGCCTGCCCGTCGTTATGGTTGACACATGTCGCTTCGAACAAGCGGGGAGACCAACCATGATGATCGCGATGGATATGAGCACGGGCAAAATAGATATATTGCATAGCGCGGAAGCGGCTGCCGAAGAATTCGGCGAGTTCGTCGACGAGGTTCTCAACGCCGGCTGGCTGCCGCAACCCGAGGCGCGCCTGGAGATGCATACCCATGCCGCCCCAGCCAAGCGGCCCCCGGTTGTCGATGCCGACGAGTTCCTGCGTGCGCTTTATCGCAGCCAGGAATAATCGCGCTACACAAGTCTTGGCGAGCCCCTGTTAGAATTTCCCGTCGCAATTACGAACGGGGAAAAACGTGGGCGGTACCGGGGACGATAAGCGGTCGCAATTGCTGGCGGAGATTGAGGAATTTTCCCGCAGCGGCCCACTGCCGAGCAGCGAACCCGCCAAGCCGGAATTGCATCGCGATAGCTTGGCGTTTCCCGACCTGAACAAACCGGGGATGGTCGGCAAGCCCGCCGCCGCAACTTCTGCCGCCGTACCCCATTCGGGGCATTTCATTGCGCCAGCGCCGACGCTTGAAGCGCCCTCCAGCCTTGGCGTTCCTGCTGCAAGCAGCTTGCTTGCCCGGCTGAAACAGCAGGCCCAGACCCTGCAACAAGGCGCCGACCGCATCGGCGCCGAACAGGAGGCGCGCGCCCAGCAACTGAGCGACTGTCTTGGCAGCGCTTTCCGCTACCTCGACGACCTCGTCAAACAACTCAACATCATCAAGCCGGCGATTCCCAAGGAATTTATCTTCCCCGGCAATATCGTCTTCGCCGGCATGAGCTGGACGGAAGGCGCGGCGGATTTCCGCATGGTGCCCAGCGCGACCGACGATCGCCGTTACGAAAGCATCACCGCGCGCTTCCGCATTGCCGCCCCACAGCAACTTTCGGCCGAACGCGACGCCATCGGCGTCGAACCGCTGCGCAAGCTGCTGCATGACTACAACATCGTTTTTTCGGTCGAGGAAAAACAGAACGCGCGCAATCAGGTCGAGCGCGCCAGGTTCAGCTTTCCCTGCGAAATCAAGGCCGGCTTCCTCATCAAGGCCGACTACGCGGCGGGCAACCTGCTGCTGCGCACGCGCAATGTCGATCGTTTCGGCATGATGGAATTCCGCCTGCGCCCCGAAGATCTGCATCAGGCAACGCTGGACGAACTGACCCAGATGATCCTCGGCGAGAAAAACCGCTTCATGGCGCTGTTCCGCCGCACTGCCTGAACACTTACAGCGCGTGGCAACGGTCACCGCGCGCGAAACCTAAGAGCGGCGCGGCGCTGCCCAGCGCGCCCAGCCCCTTGCCGAGCGCGATCACCTTGAACAACTCGCCCATTTCGCCGGGAGCCAGCAGCATCTGCACGGCGCCATTGGCGCGCAAGGCCTGTTCGCCGCCGCTCTGCTGACGCGCGCCCAGCAGCTCGCCGATACCACAGTTGATGAGAAAAGCAGCCTGGCTCGTGTAGCCCAGCACGTCAAGCCCGGCATCGAAGCCGGCTTCTGCCACCGCCGTAAAGTCGACATGGCTGGTGATGTCCGACAAGCCCGGCCACCAGAAAGGGTTCTCATGGGCGCGCTGGCGATAGTGGCAACGCAAGGTGCCGCTATCGCGCTGCGGGTGATACAGCTCGTGGCGCGGCAACCCGTAATCGATCAAGAGCAGCGCGCCATGCGTCAGCCGGCGCCCCCATTCGGCCACCCAGGCACGCGTCGCCAGGCTGATTTCACTGGCATAGGGCGCGGCGACGGGTAGCGCTGCCATCGCGGCGGCCAGCGTGCCGTCCGCCGGGCGCTCGGCCCAGGCAAAACCCTCCGGCGCCGTCACCACGCCGCGCTCCATCGCTCCCGTCGCACGCCAAGCCACGGCATGCGTCGGCAAGGCGTCGAGCAATTCGTTGGCAACGATGCAAGCGGAGAAGCGTTCGGGCAGACTGTCGAGCCAGTCGACGCGCGCGGCCAAGTGTGGCGCCGCCGCTGCAATAGTCTCCCGCTGACGCGCGCGCAGCTCGCCCGAGAGTTCGAGAATGCAATAGCGTTCGGGTAGGGCGTCCAGTGCTTCGAGCGCAAGCAACATGTCGGCGGCGAGCCGGCCGCTGCCGGCGCCGACCTCCAACACAATAGTCGGCGCTGGCAGGACGGCGAGAATTTCCGCCACCTGCCGCGCCAGCGTCTGGCCGAACAAAGGCGTCAGTTCCGGTGCGGTGACGAAATCTCCGGCGGCACCGAACTTCAGCGAACCGCCGGCGTAATAGCCAAGCCCCGGCAAATGCAGCGCCATGTCCATGTAATCGACGAAGGGCAGCCAGCCGCCAGCCGCCTCGATACGTGCAGCAATGCGAGCGGACAGTTCGCGGCTGGCAGCCTGTGCCTCGAGGGATGGCGTGGGAAGTGGGGCATTCATATGACGTGCGTTTCAGTGCGCCCGGTCGGTGGCACCCAGGCCTGGCACGGTACGCCAGCGCAGCCAATGCAACAGCAAGCCCAAACCCCAGCCGAGCAAGGGCCAGCGCGCCCAGGTGAGCGCGCCGTGCTGGACGACATCAAGCAACACCAAGCCAGCGCAGACCACCAGATAAACCAGCAGATGGTGGCGCCAGTTGCCGGAACGCGCGTTATCCGGCGGCGTGGGGACGGCGGGGGCTGCGGACGCTACAGACACCAAGGGCGGCGATTCGCCGAGTTCGGCCGCATCCACCGCCAGCGCGGCGGCCAGCGCCATGCGCGATTCGGGCGAGGCATTGCCTTCCGCCTCGATGCGTTGCACCGTGCGCGCACTCAAGCCGGCCACCTCGGCCAGGTGTTCCTGCGACCAGCCGCGCGTTTCGCGCAGCCGTTTGATGGTTTGCGAATTGACTTTCATGTCCATGTGAATTCTCCGGTGAGATTGCGGTGCTGCAATCTCGCCGGAAAGTCCCAAAAGCGACACGACAAAAAGCCGCCAACAATACGACAGTGCCGTGCCGGCCTGGTTTTCGGGTCGGCGCGCCTAGGCAGCGACCAGATCGGCCTGGCGCTCAATGATGCGCCCGACGATACCGTAGGCGATGGCTTCCTCCGCGTTCATCCAGAAATCGCGCTCGATATCGTGTGCCACCTTCTCGTAGGTCTGACCGGTGCGTGTCGCGATGACGCGGGCCATACGCTCGCGCGTGCGCAGAATCTGCTCGGCCTGGATCGCGATATCCGTTGCCTGGCCGCCCGTGCCGCCCGCCGGTTGGTGGATCAGGAAGCGCGTGTTGGGCAGGCAAACCCGGCGCTCCTTCGGCGGCGCTAGAAAGATATGGGCGGCGGCGCTACCGACCCAACCCGTGCCGATGGCTGTCACCGGCGCGCGGATGAAACCGATCATGTCGTGGATCGCGTCGCCGGATTCGACATGTCCGCCCGGCGAGGAAATCAACATCGAGATCGGCGCATCCGACTCCTCCGCCAGCGCCAGCAGGCGTCGGCAGGTTGCCTGGGCCTGCTTGTCGTTGATCTCGCCGAACACGAACACGACGCGCGACTTGAAGATCAACTGCTCTTCGAGCGCGTTGCCCTTGTCAGCCGGTGCGGCGTCTTCCGCCTGATTGCATTGTTTGGATGTCATGCCGATTTCCTTGATGAGTCAAAGCGGCGATTGTCGCATCGACGCGGGGGTTTCGGTATCGCGAACACGCAGACACTTGAGCACGCCCACGCCCGGCTCCGCTCACTTAGCTTTTGCTTTGGGTGCACACTTTTTCAGGGGTGGCAGGCTTATTCACGGAAACGAATCAAGCCGCTCGCCGCGATGTTGCCGGCTTGCGCTCCGATTTCTTCGCTGCCTTCATCTTGACGCCAGGGACTGGCTTGATCGTCAGGCCCACCCGCATTCCTGCGCTCGTCGCCATATTCACCAGCGCGTCCAGGCTGAATTCGCCGATTCTGCCCTTCAACAGTTGATTCAGGCGCGGCTGGGTAATGCCCAGCGCCTTCGCCGCTTGCGCTTGGGTTAACCCGCTGTCCCGATACCAGCCCTCCACCGCCGACATGGTTTGCGAGCGCAGGCGCAGGTTTTGCGCTTCTTCGACGGAGAATCCCAAGTCGGCAAACACATTGCCGCTGCCCTTGGTCATGGTCATTTCCTTTTCCTCTCGATCAGCAGATCACGATACCGCTTGTTTGCCAGATCAATTTCGGCCTTCGGCGTGCGCTGGGTCTTTTTCGCAAAGCCATGCAGGACATAGACGGCTTCGGGAAACTTCGCCACATAGAGCACGCGATACCCCGTCTCGGCATGAATCCTGATTTCCTTGACGCCAGCGCCAACCGATGCCATCGGCTTCCAGTCGGTCGGCTCTTTGCCGTCCTGAACCCGCCCCAACTGGTGCCCCGCCTCGCGCCGCGCCTCCGCCGAGAACGTCTTGACGGCATCAAGACTGTCGCCGATCCAGTAGAGCGGTTTTTGCATGGCTCAAGATTATTCTGGTTTCAGAATAAAGGCAAGACCATCGCCGTCCCGCCAGCCAGCCAGCCAGCGCCGACCGAATCCGGTATCTGACGCGGCTTTCGGCGCAATTTGATTTGAAAAGGGATTTTTCTACGCATGAGACACCGAGCGGTTTTCAGCACGGAAAACCCAAAGATGCAATCTGGGCTTTCGTGGGTTTCTTGTCACGTCTTGCGACGGTAGGATTCCTTACTCCAAGTTCTGCACCTGCTCGCGCATCTGCTCGATCAACAGCTTGAGTTCGAGCGCGATGGCGGTGACCGGCGCGGAGACCGACTTTGAGGCCAGGGTGTTGGCCTCGCGGTTGAGTTCCTGCATCAGGAAGTCGAGGCGCTTGCCGACGGCGCCGCCCTTGGCGAGCACGCGCTCGACCTCGTCGAGATGGGCGACCAGGCGCGCGAGTTCCTCGGCGACGTCGATCTTGGCGGCGAAGACGCCGATTTCCTGGCGGATGCGGTCCTCGTCGAGATTGGCGACGGCTTCGCGCAGCTTGGTCGCCAGGCGCTCGGTGTAGCCGGCGATGGCGGCCGGCACCATGGGTTCGACCTTGGCGATCTCGGCGCGCATGCGCGCGGCGCGTTCGCGCAGCACGTCGGCGAGGCGCGCGCCTTCGCGCGCGCGGCTGGCGAGGAATTCGCCCAACACCTTGTCGAGCAGGGCAAAGCACTCGGCCTGCAGGCGCTCGGCGTCGATGGCCTCGGCGGCCAGCACGCCCGGCCAGCGCAGCACCTCGGCGACGGACAAGGGCGCGGCGGCGGTCAGCACGGCACGAATCTCGGCTTCGAGCCCGACCAATTGATTGACCAGTTGGAAGTTGGGCGCCAGTTGCGGCACGGCGGCGTTGTTCGGTTGCAGGTAGAGCCGGCAATCGAGCTTGCCGCGCCCGATGGCGGCGGTGAGCTTTTCGCGCAGCGGCATTTCGAGGAAGCGCAGTTCCTCGCTGTGGCGGAAATTCAAATCGAGGAAGCGGCCATTGACGCTCTTCAGTTCGAGATGCAGGTTGGCGTGGCCGAGATCGCGGTCGAGCGCGGCATAGCCGGTCATGCTGTGGATGGTCATGAACGAGGTTCCGGTAAGGTGAAGAATGCTTTACAGCGCGGCAGCTTACCGCGAAAATGCGCGCTCATGCCGCCACCCCAACTCAACCAGCCGCTGCCGCCCGGCCATATGATCGACGGCTACTGCTTCGAGCGTCAACTATCGATGGGTGGCTTCTCCATCGTCTATCTGGCCCACGACGCCAAGGGCACGCCGGTGGCGATCAAGGAATACCTGCCCAATGCGTTGGCGCGGCGCAAGGTGGGGCTCTTGCCGCAGGTTTCGGCGGCGAACCGCGCCGCCTACCAGAGCGGCATGATGGCCTTCTACGAGGAGGGCATCGCCCTGGCGCGCCTCAACCATCCGAATGTCGTACGCGTGCTCAACTTCCTGCGTGCCAACGATACCGTCTATCTGGTGATGCGCTACGAGCAGGGACGCACCCTGCACGAACACATCCGCAAGCACCACGGCGAGTTCAAGGAGAGCTTCGTGCGCGGCGTCTTCGTGCGCCTGCTGTCCGGCTTGCGCGAGGTGCATGCCAACAAGCTGCTGCACCTCGACATCAAGCCGTCAAACATCTATCTGCGCACCGACGGCAATCCGGTGCTGCTCGATTTCGGCGCGACGCGCCAGACGCTGTGCCAGAGCGACCCCGAGTTGCGCCCGACCTATACGCCGGGCTATGCCGCGCCCGAGCAGTACGGCCGCCTGGCCGAGCAGGGACCATGGACGGACATCTACGCCGTCGGCGCCAGCATGTATGCCTGTCTGGCCGCCGCCGCGCCGCAACCGGCCGACGCGCGCATGGCGCGGGACGAGCTGGTGCCGGCGTCCCAGCGCTGGGACGGGCAGTACGACCAACAACTGCTCGACACCATCGATCAATGCATGCGCCTGGACCCGCTGGCACGACCGCAGAGCGTATTCGCCCTGCAACGCATGCTGGCGCCACCCGTGGCGCGCGACGCGCCGCCCGCCACGTGAAGTTCTCCATCTTCCAGGACAGCCGCATCGGCGGCCGGGCCAACAACGAGGACCGGCTGGGCTACCGTCATACCGGCGTAGCGCTGGTGATGGTGCTGGCCGACGGCATGGGCGGTCATGGTCACGGCGAGGTGGCGGCGGAAGCCGCCGTGCGCAGCGTCGTCGCCGCCTTCGACCGCGCGGCGCGGCCGCGCCTGGCCGATCCCTACGGCTTCCTCGCCGACGCGATGGCCGGCGCCCACGCCGCCGTGCGCGCGCAGCCGGGGCTGCGCGGGCTGGGCGAGATGCCGCGCACCACCTGCCTGATCTGCGTCGTGCAGGACAGCATCGCCACCTGGGTGCATGCCGGCGACTCGCGTCTATATGTCCTGCGCCACGGCAAGGTGCTGGCCCGCACGCGCGACCATTCGCGCGTGCGGGCGCTGATCGACGAAGGCCTGCTGGCCGAGGACGAGGCGCACCAGCACCCCGAGCGCAACATCCTCACCAGTTGCCTGGGCGGCGAGCAACCGCCGCGCCTGGAGTTCTCGCGCAAGACGCCGCTGATGTGCGGCGATGTCGTGCTCTTGTGCTCCGACGGCGTCTGGGGGCCGCTGGCCGACGACGCCCCGCTCGCGGCGCTATCCGACGGCGATGCGCTGCGCGCCGCGCCCGCCTTACTCGACCGCGTAGAATCCATCGCCGGTCCGGGGCGCGATAACCTGTCGCTGATCGCGCTGGCCTGGGCCGACAATTACCGCATCAAAGACGCCGCACCCAGCAGTGTGCGCGACATGGGCGAAACGCTGCCCGGCCCGTACGGCGACAATCTGTCCGACACTGAAATCGACCGAGCCATCGAAACCATCCGCGCCCGTTTGCGCGCCAAGGAGACCCAATGAACGCCAGAACCGCCGACCGCGCCCCCAATGCGCTGCGCCCGCTGACCCTCACCCGCCGCTACACCTGCCATGCCGAAGGCAGCGTGCTCGTCGAGTTCGGCCAGACCAAGGTGCTGTGCACCGCCAGCATCGAGGAACGCGTGCCGTCCTTCCTCAAGGGCCGGGGCCAGGGCTGGGTCACCGCCGAATACGGCATGCTGCCGCGCTCGACCCACACGCGCACCGACCGCGAGGCGGCCAAGGGCAAGCAGTCCGGCCGCACCCAGGAAATCCAGCGCCTCATCGGCCGCAGCCTGCGCGCCGTCACCGACCTCGCCGCCCTCGGCGAACGCCAGGTCACGCTCGACTGCGACGTGCTGCAAGCCGACGGCGGCACCCGCTGCGCCGCCATCACCGGCGCCTGCGTGGCGCTGCACGACGCGCTCGCCGGCCTCGTCGCCGCCGGCAAACTCCCCGCCCATCCGATGCGCGACTTCGTCGCCGCCGTCTCGGTCGGCATCGTCGGCGGCACCCCCGTGCTCGACCTCGATTACAGCGAAGACTCGAACTGCGATACCGACATGAACGTCGTCATGACCGGCGACGGCGGCATGGTCGAATTGCAAGGCACAGCCGAAGGTGCGCCCTTCACCCGCGCCGAACTCGACGCGCTGCTGGCGTTGGCGCAAAAAGGCATCGGCGAAATCGTCGCCGCGCAAAAGTCGGCGCTGGCGGAACGGTAAGGAGGCGGTGATGAAGCAAATCGTCCTCGCCTCCAACAACGCCGGCAAGCTGCGCGAGTTCGCGCAAATGCTCGCCAAGATCGACATCGAAGTCCTGCCACAGGCGCACTTCAATATTCCCGAAGCCGAAGAGCCGCACATCACCTTTGTCGAGAACGCGCTCGCCAAGGCGCGCCACGCCGCCAAGCTCACCGGCCTGCCGGCGCTCGCCGACGACTCGGGCATCTGCGTTTCCGCGCTCGGCGGCGCGCCCGGCGTGTTCTCCGCCCGTTTTGCCGGGGAGCCCAAGTCCGACGACCGGAACAACCAGAAGCTGATCGCCGACCTGCAGGGCAAGGCGGACCGCCGCGCCCACTACGTCGCGGTGCTGGTCTTCGTGCATCACGCCGACGACCCGCAGCCGATCATCTGCGAAGGCGAGTGGCACGGCGAAATCATCGACACGCCGCGCGGCGCGAACGGTTTCGGCTACGACCCCTACTTCCTGGTGCCCGACCTCGACCAGACCGCCGCCGAAATCGCCGCCGACGAGAAGAACAAACGTTCGCATCGCGGCAAGGCGCTGGCGCAACTCATCGAACGGCTGAAGCTCGACGTTTGATCCCGCTCGTCGCCGCCCCGCCGGAGCCGACTTTGCAGGGCATCCCCCTCGCGCTCTACGTCCACTGGCCGTGGTGTGTCAGGAAGTGCCCCTACTGCGATTTCAATTCTCATGAATCGGTGCCGCAGGAAACGGCCTATCTCGCCGCGCTGATCGCCGATCTCGAAGCCGCGCTGCCCAGCATCTGGGGCCGGCCCATCGTCTCGGTGTTCATCGGCGGCGGCACGCCCAGCCTGATGTCGGGCGCGACGGTCGATGCGCTGCTCGCGGCGATTCGCGCGCGGCTGCGTCTATTGCCCGAGGCCGAGATCACGCTGGAGGCGAATCCCGGCACCGTCGAGGCGGAGCGCTTCGCCGCCTACGCGGAAGCCGGCGTGAATCGCCTGTCGCTCGGCATCCAGAGCTTCGACGACAGGAAGCTCGCCGCGCTCGGGCGCATCCACTCGGGCAGCGATGCGCGCCGCGCCATCGCGATTGCCCAGCGGCATTTCGACCGCGTGAACCTCGACCTGATGTACGCGCTGCCGGAGCAAACGCTGGACGAAGCGCAGCGCGATATCGAGACCGCCAGCGCCACGGGCGTCGCGCATCTCTCCGCCTATCACCTGACGCTGGAGCCGAACACGGCCTTCCACCACGCGCCGCCGCCGCTGCCCGACGACGATCTGGCGGCGGACATGCAGGACATGGTCGAAGCAAGCCTCGCCGCCGCCGGCTACGCGCACTACGAAACTTCGGCCTTCGCCAAGCGAGGCCAGCAGTGTCGCCACAATCTCAACTACTGGGGCTTCGGCGACTATCTGGGCATCGGCGCCGGCGCGCACTCGAAGCTCTCCGATCACACCGGCATCCGCAGGGAAGCACGGCCGCGCCATCCGCAGGACTATCTAGCCGACCCGACGACGCGCGACTGGCGGCCGGTCGCGGCGGCGGATCTGCCGGGCGAATTCATGATGAACGCGTTGCGGCTGACCGAAGGCGTGCCGCTCGCCTGGTTTGCCGCGCGCACCGGCTTGCCGCTCGGCGCCATTGAAGACTCGGCGCTGGCGGCACGGCGGGAAGGCTTGCTGGAAGTCGTTGAAGAGCGCCTGCGGCCGACCGAACAGGGCCGGCGCTTCCTTAACCGACTGTTGCAGTACTTTCTCTAGGCACGGCGGAACAGCACGTCCCAGACGCCGTGGCCAAGGCGCAGGCCGCGCGTCTCGAACTTGGTCTGCGGACGCCAGGCGGGACGCGGGGCGAAGCCTTCCGCCGTGTTCGCCAGCAGCGGTTCGGCACCCAGCACTTCAAGCATCTGCTGCGCGTACTCTTCCCAGTCGGTGGCGCAATGCAGGTAGCCGCCGGGCGCGAGGCGCGACGCCAGGAGCGCGACGAAGGCCGGCTGGAGCAGGCGGCGCTTGTGGTGGCGCTTCTTCGGCCAGGGATCGGGAAAGTAGATGTGGATGCCGGCGAGCGCGCCCGGCGCAATCATGTCGCGCACCACCTCGACGGCGTCGTGACGCACGACGCGCAGATTGCCCAACTCGCGCGTGGCGATTTCCTTGAGCAGACTGCCGACACCGGGCGCGTGCACCTCGATGCCGAGATAGTCGTTGTCCGGCTGCGCGGCGGCGATGGTCGCCGTGGTCTCGCCCATGCCGCAGCCGATTTCTAGGATCTTGGGCGCAGCACGGCCGAAGATCGCGGCGAGATCGATGGGCGTCGGCGCATAAGGGATGCCCCAGCGCGGCATGCCCTCGTCGAAATAGCGTTGCTGGGCATTCGACACCCGCCCCTGGCGCAGCACGAAGCTGCGGATGTGATCGCGCGCCGGGGCTTCCATCAGGAGCCGATCAAGCCGGTCGTCGGCGAACTGGGCAGGGCGGCATAGAGCTTCCTCGGCATGCGCCCGGCCAGGAAGGCTTCGCGGCCAGCCTCGACCGCCTTCTTCATGGCGCCGGCCATCAACACGGGATTCTTCGCCCCGGCAATCGCCGTGTTCATCAGCACGCCGTCGCAACCGAGTTCCATCGCGATGGCAGCATCCGAAGCCGTGCCGACGCCCGCGTCGACCAGCACCGGCACTTGGGCCGATTCGATGATGAGCTTGAGATTCCACGGGTTGAGGATGCCCATGCCCGAACCGATCAGCGAGGCGAGCGGCATCACCGCGACGCAGCCGATGCCTTCGAGCAGCTTGGCCTGGATCGGATCGTCCGAGCAATACACCATGACCTGAAAGCCCTCCTTGACCAGCACTTCGGCGGCTTTCAGCGTCTCGGGCATGTTGGGGAACAGCGTCTGCGGATCGCCGAGCACTTCGAGCTTGACGAGGCTATGTCCATCAAGCAACTCGCGGGCGAGGCGCAGGGTGCGGATCGCATCATCGGCGGAATAGCAGCCGGCGGTATTCGGCAGGTAGGTGAATTGCGACGGCGGCAGGGCGTCGAGCAGCGAGGGCTGGCCCGGCTCCTGGCCGATGTTGGTGCGGCGGATGGCGACGGTGACGATCTCGGCGCCGCTCGCTTCGACGGCACGACGCGTCTCGTCGAAATCCTTGTATTTGCCAGTGCCGACGAGCAGGCGGGAAGCATAGGCCTTGCCGGCGATATTCAATGTGTCTTGCATGTGCGAATCCCGAGGAAGAAGTATCAGCCGCCGCCGACGGCGACGACGATTTCGAACTTGTCGCCCGCCATGATCGCGGTGTCGGCATGCTGGCTTTTGGGCACGATCTCGCCATTTTTTTCGACCGCCACGCGCTTGCCGGCCAGGCCTTCGCGCTCCAACAACTGGGCGATGGAAAGTGCCGCTTCGAACTGGCGCGGCACACCGTTGAGCGATATTTCGAGCATGCCCGATCTTACCACGCGACCCTTTCAGACCTCGCCGACGCGACAGATCCCCTTGCCGTGGCGCCAGGCAAACTCGCCCTCGGTGCCCCAGAACAGGCGGTCGTTACTCACGCCGAACTCGCGCAGGCGCGCGGCAATCTCCTGGGCTTGCGCCCCGCCAATCACCGACTGGTCGGGCTGGAAGGACAAGCGCCGGATCAGGGTGTCGCCCATGATCGCCTCAATGGCGCAGCCGATGCCGTCGCCGACATGCAGCTTCTTGTCGGCCAGCCCGGCGAGTTCGGCGAGGATGTCGTCGAGCTTCTTCTGGGCCTGCGCCCGCACCTGTTGCCCGGCCTGCCATTCGCGCACCTTGGGTGCGAACTTGGCTTGCGCCTCGCGCCAGTTCGCCTCGTGCTGGGCAGACAACTTGGCGCCCCCTTTGGCGATGGTCGAGGCCAAGGCGAGATACTGCTTGAAGCCGGTATCGGCGAGCATTTGCGCCTGTTTTTCGTCTTGAATGGCGACGAGCTTCTCCGCTTTCTGGCGCGCCTCCTCCAGTTCGCCGACATCGCGCTCGTGTCGCGTCATGTCGGGCACCAGCAGGGCGACGATGGTCTCGGTGTCCTTGCGCGTGGTGCTCTGGCCGATCCTTACGCGCTTGCCGGCGATGGCGCTGCCCTCGCTGGTGCCGACGCGCACGTCTTCGCCGAGGATGTCGCAATTCACCGCCTGATTCACCACGATGCGGCTGCCGACGATGGTGCAGCCCTCGGCATATTCGACCTGGATCTCGCCGCCGCGCGCCTCCAGCACCGCGCGCGAAGCGCGGCTCTCGACCACAATGCTGCCGCCGGGGCTGCTGACCTGGCCGCCGGCGAGGCTGGCCTTCAGCACCACGCGGCCGCCATGGGAAATGATGTTGCCGTACACGTCGGCGAAGAAGGTCATGTGACGCCCTTCCACCGCACGTTTTTCCTGCACCTCGCCGTGCTCCTCGAACTCGTCGCCGGTCAGCGCCACGTCGCCGGTCGTCTTCATGCTGACGCCCTCGCGGCTGACGATCTTTTCCGACACCGAAATCTGGTTGGTCTGGGCGTCGATGTTGAGGAAACCGTCCTGCGCCGAAACGATGAATTCGCCGTCGGCGCCCTTCTCGACACGCGTGCCGGGACCGGCCAGCGCCGCCAGTTCGAAGTCCTTGGGGACTTCGGGCTCCAGCAAAGTCCCGGTCACGTCGTGGCCCGGCTTGCCCAGGGTGCGCGGAATCTTTTGCAACAGTTGCTCCCCGGCGGAAATCTGCGGAAAGCGGTTCTTGAACTGGCACAAGTCCATGCGGCCATCCGACCGGATCTTTGGTGCGTTGTCGCGATGCAGCGCTTCGGTTTTTTCCTCGATGCTGGCATCGCGCCCCGGCGTCGGCGGCAGGGTACGCGCGAACGCCAGCCGCGCTGCCTGCCGGCTCTGGATCAGGGCCCGCACCGGCGCCACCTCGATGCCGAAGCGCACATCCTTTTCCCACATGGCGGCGACAAATTCGTCGAAATCCAGCCGCGTCGGCTCGCTGCGCGTGCGCATCTCCTGGCCCACAACCTCGGCGACGCCATCCTCGCCCGGCGGGCCGAACACCAGCGCCATCTCCTCAATCTCGATTTCGACCGGCTCGAACATGTATTCCGCCGCGCTCTTGTCCGGCGCGATCTTCACGGTACGATAGAGCGCACGGCGTTGCGGCGGAAAGGGCACGATGTCCCGCGCGAGCAGCAAGGGCGGGCTGGCCGGGTCGGGCTCGTCGAACAGCAGATGCAGGAACACCGCGTAATCGAGATCCGCAAAACGGGCGCCAGCGGCGAACACCTGTTCGACGAAGGGCGCGAGCCCGCCGCCGGTCGTAACGAGAACCGTATCGACGAACAAGCCCGTCGGCCGGCGTTCGATGAAAGAGGGCAGCAAAACCTCCCCACCCTTGAGATCGTTGAGATCGGAAGGATTTCCCTCCGCGCTCGCACCGCTCGCTGAATCGGTCATGGCTTGCTCCTCGCTCCGTCAGCTATTTTCATGTTGGACTTCTCTATCTTTCTGCATATTACCCGTAGTTATGACAGTATCGCTAGAATGCCAACAAACTTTAACGACACGGTCACTATAAAGCGTAACCCACATGTCAGACATCGAACGCCTGCGCCGGCGCGCGCCCAACAACCGTGCCTACCAACATTTTCTCGACATCGGCCGGCTTGACCGCGCCAAAACATTCCTGGCCTGCGACCTGGTCGTGTCCTTCGGCACGGCGGGGGCGCTGCTCGGGCTGGTGGCTGCGCTGATGTTTGCCGTCGGCGCGGCCTTGGGCATCCTGCCGGACGGCATGGCGCGCGGCATGCTCATCTTCGGCCTCGTCAACATGGCGGCGGCCGACACGGCGGGCTACGCCGTCTGGCGCATGATGCGCGCCGAGCCCGGACTGGCGCCGAATGTTCGCGCCGACTACGGTCCGATGTTGTGGATTCTCTTCAAGGAAGTCGTCCGCTTCGCCTTCTGGAACCGTCGCGGCGCCATGTCCGGCCAGCATGGCCGTTGTCGCGTGCGCGTGCGCTTCAACAAGCAAGGCGATGTCGGCGTCGAACTCGCCTTCACGCTGGCACCGGGCGAAACCGGTGTGACGGGACGCGGCGCGCTGGGTCGCTGGGAAAAGTCGGACGACGACGCTTACGCGCTGCGCTTCGGCACCGCCGAACTGCGCCTGCAACGCGACGCAGCCGGCGACTGGCGCTTCGTCGCCGGTGCCGGCCGGGACGCGCTGACCGAACTCTGGTCCGCCCCGCTCGACGTACTGACGCTCAAGTCGGAGTAATCAGCTTATTGCGCCGCCCCACCAGCGCCGAGTTTGTGGTGCAGGTGGAAATACTGCTTCGCCACGGCGCCGTGGATCTCGCCCAGATCGCTTTGGATCTGGTCGAGATATTCGTGCAACACCGTCGGCTTGAGATCGTTCAACTGCATTTTCTCGACGCGACGACAGGCCTGGCGGATTTGCTTCATCGCGACCATATGGTCGGGCAACACTGAAACGCACTCCTCGATTTCAGCAAGGCAGTGCAGCACTGTGCGCGGAAAGTAGGGGTCTTTCAGCAGGAAGTTCACGACTTCGTTGCTGCGCACATGCACGCCGACATGGCGGCGATACATCTGGTAGGCGGAGAGGGCATTCAGGGTGCTCATCCACATGCGCTCGATGGCCACCGAGGCCAGGGCCGGATCGCGCGGCAGGCGGACGGCGGAGTTGACGTCGACGATGCGTGTGGTCATGTCGGCGCGTTCGACGTTGCGGCCGAGCTTGATGCACTGGTAGGCGATATCGCGGCTCATCGAGCCGGTGATGAGCCCGATGATGGATTCGCGCCGGCCGATCACGCCTTGCAGCACGTCATTGCGCGGGCCGCGTCCCAGCTTGGCGCGCGCGGCGTTGTCGCGGATGTAGAGGTAGAGGCTGTTGATGCGCTCCCAGAGTTCCATCGGCAACACCTCGCGCACGGTGCGGGCATTTTCGCGGGCGTTGTGGATGCTGGAGAGGATGGAGCTGGGATTGCTTTCGTCCTCGATGAGGAAGGGCATCAGGCTATCCTCGTCGGCCTGCGCCAGATCCGGGTAGCGCTCGGCAAAAACGTGGTCGAGGCCGGAGACCATGAGCAATACATCCCAGCCAAAAGCGGCATCGCGCGGCAGGTCGAGCAGAACCTGGGTCGTGCTGTTGATGAAGCGCGCGGTGTTTTCGGCACGCTCCAGATAGCGGCCCAGCCAGTAGAGATTTTCAGCGACGCGGGAAAGCATCAGATTTCCTCCGTGTTGATGATCCAGGTGTCCTTGCTGCCGCCGCCCTGGGAGGAATTGACGATCAGCGAGCCTTCGCGCAAGGCCACGCGCGTCAGCCCGCCGGTGGTGGCGTAAAGCTTGTCCGATTGCAGGACGAAGGGCCGCAGGTCGAGATGGCGCGGCGCCAGTTTGTCGCCCACCAGCGTCGGCGCGGTGGAGATCGAGAGCGTCGGCTGCGCCATGTAGTTGCGCGGATTTTCACGAATCAGGCTGGCGAATTGGCGGTGTTCCTCCGCGCTGGCGCGCGGGCCGATGAGCATGCCATAGCCGCCCGATTCGTTGGCCGGCTTGACCACCAGCTTGTCGAGGTTGGCGAGGACGTGTTCGCGCTGGTCTTCATACATGCACATCCAGCTCGGCACGTTGGGCAGGATCGGCTCTTGGTCGAGGTAGTACTTGATGATCTGCGGCACGAAGGTATACACCACCTTGTCGTCGGCCACGCCCGCGCCGGGGGCGTTGGCGATGCCGACATTGCCCGCGCGCCAGGCGCGCATCAGACCGCGCACGCCGAGCGTCGAATCGGGACGGAAGGCTTCCGGGTCGAGAAAGTCGTCGTCGATGCGGCGATAGATCACGTCAACGCGGGCAAGGCCGGAAATCGTCTTCATGTAGACGCAGTCGTCGTCCTTGACGACCAGATCCGAACCCTCGACGAGGATGGCACCCATCTTCTGCGCCAGATAGCTGTGCTCAAAATAGGCCGAGTTGTAGATACCCGGCGTCAGCACGACAATCACCGGACGGTCGCCCTGGCGCGGCGAAAGCGCGGCCAATGTGTCGTAAAGCTGGGTCGGGTAATCGTCGACGGGCAGGATGTCGCTCGACTTGAAGAGTTCGGGAAACAGCCGCTTCATCAACTGGCGGTTTTCCAGCATGTAGGAAACGCCCGAGGGCACACGCAGGTTGTCTTCCAGCACATACACGGTGCCATCATTGTCGCGCACCAAGTCGGTGCCACAAACATGAGCCCAGACCCCAAAGCGGGGCGTCATGCCCTTGCATTGTTCGCGGAAGTTCTTCGAGCCCGCCAGCACTTCGAGCGGGAAGATGCCATCTTTGACGATGCGTTGCGCGTTGTAGAGGTCGTCGATGAAGAGGTTGAGGGCGGTCAGGCGCTGCTTGAGCCCGGCGTCGATACGCGCCCACTCCTTGCTCGACATGGTGCGCGGGATGATGTCGAAGGGCCAGACGCGGTCGATATTGCCGGCGTCGCTATAGACCGTGAAGGTGATGCCCATCGCCATGATCGCGGCGTCCACACTCTCGCGGCGTGCCATCAACTCGGCGGCCCCGAGGCGGTTGACATAGTCGAACAGGGTGAGCGCCGCCGGACGCGGGCGCTGTTGTGCGTCAAGCAACTCGTCGTAGGTATTGGGCTGCGGATAGTTCAACAACTCGATGGGCATGGTGTTTTCCGTATTGTTTTACGTTGCTCGGTCGGCCAGGCCGTTCATGAAACAGGTAACGCAACAAACGCGCCAGCCCGATCAAATTTGCGCATGGGCCTATTTCGGCTTTCCAGTCGGCTTTCTCGTTGCTAACGCATACAATCCGCCAAGACCATTACCCATGTGCCGCACCATGACTTATTGCCTCGCCATCCACGTCAACCAAGGCCTCGTGCTCTGTTCCGATTCGCGCACCAACGCAGGGACCGACAATGTCAGCGTCTACTCGAAGATGCACACCTTCGTCTGGCCGGGCAACCGCTTTTTGGTGTTGCTCTCGGCCGGCAATCTCGCCACGACGCAGGCGGTGGTCAAGAAACTACACAGCGACACGCTCTCTGGCCTGGTGCCGAACCTGCTGACGGTCAACTCGATGCAGGAGGCCGCCGACTACCTCGGCATCGTCAGCACCCAGGTGCAGAAGCTCCACGCCGGCCGCGACACCGCCAGCACCAATTTCGAGGCGACCTTCATCTTCGCCGGCCAGCTCGCCGGCCAGACGCCCGAGATGTTCATGGTCTATCCGCAGGGCAATTACATTCACGAGTCCTACGAGCACCCCTTTTTGCAGATCGGCGAAACCAAGTACGGCAAGCCCATTCTCGACCGCGTCATCAAACGCGACGTAGCGCTCGAACCCACCGCGCGCTGCGCGCTGGTATCGATGAATTCCACCATCCGCAGCAACCTGACGGTCGGCCCGCCGGTGGAACTGCTGATCTACGAGCGCGACAGCCTCGTCGAAGGCCGTCACCTCTATTTCCGCGAAGACGATCCGTTCGCACGGGAAATGTCCGAGCGCTGGAACGAGGGCCTGCTGATGGCCCTGCAGAACCTGCCGCGCTTCGACTGGGAAAACACTTAAAGCTGGCGCATCGGCATGATGCTTGCTGCGTTCTCCAGGTTTCCACCGTTGCGAGACCGGCATGTCCATCCACGTTGCACTACGCCACACCACGCACTACCGCTTCGACCGTCTCGTCAATCTGAGCCCGCACGTGGTGCGGCTCAAGCCCGCCGCCCACAGCCGCACCCCGATCCAGTCCTATAGCCTGAAGGTCCGGCCGGAAAAGCACTTCATCAACTGGCAGCAGGATCCCTTCGGCAACTACTTGGCGCGTCTGGTATTTCCGGAACGCACGACCGAACTGTCGATCGATGTCGAGGTGATCGCCGACCTCACGGTCATCAACCCCTTCGATTTCTTCGTCGAGGACTACGCCGAAAAATGGCCGTTCCAGTACCCGGCGGCACTGGCAAAGGAACTCGCCCCCTATCTGGAAAAGGAAGCCCCCGGCGCGCTGCTCGCCGGCTATCTGGCGGATATCGCGCGCACGCCGCGCCCCATCGCCGACTTTCTCGTCGAGATCAACCAGAAGCTGCAACAGGCCATCGGCTACAACATCCGCCTCGAACCCGGCGTGCAAAGCTGCGAGGAAACCCTCGAACGCAAACTCGGTTCCTGCCGCGATACCGGCTGGCTGCTGGTGCAGATCCTGCGGCATCTCGGCCTCGCGGCGCGTTTCGTTTCCGGCTATCTGGTGCAATTGACCGCCGACGAGAAATCCCTCGACGGTCCCTCCGGCCCGACCGCCGACTTCACCGACCTGCACGCCTGGGCCGAAGTCTTCGTGCCCGGCGCCGGCTGGATCGGTCTCGACCCGACCTCGGGCCTGTTCGCCGGCGAGGGCCACATCCCGCTCGCCTGCACGCCGCATCCTTCTTCCGCCGCGCCCATCGACGGCCTGACCGACCCGTGCGAGGTCGAATTCGGCTTTAGCAACACGGTGACGCGCTTCAAGGAAGACCCGCGTGTCACCAAGCCCTACACCGACGCGCAATGGGAAAGCATCCGCGCACTGGGCAGGCAGGTCGATACAAAGCTGGATGCGCTGGACGTGCGCCTGACGCAGGGCGGCGAACCCACCTTCGTCTCGGTGGATACCATGGACGCCCCCGAATGGACCACCGCCGCGCTCGGCGAGCACAAGCGCGAACGTGCCGAGGTGCTGGCGCGACGGCTGATGGCGCGCAGCACGCCGGGCGCGCTGCTGCACACCGCGCAGGGCAAGTGGTATCCGGGCGAACCGCTGCCGCGCTGGGCGCTCGGCATCTTCTGGCGCAAGGACGGCGCGCCGGTCTGGCACGATCCGCAGTGGCTTGCCGCCGCCTTGCAGGACTACGGCCATGGCGTGGCCGAGGCCGAACGCTTCGGCGCCAGCCTCGCGCAACGTCTCGGCCTGGCCACGCGCTACCTCCAACCGGTTTACGAAGACGCGCTCGCCGCGCTGGCGCGGGAAGCCGAACTTCCCATCAATCTCGATCCGCTCAAGGTCGACCTGAAAGACGACCAGGAACGCCGCCGCCTCGCCGCCACCCTGTCGCGCGGTCTGGATGTGCCGACCGGCTATGTCCTGCCCCTGGGCTGGAACTGGTCCGCCGACTGCTGGCACTCCGCGCCCTGGGAAGTGCGGCGCGAACGCCTCTACCTGACGCCCGGCGACTCGCCGCTCGGCCTGCGCCTGCCGCTCGCCTCGCTGCCCTGGGTGGCCGAGGACGAGATCGAGCGCGTCGGCGAAGCCGATCCCTTCGCCCCGCAAGCGCCGCTCGCCGATTTTCACGGCGAAGTCGCGGCCCGCTACAGCCGGATCGAAGCCGCCGTCGCCGACCATCCCGAGATTCATCCGCAGCCGCCCGGCGACCGCGTCAAGACCCGCATTGAGGTGCCCCACACCGCTCTCTGCGTCGAAGCGCGCGCCGGTTGCCTGCATATCTTCCTGCCGCCGCTGCAACGGCTCGAACACGCTCTGGAACTGATCGCCGCCATCGAGCAGACCTGCGCCGCGCTGGCCATGCCCGTCGTGCTCGAAGGCTACGCGCCACCGTCCGACGGCCGCCTGGTCAAGCTGCTCGTCACCCCCGACCCCGGCGTCATCGAGGTCAACGTCCAGCCGGCGCAGAGTTGGGAGGAACTGGAAAGCATCGCCACCACCCTCTACGAAGAAGCGCGCCAGTCCCGTCTCGGCACCGAAAAGTTCATGCTCGACGGCCGCCACAGCGGCACCGGCGGCGGCAACCACGTCACGCTCGGCGCCGCCAGCCCCGCCGACAGCCCCTTCCTGCGCCGCCCCGACCTCCTGCGCAGCATCGTCACCTACTGGCAGCATCACCCGAGCCTGTCCTACCTCTTCAGCGGCCTCTTCGTCGGCCCCACTAGCCAGGCGCCGCGCGTGGACGAAGGTCGCAGCGAAACGCTCTACGAACTCGAAATCGCCTTCCAGCAAATCCCGGTGGGAGAAAGTCCCCAGCCCTGGCTGGTCGACCGCCTGTTCCGCCACCTGTTCGCCGACCTCACCGGCAACACCCACCGTTCCGAGTTCTGTATCGACAAGCTCTACTCGCCCGACAGCGCCTCCGGCCGCCAGGGTCTGGTCGAATTTCGCGGCTTCGAAATGCCGCCGCACGCACGCATGAGCCTCGCCCAGATGCTGCTGCTGCGCGCCCTCGTCGCGCGTTTCTGGCAAACGCCCTACGTCCAGCCGCTGGTGCGCTGGGGCACTTCGCTGCACGACCGCTGGATGCTGCCGCACCACCTCTGGAGCGACCTCAAGCAAGTCGTCGGCGAGTTGAACGACGCCGGCTTCCCCTTCCAGGCCGAGTGGTTCGCGCCCTTCCTCGAATTCCGCTTCCCGCGCTACGGCGGCATCCAGCTCGGCGAGATCGAACTCGAAGTGCGCGCCGCCATCGAACCCTGGCACGTCCTCGGCGAGGAAGTCACCGGCCACGGCACCGCGCGCTATGTCGACTCATCGGTCGAGCGCGTACAGCTCAAGCTCACGGGCATGACCGACGGCCGCTACGCGCTCGCCTGCAACGGCCGCCGCGTCCCGCTCAGGAACACCGGCACCCACGGCGAATATGTCGCCGGCGTGCGCTACCGCGCCTGGCAGCCGCCCTCGGCGCTGCACCCGACCATCGGCGTGCATGCCCCGCTCGTCTTCGACCTTATCGACCTCTGGAACCAGCGCGCCATCGGCGGCTGCACTTACCACGTCATGCACCCCGGCGGGCGCAACTACGAGCACTTCCCGGTCAACGCCTACGAAGCCGAAGCGCGCCGTCACATCCGCTTCCACGCCGACGGCCACAGCATCGGCAACGTCGCCCCGCCGGAAGAGGAGATCAACCCCGAGTATCCCTGCACGTTGGATTTGCGCCGGCGGTAGGCCAACATCATGACGGCGGGACGACAGCGGCGTCCCGCCAGCGCCGAGTTTGTGGGATGCCGCTATGCGGCAAAGGCCGGACTACGCCGGCTTGTACTTCTCCGTCAAGAGTTTTTGCAGCGTTTCCGCGACGTCGGTCGGATTGAATTTCGCCAGAAAACCATCGGCCCCCATGGCCAGGCCCTTGGTCCGGTTCGACGACTCCGACATGGAGGAATGCAACAGGACTTTGACGCCGGCAAAGCGCCGATCCGCTTTGATATTCCGCGTCAGCATGAAGCCGTCCATTTCCGGCATTTCGATATCGGTGATGATGATGGGGAAGGTATCCGCCACCTGTCCGCCGACGGCTTCCGTCATTTTGGCGAAGGTCTCCAGCTTGGCCCAGGCCTCGCGCCCGTTGATGGCGCACTCGGAGGCCAGCCCGAGCTTGTCGAGAATCTGCTTCAGTTGCGCGCGGGCAAACGCGCTGTCGTCGGCGAAAAAGACCCGAATGTTCGTCGGCAAGCTCGTGTCGGCAACCACGGTCGCGGGCACATCGATGACATCGCTTTTGCCGGAAAGCAGGTGCAACATCTGTTCGACGTCGAGAATCGAGGCCAGCCGGCCATCGGCGAGTTCCGTGACGCCGGTCAGCTTCGAGCCGTTGGTCAGCATCGCCGGCGGCTGATGCACGTCGCTCCAGTTGATGCGGATAATGGTCTCGACCGATTCGACGAGGAAGGCCTGCGTCGTATGCGAGAACTCCGTGACGATCAAGATGGGCGGCGTCGCCAGCGGGGGATTCCCGCACAGGCCGATGAGATCGATCACCGGCACCAATTGGCCGCGCAAGGACGCCATGCCGGCGATGTGCTCATGCAGATCGGGCGAGCGCGTAATGTCTACCTGGCGCATGACTTCCCGCACCTTGAAGACATTGATACCGTAAGTCGCCGGCGAACCCACCTTGAAAAGGAGGAGTTCCATGCGATTGGTGCCTGCCAGATTCGTGCGGGCATCTATCCCGGCCAGCAAATTCTGCTTGCTCGCTGGAGCGGCTGTCGACGTATGTGCTGCCATGTATAACGCGCCTCCTCAATACGTCGCGGTCGATAAGTTTGCTGCGCCGCCTCGATATTATTTATTAGTCATTCTCGCAAATAACCCCGGCAGGCGTCAATACCCATATCTTGAATATTGTTTTGCCGCCTTGGCTCACCCCAATCCCCGTATCCGCCTGCCGTCGCGCTTGGTCGGGCGGCCCCTGAGATCGGCGCCCGGCATGGGCGCGAGCTTGCGCAGTTCGAGGGCGGATTCCCGCCGCGTCCGGCTTTCCTCGGTTTCTTCGTAGAGCAGGCGCGCTTCCGGCGCCGGGCGGCGCTGGGCGTTGAGGCAGCGCACAATCACGCTCCACTGCTGTTCGCCCGCCACGATGTCGAGCGTGTCGCCGACGCGCACTTCGCGCGCCGGCTTGGGACGCTGGCCTTGCCATTGAATCTTGCCGCCGTCGATGGCAGCGGCGGCAAGCGCGCGCGTCTTGAAAAAGCGGGCGGCCCACAGCCACTTGTCGAGGCGCAGGCCGGTCATTTCCTCCGTCGACATGGGGCGGTTCCTTGGTGTTGGGAGCGCGCATTGTGCCGCAAATTCTGCGCCGTCCCGCCAGCGCCGAGTTTGCGGGACAATCGCACCATGCAAGCCCGCGATCTGTTCACCCTCTCCACCCGCGCCCTGACTGCCCACCGGCTGCGCAGCTTCCTCACGCTGCTCGGCATCGCCGTCGGCATCGCCGCAGTCATCCTGCTCACCAGCATCGGCGAAGGCGTGCATCGCTTCGTGCTCGCCGAGTTCACCCAATTTGGCACCAATGTCATCGAAGTCGCACCGGGCAAGACCAAGGCGAGTGGCGGGCCGGGCGGCTTGCAGACCACCGTGCGGCTCCTGACGCTCGACGACGCGCGGGCGCTGGAGCGCGTGCCGGGCGTCCTCGCCGTGACGGCGAACGTCTGGGGCAATTCGGAGGTCGCAGCGCAAGGCCGGCTGCGGCGCACCACCGTGCAGGGCGTCGGCCCGGCAATGGCCGGGATCATGCAAATGAAAGTCGGCACCGGCGCCTTCCTGCCGGACGAGAGCCAGGAGCACGCGCGCGCGCTGGCGGTGCTGGGGCCGAAGCTCAAGCAGGAACTCTTCGGCAGCGAGCCGGCGCTGGGCCAGCGCCTGCGCATCGGCGGCATGCAGTTCCGCGTCGTCGGCGTGATGGCGCCGAAAGGCCAGTTCCTCGGCATGGACATGGACGACACGGTGTACATCCCCACCGCGCGCGCGCTGGAACTCTACAACCGCGAAGGCCTGATGCGCATCCACCTCAGCTACCGCGAAGGGCTGGATTCCGCCGTCGTCGCCACGGCCGTAAAGTCGGCGCTGGCGGAACGCCACGGTCGCGAGGATTTCACCCTGACGACACAGGAAGACATGTTGCGCACGCTGTCGAAAATCCTCAACGTGCTGACGCTGGCCGTCGGCGCGCTCGGCGGCATCTCGCTCCTGGTCGGCGGCGTCGGCATCGTCACCATCATGACCATCGCCGTCACCGAGCGCACCAACGAAATCGGTCTGCTGAAAGCGCTCGGCGCGCGCGAGCGCACCATCCTCGGCATCTTCCTCGGCGAAGCCGTGGCGCTCTCGGCCGTGGGCGGCCTGATGGGCCTCGCCCTCGGCATCGGCATCGCCCAACTGCTGCACTTCGCCGTCCCCGCCCTGCCGGTGCAAACCCCCATGAGCTTCGTCTTCCTCGCCGAAGCCGTCGCCATCGCCATCGGCCTCGCCGCCGGCGTCCTGCCGGCGCGGCGCGCGGCGCGGCTCGACCCGGTGGAGGCGCTGCGGGCGGAGTGAGTCGCCCGATATCGCCCAGGCGCGGCGCATCGAAACGCTATGCGACTTCTTCTTAACTTGCTTTCTTCAGCTCAACACCACCCCGAAGAAGAAAGTCACTCAGCAGCTTGGCAGCTTTGATATTGACCCGGGACATCGGGAGCGTTGTACCTTCCAAGCCTTCAAAGTAGGCCTTGGCCTTTTGCTGATCCACAGTTTCCCGCAGATCATCAAATCGGCCATATTCATTAAGATTGGCCTCAGTGACATGGGTGTTCATCAGAGCGATCAGCTTCACTTGGTCGAGACCGAGGTAAGAGACGATGGCCGCTATTTCTTTGTTCTTGGCCTCCGTTTTGTAGTCGGTCAGGTAATCGCGGAAGCTGCGGCTGGGGTCGATCTGCACATCACCGCGCTGGATGTCGTGGAGAAAGATTTCGGCGATTTTTTGGTCTTCCTGGGAGAGCGATGTAAAGGATCGGTGCAAATCGGCCAAGGTGGTTTCCTTGGCTTGCTCGTCGCCGCTTTGCAGGACTTTGAGATATTTCTCAAAGCGCGAGTTCATGTAGTCGGCGTCGATCTTGCCGGTGTCGATTTCGGTGATGTGGCTATCGATCTCGAAGGGAATGCTCTCGCCACCTGCGCCGCCACCCATATCAAGCTCTTTGTAGCGCTGGAGGAGCGTCAGATATTGATGGTGACTAATGGCGAGCTGGACTTGTTTCTTGGGATCTTCGCCGAACTCATAAGCCGATTTCTCCCACGTAAAGCCTTGGATCTTCGCAGCCTCCAGGATGGCGCTGAACTGATTGAACTGCTTGGCAAAGGCCGCGCACGCCGTGAGGTCGTCCGGCAACTTCATGAAATCCGTAACGCCCGCTGTGCTGAAAATGGCGGTGATTTCGGCAAAGCTTGCGTTCATTCGCTCCAAGTTAATCGGCAGGCGATCCGCGAAGAGGCCAATTGGTTTGTCGCCGGAATAGAGCTTCACAGCGGCCTCGATGTTCCGCTTCATCGTGTGGGGCTTGCGGTAGTAGCGGAGGGTGCCAAAAGGCTTGTCCGGTCCGAACAGGCGGTTGGTGCGAGAGAACGCCTGAATGATATTTTCAAACTCCAGCAGCTTGTCGAGGTAGAGCGTGTTCACCCATTTCGAGTCGAAGCCGGTCAGCATCTGATTCACCACGATCAACAGATCGAGCCGCTTCTCCGGATCGGCCTCGATGCGTAGGTAGGGCCTTTTGTGGGCGAGGCGGGCGGCGAGGTCTTTTTTGAAGTTCGCGTGCGAGCCGAGGTCGAACTTCTGCCCGTAGGCTGCGTTGTAGTCATCGAGGATTTCTACAAGCCCGTCGGTTTTGAAGGCAGGATCAGCGCCGCCGTCTTCGTCGCTGATATGCGGATCGAAAAGCGCGGTGATTTTCAGCGCCGGGCACTGCGCCTTCATCAGGCGGTAGTAGATGATGGCTTCCGGGATGCTGCTCGTGGCAAAAATGGCGTGGAATTTCTCGCCTTGGCTCAGAACGGCCCAGTTGTCGGCAATGTCTTGAATCACCGCGTTCTGGTGTTCGTCGCGGCTATATTGGGTGTTGGGCAAATGGTCTTCGATACCGGGTTGATAAACGCCGGAGGCATCCCGGTGTCCCGCCATCGGCACGTCGTTCATGTAACGATTGAAAACCTTCTTTTTCGCAGCATCGGCAAGGGCTTCCGCCACCGTGGCGGCTTTGGCCTTTTCCAGCGCGACGGCCTGCCTTAGGTCGCGGTCGCGGTAAGTCAGCACTTGGTAGGGATCAAAGCCGAGGACGTTCTTGTCACGGATGCCGTCGGCGATGCTGTAGCGGTGCAACTCATCGCCGAAGACATCGGTGGTGGTGTTGTCCTTGCGGACGTTCTCCTTGTGGATGGGCGTGCCGCTGAAGCCGAAGAAGACCGCGCCGATAAAACTCTTTTTAATATCGATGAGCATGTCGCCAAAGGTGGAGCGGTGGCATTCATCAACGATGAACACGATGCGCTTGGCCCGCATGGTTTCGAGATCGTGCGCTTTCAGCCCGTCCTCCTCATCCTTGAGCCGGCTCATCTTCTGGATGGAGGTCACGATCAGCGTATCGGCGGGATCGGTGCTCTTGAGTTTCTTGACGAGCACGCCGGTAAGTTCCGTGGCCTGCACCTCGTTGCCGTCTCCGGCGAAGTTGCGATAGGCGTTCAGGGTCTGGGTGCCCAGCTCGATGCGGTCGAGCAGGAACACCACCTTGTCCGCATCCTTGGAATTGGCGATGAGTTGGGCAGACTTGAAGCTCGTCATCGTCTTGCCCGAGCCGGTGGTGTGCCAGATGTAGCCGCCCAGACGGTTCGGGTTTTTCCAGTCGGTCTTTGCCACTTTGTCGGAAATGGCGTGAGCGGCGTAGTACTGGTAGCTGCGCATGACCTTCAGCACGCCGTCCGACTCATCCGCCACGGTGTAAAAGCCGATAAGCTGATGCGCCATCGGGATGGACAGCAGGCTGTAGGTGAAGCGCTTCCAATCGTTGATCGGCTCGTTATTGAAGTCCGCCCAGTGGAAGGCATAGTCTTTGTTGAACTTGCCGTCCGGCCCAGGGTTGGCGAAGTAAAGCGCCTCGGCGGGTTCCATCGCCACGAAGATTTGAACGAGCGAAAACAGGCCGCTGAAAATGCCCTCCCGCGAATACTTTTGTATCTGGTTGTAGGCCTGGCTTACCGGCACACCGCTCTTCTTCAGCTCGATGTGGATCACCGGCATGCCATTGATGAGCAGCAGGAGGTCGCCGCGCCGGTCGTTGAGCAGTGGCGAGCCTCGGCCATGGCGCGGCTGCTGCACGATCTGGTAGCGGCTTTGCCCGGCGGCAATCTCGTGGCGGTCGTAAATCTTCAGGCTCACCTCTTTGCCGAAATGCAGCGCGTCCGCCGGGTTGTCGCGGGTGATGGCAACGGTTTTGCCATTGATGAAACCATTGAGCTTGAGCGGGGTGCGCAGCAGGGTGATCTGCTCCATGATCTGCTGCATCTCGCTGTCAGTCAGCGGCACTTCGTTGAGCCGATCCTTGCCGCGATTGTTCTCAAAAAGGATTTGCTTCCAGTTCGCCAGCAAGTCTGCCTTACTTGGGCTCTGGATGACATCTGCGTCGCCCCAGCCGCGCTGGCGCAGCTCGTGGATCACTGCGGCTTCAAATTCGGATTCTCTGGCAAATGTCATGATGTTTTTTCTACAAATGTCGTGCCACTGGCACGACAATTTTTAACTCTATGAATTGTGTCGCCAGCGGTGTCACAATTTAAGTGTGCTTGTAACTACTCAGCTAGCAGTTTCTTCCGTACCTTGAGTTTTTGCTCCAGCGCTTTGAGCATCGCCTCGTCCTGCTGGTCGGCTTCTTGCGCTTCCTGAGCCTTTCGGCGCTGATCGTAGTCGAGATAAAGGGCGCTTGTTTTGCGCTCCATTTGCTCATGGCTGATGGAGCCGGCATGGGTCAGTAGCGGGAAACCGTTGGACGTGACGATCTGATCCACATTCTGCTTCCAGAAGCTCATGCGCGTTTCCTGCCGGCTCTTGGCCCGCAGCTCGGCGGTTTCCAGGAAGATGACCACGAGACGGTTCAGGGTATCAATCTCATCTTCGGTCAGGTAATTCTTGGCGACGAGAATGTCTGCTTTACGCACCTTGGTCCCCTGCCAGTGCAGGAGCCCAAAATGCGGATCATCGCCTTTGGCTCGCGCCGTGATGAGTTCGGCGGCGGTTTTCCGGGTAACGGCGTAGATCAAAAGATTTTGCACCGAGGCGAAGAAGACCTGTGTAGCCTTGTCCGTCTTGTCGTAGTCGCTGGAGAGGGCGAAGAGGTCGCGCACTTTCTGGTAGAAGCGTTTCTCGCTGGCCCGGATGTCCCGAATACGCGCCAACATCTCGTCGAAGTGGTCCGGGCGACCATCCGGGTTCTTGAGGCGCTCGTCGTCCATCACGAAACCCTTGTGCAGGTATTCCTTGAGGATCGTCGATGCCCAGCGGCGAAATTGCACGCCACGGGGCGAGCGCACCCGGTAGCCCACGGCCAGAATAGCGTCGAGGTTGTAGAGCGTGACCGGGCGCCGCACCTCGCGGCTGCCTTCGATTTGAACTACCGAGGATTCCTCGGTAGTTGCTTCGCGGCTTAGTTCGGCCTCCTCGAAGAGGTTTTTCAGGTGCAGACCAATGTTGTCCGTGCTGACATCGAAAAGCTCCGCCATGTCTCGCTGCGTCAGCCAGACGGTTTGGTCTTTGGAGCGAAGCTGGATCTGGCTCTTGCCGTCGTCCGTGGTGTAGAGAATGAGCATGGGAATTGGGAAGTCGTGGAGGCGGCGTGTTAGACGAACATCCGCTCCAAACAGGCGGATTTGATCTGCTGGAGCTTTTGGAGCTGGGTGGCGTGCTGGGAGATCAGCTCGTCGAGTGTGCGGAAGTAGGTGCCAATTTTCTTTTGTTCGTCAACGAATGGGAAAGTCGTTTCAATTCTCAGAAAATCCGATTCGTGAATTCTCCATTGACCGTAAACAACCCCTTGTCGCCACTTCACCATTTCACTGACAAAGGTTTTTTGGCATAGCAAATGACCAATAAAATCGGGATCGCCATCCTGCGTGGGAGAGAAGATGCTATACACAGGAGATATTGAAGCGCTCCCGAATTTGTTTATCCCGATTGATCCTGTTTCCAGGTTGTTGGAACTGTAGATGAAATCTCCAAGTTCGGTTTGCTTGTATTTCTTGTTTGCCTCATCGGACACCAAGAATTCCCGGTTGTATCGCTTACCTTTAGGGGCGACGCCCTGGCCGGCAATAAAGGCCATTAACGGGTATTGATCACTTTTTGGGGCTTGAATGTTGCGCTCAGTCAACAGCGATGAAACGGGCTCCACTTTCCACTTTCCGGAGAAACCTTTGAATCGGATTTCGGGGGTGGTAGCGCCCGCTTGCGGAAACATCTTTTGGAGCATCGCCTTTTTCAGCGTTACCAGCTTGTCATGCTTGCGCTGATGCAGCCCAATCAGACTATCCAGCTCTCGGAAATATCCACCGATTAGGGTTTGCTCTTCAGGGTATGGGCAATTTAAAGAGTAGAAACTATATTCTTGTGCGTTTATCCCCGGCTGTCCCGACCGCTGCGAAGTTAGTTTGACGAATGCTCGATATTTCGAGAGCAGGGTGTTCTGGAATATAAATTCTTCGTCTACATTCGCCTTTGTCCTTGCTCGTATTAAAAATCCTGCAAAAAAAACACGACCGTCTTCTTTTCTATATAGATAAGTTTTTCCAACGCTAGCGCCCGTTCGCGCAAATACGATATCTCCTGGCTCCAAAACGTAATTTGCAGATGTGCTTAAGTCTTTGTTCGGGGAAGTTATGTCGCTTTGGCGGAAGGTGCGGGTTTCGTCATCAATATCTGTGATTCGAAGATATTTGTTTGCTCCATCAAACTTCATTGCAGCGGCATTCAGTCCGTAGCTCAGAGGCTCGCAAAGATCCCCCAGAGTCTTCTCCTCCCATCCCTCTTCAAATCCCTTGAAGCGAATCTGAGGCACTTTGCTGGCTGTCTGCTCGGTCATCTCAGTTTCCCGTGAGTAAGGTTTTCAGTTCCGTGAGGCCTTTGAGGTCAAACTCGTTGGCGTCCAGTTCCTCAATCATGCCCGCCAGCTCGGCTTCAGTTTTCTGAATATCTCGGGCGTTGTCGGCGTAGGTGATTTGGTACTTTTGCACGAGGGCGTCCAGCCTACAGGCCAAGCCATCGATTTGCTGACCGGGCAGGCTGTGGAGCTCGTCACTGAGGGGCGTGATCCACTTGCGTTCGAGGAGTTCGTGCACCTGTGCATCACTCAGGCCTTCAATCGTTTTCTTGGTCTTGAGGTGCAGGGCGGCGGCTTCTTGTTTGATTGCCGCTTTCAGGGTTTTCTCCTCGGCGAGCCAGTCGGCGGCCTGGATGATCTTGGCCTCCCAGGATTCGGGGTCAAAGCGGACTGATTTTTTCGCTTCGGCGAGCAGGAGCTTCGCCTCTTTGGCGACGGCGGCATTGACGAACTTGTCGCCTGCGTCGTTGACGGTGTCGTTGGCCTTTTCTTCTTCGCTGAGGCGCTCCAAGATTTCCTCAAGGGAGGCGGTGATTTCGCTGAGGCGGGTTTCCTTTTCACGCAGCGCGGTGAGTTCCTTCTTGTGATGCGTGATCTGCACCAGCTCGAAGGGCAGGATGCGGCCTTTCCAGCCGTCTTGTACCTCTACGTCTTTGCCGTCCTTCTTTTTGGTGACGAAATTGGGGTCAACGACGCGGGAGGCAGCGAAGCCCTCGGTCTGGAGGATTTCGAGATCAATGGCGATGGGTTGCCAGTGATCGTCGAGGATTTGGTAGGCGTGGTATTTGTCAATGAGCGGCAGCGGGGCGAGGCGGGCAAATAACTCTTCGCTGATAAGTGCCTCTTGCTGGGGGATTTGCAGAGTGAGCATCTGCTCCAGCAATGCACCGCGCAGCCAGGGATTGAAATCGGCAAAGGCGGCGGTGAATGTTTTGCCGTATTTCGTCACCTCGGGATGTTCGCGGGTGGCCTGGGCGAGGTCTTCCACCTGTGGTGCAACGTAGGGCGTGCCGTTGTCGGTAAAGAGGGCGGCGCGCAGGCAGGGTAAGGCTTTCCAGAAATCCGCCAGGGCATCCAGCTCGGTCAGCGGGATGCCGCCAAACATGGAGGCGTAGAGATCCCAGCTCTCGGCGGGCTCGGAGGAATCCACATAGCGCGGGATGTTGAGGTTGTAGTCATTGGCCTGAAGCTCGGTCTTGGGGACGAGGCGGCTGTAGCGCGGCACGGTGAGGCGCCCGATCACGGTATCGGCGATTTTCTTGATGTCGGAGGCGCGGAGTTTGTTGCTTTTCCCCTCTTTGGCGAAACCCTTGGAGGCATCGACGATAAGGACATCGCTGCGCTCGCGCTTTTGCCGGAGCACGAGGATGATGGTCGGAATACCAGTGCCGAAGAAGATATTGGGCGGCAGGCCGATGATGGTTTCGAGGTGGTTGTTTTCGATCAAATTCCTGCGGATCGCGCCTTCCTCGCCGCCCCGAAACAGGACGCCATGGGGCAAGACGATGGCCATGATCCCGTCCGGCTTGAGGTGGTAAAGGTCGTGCAAGAGAAAGGCGTAGTCGGCCTTGGACTTGGGCGCGAGGCCGAAGCGGGCGTAGCGGGGATCGCTGTCTTTGTGCTGCGGGTCCCACTTTTGCGAGTAGGGCGGATTGGAGACGACGGCATCGAGGTACAGCGGGTTGTAGGTATTGACCGGGTCTTGATCGTCGAAAAATGGCCAATCGTCTTCCAGGGTGTCGGCGTTGCGGGTGACGATATTGCTGGGAAGGATGCCGCGCATGACGAGGTTCATGCGCGTGAGGTTGTAGGTGTTTTCCTTCAGCTCCTGGGCGAAGTATTTGATGTTGTCCTTATCCGCCATATGCTTGGCGATGGACTGGCCGATATTCAGGAGCAGCGATCCCGATCCGCTGGTGGAGTCGTAAATCTGGATGGTTTCCCTGTCCTTCACATGGTGCGCGATGATCTCGGACATGAGCACGGAAACCTCGTGCGGCGTGTAGAACTCGCCCGCCTTTTTGCCCGCATTGGCGGCGAACATGCCGATGAGATACTCGTAGATGAAGCCGAGCACATCGTAGCCCTGCCGGCCATCCATGGGGATGTCCTTGATGAGCTGGAGCAGTTCGCTGATAGCCTTGGTCTGCTTCGCGGCGGTGTCGCCAAGCTTGCTCAAGCCGGTTTCAAGGGTCTTGAAAATGCCCTCGAAAAGACGCTTGTGGTTCGGGTGAATCAGGCGGCTAAAAGCAGAGAGGGCATCGCGCACGTGGGAGACATCGAAGTCGCCCTTGTGCTCGATCCAGGTGGAAAACAGGTGCTGGTAGGCAATGAAGTAGCCAATGTTGCCTTTGATGTGGTCCACGGTTTCCGTGTCTTCCTCCGAGAGGGCGCGGAGTTCTTCATCGCTGAAGTCCTCGCCTTTTGCAAAGCGCACCAGTTTGTCGGAGAGGTATTTGTAGAAGATGAACCCAAGGATGTAGTCCTTGTATTCGTTGGCCTCGATTTTGGAGCGCATCTGGTTGGCCGATTCCCAGATTTTGGCGGCGAGTTGTTGTTTGTTCACAGTGGGTAGCTACTAGTTATTTGATCACGCGGATTTGATGAGATTCGCAGCCGCAGGCGGGAGCGTGGACGCGAAGGGTAGGAATTTCAACCGCATACGCCGAAGTATCGCATCCAAAACGTGTCCACAAAAGGCCCACATTCCCACCGCCGCCAGACTGGTGAGACAGGAATTCGCCCCACCGGCACCACCATGTACAGCGGTAGTTGCCCACAGAAACAGCCAGCCGCATCGTGGAAAGTCTGTTTCGGCCGCTCACCCGCCACAACCGATCACCGTCCCACCAGCGCCGAGTTTCACGAATACGACAAGTTCAGACGTATTCCTACCACCGCGCCACGCATCAAGGCGGCGGTGGAGACTTGGCGCGGGCGGGATGAAATGCCCCGCATGGGGTACGGCGATTGATCGGCCTCGGGCGGTCACGGCCTTTGGGCGCGCATCGCGATGCATCGCGCGCCTTGCCCGTCGTGGAGAATCTAACTAGACTGGCCGGCCTGAAATCGGAACCCGCCGCCATGCAAATCGTCAGCCTGTTCGACGCCAAGATCCATCTGTCGCGCCTGGTCGACCAGATCGCCACGGGCACGGAGAACGAAATCGTCATCTCCCGCGATAGCAAGCCGGTGGCGCGGATCGTCCGCCGGCCGGGCTAGTACCGGCCCGACTTCATCCCATGCCCAAGGACGCCATCCCCCTCGCCGCATTGCGCCGCGCGCTGGTCGTCAAGCTGCGCCATCACGGCGACGTGCTACTCGGCGCCCCGGTGATTTCCACGCTGAAGCGCGCCGCGCCGCAGTGCGAAGTGGATGCCCTGGTGTATGCCGACACCGCGCCGATGCTGGCCGGCCATCCCGATCTCGCCGAATTGCACTGCATCGACCGCGCCTGGAAGCGCCAGGGTCTCGCGGCCCAGGCCGCCGCCGAGTGGGGGCTGCTCCGGCGCTTGCGCGCGCGGGATTACGATCTGATCGTGCATCTGACCGAGCATAAGCGCGGCGCCTGGCTGACGCGCCTGCTCGCGCCGCGCTGGGCGGTGGCGCCGAAACGGCCGGGGCGTTTCTGGGCCGGCAGTTTCAGCCACCAGACGCCGCGCGCACCGGCGCGGCGCCACACGGTGGAGATCGACCTCGACGCCTTGCGCCGCATCGGCATCCGGCCGGAGGCGGCGGACAAGCGCGTCGTCCTCGTCCCCGGCGCGGCAGCCGATGCGCGCGTGGCGGAACTGCTCGCCGCCCAGGGGCTGGCGCCGGGCCGCTTCATCCATCTGCACCCCGCGTCGCGCTGGCTGTTCAAGTGCTGGCCTGCCGCAAGCTTTGCCGCGCTGTGCGACGCGCTCGGCGCGTACGGCTGGTCCATCGCGCTCACCGCCGCGCCCGACGCCGCCGAACTCGCGCTGGTCGCGGCGATCAAGGCGGCATGCGCCCGGCCGGTCGTCGACCTGTCCGGCCAGCTCACGCTCAAGGAACTCGCCGCGCTGACCGCGCAAGCGCGGCTCTTCGTCGGCGTCGATTCCGCGCCCATGCACATCGCCGCCGCCATGGGCACGCCAACCATCGCGCTGTTCGGCCCCTCGGGCGACATCGAATGGGGGCCCTGGCAGACGACCAGCCGCGTCGTGACCAGCGCGGTCCACCCCTGCCGCCCCTGCGGGCTCGACGGCTGCGGCGGCGGCAAGCTGAGCGAATGCCTCGCCGAACTGCCGGTGGCGCGCGTGCTGGCGGCCTGCGAGGAATTGCTCGAATTCCCGCGTTGAACGGGGTGGGGACCACACTTAAATCCAGGCAATCCAATGAGAGCGCTCAAGTTTACGTACTGGAAGGAAGAGGATTTCTACATCGGCTTCCTGAACGAATATCCCGACTATCAAACCCAGGGTGCGACCAAGGAAGAGTTGATCGAAAACCTGAAGGACCTATTGGCCGACTGCGAGGCCGGACAGGTGCATTACCTGCACAAGGTCGAGGAGTTTCCCATCGCATGAAGCTCGCCCAAGGAATTCAAGCATGAAGCTCGCGCTGGTCCGCCAGAAATACACCCCCTTCGGCGGGGCGGAGCGCTTTGTCGAGCGCGCGCTGGCGACGCTCGCGGGGCGGGGGGCGGAGGTCACGCTACTGTGCCGCGAGTGGACGGGCGGCCAGGAGGGCGGGTTTCCGGTGGAGATCGTCGCGCCGGCTTATGCGCGCCTCGGCGGCCGCAAGGCGCGCGACGCGAGCTTCGCGCGCGCCATCCAGGCCATCGTCGCCGGCGGGCGTTTCGATCTGGTGCAGTCGCACGAGCGCATCCCCGGCTGCCATATCTACCGCGCCGGCGACGGCGTGCATGCGACCTGGCTCGAACTACGCGGGCGCCAGCAGAACGCGGCGCAGCGCTTCGCCTCGCGCCACCATCCCTGGCACCGTTATGTGCTGGCGCAGGAGGCGGCGATGTTCCGCCATCCCGCCCTGCGCGCGGTGATCTGCAATTCGGCCATGGTGGCGGACGACATCGCCGCGCGCTTCGGCCTTGCGCCGGACAAGCTGCGGCTGATCCGCAACGGCGTGGATACCGCCGCCTTCCACCCCGGTTTGCGCGCCGCGCACCGCGCCGCCCTGCGCGACAAACTCGGCGCTGATGACACGGCGCCGGTAGTGCTCTACGTCGGCTCCGGCTTCGCGCGCAAGGGCGTGGCGACCTTGCTGGAAGCGCTGGCGCGCATGGCAACGCGCGACGCGGAAGTCTGGATCGTCGGGCACGACAAACACGCCGCGCGCTACGCCCGGCTGGCCGCGCGCCTCGGCGTCGCCGCGCGCGTGCACTTCCTCGGCGCACAGACCGACGTCAAACCCTATTACGGCGCGGCGGATGTGTTCTGCCTGCCGACGCTCTACGACCCCATGCCGAACGCCGCGCTGGAAGCCCTGGCCTGCGGCCTGCCGCTGGTCACCACCGCCACCTGCGGCGCGGCGGAACTGGTGACGCCGGGCGCGAACGGCGCCGCGAATGGCGCCATCGTGCCGCCGCTGGACCCGGCCGCGCTGGCACAAGCGCTCGACGCCATGCTCGCCGCCGGCCCCGCCGCGCGGGAAGCCGCGCGCGCCAGCGCCGTACCCTGGACGCTGGCCGCGACCGGCTCGGCCCTGCTCGATCTGTATGCCGAACTGGGCGCGGGGCCGCGCGTGGACGCCCCGCTATAATTCGCGCCTTCCCATCCCGGCGGCGCCCGCCAGCCTTCCCATCCATGGCCTCGTCGAGCGACTCTTCCTCATCCCAGCACGGCAGCATCCAGATGTACGCGCGCCTGTTGAGTTTCGTGCGCCCCTACTGGAAGCCTTTCGCGCTGGCGATTTTCGCCATGGCTCTGCTGGCGGCCACCGAGCCGCTGTTCCCGGCGCTGATGAAGCCGCTGCTCGACAAGGGCTTTTCCGGCCAGCCGCGCGACGACCTGTGGCTGGCGCCGCTGGCCATCGTCGGCATCTTCGTGTTGCGCGGCATCCTCTCCTTCACTGGCGGCTATCTGATGGCCTGGGTGGCCAACCGGCTGGTGATGGATCTGCGCGTCGCCATGTTCGAGCGCGCCCTCGCGCTGCCGACGCGCTATTACGACAACCAGAGCACCGGCGTGCTGCTCTCGCGCATCACCAACGATGTCGCCAACGTCACCGGCGCGGCCACTTCGGCGCTGACCGTGCTGGTGCGCGATTCGCTGGCCATCGTCGGCCTGCTCGCCTGGCTGCTCTACCTGAACTGGCAGCTGACACTGGTGGCGCTCGCCGTCGGCCCGCTCATCGCCGTCGTCGTGCGCGCCTTCAGCGGCCGGCTGCGACGCGCCAGCCGGCGTTCGCAACAGGCCATGGGCGACATCGCGCGCATCCTCGAAGAAGCCTTCGGCGGGCAGAAGATCGTGCGCATCTTCGGCGGCCAGGCCTACGAGGCGAAGCGCTTCCTCCAGGCCAATCAGGACTTACGCGGCCAAAGCATGCGCCAGGCGGTGGCGGCGGCGGCGACCGTGCCCTTCGTGCAATTCTTCACCGCCATCGCGCTCGCCATCGTCATCTACGTCGCGCTCTTGCAATCGGCCGAGGCACAGACCACCGTCGGCGGCTTCGTCTCCTTCATCACGGCGATGCTGATGCTGCTGGCGCCGATCAAGCATCTCGCCGACGTGAACGCGCCGCTGCAACGCGGCCTCGCCGCCGCCGAAAGCGTCTTCGCCCTGCTCGACGAAGCAGCGGAGGAGGACAACGGACAGACGACGCTGCCGCGCGCCGCCGGGGCGATCCATTTCGACCATGTCGTCTTCCGCTATCCGGGCGCCGAGCGCGCGGCGCTCGACGGCATCGACCTCGCCATCCGGCCCGGCGAAACCATCGCGCTGGTGGGCGCCTCGGGCAGCGGCAAGACCACGCTGGCCAACCTGCTACCGCGCTTCTACCCGCTCGACGGCGGCCGCGTACTCATCGACGGCCAGCCGGCGGAAAGCCTCACGCTCGCCAGCCTGCGCGCCAACATCGCCCTGGTCAGCCAGGAGGTGGTGCTGTTCAACGACACGGTGGCGGCCAATATCGCCTATGGCGCGCTGGCCGCCACGCCGCCGACGGCCATCGAGGCGGCGGCGCGCGCCGCCCACGCCCACGACTTCATCATGACCATGCCGCAGGGCTACGCCACGCCGGTTGGCGAAAAGGGCGTCAAGCTCTCCGGCGGCCAGCGCCAGCGCCTCGCCATCGCGCGCGCCCTGCTGAAGGACGCGCCCATCCTGATTCTCGACGAGGCCACCTCGGCGCTGGACAACGAGTCCGAACGCCAAGTGCAGGCCGCCCTGGAGGCACTGATGAAACACCGCACCACGCTGGTGGTGGCGCACCGCCTGTCCACCATCGAACATGCCGACCGCATCGTCGTGCTGGAGCGCGGCCGCATCGTCGAAAGCGGCCGCCACGCCGAACTGCTCGCGGCCGGCGGCGCCTATGCGCGCCTGCACGCCCTGCAATTCCGCGAGGAGGCGGCATGAGAATCGTCCACACCGAATCCTCCTGCGGCTGGGGCGGCCAGGAGATCCGCATCCTCAGCGAGGCGCGCGGCATGATCGAGCGCGGCCACGAAGTCGTCGTCGTCTGCCCACCGACTTCGGGCATCTTCCGCGCGGCGCCGGAGCGCGGCGTGCCGGCGATTGCGCTGCCGATCTACAAGAAGCGGCCGGCCGATTTCCTCGCGCTGCGGCGCTGGCTCAAGACGGCCGGCCGCATCGATGTCATCAACACCCACAGCTCCACCGACAGTTGGCTCGCCGCGCTGGCCTGCGCCAGCTTGTCCGCCGCGCCGCCCATCGTGCGCACGCGCCATGTCTCGGCGCCGATCGCACAAAACCGCGCGACGCGCTGGCTCTACGCCACCGCCAGCGCCCACGTCGTCACCACCGGCGAAAGCCTGCGGCGCGACGTGATGGCGGCCACCGGACTGGCAGCGGAGCGCGTCACCTCGGTGCCGACCGGCATCGATACCGCGCTTTACGCGCCGGGCGACCGGGCCGCCGCGCGCGCCAAACTCGGCCTGACCGAAGGGAATCCCTTTTGCGGGATTGACGGCACGGCGCCGCTCGTCGGCATCGTCGCCACCCTGCGCAGTTGGAAGGGCCACCGCCATCTGGTCAAGGCGCTCGCCGGTCTGGCTCCGGAGGTGCGGCTCGCCATCGTCGGCGACGGCCCGCAACGCGCGGCGCTTGAGGCGCAGGCGGCGGAACTCGGCCTGACCCAGCGTGTCGTCTTCGCCGGCAACCGCGAGGATGTGCCGCTCTGGCTGCAAGCCTTCGACGTCTTCGCCCTGCCGTCCTACGCCAACGAAGGCGTGCCGCAGGCGCTGATGCAGGCGATGTCCGCAGCCCTGCCCTGCGTCACCACGACGGCCGGCGCCATCGGCGAACTGGCAAGGCCGGACGCGACCGCGCTGGTCGTCCCCGGCCAGGATGTCGCCGCGCTGCGCTCAGCCCTGCAAACCCTGCTCGCCGACGCCGCCCTGCGCGCGCGGCTGGGCGCCGCCGCGCGCGCCCATGTCGTCGCGCACCACGGCCGCGCCGCCATGCTCGACCGCATGGAGGCGATTTTCCGGAGCGTTTTGAAGTGAGCCGTTTGCGGGCGCGCGTCGCGACCGTCGCGGGCGCGTTGCTGCGCCGCGCCACAAGAACGCCACATCCGCCACAAGGCGAGGTCCGCCGCATCCTGCTCGCCCACCACCTGCTGCTCGGCGACACGCTGCTGCTCGCACCCTTGCTAGCCAAGCTCGCCGCGCGCTATCCGCAAGCCGATCGCGTCGTGCTGGCGCGGCCGGCAGTCGCGCCGCTGTTCGCCGGCCGGCCCTGGGGGTGGCGCGCCGAAGCTTTCGACACACGCGACGCGACGCTGCCTGCGCGTTTGCGCGCCGAGGCCGGCTTCGACCTCGCCTACGCGCTCGGCGACAACCGCTACGCCTGGCTCGCGCGCGCGGCCGGTGCGCGCTGGATCGTCGGTTTCGCCGCCGACCGGCCGGCCTGGAAGAACTGGATGCTCGATGCAGCGCATGAGCACGCCGCCGCGCCCATGGCCTGGGCGGACATGGCGGCGGCGCTGGCGGAAGGCGACCCGCCGCCTTCCTACCGGCGCGGCGACTGGCCGATGCCGACGGCAGCCGACTTTCCCCGGCCGGCCGGCGACTATGCCGTGCTGCACGTCGGCGCCTCGTCGCCGCTGAAAGCCTGGCCGACGGAGCGCTGGGCCGCCTTGGCCACCGCGCTGGCCGCGCGCGGATTGACCATCGTCTGGAGCGCCGGGCGCAATGAGGCGGCGCTGGTCGCGGCCGCCGATCCGGACGCGCGCTGGCCGCGCCATTGCGGCGATCTCGACCTGCCGCAACTGTGGCGGCTGATCGACGGCGCACGGCTGCTGGTCTGCCCGGACACCGGCGTCGCCCACCTCGGCCGCGTCGTCGGCACGCCGACCGTGGCGCTGTTCGGCCCCGGTTCGGCGCAGATCCACGGTGCGGGTGCGTTCTGGCGCGACAGCCCCTTCGTCGCCGCGACGGTCGAGCCCTTTCCCTGTCGCGATCAGGACATCCTGTTCCGCCGCCGCATCGCCTGGGTGCGGCGCTGCCAGCGCGACACCGCCGCCTGCGCCGCACCACGCTGCATGGCGGCGATCGGCCTGGACGCCGTCCTCGACGCGGCGATGCATCTGCTCGACGCCGGAGCCGCGCGATGAGTCTCAAGCGCAGCCTGATTCATGCCTACGAGCGCGTTTGCGGCGATGCCTTCGAGCGTGCGCTGAAGCGTGTCGCGCGCCTGCCCGCGCCGCGTGTGCTGTTCTACTGGAACCGTGGTCTGGGCGACATCGCCATGGGCTTGGTGCCGCTGTTCGAGCGGCTGCGCGCCGCCCAACCGCGCGTCCGGATCGAGGTGCTGACGCGCGCCGAACTCGCCGACGGTTTCGCGCTGGCCGGCGTCGATGCGATCCATGTCGCGCCCGCTTTGGCGCGCGGCGAGCGCGACGGTTTTGCGCGTCACCGTGCCGCCAGCGCCGAGTCTGGCGGCGGCTTCGATGTCGTGTTCGCCGCGCCCGATCCGACGCGCTGGCTCGCGCGCCGTCCGCCCGCCACGACGCCCCGGCTCGCATTCCCGCCCGCCTGGGACGATCTGCACACGGGCATTCCCGGCATCCTGCCTGACCGCAAACTCATCCTCGCCCACGCCAGCGCCGAGACCGGCCAGTTCTACGGCTACGTCAAGGATTGGCCGGCTGCGCACTGGCATGAGTTGTTCGCGCGCCACCGCAACCGCGCGGACATCCAGTGGCTGTTGATCGGCCACGCGCCGACGCCGGAATACGCTTATCCCAATGTTCTCGACCTGCGCGGCCGGACGACGCTGCCTCAGGTGCTCTCGCTGCTACGTCACCGCGCGCGCGCGCTGGTCGCCATCGACAGCGGCATCCTCTGCCTCGCCTGGTGCCTCGCCACCGACTTCGAGCTTGACATCGTCTCGCTCTGGGCCGATCCGCGCCAAGGCATCCTCAAACTCGGCCTGCCCGCACCGAACGCCCGCCTTGTCCACACGCCACTGCTCGGCACGGACCAACTCACCGCGAACATCCCAGTCGCAGCGGTGGAGCAGGCGCTCGTCCGCGTACTCGGTACGCCGCCGCCATGAACACGGACGCGCAAGCACCCCACCCTGGTGAAACCGCAGCGCTCTGGATCGGCTGTCTCTTCCTCGCTATCCTGCCCATCGCACACACGGTCGCCTTGCGCTATCTGGCTCTGATCGCTCTGATCGGCTTTGCGGCGCACCTCGCCTGGCACCGACGTCCGCCATGGTCGCTCCTGGTGCCAATCCTCGCGCCGCTCGCAGCCTGGACGCTGTACGCCGCGCTGTCGTTAGCCTGGAGTATCGACTTCGAGTATTCGGAAGGCGAGTTTCGCACCGAGGCGCTCTATCCCGCCCTGGCCTTTCTCGTTTTCTTCATCCTGGCTCGCACGGCAAGCGCCTACCGAGTCCTGATCGGTACGCTTATGCTGTCCGGTGGCGCTGTCGCCCTCTATGCCATCGCCCTGTTCTTCATGGCTGGCGCCTGGAGAACCAGCGAATTCCTCGGCGTCGGCGATGTTGGCGCTTACAGCACCTATGCTGCCTTGGCGTTACCAGTGTTCGTAGCCAGCGCACTTGAGCGGGAACGCAATATCCTCCCGCCCGCGCTGGCTTGGAGCATCGTCGCGTTGGTGCTGACGGCGGCGACATTGACGCAGAATCGTGCGCTATGGCTCGCCCTCGCGGCTGGCTTTTCGGTTTACTGGCTGTTGCGTCCCGACAAAACGGCACGCCGACGTACCCTGAGTTTGATCTTCGCGACCTTGGCACTGATGGCCGCCGCCCTCGTTGCGACCAACAGCGAGAGAGCTGCACGCATAGCCCCCGATAATTCCGCCCTGGCCTTTGTGGCAAGCGATGCGCGTCAACAGATTTGGCAGTATGCGCTTACACGCATCGCCGAACGTCCACTACAAGGGTATGGCTTTGGCCGTGGCATCTTGCGACAGGATTTCCGCGAGTCCTTGGGCGACAAACTCATGTGGCATGGTCACAACCAGTTCATCAACATCGCCCTCGAACTGGGTTTGGTCGGCCTCGCGCTTCAATTCTGGCTACTCTGGGCGCTAGGCCATGCCTTCTGGGGCGAGCGCGCCAATACTGGCACACGCCAATTAGGCGCTCTTGGCCTCGCACTACTCGCTAGCATGCTGGTGAAGGGCCAATTTGACGATCTGCTAGTACGTGAAAACTCTTTGTTGTTTTGGTCGCTGATGGGGATTTTGCTGGCGCGACGATAGAACAGGAATAGCGGTATTTATAAAAGAAAAGGCGCGGAACCCTCCGCGCCTTTTTTGTCTCTGCTGCTGATACCGCAACTGCAGGCAACCCCGGAAAGGCTTGGCGGCCTCTCCGGGATTTTCTCGCGATTACCAGTCGATCGGGTCTGTGCCTGGATCGGACGAATCGTGCGTTCCATGCCCATGCGAATCGTCGGGATGGGAAGAGCCATCAACCAATTGCTGACCTTCGATTTCCTCAGTCCAGCAACCCTGACCATCCGAGTCATTGCCACCCATATCGAATTCGACTACCTCAGTCCAGTTCGCATGCGATTGTTCGTTGAAGTCATCGAAGACAAAGTCATCCGAACCATCACCCTGACCTGAGTTTCCGTCGCCGGAATTCTCGCTGTTTTCGGCGTTGTTCGTATCCAGTGAATTACCGGGTGCGTCCTGGTCACCATTACCGTGACCGTTGTTGCCCTTCACCTTATCCGCATCGTCGTCGGCATCGCAATCCGTGTCGTCATCGGCGTCAGCATCTGCATCGCTGTCAGCATCTGCATCGTCGTCAGCATCTGCATCGCTATCAGCATCCGCATCGCTGTCAGCATCTGCATCGCTGTCAGCATCTGCATCGCTATCGGCATCTGCATCGCTATCGGCATCCGCGTCGCTGTCAGCATCCGCATCGCTGTCAGCATCTGCATCGCTGTCAGCATCTGCATCGTCGTCAGCATCTGCATCGTCGTCAGCATCCGCATCGCTATCAGCATCTGCATCGCTGTCAGCATCTGCATCGCTGTCAGCATCTGCATCGCTATCGGCATCTGCATCGCTGTCAGCATCTGCATCGCTATCGGCATCTGCATCGCTATCGGCATCTGCATCGCTGTCGGCATCTGCATCGCTGTCGGCATCTGCATCGCTGTCGGCATCCGCATCACTGTCGGCATCCGCATCACTGTCGGCATCCGCATCACTGTCAGCATCTGCATCGCTGTCGGCATCTGCATCGCTGTCGGCATCCGCGTCGCTATCGGCATCCGCATCGCTGTCGGCATCTGCATCGCTGTCAGCATCTGCATCGCTATCGGCATCCGCGTCGCTGTCAGCATCCGCATCACTGTCGGCATCTGCATCACTGTCGGCATCTGCATCACTGTCGGCATCTGCATCGCTGTCGGCATCTGCATCGCTGTCGGCATCTGCATCGCTGTCGGCATCTGCATCGCTGTCGGCATCTGCATCGCTG
>Ga0209262_10000027_pt1 | contig 181070 bp, 183 predicted proteins | sample Lowcelwee11metaG_FD_187171 | JGI IMG/M metagenome (GOLD analysis project Ga0209262, IMG submission 187171) | Freshwater pond sediment microbial communities from the University of Edinburgh, under environmental carbon perturbations - Low... | ecosystem: Environmental > Aquatic > Freshwater >...
CACCTAAGCGTTCTCGTCTGCCCAAGCACAAGCACCCACACTAATCGGTTGTTTCTTCTATCTTTTAAAGAGCTGGCTTGAAACTTTTTTCGCTGCCTCAGCGGCGAAGAGGTGCGCATTATATAGAGCGAAAGACTTTCGTCAACTCATTTTTTGCGGCTTGATTCATCAGTGTTGGTTGCGGGGGCAGGATTTGAACCTACGACCTTCGGGTTATGAGCCCGACGAGCTGCCAGACTGCTCCACCCCGCGTCTGAGAAGGGGGCGAACTCTACAGAAGTACAGCAGTGCCGTCAACAAGAGTTTGGTGCGGGATGCGGGTTTCGGCGATGTCGGCCCGCCGCTTATATATGGACTGTCACCGCCACCCCCTGCTGCGACGGTGTTTCGCCCTGCCCGCAGGGCATAATTCGCTCTCAGAAAAGGATTTGCCCAACCCCCTCTTTTTATGGATAATGCGCGCCCTTAATCGGTATCCGTGCGCGTACAAAAGCCGCGCCTAACTTTAGCAAGGAAGACAAAATGAAAGCCGCCATTCACCCGGAATACAAAGAGATCGCAGTGACATGCAGCTGCGGCAACAAGTTCGCCACCCGCTCCACCATGAGCAAATCGGAACTGCACGTTGAAGTCTGTTCCGAGTGCCACCCGTTCTACACCGGCACCCAGAAGATCGTGGACACTGCGGGCCGCATCGAGAAGTTCCGCAGCAAGTACGGCACAGCAGGCAAAACCGCCGCTTGATGGAACTTCGTTAGGCACAGAGATCAAAAGGCAGCGTAGGCTGCCTTTTTCTTTTTCGGAACGACAACATGCACAAGCTCTGCACATTGCTGATCGTCATCGCCGCCCTGCTGCTGGGCGGCTGCGCCACCAACCCCGTCAGCGGGGAAAAAGATTTCGTGATGATGTCGGAGTCACAGGAGATCGCGCTGGGCCGCTCGTCCGATGCCGAAGTGCGCAAGCAATACAAGGTCTACGCCAACCCCACCCTGCAAAGCTACGTCAATCGTGTCGGCCAGAAAGTCGCCGAACACAGCCACCGCCCCAACATCAGTTACCGCTTCACCGTACTCGACTCGCCCGAGATCAACGCCTTCGCCCTGCCCGGCGGCTACGTCTACATCACGCGCGGCATCTTGGCTTATCTGAACTCCGAAGCAGAGATGGCCGCGGTGCTGGGGCACGAAGTCGGCCATGTCACCGCACGCCACGGCGTGCGCCAGCAAAGCGCGGCGCAGGCCGCCAACATCGGCATCTCCATCGCCTCCATCTTCGTGCCCGAACTCAACACCCAGCTGGGACATGACCTCTCAAACCTGATGGGGGGCGCCCTGCTCTCTGGCTACGGACGCGAGCATGAGCTGGAATCCGACCGCCTCGGTGCCCAATATCTGGCGCGCACCTCATACGACCCGCAGGCGATGATCCGCGTGGTCGGCGTGCTGAAGAACCAGGAGCTGCACGATGCCGAGCTCGCCAAGCAGGAAGGCCGCGAACCGCGCCGCTATCACGGCACCTTCGCCACCCACCCCGACAACGACACGCGCCTGCAGCAGGTAGTCGGCGAGGCCGGCAGCCTGACCGTCGCCGAACCCAGAGAGGGTAGAAACGAGTTCCTGAAGCAGACTGAAGGCATGGTGTTCAACGACAGCGTCGAGGAAGGCATCGTGCGCGACAATCGCTTCATGCACAAAGACCTCGGCATCGCGCTCACCTTCCCGCCGGGCTGGAACATCAAGAACTCGACCACCCAACTTGTCGCCCTCAGCCCCCAGACCGATGCCGCGATCCAGTTGAAGATCGACGACAAGCCGACCGGCAATGTCACCGAATATACCCGCCGCGTGCTGGGCAACGACGCCAGGATCGAAACACTGGAGATCGAACAACTGCATGCAGCCATCGGCGACACCGGCAAGGTTGTGCTCGGCATCGTCTATTTCGACCGCAAGGCATTCCACATCGTGGGCAATGCCAAGACGACCGCGACGCTCGAGGCGCAACGTAGCGCGATGAAGGAAACGATACGCAGCTTCCATGTGCTGAGCGACGACGAAAAGAAATCGATCAAACCGCCGACCATCAGACTCATCACCGCGCAGAAGGGCGAGAGCTACGCAAAACTGGCGCAACGCTCGCCATTAGGTAAGAATGCGGAAAGTTATCTGCGCCTCATCAACGCGCAGTACCCCACAGGCGAACCCATAGTCGGACAGACACTCAAGATCATCGAATAATAAACGGATGTACGCCTACTACACGAAACTGAAAGAACCCGAGATCACCCCGATCAAGGCAGGCTTCCTGCTCCTGCTGTGCGCGGTTTGGATGCTCACCGGACTCGTCGGGCACGACCCGTGGAAACCGGACGAGGCCTACAGCTTCGGCCTGATCTATCACATCATCCAGAACCACGACTGGATCGTGCCCACGCTGGCGGGCGAGCCCTACATGGACAAGCCGCCGCTGTACTACTGGACGGCGGCCGTCTTCGCCAAACTCTTAGCCCCCATCCTGCCGTTGCACGACGGCGCACGTCTGGCGAGCGGCTTCTACATCGCGCTGACCATGCTCTTCGTCGGCCTGAGCGGCCGCGAGCTGTTCGGCGAGAACCGCGGCTGGCCTGCCACCATCGCCCTGATCGGCTGCCTCGGCATGCTGGTGCGCGCGCACGAGATCATCACCGATAATGCGCTGCTCACAGGCTGCGCCATGATGATCTACGCCTACGCCCTCAGCCTGCGCCGCCCCAAGCTCGCCGGCTTGCTGATGGGCATCGGCATCGGTATCGGCTTCCTCAGCAAAGGCTTTATCGCCCCTATCCTGTTCCTGCTCATCAGCCTCGCGTTGCTGAGCTTCCGCGAATGGCGCACGCGCACTTTCCTGACCACTGTCGGCATCGCCATCGTCTGCGCGCTTCCGCTGCTCACCATATGGCCGTGGCTGCTGTTCCAGCACTCGCCGCAACTGTTCGTCGAATGGATGTGGACGCTCAACATCGGCCGCTGGTTGGATTTCGTCAAAGGCGGCGATTACAGCGACGTCTTCTACTACGTGAAGATATTGCCGTGGCTGGCCTGGCCAGCGTTGCCGCTCGCCGCCTGGGCGGTGTGGGAAGCACGCAAGAGAGTCTGGCATGAAGCCGAATTCCAGCTGCTGCTGGTCAGCTTCATCGTCATGCTGGTGACCCTGAGCATCGTGCCGGACATCAAGGAAGTGTTCGCCCTGCCCATGCTGCTGCCGATCGCCCTGCTCGCCACCGCCTCGCTCTCCACCCTGCGCCGCGGTGCGGCCAATGCGCTCGACTGGTTCGGCATCATGACCTTCGCCATGCTCGCCATCGCACTGTGGTGGGGCTGGGCCGGCTTGCTGCTGAACAACAACGCCAAGATCACCCACTGGCTGAAAGACTACCAACCGGGCTTCGAGCCCGACTTCTACGCCACCCCGTTCTGGATCGCCGTCACCGCGACTGTGCTGTGGATCGTGCTGGTATGGCGCGTCGGCCGCTCCGTGCGCCGCTCGCTCATCAACTGGGCCGCCAGCGTCACCCTGCTGTGGATATTGCTGATGACCATCTGGTTGCCCTGGCTCGACACCGGCAAAAGCTACCGCCACATGGTGGACGACCTGAAAGAGAACCTGCCGAAAAAATACAAATGCATCGCCGGCGTGCGCATCGGCGACAGCCAGCGCGCCATGCTGCAATACTTCGGCAACCTCAACCCGAAACGCAACGCCTCGAACGTCTGCGACCTGCTGCTGGTACAAGGCGACCGCATCGCCAAACCCATCGAGGACGAGATCGGCTGGGAGAAGATGTGGGAAGGCGGGCGCAAAGGCGATACCAAGGAGAGGTTCAGGCTGTATCGGAGGGTGAAGGAGTAATTCTTTTCTTACCCTCCGTACCGTTCGCCCTGAGCCTGTCGAAGGGTCGCCGCGAAGCGGCGTGCTTCTTGTATGCCTGACTTCAATTCAAAACCAAAACCGTCGGGGGGGTTTGATTTGAATCCATACGGCACAATGCCCGTTGGTTATTGCGCCGTACGCTTGCTTATGGTGTCTTGTTGAGGATCACAGGCATGTATGGCTCACCAACCCCCGGATAAAGCTGCCCAAGTAAATATTGAATTTCCGGCCACAGAATAGCCTTTCTGTTTGCACACATATCTTGAATGCTCAAAAACTGCGGCCATGAAAGAAGGATGCTAGTGGCACTCAATCCAAAACGATCTGCCTGAATTCCCCCAATAGAATTTCTACTGGGAGTGACCAATATCGAACGGAAATCAATGTCGCTATGAGCAAAAAGTTTATGCCTTAAAGAAAGCATGTCTTCATGAAGTTGTTGCCAATCCTGCCTTTGATAACTTGATTGCTTGCCGCTCAAAGTGCCCATTCCATGGTTTTCTGTAAAGGGTCGCGCATAGGAAACAACACATGACATCTGAAGAGAAGAAAAGATTGGGTCTCTGTGCAGGCCTAACACATTCTCGCTTGAATCATGTTGACCATATTGTGAAATCACCGTCTTCGCAATTGATTCTGCCGCGTCGAAATCGAACCAAGCACTTGCAAGCCTCAAAATCTTGGCTTTCATATTTGCATCAACTTTATTGAACTACCTAATTTTTGGCGTCTCACAAACCACATCCCCATTCTGTGCGCGGTTGCGCAGAGCATGATCAATCAACACCAGCGCCACCATCGCCTCCGCGATCGGCGTAGCCCGAATCCCGACACAAGGGTCATGCCGCCCCTCGGTTGAAACCTTCACCGCCTCCCCCGCCTTGTTGATCGAATTCCGCTCGATGCGGATGCTCGAAGTCGGTTTGATGGCGTAGTGCGCGACGATGTCCTGCCCGGTGGAGATGCCGCCGAGGATGCCGCCAGCGTGGTTGGTCTTGAAGCCTTGCGGCGTGAGCTCGTCGCCGTGCTCGCTGCCGCGCTGTGTGACGCAGTTGAAACCCGCGCCGATCTCGACGCCCTTGACCGCGTTGATGCCCATCAAGGCATGCGCGATGTCGGCATCGAGGCGGTCGAAGATCGGCTCGCCCCAGCCCACGGGCACGTTGTGTGCCACCACGGCGAGTTTGGCACCGATGGAATCGCCGGATTTGCGCAGAGCGTCCATGTAGTCTTCAAGCTGCCCGACATAACTTGCATCAGCCACGAAGAAGCTGTTGCCTTCCTCGTGCACTTCCGCCCAGCTCTTGAAGGGGATCTCGATCTCGCCGAGTTGCGCGAGGTAGCCGCGCACGGAGACGCCATAGGTCTCGTGCAGCCATTTCCTAGCGATGGCGCCCGCCGCCACGCGCGCCGCCGTCTCGCGCGCCGAGGCGCGGCCGCCGCCGCGATAGTCGCGGATGCCGTATTTCTGCCAATAGGTGTAGTCGGCGTGGCCGGGGCGGAAGGTGTCGGCGATGTTGCCGTAGTCCTTGCTGCGCTGATCCTCGTTGCGGATCAGCAGTGCGATGGGGGTGCCGGTAGTCTTGCCTTCGAACACGCCGGACAGGATCTCGACCGTGTCCGATTCGCGGCGCTGGGTGACATGGCGCGAGGTGCCGGGCTTGCGGCGGTCGAGGTCGGTCTGGATGTATTCAGCACTCAGCTCCATCCCGGGAGGACAACCGTCGACGATGCAGCCGATGGCCGCGCCGTGGGACTCGCCGAAGGAGGTGACGGTGAACAGGGTGCCGAATGTGTTTCCAGACATGATGTTGTCTCGCTTAAAGAGTGCATGAAGTTTAACATAGCAGCCCAGCCTGATTACTTGTGAGTATCGCCATGAAAGCCATCCTCGCCATCGCCCCCGGCGGCACCGAAGTCCTGCAACTGCGCGACATCCCCAAGCCGGAATTGCCGTCGCAGAACCACATCCGTGTGAAGCTCACCGCCGCGGGGATAAACCCGGTGGATACCAAGTTGCGCGCCAAGCCCGCCTATCACCCTGACAAGCTGCCTGCCATCCTCGGCTGCGACGGTGCGGGCGTGGTCGAATCCATCGGCAGCGCGGTCACGCGCTTCAAACCCGGCGACGAAGTGTTCTTTTGCAACGGCGGCTTTGGCGACGAACCGGGTAGCTATGCCGAGTTCGCCACTCTGCATGAGGAGTACTGCGCGAAGAAACCCGCCCGCATGAACCTGCAAGACTGCGCCGCAGTGCCGCTGGTGTTCATCACCGCCTGGGAAGCACTGGTCGAGCGTGCCCGCCTGCAAGCCGGGCAGACCGTGCTCATCCATGCCGCCGCAGGCGGTGTGGGACAGATGGCCGTACAGATCGCACGCCATCTCGGCGCACGCATCGCGGTGACGGTCAGCGACGAGCACAAGGCCGGGATCGCGCGCAGTCTGGGAGCGGAAAAGATCATCAACTACAAGACGCAGGACTTTGTGCAAGAGGCGTTGGCCTGGACAGGGGGACGCGGCGTGGATGTGGTGTTCGACACCGTGGGTAGCGATACCTTTCTGAAGTCGCTGGATGCGGCGCGTGTCGCGGGCCATGTGGTCAGCATCCTTTCCACTGCCATGTCGCTGGCCGATACGCAAAAGGCACGGCTGCGCAACCTCAGCCTGAGCTTCGAGCTGATGCTCAGCCCGCAGGTGATGCATATGGATGAAGACCGTGTCCGCCAGCGCAAACTGCTGGAGCAGGCTGCGGCACTGGTGGATGCTGGCGAACTGGGCGTGCAGATCAGCCACCGCCTGCCGCTGGAACAGGCAGCCGAAGCGCACCGCCTGATTGAGGCGGGCGGAATGACCGGCAAGATCGTGTTAACGATGTGATGACCAAGATCATCGACACCCACTGCCATCTCGACGCCGCCGAATTCGGCGACAGGCAAGCCGACATCGTGCGCGATGCCGCTGCGGCGGGCGTGGGCCGCATCGTCGTTCCTTCGGTTGCCCGCTCCAACTTCGATATCGTGCGTACCTTGTGCAAACAGTATCCCGGCTGCTTCCCCGCCTACGGCATCCACCCGATGTATACCGGAGGTGCCACGCCGAATGACCTTCTGGTATTGCGCAAATATCTGGAACAACACCGCCCCGCCGCCATCGGCGAGATCGGCCTGGATTTCTTCATCCCGCATTACGACCAGACCTGCCAAGAACATTTCTTCGTCGAACAGCTCAAGCTGGCGCGCGAATTCGACCTGCCCGTGCTGCTGCACATCCGCCGCGCGCAGGACACCATCCTCAAACACCTGCGCCAGATCAGGGTGCAGGGAGGCATCGCGCACGCCTTCAACGGCAGCCGCCAGCAGGCGGACGAGTTCATCAAACTCGGATTCAAACTCGGCTTCGGCGGCGCGATGACCTACTCGCGTGCCACGCGGTTGCGCGAGCTCGCCGCCACCCTGCCTCTCGACTGCATCGTCCTGGAGACCGATGCGCCGGACATTCCCCCGGACTTTCTGGAGAAAGGCTTGCCGAACGAACCGAAATATCTGCCGCGCATCGCGCAGACATTGGCGGAGTTGCGTAGCATGCCACTGGAGGAAGTTGCGCGAGTGACCACAGCAAATGCCATCGCGGTGATGCCTGCATTGGGGGCTTCGCCCTTATAATGCGCGCCATGCAAAACACCATTCCCCAACAGTTCACCCGCACCCAGATCTTGCTCGGTGACGAAGGCATCGCGAGACTCAAGAGCAAGCACATATTCGTTGCCGGTCTGGGCGGCGTGGGCTCTTACTGCACCGAGGCATTGGCGCGTGCGGGCATCGGTCGCTTGACGCTGCTCGATCACGATGTAGTCGTGGCCAGCAACATCAACCGCCAGTTGCCCGCGCTGCTTTCCACCGTCGGGCAATCAAAGGCCGAGCTGATGGGAGCGCGCATCGCCGACATCAACCCGGATTGCCAAGTGACGCTGCTGCGCACCTTTCTCACCAGCGAGAACGTGAACGAGCTGGTGCCGGGCGATTGCGATTACGTGATCGACTGCATCGACTCGCTGACCTGCAAGGAGGCGCTGGTGGCGGAGAGTTTCAAGCGCGGATTGAAGGTGGCTTCCAGCATGGGAGCGGGCAACCGCCGCGACCCGATGCGAATCAAGATCGCCGATATCAGCAAGACCAACATGTGCGCGCTGGCGGCACAGATGCGGACGCGTTTGCGCAAACATCACGGGATCAACAAGGGCGTGCTCACGGTGTTCTCGGACGAACAGGCGAGCGACCCGCTGCCGCCGCAACCCACCGACCGCGGCCGCGCACGCGCGGTGAACGGCACCATCAGTTATATGCCGCCGTTGTTCGGTCTGATGTTGGCGGGGGCCGTGCTCAATCGCTTGCTGAAAGAATAGTCACACCACTTCCCAGTCTTCCACCCCGCCGCCGACCACCCTGAACAGCGGATGCACGGACGGTTGTTCGATCTGTATCAGCCTGTCAAAAGCCGCCCTGTCGCGCGCTTCCAGCTTTGCTCGCAGGTGCGCAAACTCATAGGCCACCTGACCGTCGGTGACCTTGATTTTGACGCGAGTGGGTGCATGCACGATCTTGCTCGCATCGAAACGATACCCCCGCCGCACGGCTTCACGCTGCACCCCCTGCAGATAGGTTGCGATGGCGGCGAGCGGGTCGGGGTGGATTTTGAAACGGTTGAGTTGCGGATGATTGCGATAGCCTTTGGTCTGGCCGAGCAACACCTTCTGCGCCAGCAGGGTCTCGCGCCACAGGGCGACCAGGCCTTTGGCATCGAGATGCTGCGGATGCAGGGACCAGATGCGCATCGCTACTTTAGCCAGCCCTTGCGCCAGAAGAACCAAAACGGCAGCGCCACCGTGAGCCCCATCAACAGCAGCGCGAACGGGTAACCCAGCTTCCATTCCAGCTCGGGCATGAAGCGAAAGTTCATGCCGTAGATGGACGCGATCAATGTCGGCGGCAACAGGGCGACCGACACCACCGAGAACAGGCGCACGATGCGGTTCTGGTTGATGTTGATGAAACCTACGGTGGTATCCATCAGGAAGTTGATCTTGTCGAACAGGAAGGCGGTGTGGCCGTCGAGCGAGTCGATGTCCTGCTGGATCTGGTGCACCTCCTCGATCTGCGCAGCGCTGAGGCGCTTGCCGCGAATCAGAAATGACAACGCGCGCTGGGTGTCCATCACGTTGCGGCGGATGCGGCCGTTGACATGTTCGGCATGCGCGATCTCGGCCAGCGTCTTCACCGCCTGGCTGTCGCTCAGCGGCGAGCCGAGCACGTCCTGACTAACCGCACCGAGGTCGGCATACACCTCCTCCAGCGTGTCGGCGGAGAACTCGATGTCCATGCCGTACAGATCGACCAGCACGTCGCGGGCATCGAGGATGTCGCCCGACTCGGCATGCAGCCGCATGCGCAACAGACGAAATATCGGCAGGTCTTCCTCGTGGATGCTGATCAGCGTCTCGCCGGACAGCACGAACGCCACCGCCACGCTATGCGAGTGACTTTCGGTGCCGGAGAGGAAATCGGAGCGCAGGTGCAGGTCGCCTTCATGCTCGAAGAAGCGCGCGCTGGCCTCGATGTCGCGCAGGTGTTCGGGGCGCGGCAGGTGCAGGTCGAAGACACCTTCCACCCACTCCGCCTCTGCCGTCGTGGCGGCGACCATGTCGATCCAGACCGGCTGGTCGTCGCCCAGATCGGTCCCGACCTCGATCTTGATGCGGTTGAGGCGCCCGTTCTTCAGCGTGAAAGCATGCAGCATAGAGTTCCCCGTTCAATGACCCTCATTCTAGCAGGCGGCTATTCGAATGAGTCGAAGCGTGCCAACACTTCATAGTGCGGCCCCTGCGCGTCGCTAAGGGACTGTACCAGCGCGAAGCCGCCCACCGGCCAGCACACCGCAGGCATGGGTGGCAGCGGCTCATCGCTCCACCGGGCATGGCGCAGCAGCGTGACATGCGGTTTGTAGGGGCGATCCTCGAACGGGAAGCGATGCCTGCGCAGATTGTGTTCCAGCTCCCGCACCAACTCGGCCAGTGCCGGCGGGGTCGCTTCCGGGGCGGCATAGACGATGTGGTTATGCCCCCAGTAATGCGCCGTGGTCAGCAGCAATTCGAAACGGCGGGCAACTGTTTCCTGCGCCGCCAGCAGCAATGATTCCATGCGCTGTTCGGCCACCGCGCCCAGGAACACCAGCGTGGCGTGCAGGGTCTCCGACTGCATCGCGCTGCCCCCGCACAACTCGCGCAGCGGCGGCTGCCATACGGCAAGGGCGCTACGCCGGGCGGCATCCGGCCACAGGGCGAAAAACAGGCGCCGCGAAGTCTCCTTTGGGGTCGGTTCCATGGTTTCAGCTTATCAGTTCGTCATGGTCGCGTCAGTGCCGAAAATGTGAGATTTTCGCCCTGCCGTTCGCAGAGGAGTTGTTCTTGGGTTTCGCCGGATGCTGTAGAATGCGCGCCTTGTTGAACGGTAAAGACCATGACCGTACGTTTGCGCGAAATTCCCTACAACTACACTTCGTTCTCCGACCGCGAGATCGTGCTGAGACTGCTCGGCGAAGAAGCGTGGGAGATCATCAACACCCTGCGCGAAGAGCGCCGCACCGGCCGCTCGGCACAGATGCTGTACGAGGTGCTGGGCGATATCTGGGTGCTCACGCGCAACCCCTATCTGGAAGACGACCTGCTCGCGAACCGCAAGCGACGCGAAGCGCTGATCGGCGCGCTGCACCACCGGCTGTATGCCATCGAGGTGCGCCGCCAGAACAACGCCAAGGTGAAGCGCCTGCTCGAACTCGCCAGTGTGGCGGTCGATCAGTTCGCCGCCGAATTCGAGCACACCCTGCAATTGCGCAAACGCGCCCTGAAGGTACTCTGCCGCATCACCCGCAAGGACAACATCCAGTTCGACGGTCTGGCGCGCGTCTCGCACGTCACCGACGCCACCGACTGGCGCGTGGAATACCCGTTCGTGGTGCTCCACCCGGATAGCGAGGAAGAAGTCGCGCCGCTGGTGCGCGCCTGTATCGAACTCGGCCTGACCCTGATCCCTCGTGGCGGCGGCACCGGCTACACCGGCGGCGCTATCCCGCTGACCAAGTATTCCGCGGTCGTCAACACCGAGAAGCTGGACGCGATCTCGCCCATTGAGCACCGTGTGCTGCCGGGATTAAGCAAACCTTACGCCACCATCCATTGCGGTGCGGGTGTGGTGACGCGACGCGTGATGGAAGCTGCCGAAGCCGCGCAGCAAGTGTTCGCAGTCGACCCGACCTCGGCCGACGCTTCCTGCATCGGCGGCAACGTGGCGATGAACGCGGGCGGCAAAAAGGCCGTGCTGTGGGGGACCGCGTTGGACAACCTGGCCTCATGGAAGATGGTCACACCCGACGGTCTGTGGATGACGGTGGAACGCCTCGACCACAATCTCGGCAAGATCCATGATGCGCCCGAGGCTCGCTTCCTCGTCTCGCGTTTCGAGGCGGACGGCAGGACACAACATGGCCAGCCCGAGATACTCACCATCCCCGGCGGCAACTTCCGCAAGGCGGGACTCGGCAAGGATGTCACCGACAAGTTCCTCTCCGGCCTGCCCGGCATCCAGAAGGAAGGCTGCGACGGCATCATCACCTCGGCGCGCTTCATCCTGCACCGCGAACACAAGTTCACCCGCACCGTGTGTCTGGAATTCTTCGGCCAAGTGCGTGAGGCCGTGCCTGCCATCGTCGAGATCACCGGCTATTTCGATCGCCGCAACGGCAGCTCGCCTGCCCTGTTGGCCGGTCTGGAACACCTGGACGAGCGCTATCTGAAAGCCGTCGGCTACGCCACCAAATCCAAACGCGGCACGCGCCCGAAGATGGTGCTGGTCGCCGACGTGGTGGGCGACGACGAGCGCGCCGTGGGCGAGGCCGCCTCGGAGATCGTGCGCATGGCCAACCTGCGCCACGGCGAGGGCTTCATCGCCGTCTCGGCCGAAGCGCGCAAGAAATTCTGGCTGGACCGCGCGCGCACCGCCGCCATCGCCAAACACACCAACGCCTTCAAGATCAACGAGGACGTGGTCATCCCCTTGCCGCGCATGGGCGACTATTGCGACGGCATCGAGCGCATCAACATCGAGCTGTCCCTCTCCAACAAGATCAAACTGCTGGATGCGCTGGATGAGTCCTTCAAGGGTGAATTGCCGCTGCGCTATCAGGACGATGCGCAACTGGGTGACGAGGAATTGCTGGGCAACCGCCCGCAGGCGGCACAACAGCTGCTCGCCGATGTGCGCGGCCGCTGGACATGGCTGCTGGAGAATCTGGACGCTCCCCTGTCATCCTGCTCCTTCGCTCCGGCAGATGCGCAGGATGCGCGCACCGTGTTCGAAGCCGTGCAACGCCACCTGCTGCGCGCCTCATGGAAGCGCGAGCTGCGCGACCAGTTGCGCCACATCTTCAGCGGCAGCACCTACCTGCCCATCCTGGAACAATGCGATGCCACCCACCAGCGCGTGCTGAAGAGTCGCGTGTTCGTGGCGCTGCACATGCACGCGGGCGACGGCAACGTCCACACCAACATCCCGGTGAACTCCGACGACTACGCCATGCTGCAGCAGGCCTACGGCGCGGTGGATCGCATCATGAAGCTGGCCAAGGACCTCGGCGGCGTGATCTCGGGCGAGCACGGCATCGGCATCACCAAGTTCGATTTCCTCGAAGAGAGCGAGATCGCGCCCTTCACCGCCTACAAGCAGAAGGTCGATCCGGACGGGCATTTCAACAAGGGCAAACTGCTCAAAGGCAGCAACCTCGAGCACGCCTACACCCCCAGCTTCAATTTGATGGAGCTGGAAAGCCTGATCCTCGAGAAGAGCGAACTGGGCGAGATCTCCGATTCGATCAAGGACTGTCTGCGCTGCGGCAAGTGCAAGCCGGTGTGCTCCACCCATGTGCCGCGCGCCAACCTGCTCTATTCGCCGCGCAACAAGATCCTCGCCACCTCGCTGCTCATCGAGGCTTTCCTGTACGAGGAGCAAACCAGGCGCGGCGTGTCCATCCAGCATTTCGCCGAGTTCGGCGATGTGGCCGACCACTGCACGGTGTGCCACAAGTGCCTGAAGCCCTGCCCGGTCGACATCGACTTCGGCGACGTGTCGGTGGCGATGCGCAATTTCCTGCGAAAACAGGGCAAGAAGAAATTCAGCCCGGTCACCGTGTTGTCGATGTTCTATCTCAGCGCGACCGATCCCACCACCACCAAGCTGTTGCGCAAGGTGATGATGGAGTGGAGCTACAAGGCGCAGCGCCTGGGCTACCGGATCGCCAAACATCTGGGGCTGTTCCGCCAGCAGGTCGCGCATCCGCCCGCCACCGTGGGCAAGCCGCCCATCCAGGCCAAGATCATCCACTTCATCAACAAACCGATGCCCGGCAACCTGCCGAAGAAGACGGCGCGCGCGCTGCTCGACATCGAGGACAACACCATCGTGCCGGTGATCCGCAACCCGAACAAGGCCAGCGAAGATTCCGAGGCGGTGTTCTATTTCCCCGGCTGCGGCTCGGAGCGCATGTACTCGCCGGTCGCGCTGGCGACGCAGGCGATGCTGTACGAGATCGGCGCGACCACCGTGTTGCCGCCCGGCTACCTGTGCTGCGGCTACCCGCAGACGGCAGCCGGATTCGACGACAAGGGCAGCCAGATCACCACCGACAACCGCGTACTGTTCCACCGCGTGGCGAACACGCTGAACTACCTCGATATCAAGACAGTGATCGTCTCCTGCGGCACCTGCATGGACCAGTTGCTGCAATACCAGTTCGACAAGATATTCCCCGGATGCAGACTGCTCGACATCCACGAGTACCTTCTCGAAAAAGGGGTAAAGCTGGGACAGGCGACCGGAACACGCTACATGTATCACGACCCCTGCCATTCGCCGATGAAGACCCATGCACCGCTCAAGGTCGCGAGCGAATTGATGGCGACACCGATCCCGCTGAGCGACCGCTGCTGCGGCGAAGCGGGCACCTTCGGTCTGGCCGTGCCGCACATCGCCACCCAGGTGCGCTTCCGCAAGGAAGAAGAGATCAGCAAGGTCGCAACCTCCCTGCGCGCCGACGGTTACGCCGGCGAGGTAAAGATACTCACATCCTGCCCGGCCTGCTTTCAGGGCCTGAGCCGCTACGCCGATGACGCCGGCGGCACCAGCACCGACTACATCGTGGTGGAGATGGCCAAGCATCTGCTGGGGACCACGTGGATGGAAGACTATGTGGCGAAGGCCAACGACGGCGGCATCGAACGCGTGTTGTTATAGGAGCAGATAATGTTGTCTCTGGAACCGACCGACGATCTCGCCAAACCCGCATTCAAGGATGCGGCATCCTGCGAGAAATGGTTGAGCCAGCTGCAACTGACCAATCTCAACCTGGCGCAGGGTACGCTGCGCGCCCAACTGGACGAGTTCAACCGTTATCCCCTGCGCGGCAAAGAGCGGCTGCAGACATTGGAGATACTGCGCGAGACGGTGAGTACCGTGCAGGCCGATTTCGCCAGAAAACTCGCGGGCAAGAAACTGCCGCTGGCCGACGATGAATTCAAGTCGCTCATCACCCTCACCAGCCTGTGGCAGAGCATGCTCAACGGCTATCTGCGCTGTCTGCAGTCGGCCACTCACGGCGACTCCTCGCTCTCTTCCGAAACCGCGCTGCTGACCCATCGCTGCCTGCTTTACGGTGGCCAGCTCATCGCCGAGTTCCTGCATGTCGGTTGCGAGCCGGACGGCAGGTCATGGCAGCGCCTGCATGCGATCTATGCGCATGCCGAGCAAGAGGGGCTGCAATCCCTGGCCATCAAGGACAAATACAACCGTAGCGGACTCGCGCTGTCCTGCCGCACCGTGTATGTCAAGATCCTGCTACTGCATCGCGCCCGCTTGATCGGACTGCGTCGCGGCCAGTGGCATATCGTCAATCAATGGCTGGACCACTGGGGCGAATCTTTCACCATCGAGCCGCGCTGCAGCATGAGCCGGGGCGATGCGCCACCGCTGGCGGTCGACCTCGCCGGCACGCACGGCTTCATCGCAATACAGCGCGCCACTGCCGATCCCACCATGCGTTTCATGGCGATGGTGCCGCTGTCCAAACAGATACGCGTCAAGACCATCCTGCTGCAGCAGGGACAATCGCCGCAGCAACTGGAACTCGGCGAAGAACAAAGCAGCAAGGAATGTATCGATCTGCTCAACCGCCTGCACAGCGCCTGGTGCGAACAACGCGTAGAATCGCTCGCGGACGAGCCGCGCGATGCGCCCCCCGCCCAGATGTGCATGGAGCTGGAAAGCATCTATGCCCACATCGCGCGCAAGCCGTTCAAGATGCCGGGCACTGCCGGCATCGCGGACAAGGAAGCGCAGAGGCAGATCGAGACCTTCGGCCGCGTGTTGGACGAGACTGACCGCATCAATCTGACGCAACTCGGTTTTCTGGCGGAGGATTGGCTGATCGAGGAAGACGGCCTGCTGCATGCGCGCCTGCTGCGCAAGACCACCGCAGGTTCGCGCCTGGGCCTGAATCAGATCGTCTGCGTGCACAAACCAAACGATGCGTCATTCCGGGTCGGTGTCACCACACTGGTCAGCGTGACACGCAGCGGCCAGTTGTATATCGGCGTGCGCTACCTGCCCGGCGTTCCGCAGGCCGCGATCGTCCGCGGCAGCGCATCCGGCAACCTGCTCTCGGGTGCGGCGGCGGCACTGGCCCTGCCCGAGATATCCAACCTGCGTATCCCGCCGAGCATCCTGATGCCGCGCGAATGGTTCCAGAGCGGGCGGATGCTCGAACTCGCCTTGCACGAAAAAGAAAAATTGAGCGTGTCGCTTGGAATCAGTGTGGAAAAAGGCAACGACTTCGAACGCGTGAGCTACACGCTCAAGAGTTAGTTCAGGCCTCTCTGCGCTTCAGCGGAAAAACCATGCTAAAGGTGCTGCCCTTGCCCTCTTCACTGATGACATCGAGTTGCGCCTGGTGGCGCATGGCGATGTGCTTGACGATGGCCAGGCCCAAGCCCGTGCCGCCGGTCTCGCGCGAACGGCTGCGGTCGACCCGATAGAAGCGCTCGGTCAGGCGCGGGATATGCTGTGACGCGATACCGATACCACTGTCCTTGACGCTGAAGCGGAGATGGCCGTCTGCCGATTCTTCCCAGCGCATGACGATCTCGCCGCCCGGCGGGGTATAACGGATAGCATTGGTGACCAGATTGCCGAACGCGCTGTGCAGTTCGTTCGCGCTGCCGAGTATGTTGGTCTTGCAATCCGCATCAAGCCGCAATTCGTGCTGCCCCTTGCTGAGATTGCGGCCCTCCTCGAGCAAGACCTGCAACAATGCGTCGATATCGACCTTTTCCTCCTGCAGCGCGTTCTGTTCGTTCTCCAGACGCGACAGGGTCAGCAGATCGTTCACCAGACTTTCCATGCGACTTGTTTGCTCGCCCATCAACTTGAGGGCACGACGCGACATATCGTTCTCCAGGTTGGGCATGTCCTGCAAGGTCTCGACGAAACCGTTGACGACGGTGAGCGGTGTGCGCAGTTCGTGCGAGACGTTGGCGACGAAATCGCGGCGCATGGTTTCGATGCGCTCCAGATGGGTGATGTCGCGACTGATCAGCAGGCGTTTGTTGTCGCCGTAGGCAATCAGTTTGACTGACAGCACCAGATCGCCATGGCGCGTGTCGCGCAAGATCAGCGGTTCGGTGAAACTCTTCATCGCGAGGTAACGCACGAACTCGGGCTGGCGCGCCAGATAGGTGATCTGCTGGCCTCTGTCGCGCACGCCATCCAGACCGAAATGGCGCTCGGCCAGCGGATTGCACCATTCGATGCGGTCCGCCTCGTCCAGGATCACGACACCCTCGGGCAAAGCCGAGGTAGCCTGTTTCATCTGCAACAGCGCGGCGGCATGCTGTTCGCGTTCTTTGCGTTGCAGGCGGGTGATCTTGTTGAGTTGCGAGAACGCGTCCTCCCACAGGCCTTTGCCTTCAGGCACCTGCAGCTTTTCCGGATCGGATAACCAGTGGTCGAGTTGCGCCAGATTGCGCAGATGAAAGAACAGACGGATCAGGATGCCGAAGCCGAAGAACACTGCCGCTGGCAGTGCCCCCGCCACAGCCCAGACCAGCAGGGAAAGCAGAAACAGGAAGAACGGATAGACCAAAGCGCGCTGCCAGAAATCGCTCACGGCGAAACCTCGAAGATTGACTGGCGGCATTATACGGGTTGCCGCGAATCCGCCGAAAAACTATTCCCGGGAAAAGCGGTAGCCGCTGCCGCGCACGGTCTGCACCAGCCCATCCTTGCCGGATGCCTCCAGCGCCTGACGCAGGCGGCGGATGTGGACATCCACGGTGCGCTCCTCGACGAACACATGGTCGCCCCACACCTGATCGAGCAGTTGCGCCCTGCTGTACACGCGCTCGACATGGGTCATGAAGAAGTGCAGCAGGCGGAACTCGGTCGGCCCGAGGTCGATGTTCTCCCCATTGGCGTTGACTCGGTGCGTGGTGGGAGACAGTTCCAGCCCCTCGACGCGCACGGTCTCATCGCTCATCTGTGGCGCACGGCGGCGCAGCACGGCGCGGATGCGCGCCATCAGTTCGCGCGGCGAGAAAGGCTTGGTGATGTAGTCGTCGGCACCGGATTCAAGGCCAAGGATCTTGTCGCGCTCGTCGGTGCGCGCGGTCAGCATGATGATGGGGATATCGCGTGTGCGCTGGTCAGCACGTAGGCGGCGCGCCATCTCGATGCCGGAAGCGCCTGGCAGCATCCAGTCGAGCAGGATGAGGTCGGGCAAGGCGCGGTTGATCTCGGCCAGGGCGCTGGGCACGTCGTAGGCCTGGATGGCGCGAAAACCGCACTGCGCCACATTGAAGGCCAGCAGTTCCTGGATCGCCGGTTCGTCTTCCACCAGCAGAATATTCGCTGTCGTCATCTTTTTCTCCATCGTTCGTCTTTAACTTGCCGGTGATGGTATGAAAGAATTATGACAGTAACATGACAGAAACGCTTTTAATCGCCGATACCCATCTCACCCGGAGAGGTCTGGCTTCGCGGTTTGCGCTGCGGACCGGCGTGTCTACCGGCGAAATTCGTCAGCAATGAACCCGCCACCATGCCAAAGATGCTCATTAAAAAACCCGCGAATTGCGGCGGGATATCGGCCTCCGGTGCGAAGAACTCCAGCGGCAGCCAGGTCGCCAGCCCCATGCCCATCGCCAGATAGGCGCCGAGCGTCGTGGCCCGTTTCCAGTACAGACCCGCCACCAGCGGCGTGAAGGCCAGCACCAGCGTCACCTTGTAGGCGTTCTCTACCATCTGGTGGATTCCCGTCGCGTGATCCAGCGCCCACAGCGCATAGAGCGTGACGCAGATCGAGAAGATGCCCACCACCCAGCGCGTCATCAGCAGCATCTTTTGGTCGGACAGATTCTTGCGCGTGATCCAGCCTTTGAGCACGTTCTCCGCAAGCGTGACCGATGGTGCGAGCAGTGTGCCGGAGGCCGTGCTCATGATCACCGACAACAACGCCCCGTAAAAGATGACCTGCGCCAGCAGCGGCAAGTGTCCGGTCACCAAGGCGGGCAGGATCTTCTGCGCATCCTCCTGCAACAGCTTGCCGGTGAGCTCGGGATCGATCAGGTTGGCCGAGTAAGCCAAGAACAGCGGTACTGCGGCGAAGGCGAAATAGGCGATACCGCCCAGCACCGTACCCCACACAGCGACGTTCTCGTTCTTCGAAGAGTTGGCACGCTGGAACACGTCCTGTTGCGGGATAGAGCCGAAGCCCATGGTCAGCAGGCCGGAGATGAAGGCGACCATGGCGACCGCATTCATCTCGGGCCAGAAATGAAACTTGCCGTTCTCCGCCGCATGCTTGATCACCGGCGCCACACCGCCAGTCATGTCACTCACCAGCCACGCGATATAGAGCAGGCCCAGCACGATAATGATCATCTGGAAAAACGTGGTCAGCGCCACCGACCACATACCGCCGTACAGGGTATAGAGCAGCACCACCGCCGCACCGATCATGATGCCCTGCGCGTGGGATATCTGTCCGTCGGAGAGCACGTTGAACACCAGCCCCAGCGCGGTGATCTGGGCCGAGACCCAGCCCAGATAGGACAGTGCGATGGCAATGCCCGCGATGACCTCGACCTTGTGCCCGAAACGCTGGCGGTAGTAATCGCCAATGGTGAGCAGGTTCATGCGGTAGAGCTTGCGCGCGAAGAACAGGCCGAACAGCACCAGACACAGCGAAGCGCCGAATGGATCGGAGATCAGTCCGCCCATATCCTCTTCGAGGAAAGTGGCGGGGATGCCGAGCACGGTCTCGGCGCCGAACCAGGTGGCGAACACCATGGCCAGTACGATGTAGATGGGTAAAGAGCGTCCGGCAGTGATGTAGTCGCGCGCATTGTGGACCTTGGTGGCCGCGTACATGCCGATGCCAATGGAGATAACCAGATACAGGAAGACAAAACCGATCAACATGATGGAGGCTCGCTCAAATTTCGGAACGGCGTGGATTCTAGCAGTCTTGGCAGCAATACAAAAAGGCTCCCGCAGGAGCCTTTTTGCTTGCCGAACCGAGGTGCTTACAGTTCTTTGGCGTGTGCTGCCAGGTACTTCGCCACGCCTTCGGTCGAGGCACCCATACCGGCCTTGCCCTTGCTCCAGCCTGCCGGGCAGACTTCGCCGTGCTCTTCGGTAAACTGCAGCGCGTCGATCATACGCAGCATCTCGTCGATGTTGCGGCCCAGCGGCAGGTTGTTAACGACCTGGTGCTGCACCACGCCGCTCTTGTCGATCAGGAAGGAACCTCGATATGCCACGCCACCTTCGGCTTCGACGTCGTAGGCCTTGCAGATCTCATGCTTGATGTCGGCAACCAGTGTGTAACCAACCTTGCCGATTCCGCCGTTGTTAACGGGAGTGTTCTTCCAGGCCAGGTGGCTGAACTGGGAATCGATGGAGACGCCGATGACTTCGACATTGCGCTTCTTGAACTCATCCAGACGGTGATCGAATGCGATCAGCTCAGACGGGCACACAAAGGTGAAGTCGAGCGGGTAAAAGAACACCACTGCATACTTGCCTTTGGTGGCTTTGGAAAAGGTGATGTCGGTGATTTCGTTGTTGCCAAGAACGGCGGTTGCTGTGAAATCGGGTGCTTGCTTACCTACGAGTACGGCCATGTTGATCTCCTTGAAGGGGTTGGTTGGGTTTTGGTTGACTGAATTGCTTGGGTATAGAATTTACCAGATATAGCAGTAGTGTCAACCGGCAAACGGTTAATTTTCTTTGACGGTCCCGTTCCAGTCGAACTGGATGCGGTGCAACTGTGAATATACGCCACCTTTGGCCAGCAATTCGGCATGCGTGCCGGTCTCGACGATTTTGCCCTTCTGCATGACCACGATGCGGTCGGCCTTCTCGATGGTGGAAAGGCGGTGCGCGATGACCAGTGTGGTGCGGCCCTGCATCAGCGTCTCCAGCGCGGCCTGCACATGGCGTTCGGACTCGCTGTCCAGTGCGGAAGTGGCCTCGTCCAGGATCAATATCGGGGCGTCTTTCAGAATTGCGCGCGCGATGGCGATGCGCTGGCGCTGGCCGCCCGACAGGCGCACGCCCTTCTCGCCGACCAGGGTATTCAGCCCCTGCGGCAGGTCGCGAATGAATTCCATTGCATGCGCTGCGGTCGCGGCCGCGACGATCTCGCTCTCCGGCACTTCGCGCATCTGTCCATAGGCGATATTGGCGGAGATGGTGTCGTTGAACAGTACCACTTCCTGGCTCACCAGCGCGATATTGGAGCGCAGGCTGGCAAGACTCAGGTCGCGGATGTCCTGCCCGTCCAGCGTGATACGTCCGGCCGTGGGTGTGTAGAAACGCGGCACCAGATTGGCCATGGTGCTCTTGCCGCTGCCGGAAGCGCCGACCAGCGCCACCGACAAGCCAGCCGGGATATCGAGATTGACGTCGTCCAGCGCCAAGCGCTCATCAGACTGGTAGGATAGGCTGACATGCTCGAACGCCAGCGCGCCGCTGGCGCGATCCATCACCGTCTTGCCATCATCCGTCTCGCCCGCGGTGTCGATCAGCTCGAACACGCTCTCGGACGCTGCCAACCCGCGCTGCAGGAACTCGGTGACGCTGGTGAGGCGCTTCAGCGGCGCGGTCAGCATCAGCATGGCCGCGACGAAAGAAAGGAAACTGCCGACCGTGGTCGCATCGGTCTTGGTCTGCGCGATGGCGAGATAGACGATGACTGCAAGCGCGATCGCGGCCACCATCTGCACGATGGGCACGTTGGCCGCGGCGGCGGCCGCCTGCTTCATGGCATGGCGGCGCACCCAGTTGGTCTCTTCGTTGAAGCGCTGCTGCTCGTAGCTCTGTCCGCCGAACAGCTTGACCACCTTGTGCGCGGTCACGCTCTCTTCGATCACCTGGGTGATGCTGCCCATGGCGCGCTGCGAGTCGCGGCTGGATTCGCGCAAACGGCGGTTGATGACGCTGATGACCACGGCCACGATGGGCGCGATCACCAGTGTCAGCATGGTCAGCTTCCAGTCGAGATACAGCAGCCAGGAGAGCAGGCCGATGATGATGATGGTGTCGCGAATGACGATGGTGACCACGCTGGTGGCGGCAGCGGTGACCTGCGTGACGTCGAAGGTCAGCTTGGAGATCAGCGAACCGGTGGCATGGTCGTCGTAGAAACGTGTCGGCAGCGACATCAGCTTGCGGAACATCTCCGCGCGCAGGTCCATCACCAGCTTGTTGCCCACCCAATTGATGGCATAGGTGCCGATGAATCCGGCCACGCCGCGCACGAAGAAGATGGCGAGAATGAAGACCGGTGCCCAGCGGATGACGCTGTCATCCTTGTGGATGAAGGTGCCGTCGAGGAAAGGTTTGAGCAGTGCGGGCAGCAGCGGCTCGGTGGCGGCGGTGATCGCCATGCAGCCGACCGAGACGGCGAACACCCGCCAGTAGGGGCGGACGTAGGTGAGCAGACGCAGGTAAAGCTGGGTAGAAGTCATCTGGGTGCTGCTGCGTCCGTCACTTTGCGACAATCAAACAGCCCTAGAATCGTGTGCTGCCTTGCCGGTGAGCATGGCGTGCAGCATCTGCACGATGACCGCACAGCCGATGTAGATCACGGCCACGGTCACGTAGGAACCGTAGTACTGCGCAACGCTGGCGCTGAAATCGGCGACGCTCATGCTGCCAAAATAGCCGGCCAGCAGATAGAAGCTCACGTTGGCGATGACGAAGGCCAGACTGCCCGCCGCCACGGCAGCTGCTAACAAGCCGAGCATGCCTTTACCGCTCAGGTCATGGCGCGGCGCATACCAGCGGCCGACGAACCACAGTGCCGAATAGGCAAAGACCAGGAAACCATAGGCCTGAGTCACGCACCAGCCGCTGACGCCGGCAAAATTGATCGCGTAGTAATCGACCATTGCAGCCCCGACCAGCAGCACTGCCAGGATCGCCAGCGCAGCGCGCACGCGGCCGAGGAACAGACCGCCCAGGAAGAACACCGCATACGAGGCATCGGGCAATGCCACCGACGAACCGAAGTGATTGAAACGCGTCATCGCCATCAGCGCGACCAGCGCCGTTGCGATCCACAGGGTTTTGTTTTGCAGGACTTTCATGTTGTCTCCTTGAATGTTCGCGCCAATGCTGAATTGGCGCGAACTTTAACAGAAAAGGCGGGAGCAGGCGACAACCGCCCCCGCCCAAACGTCAGCGGTAACTGAGTCCGACGAACACGGTGCGACGCAGCGTGTTATAGCCGTGCGCCAACATGTAGTCCCGGTTGAACAGGTTATCCACCCGTGCCGACAGTTCGAGATGCTCGCTCATCGCGTAGCCCGCCGTGAGGTTAACCACGTCATATGGCGCGAGTCTGGTGCGTGCGGAAGTATTGATATCGACATCTGTACGCACGCCGCTGTATTGCCACTCACCCCCCATCTTCAAAGCACCGTACTGCTTCACCACACCGAGGCTGGCAAAGTTCTTGGCCCGACGCAGCAAAGTCAGACCGGTATTGGCATCACGCGGGTTCTGACGCGTCACCGACAATCTCACCGCAGCTTCGCCGATCTGTTCGTTAAGACTCAACTCCGCGCCCTCGATGCGCGCTTCGTTGAGGTTGACCATGGTGGAAGCCGGCAAGGTATTGATGGCGATCAGATCGTGGATGCGATTCTCGAAATACACCACATCCAGCTTTTGTCCGTCTTTGGCGTAGTGCAATCCCAATTCCTTGTTGCGAGAATGTTCCGGCTTCAGATTCGAGTTGCCCTGATATGAACCCCAAGCCCCCCAGTCAGTATACGGATAGAACAGGTCATTCAGCGTGGGCGCTTTGAATGCCGTCGCCATACTTGCCGTGAGGCGCCACGACTCCGCGATGTTGCCGCCATACCCCAGTAACCAGGTCTTGGCCGTTCCGAAGTCGGAATATTTGTCCTTGCGATAGTTGAGCTGCAGTTGCTCCGCGCCAAAATTGACGGTGTACCCGGCGAACAGACTATCGTCAGTGCGGCTGTTGCGCGTGAACAATGTACTGCTGGCCACCTGCTGTTTCAGTTTTTCCCAACCCACCACCAGCACATCATTACCGCCGGCACGCATGGTGTGTTGCCACGAAAACAGGTCGCTGGTGGTTTTGAATTGTGCGCCCATCATGGCATCCGGCGCGCCATTAAGATAGTTCTGGGTATCATCCATCCCGCGCGAGACTTGCAGCTTGCTCAGCCAGCCCTCGCTGAGACGGTTGTCGGATGCCACAGCATACTTCTGGATGTGCGATTTGCTGCTGTTCACATCCGCACTCAAACCGGATGGATTGTCGTTCTGGCTGGTTGCCCTGCTCTCGAACAGCGAGGCCGACAGGCTGTGTGCACTGCCGAAAGCGTGACGCAAATTCACCGATGCGCTGGTGTTATCGTAACCATCCTTGTCCGGGTTCACGCCGGGAACCAGGCTGGTTTTGACCGCCGATATGCCATCGGTCTTGTACTTCGAGACCTGCACATTGAAAGTGTCGTCTTCCGCTCCTCCGCCAAAACCCGCTGAAATGCGCTTGGTTCCATACGAACCCGCGCCCAGACCGCCATTGAATGTTGGTGCCCCCTTGCCGCGCCGGGTGAATATCTGGATCACGCCGCCGATGGCTTCCGAGCCATAAAGACTGCTGACGTTGCCGCGCACGACTTCGATGCGCTCGATCTGGTCCAGCATCAATTGGTCGATCTGAGTCGTACCGGCCGTCGCGGAATTGATGCGCACACCGTCCAACAACACCAGCGTGTGGCTGGAATTGGTACCACGTATGAACAGACTGCTCTGCTTGCCGATACCGCCATTCTGATAAACCTCCACCCCGGCTTGATTCCGCAACAGCGTTGGCACATCGACCGCCTGCGAGGCTTCGATATCCTTGCGGGTGATGACGGTGGCATGCGACAGCGTCTGCGCCAATGCCTGCTCTGTTCGCGTGGCAGTGACCACCACTTCGTCCAGCGTTTCGTTTACGGCTTGCGCCAAAGGAGTTGCCGCGAGCAAAAGAGCGGCGAATAAGTGTCTTTGTTTCATGATGCTTCCTGATTTAAGTTCCAAGCGACCCCGTTGGAACGTTGAAAAAATCAGAAAAGACGGCGGGAAGGAAGAATGAACCTTGAAATACGGGCATCCATGCGCCCCACGCGCATTTCCTGAACCTGGTCCAATGCCGGTATCCGGGCTCACAAGATATGACGCATCGCCTTCCCATGCTTGCGCACAGTGGCTCATTGACGCGTCCACACTTGCTTACCGTTGCGGGGGCAGCACAGGCATCGGAGTTAACGCTTCCTCACCTGTTTCCCGTTTAACTGAAAGGCTCGCGCCTTTCTGCACCTTGAAGCAGGCCGGATTCTACCAGAGCTTTTACCCGCGTTTGCCTCTCAAAATTCCAAAGCACTTGCAAAACACTCTGTTACCGATTGACTTAACAAGGTTTTTAAATTTATAGTTCGCCCATGCATAGCGAACTCGACGCCCTCGACCAAAAACTGGCCAGCCTGGTAGAACTCACTCAGCGCCTGCGCGCCGAGAATCTGCAATTGCGCCAGGAAGTCGCGTCCGCAGTAAGCCAGCAGCGCAAAGGGCAGGACAAAATTGATGAGGCTGCCAAGCGTCTGGAAAAACTCCTCAGCCAACTCCCCGAGGACGCGCAATGAATGCCCCCAAGATCAGTTCACTAGATGTCACCATCCTCGACCGCGAGATGCGCGTTGCCTGTCCCGATGACGAACGCGCCGAACTGCTCGATGCCGTTGCTTATTTGGACAAAAAGATGCGCGAGATCCGCGACGCCGGCAAGATCGCCTCGGTCGAACGCATCGCCATCATGGCCGCCCTCAACATCACCCACGAACTTCTCACCACACGCCTCGGCGGAGGATTTGACCTCGCCGAGTTCAAGCGTAGAATGCAAGCCATGCAGGCAACCATCGATGCTGCTGTAGCAGAGCAGGATGAGTTGTTCTAAGGTTTGTTCCCTGCGGTGTTCGTCAGACTCATAATTCTTTGAACCAATGAGCTAATGCTTAGGTTGCGCCCCATCAAAGTCGCTGTTGTGAGCATCCCCCGCGGATGCACCTGATGCGACCGGGAACCGACCCTCTTGAACCCCGGTTCAAGATATTGAGTCAACGGCACAGGCGGGGAACTTCATTCAAAATGCGGCTTAGGCCGCATTTTCTTTTCCGGAGTTAATGCATGCGTTACTGGCTGATGAAATCCGAACCCACCGACTGCAGCATCGACGATCTGGCGGCGATGAAAGACCAGACCGTCGCTTGGTACGGCGTGCGCAACTACCAGGCGCGCAATTTCATGCGCGACCAGATGAGTGTCGGCGACGGCGTGCTGTTCTATCACTCCAACTGCAAAGAGCCCGGCATCGCGGGCATCGCCGAAGTGGCGTGCCACGCCTATCCCGATGCCACGCAGTTCGACAAAAAGAGCAAATACTTCGACGAGAAAGCCACGCAGGAGACCCCGCGCTGGATGAACGTGGATGTGAAATTGGTGAAAAAGATCGCACTCATCTCCATCGAAGAACTGAAACGACACCCCGAGCTGGAGAACCTGCGCACGCTGCAAAGAGGCAACCGCCTGTCCATCACCCCGCTCGATCCGGCGGAATGGAAGTTCATCACGACGAAGCTGGTGCATAACAAATAAACACGCCGTTCGCCCTGAGCCTGTCGAAGGGTATTCTTTAAAAACCGTTCGTGGTGAGTCTGTCGAACCATGACGGCCAACTGGAAAGCCTGACTATGGAATGGTACGCAGCATATCTAGTCTTGGGCGCCCTCACCGGCTTCCTCGCCGGCCTCTTCGGCGTCGGCGGCGGCTTGGTGCTGGTACCCGTGTTGCTGATGTTGTTCGACGCGCAGCACTTCAACTCTGAACACACCCTGCACCTCGCCCTCGGCACCTCGATGGCGACCATCATCTTCACCTCGCTCTCCAGCCTGCGCAAACACCACCAGCATGGCGCGGTGAACTGGCAGGTCGTGCGCCGCATCACCCCAGGGATCTTATTCGGCACCGCGCTGGGCGCGCTGTTCGCCTCGTCCATCCCCGCGCGCGGACTCGGCATCTTCTTCACGGTATTCGTCTATTTCGCCGCCGCACAGATACTGCTGGGTCGTGACCCGCACCCTTCGCGCCAATTGCCCGGCCCGGCAGGCATGACACTCACCGGCACACTCACTGGATGGATCAGTAGCCTCGTCTCCATCGGCGGCGGCGCCATCGTCGTGCCCTTCCTCGTCTGGTGCAACGTCCCGATCCGCCATGCCATCGGCACCGCCTCCGCCATCGGCTTCCCCATCGCCGTCGGCGGCACGCTCGGTTACATCGCCGTCGGCGCGCACATCGACGGACTGCCGGACCCGCACCTGGGCTACGTCTACCTGCCCGCCCTGCTCTGGATCGCACTCGCCAGCGTGCTCACTGCACCGTTCGGCGCAAAGGCCGCGCATAGCATGAAGGTGGAGTTGCTGCGGAAGCTGTTTGCGGTGATGTTGATCGTGCTGGCGACCAAGCTGCTGTTCAAAGTACTGGGCTGACCGTTTGAATCCGCAGTTAGAAAGAGACTTTCGTTGGTGGCAACTGTAGCGCTAAGCGCCAAGATACGCCCGCTGCACCGCATCGCTCCCCAGCAACTCGCTCGCCGCACCCGACAAGGTGATCGCCCCGCTCTCCAGCACATAGCCGCGTTGCGCGGCTTCCAGCGCCAGTTTGGCGTTCTGTTCGACCAGCAGGATGGTGACGCCCTGTGCGGAGATGTCGCGGATGGTCTCGAATATCTTTTCCACCATCAGCGGGGCGAGACCCATGCTGGGTTCGTCGAGCATGAGCAAGGTCGGGTGGCTCATCAGCGCGCGTGCCATGGCAACCATTTGCTGTTCGCCGCCGGAGAGGGTGCCGGCGAGTTGGGTGCGGCGTTCGGCGAGGCGCGGAAACAATTGGTATTGGCGGTCGAGGTCGGCGGCGGTCTCTGCCTTGTCGCCGCGCACGTAGGCGCCCATCAGCAGGTTTTCTTCCACCGTGAGGCGCGCGAAGATGCCGCGGCCTTCCGGCACGAGCGAGATGCCGTTGGCGACGCGCTGGTGCGCGGGGACGTGCAACAGCGATTTGTCCTGATAATGGAGTTTGCCGGAGGCGGGATGCAGCAATCCGGCCAGCGCCTTGAGCGTGGTGGTCTTGCCTGCGCCGTTGCTGCCGATAAGGGTGACGAGTTCGCCTGCGGCGATGGTGAGGCTGATGCCTTTGATCGCCTGAATGCCGCCGTAGGAGACTTTGAGGTTCTCGACTTCGAGCAGGTTCATGATGCCTCCCCGCCGAGATAGGCGGCGATCACTGCCGGGTCGCGGCGCACTTCTTCGGGCGCGCCTTCGGCGATCTTTTTGCCGTAGTCCAGCACGGCCACGCGGTCGCACAGGCCCATGATGAGTTTAACGTCGTGTTCGATGAGCAAAACGGTGATGCCGCTGGCGCGGATCTTTTGCAGCAGGGCTTTCAAAGCAACAGTCTCGGTGGCGTTCATGCCGGCGGCGGGTTCATCGAGCGCCAGCAGTTTGGGTTCGGTGGCGAGGGCGCGGGCGATCTCGAGGCGGCGTTGTTCGCCGTAGGATAGATGTTTCGCCAGCGTCTGGTGCGCGGCGCTGATACCAACATAGTCCAGCAGTTCGCGCGCGCGCTGCACGGTGGCGTGTTCTTCGGCGCGGGCGGCGGCGTTTCTGGTGAGTGCGCCCCAGATGCCGGTGCGCGTGCGCAGGTGGCGGCCGACCATGATGTTCTCCAGCGCGCTCATGTTGGCGAACAGGCGGATGTTCTGGAAAGTGCGCGCGATGCCGGCTTGCGCCAGCAAGTGCGGTTTGCAGCGGGTGTAGCTTTGTCCGGCGAATTGGAACGATCCGCTGTCGAGCTGGTACAAGCCGGTGACGACATTGAACAGCGTGGTCTTGCCCGCGCCGTTGGGGCCGATGAGGCCGTAAATGTCGCCGTGATGGATGTGCAGCGACACATCGGCCAGCGCGGCCACACCGCCGAAGTGTTTGCCGACGTTCGTCAGCTCCAGCAGGCGATTACTTTGAGGCATCGTATATCGTCTCCTGCTCCTGATGGAGTACGCTGTCGTCGGCATCGAACTCGCGGCGGCGCTGGGTGGAAGGCCAAATCCCGGCGGGACGCCACAGCATCACCAGTATCAGCGCGAGGCCGAACATCAGCATGCGCAAACTTTCCGGGTCGACCACGACCTTGCCCAGCAACATTTGCTGCACCGGTCCGGCCGCGTTGCGGAACAGTTCCGGCAATGCCACCAGCAGCACGCCGCCCAACACCACGCCGCCGACATTGCCCATGCCGCCCAGCACCACCATGCACAGCACCATGATGGATTCCATGAGGCTGAAACTCTCGGGACTGACGAAGCCCTGGAAGCCCGCGAACAATCCGCCGGAGATGCCGCCGAAGGTGGCGCCCATGGCGAAGGCGAGCAGCTTGATGTTTCTTGTGTTGATGCCCATCGCCGAGGCGGCGACCTCGTCCTCGCGTATCGCCACCCAGGCGCGGCCGATGCGCGAATCTTCGAGGCGGCGCGAAACGAAGATCACCAGCAGCGTGAAGCCGAGGAACAGGTAGTAGTGCAGGTGCACATCGTCCACGCGCAGCCCTAACCATTCGTAGGAACTGCCAAAGGAGAAGCCGCCGATCTGCAACGGGTCGATGGCGCTGATGCCTTGCGGGCCGTTGGTGATGTTAACCGGTGCGTTCAGGTTGTTAAGGAAGATGCGGATGATCTCGCCAAAACCGAGCGTGACGATGGCGAGATAGTCGCCGCGCAACTTGAGCGTGGGAGCGCCGAGCAGCACGCCGAAGCCGCAGGCGATGAGCGCGCCCAGCGGCAGCACCACATACATCGGCCAGTGCAGGCCGAACTGCGGCGAACCGAGCAAGGCGTAGGTGTAGGCGCCCACCGCGAAGAACGCGATGTAACCCAAGTCGAGCAGGCCCGCGTAGCCGACCACGATGTTGAGGCCCAGCGCCAGCATGATGTAGAGCAGCGCGAAATCGGCGATGCGCACCCAGCCGTGGCCGAACAGCGCGTCGATGATGAAGGGCAGCGCCAGCAGGGCGATGGCGAGCGTGAGGTGGCCGGAGGAACGGTGCAATTTCATGCGCGCTCCGCCAGTTTCTCACCGAGCAGGCCGGAGGGACGGAAGATCAGCACGGCGATCAGCACGAAGAACGCGAACACGTCCTGGTAGTGACTGCCGAGGAAGCCGCCGGTGAGGTCGCCGATGTAACCCGCACCCAGACTTTCGATCAGGCCGAGCAGCACACCGCCCAGCATCGCACCGCGCAGGTTGCCGATGCCGCCCAGCACTGCGGCGGTGAAAGCCTTGAGGCCAAGCATGAAGCCCATGTAGTAATGCACGATGCCGTAGTTGGCGCTGACCATGAAACCGGCGATGGCGGCGAGTGCAGAGCCGAGCATGAAAGTGACCGAGATGACACGGTTGATGTCCACACCCATCAGCGTGGCGGCAGAAGGATTCTCGGCCACGGCGCGCATGGCACGGCCTGTGCGCGTGTGATGCACGAGCCACATCAGGCCCGCCATGATGAGAAGCGCGACGATGACGATAACGATCTGCACATCGTTCATCACAGCGCCGCCGAGGTGGTGCGAGGCGCTGGTGAACGGCAGGGTGAAGGAATGGTATTCGCGGCCCCAGATCATCATCGCCAAATTCTGCAGCACGATGGAGACGCCGATAGCGGTGATCAGCGGCGCAAGTCGCGGCGCATTGCGCAGCGGGCGATAGGCGATACGTTCGATGCCGTAGCCCAGCGCCATGCACACTGCTACAGCCGCCATCAGGCTCAGCAACACCGCCAGCACGGGCGCTACCGCCGCCGCGAGCAAGGCTTGCAAAGCGGCAAGCGCGACCATCGCGCCTATCATCACCACTTCACCGTGGGCGAAGTTAATGAGACCGAGGATGCCGTACACCATGGTGTAGCCCAGCGCCACCAGCGCATACACGCTGCCCTGCACGAGGCCGTTGATGATCTGCTGGAAGAAGATATCCACTGTTATTTGCGCGATCTATACAAAGAAAAAGCGACACACAGTGTGTCGCTTTTGCTCACTGCCGACTGTCTCACGGCTTGGCCGCGGGCGCACCGCCCATGGTCTGCACGACTTGCCATTTGCCCTGGCGCGCCTGGTACAAGGTGACTGCACCGCCCTTGATATCACCCTTCTCGTCGAACGCGAGCTTCGCAGTCACGCCGTCGAGTTCGACCTTGCCGATCTCGGGCAGATATTTGGCGGGTTCGGCGGAACCGGCCTTCTGCATGGCGGCGATCATCACGTTGACGGCGTCGTAGCAATACGGTGCATAGAGCTGGATGGGTTGCTTGAAACGCGCCTCATAACGTTGTGAGAAATCGCGTCCGCTCGGCATGACGTCCAGCGGCACACCGGGCAATGAGGCATAAGTGCCTTCCACGGCCGCACCGGCGAGGTCGATCAGCTTGGGCGTATAGCCGCCGTCACCCATCATGAATTGCGTCTTCATGCCGAGAGAGCGCAACTGCTTGACCATGGGCACGCCCTGCGGGTCCATGCCGCCGAAGAACAGCAGCTCGGGCTGCTTGCCCTTGATCGAGGTCAGCACGGCAGTGAAGTCCACGGATCTGTCTGTGGTGTATTCGCGCGCGATGATCTTCGCGCCATTGGCTTCGGCCGATTTGACGAACTCGTCCGCCAGCCCCTGGCCGTAGGCGGTGCGGTCGTCGATCACCGCGATGTTCTTGAGTCCCAGCACTTTGACGGCGAATTCGCCCAGTGCCTTGCCCTGCTGTGCATCGTTGGTCATCACGCGGAACGCGGTGTTGTAACCCTGCGCGGTGAATTTGACCGCGGTGGCAGAGGGAGAAATCTGCGGGATGCCGTTCTTGAAGTAGATGGAGGAGGCGGGGATGCTGGTGCCGGAATTGAGGTGGCCGATGACGCCGTTCACTTTGGCATCGACCAGTTTCTGCGCCACGATGGTCGCGGTCTTGGGGTCGGTCTGGTCGTCTTCGCTCAGCAACTCGAAGCGCGCTTTCTTGCCGCCGATGAGCACGCCCTTGGCGTTGGCGTCGTCGATGGCCATGCGCGTGCCGTATTCGTTGTCCTTGCCGATATGCGCCTGCGGGCCGGTGAGCGGGCCGGCGGCGCCGATCCTGATCACCAGTTCATCGGAAGCTGCAGTCGATGCGGTCTCGCTTTTGCCGCATCCGGTAACGATGACAGCAAAGGCCGCCAGCAGTGCAATTCTGTTGATCAACATAGTGGAATTCGGTCGGTAAACTAAGGATGGCCGGATTATGCGTAGGCCCCTATCCCTTGTCAATTAAGCCTTCCGGGGCAACAAAAAAGCCGACTTGCGTCGGCTTTTCTGCATTACAGGTGAAGCGTGGTATTACAGGCTCATGACCCATTTTACCAGTGCCTTGATGTCGGCTTCCGGGACTTTAGGAGCATTCGGCGGCATCGGCATCGGGCCCCAAACGCCGGAACCACCCTTGGCTACTTTGGCTTCCAGCTTGGCAGCTGCGCCAGCGTCGCCCTTGTACTTCTTGGCCACGTCGATGTACGCTGGGCCAACCAGCTTCTTGTCCATTGTGTGGCAAGCAGTGCAGCCGTGCTTCTTGGCCAGCGGATTCATCTCTGCGGCAGAAGCGGAACCGGCGACCATCAGGCCGGCGGCAGCGATCATGCTGATAACGATAGATTTCATTTTCTCTCCATTTATAGGTTTAACTACTTTTGTAACGAGCGGAGCACTAACCCCGCCCGCATTCTAAACAACCCCGCGTGAATTGCAAACCAGCGGTCTGCCAGCCAATAACGCCTCTGCCCGGAGACGGGTTGACTGCCAGGCCGCGTTATTTGAGGCTCAGGATGTAGCGCACCAGGGTCTGGATGTCGCTTTGGCTGACCTGAGGGGTGTTGGGCGGCATGGGTATTGCCCCCCATGCGCCGCTGCCTCCCTTGGCGACCTTGTCGATCAATTTGGCTTCAACGCCCTTCTGACCGCGGTATTTCGCCGCGATGTCCTTCCAGGCCGGACCGACGAGCTTCTTGTCTATCGCATGACAGGAGAAACATTTGCTCGCCTGAGCCAGTTGCAGCTCTTTGGAAACGGGCGAGACTGCCGGGGTTGCGGGTGCAAGGGCAGCTGGGGCTGGCGGGGCTGCCACCGGAGCGGCGACCGCAGCGGGTTGTGTGGCTTGCTGGGCAGGGGTATCCGGCTGACAGGCTGTTAGCACGGCCATGGACGACAGGGTCAACAACCCAAAGACCTTCTTATTCATATCAATGCCTCCTCAAGTTTCATCGTGTTCCAGCCAATTAAGCAGATAAGCCCACTGTTCCAGTTCGCGCTGGGCCAGCGAGGGCGGCAGGTCGAACAGGGTCTTGCCCTCGAACGCGGCGTTGACATAGACCTGTGCCTCGCGCAGATAAGCCAATACGGGCAGATCGAGACCTTTCAGGAACTGTTCCAGCGTCAGCGCGGCACGGGTGCGCGGGTCCATGCGCATACCGACGACGCCGACGAAGATCTTGCCTTTGCGCACGTTCTTCTCGTGATGCAGCACTTCGAGAAAGTCGCGACTGGCCTGGATATCGAATGCCGAAGGGGCGATGGGAACGATCACCCGGTGTACCAGCTTGAGCGCATGGTCGAGGTTCTTGCCGTGCAATCCGGCGGGAGAATCGATCACCAGACTATCGACCGGGGCGTTCTTCTCGCCTTCGCTCTGCATGAGCTCGATAGCGGGAAGTTGCGGGGAACGGGTCGCCAGCCATTGTGTCGTCGATTTCTGGCGATCCAGATCGAGCATCGCAACGCGCTGGCCGTGCGAGGCGAGGTAGCCCGCGATGTTGGTAGACAGCGTGGTCTTGCCGCTGCCGCCCTTGGGATTCGCAATCAGTATAGCTTTCATGCAACCGCCCCTCACACTTTGTGTTGCCGCTTATTTCTCCACTTGCGACACGTCGCGTACTGCGCCTTTATCGGCACTGGTCACCATCGCCGCGTAAGCGCGCAACGCGGCCGACACCTTGCGCGGACGTTCGGAGGCCGGCTTCCAAGCTTGCTTGCCTTTGGCCTCCATCGCCGCGCGACGTTGTGCCAGTTCGGCATCGGTGATCGCTAGGTTGATGGTGCGATTCGGGATGTCGATCTCGATGCGGTCGCCTTCCTGCACCAGACCGATGGCGCCGCCGCTGGCCGCTTCCGGCGAGGCGTGGCCAATGGAGAGACCCGAGGTGCCGCCCGAGAAGCGGCCATCGGTTAGTAGCGCGCAGGCTTTGCCCAGCCCTTTCGATTTCAGGTACGAGGTCGGGTACAACATCTCCTGCATGCCGGGACCGCCCTTGGGACCTTCGTAGCGAATGACGACCACATCGCCCGCGACGATCTGGTCGGCGAGGATGCCAGCGGTCGCCGCGTCCTGACTCTCGAAGACGCGCGCACGCCCGCCAAATTTCAGGATGCTCTCGTCCACACCCGCCGTCTTCACGATGCAGCCGTCGAGGGCGATGTTGCCGTGCAGCACCGCGAGGCCGCCGTCCTTGGAGTAAGCATGCGCCATGTCGCGGATGCAACCTTTTGCACGATCCGCATCCACTTCCGGATAGAGCATGGATTGCGAGAAGGCGATGGTCGTGATGATGCCGCCGGGCGCTGCACGGAAGAACTTTTGCACCGCTTCATCTTTGCTTTGCACGATATCCCACTGCTTGAGTCCGTCACGCAAAGTCTTGCTGTGCACGGAACCGACTTCGCCGTGCAGCAGCCCGGCGCGATCCAACTCGCCAAGGATGGCAGCGATGCCGCCCGCGCGATGCACGTCTTCCATGTGGTATTCGGACGACGGCGCAACCTTGCACAGCGTCGGCACATGGCGCGACAGGCGGTCCATGTCCTTCATGGTGAAATCCACTTCTGCTTCGCGCGCGATGGCGAGCAGGTGCAGCACGGTGTTGGTGGAACCGCCCATGGCGATATCCAGCGTCATCGCGTTCTCGAAGGCATCGAAGTTGGCGATACTGCGCGGCAGCACCGACGCATCGTCCTGCTCGTAGTAGCGTTTCGCCAGTTCAACAATCAATCGTCCGGCGCGCAGGAACAACTGCTTGCGCTCGGCGTGCGTGGCGACCAGTGAACCGTTGCCCGGCAAGGACAGACCCAGCGCTTCCGTCAGGCAGTTCATCGAATTGGCGGTGAACATGCCGGAGCAGGAACCGCAGGTCGGACAGGCGGAACGCTCGATGGCTTCCACCTCTTCGTCGCTCACGCGACTGTCGGCGGCGGCCACCATCGCGTCCACCAGATCCAACCCTTTCACTTTGCCCTGCCAGTTGACCTTACCCGCTTCCATCGGCCCGCCGGAAACGAAGATGACGGGGATGTTCAAACGCATTGCGGCCATCAACATGCCGGGTGTGATCTTGTCGCAGTTGGAGATGCACACCAGCGCGTCGGCGCAGTGCGCGTTGACCATGTATTCCACGGAGTCGGCAATCAGGTCGCGGCTGGGGAGCGAATACAGCATGCCGTCGTGCCCCATGGCGATGCCGTCGTCGATGGCGATGGTATTGAATTCCTTGGCGATGCCGCCCGCCTTCTCGATCTCGCGCGCCACCAGTTGGCCCATATCCTTGAGGTGGACGTGGCCCGGCACGAACTGGGTGAAGGAATTGGCGATGGCGATGATGGGCTTGCCGAAGTCGCCCTCGGTCATGCCGGTGGCGCGCCACAGCGAGCGGGCGCCGGCCATATTGCGGCCGTGGGTGGAGGTGCGGGAACGGTATGCGGGCATGATGTCTCTCTAATGTAATGGTGATGCACGTATAATCTGCCGCTCAATTCTAACCGATTCGCCCCATGCTCGTTCATCCCCAATTCGACCCTGTCGCCCTCCATCTCGGCCCGTTCGGTATCCACTGGTACGGACTGATGTACCTGCTCGGCTTTGTGGTTTTCATCTGGCTGGGCCGGATGCGTCTGCGCAAACTTAACCAGCCCGGCTGGGACAACCAGTTCCTCGACGACCTGCTGTTCTACGGCGTGCTCGGTGTAGTGCTGGGCGGACGGTTGGGCGAGGTGCTGTTCTACAACCCCGGCTATTACTTCTCGCACCCGCTGAAGATACTGGCAGTGTGGGAAGGCGGCATGTCTTTCCACGGCGGCTTCCTCGGCGTACTGGTGGCGATGGCGCTGTTCGCGAAGAAACGCGGCATCCAGTGGCTGGCACTGATGGACTTCATCGCACCGCTGACGCCGCCCGGGCTGGCGTTCGGGCGCATCGGCAATTTCATCAACGGCGAACTGTGGGGACGTCCGACCGATGTGCCTTGGGCAATGGTGTTCCCCAAGGTGGACAACCTGCCGCGCCACCCTTCGCAACTGTATGAGTTCGCCATGGAAGGCGTCGCGCTGTTCATATTGTTATGGCTGTTCTCGCGCAAACCGCGCCCGACCGGCTCGGTGCTCGGTCTGGCAATCGCCGCTTACGGCTGCTTCCGCTTCCTCGGCGAATTCACGCGCAACCCCGACGAAGGCATCTTCGGCCTGATGACCTTTGGCATCAGCATGGGACAGTGGCTGAGCGTGCCCATGGTGCTGGTCGGCGGCAGTTTAATGGTGTGGGCGTACCGCCGTTCCCGCTAAGCACCCGATCATGCGCCGCGCTCTTGCTCTTTCGCTGATGTGCTGCTGTGCCAGTCTCGCGCATGCCGACAGCGGCGCACTGGAAGCCTGTTCCATCATCGTGAACAGGAATGACCGATTGCGCTGCTATGACGATGCCGCCGCGGTGAAGCCGGCACCGCGCAGCTATATGACCCGTGCCTGGGACCTTGACGGTCAGGGCAACCCCGATGCGGGCGGCATCCGCCGTCTGGAGCCTTATCGCAAGAACTATGCGCTGATCCGCTACACCTCGAACATCAACGTATCCCCGTCCTCGCCCTCGCCCAACCACTCAGTGGCGACGCCCTATCCCTACATGAAGGTCGAGACGAAATTCCAGTTCAGCGCCAAATCCGAGATCGGCAATTACCGCGATCTGGAATTCCTCGGCTTCCGGAATTTCCGCCTGTGGGGCGCATTCACCCAGCAGGCGTTCTGGCAGGCATTCAATGTCGGCAATTCATCCCCCTTCCGCGATTCGAACTATGAGCCGGAACTGATCGGCACGTTCGGCACAGGCAATGCACAGGGGTGGAAGCTGCTCAATCTCGGTTTTTCGCACCAGTCGAACGGGCGCAAGGAACCGGACTCGCGCAGCTGGAACCGCCTCTATCTGCAAGGTGGCTGGGAATGGGATGAATTCTGTGTGACGGGACGCGGCTGGTGGCGCTTGCCGGAAAAGGCGAGCAAAGACGACAACCCCGACCTGACCCGCTATCTGGGCCGCGCCGAAATGATCGTGCATTGGCTACCGGACCGCGACGACGAGATCATCATGCTGTTGCGCAGCAATCTCAACCTGCACGGACACAAGGGATTCGTGCAACTCGACTGGGCCAGCCCGTTCAAGGTCGGGCGCTCCTCGCAACTCAATTTCCAGCTGACCTCCGGCTACGGTGACAGCCTGATCGACTACAACCACTATCAGACGACTTTCGCCATCGGCATCGTGTTCAAGGAATGGTGAAGCGGAGCGCGGTTGACACTCGCAGTTCGCGCACCGATACTCCCCCAATCGCATCACTCAAGGCTGCATTTTGGACGACCTCACGATAAACGCCCTGCTCATCATCCTGCTGTTGCTGGTGGTGGTCGGCGCCTGGTTCTCGGCAGCCGAGACCAGCATGATGGCGATCAACCGCTATCGCCTGAACCACCTGATCCGCAAGGGTAACCATAGCGCGAAGCTGACCGGGCGTTTGCTGTCCAAGGTGGACAAGCTGCTGGGGTCGATCCTGTTCGGCAACACCCTGCTCAACGTCGCCGCGGCCGCCGTCACCAACATCCTCATCCTGCGCCTGTTCGGAGCCAGCGAACTGGCCATCCTGTTCGGCACCCTGGCGATCACTTTCGTGCTGCTGGTGTTCAGCGAGATCATGCCCAAGGTCATCGCCGCGACCTACCCTGAACGCGTCGCGCTGCCTTCCAGTTATCTGCTGGCGCCGCTGATCACGCTGTTCCATCCGGTGGTCTCGGTTGCCACCGGGATAGTCAAAGGCATACTGTGGATGTTGCGTATCAATATCCAGACCGATCAAAGCAAACACCAGATCACAATGGAGGAGCTGCGCGGGCTGGTGCTGGAAGCAGGACATTTTCTACCGCGCAAGCACCAGAAGATGCTGCTGAACCTGGTTGATCTGGAGCGCATCACCGTCAACGATGTGATGATCCCGCGCAACCAGATCGAGGCTCTGGACATCGGAGCCGATCCGTCCGAGTTGCGTCAGCAGATCATCACCTGCCACCACACTTTGCTCCCGATCTATGCCGATACGCCCAGCAACGTCATCGGGATCCTGCACATCAAGCGCGTGTTGCCCTTGTTGCAGGAGGAAGAGCTGGATACGGCGCAATTGCGCGAGATGTTGCACGACCCCTATTTCATTCCTTCCGACACGCCCCTGCTAAAACAATTGCAGCAGTTCCAAGAACGCCAGACCCGTCTCGGTCTGGTGGTCGATGAATACGGCGAACTGTTGGGGTTGGTCACACTGGAGAACATCCTGGAAGAGATCGTCGGCGACTTCACCACCCAGTCGCCGTCGCAGACCGGCAAGTTCCTGCGCCACGACGACGGCAGCCTGCTGCTTGAGGGAAGCAGCAGCCTGCGCGAACTGAACCGCAAACTGGGCTTGCACCTGCCGCTGGGCGATGCAAAGACCCTCAACGGCTTGATCCTCGAGCATCTACAGGACATCCCGGAAGCCGGAACCAGCCTGAAGATCGGCGACTATCCGATCGAAATCATCCAGACACAGGACCGCGCAGTGAAAGTCGCCAGATTGTTCCCGGCGCAGCAGCGGCTGCCTTTACAAAGGGGGTAAAGCCATGCATCATGCAAAAGGCCTTTATAATCCGGCACGTCAGTGATTGAGCCCAGCATCTCCCAGGCTCCGCCCCATGGCAATTAATATTTGAGGTTACAAGATGGCAACCCAAAGAAATGAAAAAACCAAAGAGTACCAGTACAGCTGGGAAGGCAAGGACAAGTCCGGCAAAGTCGTCAAAGGAGAAATGCGCGGCGCCGGCGAGGCGAGCGTCTCGGCTCACTTGCGCCGCCAGGGCATCACTGTTTCCAAGATCAAAAAAAGCTCGACCGGTGGCGGGAAGGTCACCGAAAAAGACATCACCTTGTTCACGCGCCAACTTGCGACCATGCTGAAATCTGGCGTACCGTTGCTGCAAGCTTTCGACATCGTGGGCAAGGGGCATGACAACCCGGCCGTCGCCCGTCTACTGTTCGATATCAAGACCGATGTCGAGACCGGCAGCAGTTTGGAACAATCGTTCCGCAAGTTCCCGCTCTACTTCGATGACTTGTACTGCAATCTGCTCGGCGCGGGTGAAGCTGCGGGTATTCTGGACAGCTTGCTGGATCGTTTGGCCACCTATAAAGAGAAGATTTTGGCGATCAAGAGCAAGATCAAATCAGCCCTGTTCTACCCCGTCTCCATCATAGTCATCGCTTTCGTTATCACAGCGGTGATCATGATCTTCGTGATTCCCGCCTTTAAGGAATTGTTCAAGAATTTCGGAGCTGACTTGCCTGCCCCGACTTTGTTTGTCATGCAGATCTCCGATTTCTTCGTCGCTTGGTGGTGGGCGATCTTCGGTGGCGTGGGTGGCACGGTGTATGGCTTCTTCTACGCATGGAAGCGCAACAAGACCATGCAGCGCCGCATGGACCAATTGATGCTCAAGATTCCGGTGTTCGGCCCGCTCGTACGCAAGGCGTCGATCGCACGCTGGTCGCGCACTCTCGCCACCATGTTCGCCGCGGGCGTACCGTTGGTGGAGGCCTTTGATTCCGTCGCCGGTGCCGCAGGCAATGCGGTGTACTACGACGCCACCAAAGCCATCCAGCGCGAAGTCACTTCGGGCACCAACCTCACGGTCGCCATGCAGAACACCAATGCGTTCCCCAGCATGGTGCTGCAGATGGTCGCCATCGGCGAAGAATCCGGTGCGCTCGACAGCATGTTGGGCAAGGTGGCGGATTTTTTCGAGGCGGAAGTCGATGATGCGGTGGAGGCATTGTCCAGCCTGATGGAGCCGATTATCATGGTGGTGTTGGGCACGCTCATCGGCGGTATGGTGGTGGCGATGTACCTGCCGATCTTCAAGATGGGCCAGGCGGTCGGTTAAATAGCCGGCTCGCGAACAGGCGCGGCATCTGCCGCGCCTTTTTTATATTTATAGGGTGGTTCGATGTTGCTCATCTTGCAAACTTCTCCCGTGTTCTTCGCCATCTTCGCCGGGATTCTGGGGCTGATGGTCGGCAGCTTCCTCAACGTTGTCATCCATCGCCTGCCCAAGATGATGGAGCGCGACTGGCATGCGCAATGTGCCGAACTGAACGGGCAGACACCCGCGACTGTTGCACCATATAACCTGGTGGTACCACGTTCCGCCTGTCCGCATTGCGGCCATGCGATCGGCGCACTGGAGAACATCCCGGTGTTGAGCTATCTGTTCCTCAAAGGCAAATGCAAGGGTTGCGGCGCGGCCATCTCGATGCGCTATCCGGTCGTGGAGGCCATCTGCGGCATCCTGAGTGCTTACGCCGCCTGGCATTTTGGTTTCGGCACCGCCGGAATCGCCGCCATCGTGTTCATCTGGGTGCTCATCGCGCTCACCTTCATCGATTTCGACACCCAGCTGCTTCCTGACGATATCACCCTGCCCCTGCTCTGGCTCGGGCTGCTGCTCAACCTCAACGGCGTCTTTACCTCGCTGCCCGATGCCGTCATCGGTGCAGTAGCAGGCTATCTCGTACTGTGGAGCGTGTACTGGGCGTTTAAGCTCGCGACCGGCAAGGAAGGCATGGGTTTCGGCGATTTCAAATTATTGGCTGCGATAGGCGCCTGGTTCGGCTGGACGATGCTGCCGTTGGTCATCCTGCTTTCCTCGCTGGTCGGTGCTGTGGTCGGTATCGCGCTCATCGCCTTCGCCAAGCACGGCCGCAACATCCCCATTCCGTTCGGCCCCTACCTTGCAGGCGGCGGCCTGATCGCGCTGTTCTGGGGTCAGACGCTGACACAGAACTATCTGCAACTGCTGGCCCCGTGAGTTATCTGGTCGGACTAACGGGCGGCATCGGCAGCGGCAAATCAACGGTCGCCGAACTGTTCGCCGCCCTGAGTGTGCGCGTCATCGACACCGACCTCATCTCGCATCAACTGACCAAGACTGGCGGAGCCGCCATCCCGCTGATACGTAAGACATTTGGCGATGACTACATCGATGCGAGAGGAGCGCTGGATCGTGGCCGGATGCGCACACTGGTATTTGCAGACCCCGCCGCAAAACAACGATTGGAAGCCATTCTGCACCCCCTCATCCTCGAACAGACCAGGCAACAAGCCACCTCTCCCGCCGACACGCCCTATACGCTGATCGTTGTCCCCCTGCTGTTCGAGAGCGGCAGATATGCCGACTGGATGGACCGCACCATCGCCGTGGACTGTCCCGAAGCGATCCAGATCTCCCGCACCATGCAGCGCAGCCAACTGAGCGAGGCCGATGTCTGCGCCATCATGGCACAGCAAATCAGTCGGACTGAGCGACTGGGATCGGCCGACGAAACCATCCACAACGACGGCAGCTTTGAAGAGCTGAAAGCGCAGGTCATCGGAATGCACCGCCGTTTGTCTGCTTTGGCAGCGGAAAGCGATTGACGGCGTGGCGGGCTGTCTATATCTTTCGCAACCAATAAAACCCCAACTCCGCTAGGCGATTGTGATCAGTTACGAGTTCCCTCTGAACGAACGAGTGCGCACCATGTTGCGCCTGGAGGATCTCTTCTTTCGCATCGCCCGCTTCATCGAAAGCGACGAGAGTCCAGACCACCATGCCGCACTCGGCATCCTCTTCGAGATCCTCGAAGTCGCCTGCCGCGCCGACCTAAAATCAGAACTGTTACAAGAGCTTGAGCGACAGAAGAAGGTTCTCAACGGACTGCACAACAATCCCGAGATATCCGAAAGCGCGCTGGACGCGCTGATCGCCGACATCGAAAACACCAGCGCCACGCTGCTGAAAATGACCGGCAAGATCGGCCAACACCTGCGCGACAACGAATGGCTGATGGGCATCAAACAGCGCGCCGTCATCCCCGGCGGCGTCTGCGAATTCGATCTGCCCTCCTACCATTACTGGCAACACCAGAACACCGAGTTCCGGCAGAACAATCTGAATGGCTGGCTGGGCCCCATGCTGCCCCTGCGCGACGGCATCACCATCCTGCTCAAGCTGCTGCGCGAAAGCGGGCGTACCCACCACTTCACCGCCTTCCATGGCAGCTTCCAGCAGATGCAGGGCGGACGCGTCGCGCAGATGCTGCGCATCAGCCTGGACGCCGAGACCCCCTGCATCCCCGAGATCAGCGCCAACAAATACGCCCTCAACATCCGCTTCGTCGAGGCCAAGTACACCGCCAAGACCGCGCTCTACGATCAGGACGTCGCCTTCGACCTGACCTTCTGCTCACTCTCATGAGCAAGCCGACAGTCGTCACTTGCCCGACTTGCGGCAAGGAGCAAGTGTGGGACACCAATAACCGTTTTCGCCCATTTTGCAGCGAGCGCTGCAAACTCATCGATTTGGGCAAATGGGCGAACGAGGAATATCGCGTCGAACAACGCGAGCAGGAACTACCCGATCCGGATCACCAGGCCTGACGAAGAAGCGCGATGCCATGCGCGCCGTGTTTCCACGCGCTCTGCATGTCTTCCTGTTTCAGCCCTCCCAAGGCATAGACCGGGATAGATGAACCCGCCGCGATCGCGGCAAAATTCTCCCAGCCCAGATGTGGCGCTCCCGGATGCGATCTTGTCGGCAACACCGGACTCAGCAAGGCAAAATCGCAGCCCAATGCTTCCGCGCGGCGCAACTCCAGAGCGTCATGACAGGATGCCGCACACCAATTCAGCGCGGGACGTTCCTTCAATTCCGCGAGCTGCGTCGAAGTCAGCTGCACGCCGTCCGCCCCCACCTCCTCGGCCAACGCCGCGTCGCCGTTAAGCAGTACCTTCGCCCCGCGTGCATGAGCCAACGCGATCACGCGCTGCGCCAATGAGCGCAGCACCTCCCGCGACAACTCTTTCTCGCGCAGCTGGATCAGTTTCAGCCCCGTATCCAGCTTGACTTGCAGCCTTGTCAGGAAGGGCTCCACGCCCAGCTCGGTGGCATTGCTGATGGCATACAGCGTTGGCAATTCCAGTGCGCGCAGGATGGGCGCATTGGCGGGAAGGATCGGGGCAACGCTAGCTTGCCCCGGCTGCTGCCAGGCGAACTGCTGCCCTTCATGCGGATGCATTTCGCCGGACCACGCCGTCACACGGAAGAAATTCAGCCGCACGGTCGCATGAGGATAGGTGAACACGCGGGTAAGCCAAGGGTAGGCGGTCTGCACGGTGATGCCGAGTTCCTCGTGCAACTCGCGCACCAATGCGTGTTGCGCAGTCTCCCCCGGCTCCACCTTGCCGCCGGGGAATTCCCAGTAGCCAGCCCAGATCTTGTCGGCGGGGCGCTGCGCCAGCAGAAAACTGCCGTCCTCTCGCTGCAGGACCGCGGCGGAGACTTCGACGACTTTATCTTTCGACATATCGACCGCACCAGTCCCGCGCGAACTGCCCCGCCACCCTGCCGCTGCGCGAACCGCGCAGCAACGACCATTGCAGTGCGGCCGTGCGCACTTCATCCGTCATCCCGGACTTCCAGCCGTGGTGTGCCAGCCAGTGTGCGGCCACCGCAAGATATTCATCCTGCGTGAACGGATAAAAGGAGATCCACAAGCCGAAGCGTTCGGACAGCGACACTTTCTCCTCCACGCTCTCCGCCGGATGCACCTCGTCGCCGAGATGCTTGGTGGCGAGATTATCCTGCATGTAGTCAGGCATCAGGTGGCGGCGGTTGGAGGTCGCGTAGATCAGCAGATTGTCGGAGAACGCCACCAGATCGCCATCCAGCGCAGCCTTGAGCGCTTGATAGCCGGGTTCGGCATCATTGAAAGACAGGTCGTCGCAATACAGGATGAAACGCTCGGCGCGCCCCTGCACCAGACCGACGATGTGCGCCAGATCGATCAGACCCTGCTTGTCGATCTGAATCACGCGCAGGCCTTGCCCGGCGTATTCATTCAACAGGGCTTTCACCAGCGATGACTTGCCGGTGCCGCGCGCGCCGGAAAGCAGCACGTTGTTCGCTGTACCGCCGCGCACGAATTGCTGCGTGTTCTGTTGAATGCGCTGTTTCTGGTCGTCGATGCCGAGCAGGTCGGAAAGCTTGATGCGCTGGAAATTCAGAACGGGATACAGCGTGCGTTGCAAGTGATCCCAGCGGAATGCTTCTGCAGATTGCCAATCGGGTGTTTGCGGTTGCGCGCCGGGCAGGATTTTTTCCAGGCGACCGAGCAAGCCTTCGGCACGGGAGAGAAATTTGTCCAGCTTATCCATAGAACACTTCCCCCGTGCGGGAGCTGCACATCAGCTTCTGTAGCTCGCGTTGATCTTCACGTAATCGTAAGAGAAATCGCACGTCCACAGCGTGGCGTTGACTGCGCCGCGGTTCAGTACCACGCGTATGGTGATATCGCTCTGTTTCATCACACGTTGGCCGTCTTCTTCCTGGTAACTCGCGGCACGCCCGCCATTCTCGGCCACCAGCACGTCATCCAGAAAGAGTTTCAATGTAGCGACATTGAGATCACCCACGCCCGCATAACCGATCGCGGCGAGGATGCGCCCAAGGTTGGGGTCGGAAGCGAAGAAAGCCGTTTTGACCAGAGGAGAATGCGCGATGGCGTAGCCGATCTTTTTGCACTCGGCTTCATCCTTGCCGCCTTCGACCTTGATCGTAATGAACTTGGTGGCGCCTTCGCCGTCGCGCACGATGGCCTGGGCCAGCACGGTGGCAACTTCGGTGATGACGGCCTGCATCGCGGCACGGTTAGCGGAATCAATCGCCACGCCGCTCTTGCCGGTGGCGATCAGCATCAGCGCGTCATTAGTGGAGGTGTCCCCATCCACGGTGATGCAGTTGAAGGAACGGTTGGCGGCTTCGCTCACCATCTGCTGCAACTGCTGTTGCGCGATAGCGGCATCGGTGGCGATGTAGCCCAGCATGGTAGCCATGTTGGGATGGATCATGCCGGAACCCTTGGAGATGCCGGTGACTGTGATGGTCTTGCCGCCAATCTGCACCTGCCTCGAAACCGCCTTGGCGACGATGTCGGTGGTCATGATGGCTTGCGCTGCATCGAACCAGTTGTCGGCCTTCAGATTGCCGATGGCTTGCGGCATGCCGGCGACGATCTTGTCGACTGGCAGCGGCTCCATGATGACGCCTGTGGAATACGGCAGTACCTGTTCGGGCACACAGCCCAGCAGTTTCGCCAGTTCCGTACAGGTGCTGAGTGCAGCATCCATGCCCTGTTCACCGGTGCCGGCATTGGCGTTGCCAGTGTTGACCACCAGCGCGCGGACACCCTTGCCTGCAGCCAGATGGTTTTTCGCGATGGTGACCGGGGCGGCACAGAAACGGTTGGTGGTGAACACCCCGGCGACGGTCGCGCCGTCATCGAGCTTGATGACCAGCAGGTCCTTGCGCCCCGAGCGCTTGATGCCCGCTTCGGCGATACCCAAAGAAACGCCCGCAACGGGCAACAGTTGTGCCGCGACGGGCGCTGAGAGATTCACCGGCATTGCTTTATCTTCCTAATAACGTCCGTGGGTCTGGTGGATATAGTTGCTCATCTCGACCGACTGCATGTTCATGCGGCGCACGATGCCGTGGGTATGGCGCACGATACCGCGCATCACGTAGTAGACGATGGCCGGCTGCGTGTTCAGCAGGGACTCGAACTTGGAGCGGTCCAGAGTCAGCACCTTGCTGTCGGACTTCGCCACCACGGTGGCGCTGATCTGCGAAGCGTTGCCGCCCGCGAAAGTGATGATGCCTGCCAGATCGCCGGGCTGCAGCAGATGCAAGGTAGCCTGCTCGGCTCCCACCGTCGCCGTCGCTTCCACCTCGCCGCTGGCCAGAATGATCAGGGCGTTCTTCAGACGCACATCGCCGGGCTGCACCAGCACCTCGCCCGCCTTGAAGTCCTTGATCTCGATGATGCGCGCCAGCGATTCGATCTCGGCATCGCGCAACTCCTCAGTCAGCGTGGAGTTGTGCAGAGTTTGTATGATCAGATCGTCTTTCGTCATTCCTTATCTCCCCAGAGTGGTTGTCTGCATCAATTCAAGCGGCCGTGGCATTGCTTGTATTTTTTGCCCGAACCGCACGGACACGGATCGTTGCGTCCGACTTTTTCACCTGCGCGCACGAAGGGCTTTGCTTCTGCTTCCGGCCTGTCGGTCGAAGCCAGTGCCTCTTCGTAGTCGGCGTGATGATACTGCACATTTTCCGGCACGTGGGGCGCTTCCGCCGCCACCACATCGGCCTCGCTGCGTATCTGCACATTCAGCAGGATCTGCGTCACATCGCGCTTGATCGCCTCCAGCATGGTGGAGAACAATTCGAACGCCTCGCGCTTGTATTCCTGCTTGGGGTTCTTCTGCGCGTAGCCGCGCAGGTGGATGCCCTGGCGCAGATGATCCAGCGCCGCCAGATGTTCGCGCCAGTGCTGGTCCAGACTCTGCAGCATGACGATGCGCTCGTAGCCATGCATCACCTCACCGCCGACCTGGTCGACCTTGGCCTGATAGTGTTGTTGCGCGGCCTCTACCACCTTGGCGCGCACGCCGTTCTCGTCCAGCTGCTTGTCCTGCTCCAGCCACTGCGCCACCGGCAGATGCAACTGGAAATCTGCGGCCAGCGCCTTTTCCAGCCCTGCCGCATCCCACTGTTCCTCCATGCTGCCGTGCGGGATGTATTCGGCGACCATGTCGGACAGCACGCCCTCGCGCATCGCGGCGATGGTGTCCGAGATGTCTGTGCTTTCCAGCAACTCGGCACGCTGCTGGTAGATCACCTTGCGCTGGTCGTTGGCGACATCGTCGTACTCCAGGATCTGCTTGCGCATGTCGAAGTTGCGCGCCTCGACCTTGCGTTGCGCGTTCTCGATAGCGCGTGTCACCCAGCTATGCTCGATGGCCTCCCCTTCGGGCAGCTTGAACTTGTTCATGATCGCGGCGACTCGATCGGAAGCGAAGATGCGCAGCAGCGGGTCTTCCAGCGACAGGTAGAAGCGGCTGGAACCGGGATCACCCTGACGGCCGGAACGACCGCGCAGCTGGTTGTCCACGCGGCGCGACTCGTGGCGCTCGGTACCGATGATGTGCAGGCCGCCGCTGGCGATGACCTGCTCGTGCACCGGCTGCCACTCGGCACGCAACTGCGCGATGCGCAGTTCCTTGCTTGCCGCATCCAGGCTGTCGTCCATGCGCACCAGCTCGATCGGCTTCTCGACGTTGCCGCCAAGCACGATGTCGGTACCGCGGCCCGCCATGTTGGTGGCGATAGTGACCATCTTGGGACGGCCGGCCTGTGCCACGATCTCGGCTTCACGCGCATGCTGTTTGGCGTTCAGCACCTGGTGCGGCAGCTTTTGCTTGTCAAGCAGGCTGGACAACAATTCCGACGTCTCGATGGATGTGGTACCCACCAGTACCGGCTGACCGCGCTCGTAACAGTCGCGGATATCGGCGATGACCGCCGAATATTTCTCGCCGGTACTCAGATAGACCTTGTCCATCATGTCCTTGCGGACGGTCGGGCGGTGCGGCGGGATGATGACTGTTTCCAGGTTATAGATGGTCTGGAACTCGTAGGCTTCGGTGTCCGCCGTGCCGGTCATGCCGGACAGCTTTTGATACATGCGGAAATAGTTCTGGAAGGTGATCGAGGCCAGCGTCTGGTTCTCTTTCTGGATCACCACGCCTTCCTTGGCTTCGACCGCCTGATGCAAGCCGTCCGACCAGCGGCGTCCGGACATCAAGCGACCGGTGAATTCGTCGACGATCACCACTTCGTCGTTCTGCACCACGTAGTGCTGGTCGCGCAGGAACAGGTTGTGCGCCTTCAATGCCGCATACAGATGGTGGATCAGGGTGATGTTGGCCGGGTCGTACAGACTACCGCCGACCGGCAGCATGCCCGCCTGCGCCAGCAGTTGTTCTGCGTGTTCGTGACCGATCTCGCTCAGCAGGATCTGGTGGTTCTTCTCGTCCACATGGTAGTCGCCGGGAGAATTCTCGTCGGCCTGGCGCTTCAGACTTGGCGCCAGCTTGTCCATTTTCAAATAGACATCGAGATTGTCTTCCGCCTGACCGGAGATGATCAGCGGGGTACGCGCCTCGTCGATCAGGATGGAGTCCACCTCGTCCACCACGGCGAAGTTCAGGCCACGCTGGAAACGCTCGGAGGCGCTCGCCGCCATGTTGTCGCGCAGATAGTCGAAACCGAATTCGTTGTTGGTGCCGTAGGTGATGTCCGCGCCGTAGGCTGCCTGCTTGTCCGCATGTTCCATGCTGGTCAGGATGACACCGACCGTCAGGCCGAGGAACTTGTACAGCTTGCCCATCCACTCGGCGTCGCGTGCGGCCAGATAGTCGTTCACCGTCACCACATGCACACCCTTGCCGGACAGCGCATTCAGGTACGCAGGCAGGGTCGCCATCAGCGTCTTGCCCTCGCCGGTGCGCATTTCGGCGATCTTGCCGTAATGCAGCACCATGCCGCCGATCAACTGCACATCGAAATGCCGCATCTGCAGGGCGCGCTTGCCGCCTTCGCGCACGACAGCGAAAGCTTCCGGCAGGATGCTGTCCAGCGCTTCACCGTCCTGTACGCGCTGTTTGAACGCGGCCGTCTTGCCGCGCAACTCGTCGTCGGAAAGTGAGGATATCCCGGCCTCCAGCGCATTGATGCGGACAACGGTCTGGCGATATTGCTTGAGCAGGCGATCGTTGCGGCTGCCGAATACGGATTTCAACAATTTGGAGATCATGCTGTCTTTTCTGCTAGCTAACAAATAAAAAAGGGTGAGGCGGACACCTCACCCTTCGATTAAGCCTGTCGCATCAACTGGCCGCGTCTTCCAGGAAGCGCACCGGGTTCTGGGCGATGCCTTTGTATCTCACTTCGAAGTGCAGGTGGGGACCGGTGGAGCGCCCCGTGCTTCCGGACAGGGCGATCTCTTTACCGCGCCTCACCATCTGCCCGACCTTGACCAGTAACTTGGAACAGTGCGCATAGCGCGTGATGACCTGGTTGCCGTGATCTATCTCGATCATATTACCATACTGGGGGTGCAAGTCTGAGTACACCACCATCCCGCCCGCAGATGCGCGGATGGAGGTTCCGCTGGGAACCATGTAGTCCACACCTTCATGCATCGCGCTGTTGCCTGTGAAGGGATCGGTGCGCCAGCCAAAGTTGGAGGAATACCACCCCACCGTGGTCGGAGCGATGGACGGCAGCAATTTCTTGCTCAGCTTGTCCTGCATCAGCAGGGTCTCCAGCGCCACCAGCTTGTCGCTGCGGTCACTCAGCAAAACGTTCAGCTGCGCCATCTGCTGCTCCATCCCGGTCAGCGATATCTCCTGCGACAACGGGGCCGGTATATACGGGCCGCCTTGTGCAGGCGGCTGTCCGAACGAGAATTCCTGCGGTTTCATGCCGGTCATCTTGGCCAGCTTGGCACCCAGGCCGTCCAGACGCAGCAATTGCGCCTGCATCTGGCCCAAGCGCATCGCCAGCGTGTCCATGCTCTTGCGCAGGTAGGCTTGCTGTTTCTGCTGTTCGTCCTGCTGTGCGCTGGCCAACCAACCGCGCAACTCGTTGCCCATCAGGCCGGGCTGAAAGCGTACGATGGCATACTGCGCCGCCAGCACCGCTGCCACGAACAGGACCGAAGCCAATATCGCCAAGGCCAGCAGATGCACCCGGGTCAGCGTGATGCTGCGTGCTTTTGCAAACCGATTGGAAACTAGAATAATATTCACATCATCCCCTTCAATTCGTGAATCCCGACTTATCTTGCCTAACCGTCTGAACACCTATCTGGCATCCGATCGGAATTTGCGGCTACTTTCGAACAGGGCCAGGCAATTGACCCTTGTGCAACAGCATTATCAGGCCATCGCCCCGGCAAATTTATACCGTAGCAGCAAAGTGTTGCAATTAAACCAACAGGTGCTGGTCCTTGCGGCCTTCAACGGGGCCGTAGCCTCCAAGTTGCGACAGATGACCGAAGAACTTATTTCCCTTTTTCAAGCAAGGGGATGCGAGGTTACTGGAATTCAAATCAGGGTGCAAGTCGCGTCCCCAACGCCCCAGTACCGTGCGGTACCACGCAGCTTAAGCAAGGCCGCGCACGAGGCGCTGGTCAAACTGGACGAAGATCTGGCCGATTCACCACTCAAAACGGCTTTGGAACGCCTGATGAAGCATTGACGCTGTCTGTCGCCGGACCATTCTGCACTGCCCCTCAAGCATTCCCTGCCAATTGCATGGGAATTGCGACAAACCTTGCCGAACTCAGCAGTGCCATCGCATAATCCGGCGGTCACAGCTGTAACCCATGCTCCGCTCCCGCCTCATACCGTTTGATCAACCTACTTATATATATCACCCGATGTCAACTGACCGCCACCCCATCATCCGTCGCCCATACTTCGTGCAATTGGCTTTCTTATGCTTCGTTCTGCTTTCAAAAGGCGCGTTCGCGGTCGGCTGCAACGAACCAGAACATAAGGACAGCTCGCGGGACGCCGTGCGCATGGTGTTCGGCGGAGACATCGTGCTCGGCAACAATTATGTGGTCGACAACATCCCCGCCAGCTGGGATGAGCGCTATTTTGCCGGAGTGCGAAGCATCATCAAAGACGCGGATATCGCCTTTGGCAACCTTGAAGGCGTACTCAGCGAGCGCGGCGAGACCACCAAGTCGCCCGGCAGCGGCCGTCAATTCGCCTTCCGCATGCCCTCCCGTTATGCGGCACTGTTGCACGACGAAGGGTTCGACATCCTGAATGTCGCCAACAACCACGCCTACGATTTCGGCGATTCCGGCTTTCGCGACACACTAAAGAATCTCGAGGCTTCCGGCATCGCCCATGTCGGCCCGCGCGACCATATTGCGGCTCTCTCCGTGCGCGGCCTCAACGTCGCCATGCTCGGTTATTCCTACTCTTCACGTTTCCCCTCGGTGTTCGATCTGGATGAGAGCGCCGAAAGCGTCCGTCAGGCCAAAGCACAGGGAAACTTTGTGATCGTCACCTTCCACGCCGGAGCCGAAGGCCCTGCGGCGATCTGGCACGAGGACAAGGAAGAGATGTTCTTCGGCGAGAACCGCGGTAACGTGGTCGCCTTTGCCCGCGCCATGGTCGATGCGGGTGCCGACTTGGTCATCGGCCACGGTCCGCATGTACTCCGCGCGGTTGAGTGCTACAAGGATCGACCCATCGCTTATTCGTTGGGTAACTTCGTCGGCGTGGGCGGTCTGTCAGCCAGGAAGATGGCCGCCGTCTCTGCCTTGCTCGAAGTCACAGTGACCACCAACGGCACCTTGCAGTCACTGGATCTGATCCCGTTGCGCTTCAATGAGCAGAAACTGCCCGAACTCGACGAGCGTGAGTTCGGCACCCGCCTGGTCAACCAACTGGGACAGCAAGCCCGATTCAAGGGCACTTTCGTCGAATTTCCCGTCCGGGAGATCGGTGACAAGGCATTCGAACGCTGGCTGCATTCGGCCTCCCACTGAACGCTACACCAGCACTTGCCACGCCACCAGACCGTAGCGCTCCAGCAGGTACAGCGCGGCGAACACCAGCAGCGTGTAGAACATGAAGCGCACCACTTGCCAGATGAAGCGCGGATAACGCGGGTCGCGGGTCAGCGCGTACATCAATGCGGACGAAACGATCAGCAGGAGGGAGATCAGCAAAGCGAGGCGGATGAGCATCGCTGCTATCCTTTCAGGCGGCCTGTAGTTGCAGGCGCAGGAAGTCCGGCGCCTCTTCCGGCTTGTCGAAGGTGGTGAACTCCCATGCCGTCTCGTCCTCGAGCAGGGCGCGGCACAGGGCGTTGTTGAGTGCATGGCCGGACTTGTAGCCGGAGAAAGCGCCGATCAGCGGATGACCGAGCAGATAGAGGTCGCCGATCGCGTCCAGCACCTTGTGCTTGACGAACTCGTCCTCGAAACGCAAACCGTCCGGATTGATGACGCGGTATTCGTCCATCACGATGGCGTTGTCCAGGCTGCCGCCCAGCGCCAACCCCTGCGAACGCATGTATTCGACCTCCTGCATGAAACCGAAGGTGCGCGCGCGGCTGACTTCCTTTATATAAGACTGCGTGCCGAGATCGACCGTCACGTTCTGTTTGGTGTTGGCGAACACCGGGTGGGCGAAGTTGATGGTGAAGTTGAGCTTGTAGCCGTGGTACGGCTCGAAGCGCACCCACTTGTCGCCATCCTTCACTTCCACGGTCTTCTTGATACGGATGAACTTCTTCGCCGCCGCCTGCTCGGCGATGCCGGCAGATTGCAGCAGAAAGATGAAAGTCCCCGCACTGCCGTCCATGATGGGCAGTTCCGGACTGGTCAATTCGACGATGGCATTGTCGATACCCAGGCCAGCCAGCGCCGACATCAGATGTTCAACCGTCGCCACGCGCGCGCCGTTCGCCTCCAGACAAGTGGACAGGCGCGTATCGTTGACCAGATGCGCTTCTGCGTGGATATCCGCCGGATGCGGCAGATCGACGCGACGAAAGACGATACCGCTGTCGATGGCGGCAGGGCGCAAGGTCAGATAGACCTTCTCGCCGGTGTGCAGACCGACACCCGTCGCCTGCACTGTCGTCTTCAATGTGCGCTGCTTGACCATAAGCGATTACCTGACCGATTAGGTGCGAAGTTTAACATAGGCCGACGGCAAGCCCGTCGCCTCGATGCCCCGCCTCGCCCGCTATCAGTCTGCCTGTTTGCGCAGGAACGACGGGATATCCAACGGATCGACACCCGACTGCTTCATTGCTTCGACCGCTTCGCGATGACGTCCGGTGCGGATCACCGCCGGCATGTCCAGTTCGTTGTAGTTCACCATCGGTACATCGTGCGTGCCGGTGCGTTGCTGCTTCTCGTACACCAGCGACGGCTTCGGCTGCTTGCGCGCCAGCGGCGTGCCCAGACCGGTGGCCACGATGGTCACGCGCATCTCGTCGCCCATCGCCTCGTCAAACACCGAGCCGACGATCACGGTCGCTTCCGAAGCGGCGAACTGGAAGCAGTTCATCACTTCGTGCAGTTCTTCCAGGGTCAGGTTGCTGCTGGAGGTAATGTTGACCAGCACACCGCGCGCACCGGACAGATCCACGTCTTCCAGCAGGGGGCTGGCGATTGCCTGTTCGGCAGCGCGCTGTGCACGGCCTTCGCCGGAAGCGGTCGCCGCACCCATCATCGCCATGCCGTTCTCGGACATCAGCGTGCATACGTCGGCGAAGTCCACGTTGACCATGCCGGGCACGTTAATGACTTCGGCGATACCCGCGACCGCACCCTGTAGCACGCCGTTCGCCGCCTTGAAGGCTTCCGGCAGCGTGGTCTTGCCGCCCAGCACTTCCATCAGCTTGGCATTCGGCACGATGATCAGCGAATCGACATACGATGCCAGCTCCTCGATACCGCTTTGCGCCAGCGACATGCGCTTCCCTTCGAACACGAACGGCTTGGTGACAACGGCAACCGTCAGGATGCCCATCTCCTTCGCCACCTGCGCCACGATCGGTGCGGCACCGGTGCCGGTACCGCCGCCCATGCCGGCGGTGATGAACACCATGTTCGCGCCGCTGATGATCTCGGCGATGCGCTCCCTGTCCTCGATCGCGGCGGCCTGGCCGATCTCCGGCTTGGCGCCCGCTCCCAAGCCTTTGGTCAATGTCGCCCCGATCTGCAACTGTACGCGCGCCTTGCTGCGACGCAGTGCCTGCGCATCGGTATTGATGGTGATGAATTCGACGCCTTGCACGCCCTGATCGATCATGTGATCCACGGCATTGCTGCCGCAACCACCCACCCCTACAACCTTGATCACCGCGCCCTGCGGTTGTGCATCCATCAATTCAAACATAGTGTTTCTCCTTTTCTAAAATCAAACCGACCCTGAACCCGAATTAAAAATTGCGCTGAAACCACGTCTTCATGCTCGCCAACACATCACCGAACGACCCCGAATTGACCCGCGACACTTCTTCGCGCTGGTATCTATCCAGCCCGTACAACAGCAACCCCACGCCGGTGGCGAAGCGCGGCGTCTTCACCACATCCGACAGACCTGCGATATTGCGCGGCACGCCCATACGTACCGGCATGTGGAATATCTCCTCGCCCAGCTCGACCATGCCCTGCATGGCGCTGCTGCCGCCGGTGAGCACGATGCCTGAGGACAGCAGATCTTCGAAGCCGCTGCGGCGGATCTCCTGCTGCACCAGCGAATACAACTCCTCCACGCGCGGCTCGATCACCTCGGCCAGGGTGTGGCGCGACAGCATGCGTGAGCCGCGCTCGCCCACACCGGGCACCTCGATCGGCGCATCGTTGGCCAACTGGCGCAGCGCGCAGCCATATTTGATCTTGATATCCTCGGCATCCTTGGTCGGCGTGCGCAAAGCCATGGCGATGTCGTTGGTGATCTGGTCGCCCGCGATCGGAATCACCGCCGTGTGGCGTATCGCGCCGTTGGTGAAAATCGCCACGTCGGTTGTGCCACCGCCGATATCCACCAGACATACACCCAGCTCTTTCTCGTCGTCCGCCAGTACCGCCTTGCTCGACGCCAGCGGCTGCAGGATCATCTCGTTCACTTCCAGCCCGCAGCGGTGGATGCACTTCAGAATGTTCTGCACCGCCGACACCGCACCGGTGACGATGTGTATCTCCACTTCCAGCCGCATGCCGCTCATGCCGAGCGGCTTCTTGATACCTTCCTGTCCGTCGATGCTGAACTCCTGCTCAAGGATATGCAGGATCTGCTGGTCGCCCGGCAGACTGATAGAGCTGGCCGTCTCCACCGCGCGCACGATGTCGGTGTGCGCCACTTCCTTGTCCTTGATCTTGATCATGCCGTTGGCATTGGAACTCTTGATGTGGCCGCCCGCGATGCCGGTGTAGACATCGCGGATCTTGCAGTCGGCCATCAGCTCGGCTTCCTCCAGCGCGCGCTGGATCGCCGCTACAGTGGCGTCGATGTTCACCACCATGCCCTTCTTCATGCCGGAGGACTGGTGCATACCCGCACCAATCACTTCCAGCGTGCCTTCCGGCCTGATCTCGGCGACGATGCACGCGATCTTGGACGTGCCGATGTCCAGTCCCACGATCAAATTCTTGCTTTCCCTGTTCTTGCTCATCGTGTCCCCTTGCTTCCTAAACTTCCCTGCCGGGCAGATAAACCGCAAACCCGTTGCGATAACGCAGATCCACGTGGCGCACAGCCCGCGCCATCGCGGCCAAACTGTACGGATACACGGCGACGAAGCGTGCCAGCCGCTGCTGCATCTCCTCGCGCCCCAGCTCGATCACCATGCCGTCATCCAGCTTCACCTGCCAGGCATAGCGCGGCGACAGACTCAGCTGCACGATCCGCTGCTGCAGCGGCTGCATCACCGCACTCAACTCGGCATACATCTGCGCCACCTGCAGCGAGCTGTCCGGCTGTCCGATGAAGGCCGGCAGGACCTGCTCCACCTTGCCGGCGAACACCTCGCCATGCGTATTCACCAGTTCCGTGCCGTTCCAGCGCGCTAGCACCACCTGCTCTTCCACTTCCACTTCCAGGCTCCACGGGAACTTGCGCCGCACGCTCACTTTGCGCACCCAGGGCAGTTGTTCGAACGCCTGCCGCGTCTGTTCCAGGTCCACCGTGAAGAAATTCCCGCTCACCTTCTCGCGCACCACCTTTTCCAGCAGCTCGGGCGACACGCGCTGCGGCGCGGCAGTCAGCTCCACCGCACGCAACGGGAACACCGGCAGCTGCAGCACGTAGCGCGCAGCACCGTACAGCAGCAGCACCAGGCTGATGCCGAACAGCGCATTGGCGACACTGCGCAGCAGCGGTGCGTTATCCCACATGCGCTCCCTCCAGTATCTGCACCACCAGTTGCTCGAAGCTGATACCCGCATGTCGGGCCGCCATCGGCACCAGACTGTGGTCGGTCATGCCCGGCGATGTGTTGATCTCCAGCAGGTAGAACTTGTCGTCGTCACCGCGCAGAAAGTCCACGCGTCCCCAGCCTTGGCAGCCGATGAGCTGGAAAGCCAGCAACGCCAGATGCTGCATCGCCGCCTCGTCATCCAGACTCAGTCCGCACGGGCACAGATAACGCGTGTCGTCGCGCAGATACTTCGCGTCGTAGTCGTAGAACTCGTTGGCCGGCTCGATCTTGATCGCCGGCAAAGCGCGACCGTTCAGGATCGCCACGGTGTATTCACCGCCGCTCATGAAGCTCTCGGCGATCACCACCTTGTCGTGTTTTGCAGCTTCGGCATACGCGATGGGCAGCTCTTCCACCGTCTTCACCTTGGTCACCCCCACGCTGCTGCCCTCGCTGGCCGGCTTGATGAACAGCGGCAGATCGAGATGGTCAGCCACCGCGTTCCAATCGGTCGGCCCGGTCAGTGCCTCGTACTCGGGGATAGGCAAAGCAGCCGCCTGCCACACCAGCTTGGTGCGCCACTTATCCATGGCGATGGCCGATGCCATCACACCGCTACCGGTATAGGGGATGCCCAGCAGTTCCAGCGCGCCCTGCACCGTACCGTCCTCGCCAAAGCGGCCGTGCAACGCGATGAACACGCGCTTGAAATTCTCCTTCTTCAGCTCGGACAGGTCGCGCTCGGCCGGGTCGAAGGCATGCGCATCCACACCGCTGCGCTGCAATGCGGCCAGCACGGCCGCGCCGCTCTTCAACGACACCTCGCGCTCTGCCGAACGCCCGCCGAACAACACCGCCACTTTTCCAAAGTTCTTCAAGCTTTTTCTCCTACGATCCTTACTTCCGGATGCAATTCGATGCCCGTCTGCTGCAACACGGTTGCCCGCACTTCGTTGATCAGATCTTCAATATCAGTCGCCGTCGCACCGCCCGCATTGACGATGAAGTTGGCATGTTTCTGCGACACCTCGGCGCCGCCGACCCTGCGTCCCTTCAATCCGCAACCCTCGATCAGCTTCGCCGCATGGCCGCCTTCGGGATTGCGGAACACCGAGCCTGCGTTCGGTAGCTGCAGAGGCTGGCTGGCGCTGCGCTTCTCCATCAGGGCCTTGATGTCCTGGCGCGCCTTTTCCACATCACCCGCCTCCAGCTTCAACCAGGCGCCGACGAAGAACTCCTCACTTGCCTCGTTCAACGCCACATGGCGATAACCGATGTCGTATTCCTGCGGCGTGCGCTCCAACAGCTCGCCGCTGCGCGTCAGCACCTGCACACGCTGCACCTTCTGCCAGGTCTCGCCGCCGTAGCAGCCCGCGTTCATCGCCAGCATGCCGCCCAGCGTACCGGGGATACCGACGAAGAATTCCGCACCGCACAGATTGTTGCTCGCGGCAAAGCGCGCCAGCTTCGCGCCCGGCACCCCGGCCTGTACGTAGATCAGATCACCGTCCATGCGCAGTTCGGTCAGCGCGCCCACCATCTGCAGCACCGTGCCGCGATAGCCGCCGTCGCGCACCAGCAGGTTGCTGCCGAGACCGACTGCGATCAGCGCTTCGTTTGCCGGCGTCTGCCGCAGGAACTGCTGCAGGTCGGCAAGGTCGGCCGGACGGTACAGCCGCTGCGCGACACCGCCCGCACGCCAGCTCACGTGGCGCGACATGGGCTCGTCGTGGAGCATCTCTCCACGCAACCCATAGTCACTGAACTGTGTCGGTTCGCTCATCTTCATTTCATCTGCTTCACTAGATTCGGCACGCCGCCGATGGAGCCCGCACCCATGGTCAGCACCACGTCGCCATCCTTCGCCATCTGCATGATGGTCTGCGGCATGTCGGCGATGTTCTCCACGAACACCGCCTCGCTCTGCCCCGCCACGCGCAGTGCATGCATCAATGCGCGACCGTCAGCCGCCACGATGGGCGCTTCGCCGGCGGCATAGATCTCCGCCAGGGCGAGCGCGTCCACCGTGCCCAGCACTTTGACGAAATCCTCGAACAGGTCGCGCGTGCGCGTGTAACGGTGCGGCTGGAAGGCCAACAACAGGCGTTTTTTGGGGAAAGCACCGCGCACCGCAGCCAGCGTCGCTTTCATCTCCACCGGGTGATGGCCGTAATCGTCAATCAGCGTGAACGATCCGCCTGAGGGCAACGGGATCTCGCCATAGCGCTGCATGCGCCGGCCCACGCCCTCGAACTCGGCCAGTGCCGCGACGATGGCAGCTGGTGCCACACCGACTTCCAGTCCTACCGCGATGGCGGCAAGCGCGTTGAGCACGTTGTGCTCGCCCGCCAGATTGAGCGTCACCTCCAGATTGAGCGGCTTGCCCTCGAACAGGCATTTTTCGTCATGGCGACATTGCGCGGTGAAACACATCTTTCCATTCTCGTGAAGCACATTGACCGCGCGGATCTGCGCCTCTTCGGTCAGACCGTAAGTGGTCACCGGCTTGCTGATGCGCGGCAATATCTCGCGCACGTTCTCGTCATCCACGCACATCATGGCGCGACCGTAGAACGGCAGGCGCTCTACGAAATCGATGAAGGCCTGCTTCAGTTTGTTGAAATCGTGACCGTAGGTCTCCATGTGGTCGGCATCGATGTTGGTGACGACCGCCAGGATGGGCGTGAGGAACAGGAACGATGCATCCGACTCATCCGCCTCGGCCACGATGAATTCACCCGTGCCCAGCCGCGCATTGGCACCGCTGCTGTTAAGGCGCCCGCCGATCACGAAGGTGGGGTCGTAACCGCCTTTGGTCAGCACGCTGGTGACCAGCGAGGTGGTGGTGGTCTTGCCGTGCGTACCGGCAATGGCGATCCCCTGGCGCAGGCGCATCAACTCGGCCAGCATCACCGCGCGCGGCACGATGGGGATGCGCTGTTCGCGCGCCGCCACCACTTCCGGGTTGTCTGCCTTCACCGCGGTGGAAGTCACCACCGCATCGGCATCGCGCAGGTTCTTTTCGCTGTGCCCCTGATAAACCGTCGCACCCAGCGATTGCAGACGCTGCGTGACCGCGCTGTCGGCCAGGTCGGAACCGCTCACCTTGAAACCGAGGTTGAGCAGCACCTCGGCGATGCCGTTCATGCCGGAGCCGCCGATGCCGACGAAGTGGATATTTTTGATCTTGTGTTTCATATTCGTTTCACCCTGCGAGAGAGACGCACACTTGCGCCACTTGTTGTGTCGCATCCGGTTTTGCCAGGCTGCGCGCGGCTTGCGCCATCGCCAGCAGTTTTTCGCGATTCAGTTCGCGCAGCAGTTGCGCCAGCTTTTCCGCACTCAATTCTTTCTGCGGCAGCAGCAGTGCTGCGCCGTGCTCGCTCAGGAAGCGCGCGTTGTGCGTCTGGTGGTCGTCCACCGCGAACGGGAACGGCACCAGCACACTCGCCACGCCCGCCGCCGCCAGTTCGGCGATGGTCAGCGCACCCGCGCGGCAGATCACCACATCGGCTTTTGCATACTGGTTCGCCATGTCGTCGAGGAAGGCGCGGATGTCGGCGCTCGTTCCTGCCTGCGCATACAGTTTCTGCACAGTCTCGAAGTTCTTCTTGCCGGTCTGGTGCAGCACATGCGGGCGCTCCTGTTCACCCAGCATCGCCAACGCTTTGGGCAACGCTTCGTTCAATGCCTGCGCACCGAGACTGCCGCCCACCACCAGCACGTTCAAGCGGCCAGAGCGGCCGGCGAAGCGCGCTTGCGGCTCGGGCAGCGCGGCGATGTCTGCGCGCACCGGATTGCCGCACCACTGCGTGTTTTTCAACACATCGGGGAAGCCGCTCAGCACGCGCGTGGCGAGTTTCGCCAGCAGCTTGTTGCTCAAGCCCGCGATGGAGTTCTGCTCGTGGATGACCAGCGGGCGGCGCAACAACGCCGCCATCAGTCCGCCCGGCATGGTGATGTAGCCGCCCATGCCCAGCACCACATCGGGCCGGTGACGCAGGATCGCATCCGCACTCTGTCCCAGAGCGCGCATCAGCGTGAACGGCAACGTCAGCAGCCGCAGAACACCCTTGCCGCGCACGCCGGTGAAGTTCACCCATGCCACCGGATAGCCATGTTTTGGCACCAGTTCCGCTTCCATACTGTTGGGCGCGCCCAGCCAGACGATGTTCCAGCCCTGGGCACGCAAGGCATCGGCCACGGCCAATCCCGGATAGATGTGACCGCCGGTGCCGCCTGCCATGATGAGGATGGTGCGGCTCATATCGGCAACCCCCGCGCGACTCTTCTATTCTCGTAGTCGATCCGCAATAACACCGCGATCGCCATCAGATTCACCACCACGCCGCTGCCGCCGAAACTCAGGAACGGCAGGGTCAGCCCCTTGGTTGGCAGCACACCCATGTTGACGCCGATGTTGATCATCGCCTGCACGCCCAGCCACACTGCGATACCCTGCGCCACCAGTGCGGCGAACAGGCGATCCGACATCGCCGCCTGGCGACCGATGGCGAAGGCGCGCACGATGAGCCAACCGAACAGCAGGATGACGGTGCAAACGCCGAACAGCCCCAACTCTTCCGCGATCACCGCAAGCAGGAAGTCCGTGTGCGCTTCCGGCAGGTAGAACAGTTTTTCCACACTGCCACCCAGACCGACACCGATCCACTCGCCGCGGCCGAAGGCGATCAGCGCATGGCTCAGCTGATAACCCTTTCCGAACGGGTCGGCCCAGGGGTCAAGGAAGCCGAGCACCCGTTGCGTGCGGTACTCGGAGGAAAAGATCAGCGCGGCAAAGGCCAGCGGCAACAGCACCACCAGCCCGCCGAAGATCTTGAGATTGAAACCGCCCAGCCACAGCGTGCCCATGGCGATCGCGCAGATGACCACGAACGCACCCATGTCCGGCTCGAGCAGCAGTAATGCACCGACCAGCGCCATCACGCCGAACATCGGCAGGAACGGTTTGAGCAGATGGTCCTTAACCGCGCCCTTGCGCACCGCATAATCGGCGGCATACAGCACCGCAAACAGCTTCATCAGTTCGGACGGCTGCAGATTGACAACGAACAGCGATATCCAGCGGCGACTGCCGTTGACCGCGCGACCGATGCCGGGGATCAGCACCAGCACCAGCAGCACAACGCCGATCAGGAACAGCAGCGGTGCATATTTCTGCCACATCTGCGTCGGGATCTGGAAGGCGATCACGCCCGCCACGACGCCGACCAGAATGAACAGTCCGTGGCGCATCAGATAATAGGTCGCCTGATGGCCGGTGTATTTTCCCGCTTCCGCTGTCGCGATCGACGATGAGTAGACCATCACCAGTCCGATGGCGAGCAGCGCCGTGACGATCCAGGTCAGCACGTTGTCGTATTCCGCTACGGCGCGGCGCGGCTCATTCAGTGTCATGCTGAACATGCCGCCTCCGTTCTCTTCACCGCCGCGATGAACACTTCCGCGCGGTGCAGATAGTTCCTGAACATGTCGAAACTGGCGCAGGCGGGCGACATCAGCACCGCATCGCCGCGTTGCGCATTGGCGGTGGCAATCGCCACCGCATCATCCATGTCGCGCGCACTCAGCACCGGTTTGCCGCAACCGGCGATGGCGCGCCCGATCAGCGGCGCATCGCGCCCGATCAGCACCACGGCACGCGCATGTTTGGCTATGGCATCCTTCAGCGGCGAAAAGTCCTGGCCCTTGCCGTCGCCGCCAAGGATGACCACGGCGGGTTTGCCCAAGCCCTTCAGCGCCGCCTCGGTCGCGCCGACATTGGTGCCTTTGGAGTCGTCGTAATAGGTGACACCCTCGATCTCGGCGACCTTCTCCACCCGGTGCGGCAGCCCCTTGAACGCGCGCAATGCGGCGACCAGTGGAGCCATTGGAAGATTGAGTGCGCTGCACAGTGCCAGCGCAGCCAGCGCATTCGCCACGTTGTGCAAGCCGCTCACCTGCAACTCGTCGGCACGCATGATCTTCTGCGTACCCTGCATCAGCCAGGTGATCGCACCTTCTTTGGTGATGCCCCAATCGTTGTCGCTCTCCGGCGGATTCAGAGCGAAACTGACCTGCCTGCGTCCTTTGACCTTCATCGCGATGCTGCGCTCGTCTTCGCGATTCAGCACCTGCACACCCTCGCCCTGGAAGATGCGCGCCTTGGCGGCGGCGTAGCTCTCCATGCTTCCCGCATAACGGTCGAGATGGTCTTCGGTGACGTTGAGTACGGCGGCAGCATCGGCGGACAGCGTGTAAGTCGTTTCGAGCTGGAAGCTGGAGAGCTCCAGCACCCACACTTGCGGCTGCTGTTTGCGTGCACGCAAGGCGTCCAGTACCGCAGGCGAGATGTTGCCTGCCACTTGCGTATCCAGTCCCGCCGATGCGCACATCGCGCCCACCATGCTGGTGACGGTGGTCTTGCCGTTGGCACCGGTGATGGCGATGACTCTGGTGTTGCGGCGATAGTCGTTGCTCGCCAGTTGCTGTGCCAGCAACTCGATATCGCCTTCGATGGGCAAGCCACGCGCGATGGCGCGCTGCACCAGCGGCTCAGCCACCGGCACACCGGGACTGATGGCGATGCGGTCTATGCCCTGCAACAGCTCGTCGCCGAACGGCCCGCAGTGCACCTCGGCCTGCGGCAGTTCGCTGCGCAGCGTGGCGATACCCGGCGGGTCCATGCGGCTGTCGGCGACAGTCAATCGCGCGCCCTGTGCATGCAGGTAGCGCGCGAGCGACAACCCGGTCTCACCGAGACCGAGTACCAACACCGATTGTCCGCGCAGTCGATTCATTCTTTATCTGAGTTTCAGTGTTGCCAACCCAATGAGTACCAGCAGCATCGTGATGATCCAGAACCTCACCACGACCTGAGTCTCCTTCCAGCCCTTCTGCTCGAAGTGATGATGCAGCGGTGCCATCAGCAGGATGCGCTGGCCCGTGCCGTAGCGGCGCTTGGTGTATTTGAACCATGACACCTGCAACATCACCGACACTGCTTCCACCACGAATACGCCGCCCATGATGAACAGCACCAGTTCCTGGCGAATGATCACCGCGACCGCACCGAGCGCAGCGCCCAATGCCAACGCGCCGACGTCGCCCATGAACACTTCCGCCGGATAGGCGTTGAACCAGAGGAAGGCCAGTCCCGCGCCAGAGATGGCCGCGCAGAAGATGGCGAGTTCACCCGCACCGGGGATGGAAGGCTCACCCAGATATTTGGAGAATTCCGCATGGCCCGCAACGTAGGCGAAGATCGCCAGTGCGGCTGCCACCATCACCGTCGGCATGATGGCGAGGCCGTCAAGACCGTCGGTCAGGTTCACCGCGTTGCTGCTGCCGACGATGACCAGATAGACCAGCACGACAAAACCGATGCCGCCCAGCGGGAGCACCAGATTCTTGAAGAAGGGCACGATGAGTTCAGTTTGCTGCGGCAGTGTCGCGTGCTGCAGCAGATAGATGCCCACCGCCAGCGCGATCAGCGATTGCCAGAACATCTTGGCGCGCGCGGACAGGCCGTCCGGGTTGCGATTCACCACTTTGCGGTAATCGTCCACCCAGCCGATGGCACCTACGCCCAGCGTGGTCAGCAACACCACCCAGATATAGGGATTGTGCAGGTCGCCCCACAGCAGCGTGGTGATGGCGACCGATGCCAGAATGAGAGCACCGCCCATGGTCGGTGTGCCGGCCTTGACCAGGTGGGTCTGCGGACCGTCACTGCGCACCGACTGGCCGATCTTCATCGCGGTCAGTTTGCGGATCATCCATGGGCCCAGCATGAAGGAGATGACCAATGCAGTCATCGCCGCCACCACCGCGCGCAGCGTGATGTAATTGAATACGCTGAACGCGCGCACGTCCTGCGCCAGCCATTGGGTCAATGCGAGCAGCATGCTTCCTCCTTTTGTAGCGCGCAAAATTGCACGACCCGTTCCATCTTCATGAATCGTGAGCCTTTGACCAGCACCGTGGTTTGCGCATCCATCTCTTTGTCCAGTTCCGCATTCAGTTCTTCGACGCTTTCGAAGTGCCGCGCACCCGCGCCGAACTCCTGAACCGCACCCGCACTGAGCGAGCCCAGCGCGAACATCTTCTCTATTCCCAGCTCGCGCGCCGTGATGCCGATCTCGCGATGGAACTGCGCGGCGCCGTCGCCCAATTCGCCCATATCGCCGAGCACGAAGATGCGCTTGCCGCGTGTTTGCGCCAGCACTTCCAGTGCGGCATGCATGGATGCCGGATTGGCGTTGTAGGTGTCGTCGATCAACATCGCGCCGTGCAGGGCCTGTTTGCGCTGCAAACGCCCGGCCACACCGCCGAATGTCTCCAACCCTTCGATGATGGCTTCCGGCGTCACTTGCAGTATCAACGCCGCCGTCGCAGCCGCCAGCGCATTGCGGGCGTTGTGCTCGCCAGGCACTTGCAGCGTCATCTTCAGCCCGCAGAAGGGAGAGTGGACCAGCAATGTTCCGCCATAACCCTGCCCTGTCCATTCGCCCTTCACTGCGGCCTCACGTTCCAGTGCGAAGTCGAGCACACGATGCGGATCGGCCAGTTCCCGCCATAACTCGGCGTGCGCATCGTCGGCATTGATGACCGCCGTGCCGTCGCTTTTCAGTCCGCCGAATATCTCGCCCTTGGCGCGTGCCACACCCTCCACCGATCCCAACCCCTGCAGATGTGCGCCGGTCGCGTTGTTGATCAGCGCCACATCCGGTCCGGCGATGCGGGTGAGGTAGTCGATCTCGCCGGGATGGTTCATACCCATCTCGATCACTGCGTAGCGATGTGCTGCATTCATGCGCAGCAGGGTGAGCGGCATGCCGATGTCGTTATTGAAGTTACCCCTGGTCGCCAGCACGCTCTCCTCGGCGCCGGTGGCCGCGCGCAGGATGGCAGCCAGCATCTCTTTCACCGTGGTCTTGCCGTTGCTGCCGGTGATGGCGACCAGTGGAATGTCGAACTGCGCACGCCAGTGTGCGGCGAGTTGCCCCAGCGCAAGGCGGGTGTCGGACACATACAGCACGGGGCACGGAGCATTCGCGATCTTGCTGTCCGCATTGACCACTGCCGCCACTGCTCCCGCCTGCACCGCCAGCGCGACGAACTTCGCACCGTCGAAGTTCTCGCCCCTGAGCGCAATGAACAGATCTCCCTTCGCGATCGTGCGCGTATCGGTGGAAACGGCGTTGAAACGCACTTCCGCGCCGACATGCTGCGCGTCCAATATCCGGGATGCTTGCGAGAGCTGCATCATGTCCAGCGCTCCTCGGCTTTCCACATGCTCAGCGCGCGGTGCGCGATCTCGGCATCGGAGAAAGGATGGCGCACACCCGCGATCTCCTGGTAATCCTCATGTCCCTTGCCCGCCAGCAGGATGGTGTCGTTCGCCTGTGCCTTGGCGATGGCATGCGCGATGGCTTTGGCGCGGTCCTCGATGATCTGGTACTCGCCCTGCATGCCCGTGATGATGGCGTCGATGATCGCGCGCGGCGCTTCGTTGCGCGGGTTGTCGCTGGTGACGATGCGCACATCGGCGAAGCGCGCCGCCACCGTCCCCATCATCGGGCGCTTGCCACGATCACGGTCGCCGCCGCAACCGAACACGCAGATGACCCGCCCATCGGAAGGCGCGGTCACTTCGCGCAGCGTCATCAGCACTTTTTCCAGTGCGTCCGGCGTGTGCGCGTAATCCACCACCACCGATGGCGTATCCTTGCCGCCCAGTGTCTGCATGCGCCCTGCAACGGCTTTTTGCAAACCGAGTTCGCGCACCGCATCATCGATATCCATTTCGCTCGCCAGCAGCACCGCCAGCGCGCCGAGCAGATTGGAGGCATTGAAGCGGCCGATGAGTTTGCTCTGCAGTGCGGCCGATCCCCAGCTGGTGTGCAGTTGCAACGCCAGTCCCTGCGCGTCCATCTGCGTGAGCGTGCCGTACACCATGCGGATGCCAAGCCGCTCCGCCAGTTTCAGCGAGTCGTCTTCCATGCCGTAACCGATCACTTCGGCCGCTGAATCCTGCAGTTGCTCGGCCAGTTCCGCGCCGAAGGCATCGTCGAGGTTGTGCACCGCATGCTTGAGGTTCGCCCAGTCGAACAGGCTGCGTTTGGCGGCGGCATAACTCTGCATGTCGCCGTGATAGTCAAGATGGTCGCGCGTCAGGTTGGTGAGCAACGCCACATCGTAATGCACCGCATTGACGCGTCCCTGGGTCAGTGCGTGCGAGGACACTTCCATTACCGCTGCCTGCGCCCCCTGTTTCTCGTATTCCGCCAGCAGCCCGTGCAGCACCAGCGCATCCGGCGTGGTGTTCTGAGTCGCCTGCAAGGCACTCGGGAAACCGTTGCCTATCGTTCCGAGAACAGCGCTTTTGCGCCCCAGCGCGCTGAAGGTCTTTGCCAGCCAGTGGCTGATCGAGGTCTTGCCGTTGGTGCCGGTCACACCCACCATCCACAGCTTCTGCGACGGCTGGCCGTAGATGTGGTCGGCGATCATGCCCGCCTTGTGGCGCAGGTCATTCACCGCCAGATTGGGCACCACCCACTCGTTGTTCCACTTGAACTCGTGCAACTCCCAGATCACCGCATTGGCGCCGCGCGCGATGGCCTGCGCGATATATTGGCGGCCGTCAGCCTGCGTGCCGGGGTAAGCGACGAAGGTGTCGCCGGGCTGCACGGCGCGACTGTCGGAGACCAGTCGCGTGAGCTTCACGCCCAGTTCGTCCAGCTCTTCGAAGCGGAAGCCCGTCTGAAGTTTGATCGCGGCGGCGCTCATACTTCCTCCCCGACCACTTCGCCCGGCGCCATCATCACATTGTCCAGCGGCGCATCGTTGGGCACGTTGAGGATGCGCAGCGACGAACCCATCACATTGCTGAACACCGGTGCCGCCACCAGACCGCCGTAGTAGTCGCGTCCACCCGGCTCGTTGATCATCACCGCCACGATCAGGCGCGGATCGGAAGCGGGCGCCATGCCGACGAACGAGGCCACATATTTGTCTATGTATTTGCCGTTCTCTAGTTTGTGCGCGGTACCCGTCTTTCCCGCCACGCGATAACCGGTAATCTGCGCCAGCGGTGCGGTACCACCGGGTCTCACCACCGTTTCCATCATGTCGCGCACGGCTAGCGCAGTGGTATCCGAAAACACCCTGACCCCCACGCTCGGCACTTCCTGCTTGAGCAGGGTGATAGGCAGCAACTCGCCGCTGTTGGCGAACACGGTATACGCACGTGCCAGTTGCAGCAGATTGACCGAGATTCCGTTACCGTAGGACATGGTCGCCTGTTCGATGGGGCGCCAGGTCTTGTAATCGCGCAGCTTGCCTGTCGCTTCGCCGGGAAATTCACATCCGGTGGCGAGGCCGAAACCACTTTCGTTGAGACTTCGCCAAAAGACTTCCGGTGACAGGCCCAATGCGATCCTGGCCGTACCCACGTTGCTGGAACGCTGAATCACTTGTCCCACTGTGAGCGAGCGCTCGGGATGGGTATCGTGGATGGTGCGGCCATTCAGAGTCATCTGGCCGCCTCCGGTATTGATGATCGTACCCGGCTTGACCTTTCCCGCTTCCAGCGCCGTTGCCACGGTGAACGGCTTCATGGTCGAACCCGGCTCGAACAGGTCGGTGACCGAGCGGTTACGCAGCACACCGACGGATGGCTTGGCGCGGTTGTTGGGGTTGAAGGAAGGCCAGTTCGCCAACGCCAGCACTTCACCTGTCTTGGCATCCAGCACCACGATTGATCCGGCTTTGGCGCGGTTGCGCTCGACCGCCTGCTTGATCTCGCGGAAGGCCAGCGACTGGATCTTGCTGTCGATACTGAGCGCGACATCGCCGCCCGCCTTGGGTGCGCGCATGCTGCCCGCATCCTCCACGATGAATCCGCGCCGATCCTTGATCACCTGCTGGCTGCCCGCCTTGCCGCCGAGTTGAGCCTGCAGGGCCAGCTCGATGCCTTCCTGACCGTTGTCGTCGACATCGGTGAAGCCGATGAGATGCGAGGTGACATCGCCGCCCGGATAGTAGCGGCGATATTCGCGCTGCAGGGAGACGCCGGGTATGCCCAGTTTGACCACTCTGGCCGCCTGCTCCGGCGGCAACTGGCGTTTGAGATAGACGAACTCGCGCGAGGTGTCCTTGAGTTTGCTCTTCACTTCCTCGGGCGACAGGCCGACGATGCTCGCCAACTGGATGATCTGCCGGGTCGTGACCGCGGTATCCGCCGGGCTCGCCCACACCGACTCCACCGGCGTGCTCACCGCCAGCGGTTCGCCGTGGCGGTCAGTGATCATGCCGCGATGCGCGTGGAGTTCGACGACGCGGCCGTAACGCGCATCGCCCTTTTGCTGCAGGAAGTCGTTGTTGATACCCTGCAGATAAACTGCACGCACCAGCAGTGTGGCGAGTCCCGCCAGCAACAGCACGAACAGCACACGCGAACGCCAGGCCGGCAACTCGATCTGCCCCGTCGTCTGGATGGGTTGGGTGGCGTAGTTCATGGTTGCGTCACCATTCCCGACTCCAGCCGGATGTAGCGGATCTGGCGCGGATGCGGCGTCTGCATCTGCAATTGGACGGCGGCGAGTCTCTCTACCCGCGCGGGCATCGCCAAAGTACCTTGCTCCAGTTGCAACTGCCCCCACTCCACATCCATCTGCTGCGCCCTGTCTTTTTCTTTCTGCAATTCCACGTACAACTTGCGCGCCTTGTGTTGGGAGGTGACTACCCCCAACGCACACGCGATGACTATGATGAGTAGCAGGACATTGAGCCTAGCCACCTAAACGCTCCGCCACGCGCAACACCGCGCTGCGCGCGCGCGGATTCGCCGAGATCTCTTCATCCGATGCATAGACCGGTTTGCCGACCAGGCGCACCTTGCCCTCCGGCACATCGGCGGCACGGATCGGCACGCCCTTGGGCAACTTGTCGCCCTGCGCCATGTCACGCATGAAGCGCTTCACCATGCGGTCTTCCAGCGAATGAAAACTGATCACTGCCATGCGTCCGCCCGGTCTCAGGTGATCCACGCACTGCGGCAGCACGCTCTCGAGTTCTTCGAGCTCGCGGTTGATATAAATCCGTATAGCCTGAAAGGTACGAGTCGCCGGATTTTTGTTGGGTTCGCGCGTACGTACGCACTGAGCGACGAGGTCACTGAGTTGTTTCGTGGTGAGGATCGCTTGCTCTTTGCGCGCAGCAACAATCGTCCTTGCAATCTGCCTAGCAAACCGTTCTTCGCCGTAATCAAATATCACCTCCGTCAGTTCGCCCTCGTCTGCCGTCGCCAGCCACTCCGCCGCCGTCTGCCCCCTGCTGGTATCCATGCGCATGTCCAGCGGCGCATCGAACCGAAAACTGAAACCGCGCTGCTCGTCGTCGAGTTGCGGCGACGACACTCCCAGATCCAGCAACACACCATCCACCTTGTCGATACCGAGCTTGCCCAGCACAGCACCCAGATTCTCGAACTCGCTATGTTCCAGCTGGAACCGCGCATCCTTGATCGTGCGCCCAGCAGCCACAGCCGTCGGGTCCTTGTCCAGCGCGATCAGTCTGCCGCGCTCACCCAGTTTCTCCAGGATCAAGCGGCTGTGTCCGCCGCGTCCGAATGTGCCGTCGACATAGACACCCTCCGGCTTGATCTCCAAAGCTTCGACTGCTTCTTTCAACAGGACGGTCGCGTGAACCAGCCCTTCGCTCACAATGTGAAACCTTCAAGCTCCGGCGGCAGATTGTCCGAAGTGAATCCGGTCATCTTCTCGTTCTGCGCCTGCCAGCGCGCCTGGTCCCACAACTCAAACTTGTTGCCCTGCCCTACCAGCATCACGTGCTTGTCCAGCACCGCGAACGTGCGCAGCGTGGGCGACACCAACACACGACCGGCGGCATCCATCACCGAGTCTTCGGCGTGACCTACGAGGAAACGTTGCAGTGCGCGAATGCGCGGATCGAAAGCGGAGAGCTTCATCAGCTTCTCGCGTATGGGTTGCCACTCGGGTTGTGGATAGACCAACAGGCAACCGTCGGCATCGGCAGTCAGCACCAGCTGACCTGAACAATGCGCAAGCAACATGTCGCGATACCGCGTCGGTATCACGAGCCTGCCCTTGCTATCCAGATTTAGTTGCGTCGCTCCCTGAAACATCCCGATTCCCCACCTTTACCCACTTTTTACCACTTGCACGCACTATATTGAAAAACAACTAGTGGGTCAAGCAAGTAAATGGGATTTTTCTTTACGGGACAATGAGTTAGCGCACTTCGTTAATGCAAATCAAATTTGCTTAAAAAGCAATGAATTGGAAGGGTAAGCTAAAGTTGTTTGTGATGGAAGGCGGAGGGGAGCACGAATTTGCCCACCAGGAACTGGCAAGCGATCTGAACATCTCAAATCTGTTACTGCGGAAATAAGGTGAAGCCAGCCGGTAAGCCGGGTTCTGTCGTGGACAGTCATTCCTCTAGGCGTTTCGTTACCTGACGCTCAAGCAACCTACCCGCTGGCGACGCGAGCAACGTCATAGCCAGCCTATTTGGTCTTGCTCCGGATGGGGTTTACCCTGCCACTGATGTTGCCACCAGCGCGGTGAGCTCTTACCTCGCCATTTCAACCTTACCTGTACTGCTTGCGCAGCCATCGGCGGTGTATTTTCTGTGGCACTTTCCATCGCCTCACGGCGTCCGGTCGTTAACCGGCATCCTGCTCTATGGAGCCCGGACTTTCCTCTGCACAGCATTAAGTGTGCAGCGACTGTCTAGCCAGCTTCGGAACGAAGTCTATCACGCTGGATGGGGTTACTTGGCTTTGTCCTGCAGCGCCTGTCCGGCTTTTTCCAGCGCCTTGCCACTCTCTTCCACGGTCTCGCTGCCCAGGCGCTTGGCCTTGTCGAGCAGGGATTCCTGTTTGGCGAAGGGATTGGAGAGCAGCGGTTTTTCGCGGCCGATGTTGATGCCTAGCGCCATGCCGATGAGCACGCCGATGAGCAGGCTGATGAAGATGGTTTTGATCTGCTGGGTCATGGATACCTCCGATTGGTTGCTGACTGACGTTGCGGGGGCGGATTCTGCCTTATCCTTCGATCACTTGCATGCCGATGCCGAGGCTCTTCCATTGCTTCATCTCTTCCAGCAATGCCGTTTCGGTAAGCGGGTTCTGCGCCAGCCAGCCGGGGGCGATAGCAAGATGGAATTTGGTACCGCTGAAGCTGCCCTGCATATCGGGAAGTGCGAGATCGCTGCGGCTGCGATAGAAGAGTGCGGCGAAACGCAGCGCCATGACCTGAGCCATCTGTTCTGCCGTGCCAAGCATGCCACGCAGTTTTTCCAGACCGCCACGGTGCGCCAGTGCCAGCAGGCTCAACTGCGCCTGCTCCTTCTTCGAGAAGCCGGGCATGTCGGCGTTGGCCAGGATGTAAGCGGTGTGTTTGTGGTATCCGCTGTGCGCGACGCTGATGCCGATCTCGTGCAGCTTGGCCGCCCAGTCGAGCAAGAGCGAATCCTCTTCGTTGATTAGCCCTTCCAGAAATTGTTTGGCGAGCTTATCCGCCAACCGGGCCACGCGGGTCGCCTGGCGAGCATCCACGTGATAGCGGCGCATGAATTGCTGCACGGTGACTTCGCGCATGTCGTTGTGATGGATACGTCCGAGCAGATCGTAGAGCACGCCCTCGCGCAACGCGCCGATGGCGGGCTGCATGACCTCAATATCGAGCTCACAGAAAGCGGCATGCATGATGGCGAATCCGCCCAGCAATGCCGGGATGCGGTCCGGCCGCAAACCGGGCAGTTCGAGCCTGTTCACGTCGCCGATCTTGAGCAGTAACTCGCGCAGCTTCTCCAGCCCCGCACGCGTGATGCCGCCATCGCTGAATCCGTTCTGTTCAAGTATGTCGCACAGCACGCGCGCCGAGCCGGACGAACCGAACGCAATGTCCCAGTGGCCGACGGAGAACTCGGACGCGATGGCCTGCACCTCGCTGCGCGCGGCAAGCTCGGCCTGTTTGAGGTTGGATTTGGTGATCTTGCCGTCGGGGAAATAGCGCACGCTGTAGCTGACACAGCCCATATACAGGCTTTCCAGCTTGAGCGGCTGCAGGCTTGTGCCGATGATGAATTCGGTGGAACCGCCGCCGATATCCATCACCAAGCGCTTGCTGTCCGATTGCGGCAGTGTCTGCGCCACACCACGATAGATGAGACGCGCTTCCTCGCGACCGGCGATGACTTCGATGGGAAAGCCGAGCGCCTCTTCGGCCTGCTTCAGGAATTCGGGGGCGTTCTTGGCGACGCGCAGCGAGTTGGTACCGACTGCGCGCACCGCTTCGCGCGGCAGGCCGCGCAGGCGTTCGCCGAAACGCTGCAGGCAGGCGAGCGCCCGCTGCTGGGATGCCTTGTCAAGGCGCTTGTCCTCGGTCAGTCCGGCAGCCAGGCGCACGGCTTCGCGCAGGCCGTCCAGCATGTAGAGCTGGTCGTCGACCACACGGGCGATCTGCAAACGGAAACTGTTCGAGCCTAGATCGACTGCCGCAAGGAGGGGTTGCTGTTGCACGGTGATGAGTGAATCACTGTTCCTGTACTTCGCGCTCGATCTCTTCCACGGTGACGTGGCGCACATCGCGCCCCTTGACCATGTACACCACATACTCGGACATGTTCTTGGCGTGGTCGCCGATGCGCTCGATGGCCTTGGCGACAAACAGAATCTCCAGCGAGGTGGAGATCGTGCGCGGGTCTTCCATCATGAAAGTGATGAGGTAACGCATGATGGCGCGAAAGTCTTCATCCACCTGTTCGTCCTGGCGCACGACCTGCGCCGCTGTCGAAAGATCGAGGCGAGCGAACGCATCCAGCGATTTGCGCAGCATGTCCAGCGCGATGTCGGAGGCGTGTTTGATCTCGTGGAATCGCGGCATATTCAAACGTTCCTTCTGCGACAGCAGCTTGGCCATGCGTGCGATCTTTTCGGCCTCGTCGCCGATGCGCTCCAGATCGGTGATGGTCTTGATGACGGTCATCACCATGCGCAGGTCGCCGGCAGCCGGTTGGCGGCGCACCAGGATGCGGTTACAGCTTTCGTCGATCTCGACTTCCATGGCGTTGACGCGATGATCGTCGTCGATCACGCGATTCATCAGCGCCACGTCGCCCGAGGTCAGCGACTCGACTGCCAGCCGTATCTGGCTCTCGACCAGTCCGCCCATCTGCAACACGCGCGCGCGGACCGCTTCGAGTTCCGCGTCAAACTGTTTCGAGGTGTGTTCGCTACCGACCATGATGGTTCCTTAAAGGATTATTGCAAATGCAGGATGTTAACCACGCCCTGTTAAACTTTTGTTACGTCGCGACTCAAGCCGTCAGCGTCTTCACGCCGTCCGGTGTGCCCAGCAACAGCACATCGGCTCCGCGACGCGCGAACAAGCCGTTGGTCACCACGCCGGGCAATTGGTTCAATGCAGTCTCCAGCTCGACCGGATTCATGATGCTCAAACCATGCACATCAAGGATGACGTTGCCGTTGTCGGTGGTGAACCCTTCACGCAGCTTGGGCTGGCCGCCCAACTTGACCACTTCGCGCGCGATGTAGCTGCGCGCCATCGGGATCACTTCGATCGGCAGCGGGAACTTGCCCAGTACATCCACCAGCTTGCTGGCATCGCACACACAGATGAACTTCTTGCTCGCTGCCGCAACGATCTTCTCGCGCGTCAGCGCGCCGCCGCCGCCCTTGACCATGTGCATGTGACGCGTGATCTCGTCTGCACCGTCGACATACACCGGCAGGTCTCCGGCATCGTTCAGCGACAAGACTTCGATGCCGTGGCCCTGCAAACGCTTGGCCGAGGCTTCCGAGCTGGCGACGGCGCCGCGTATCTTGTGCTTGATCTTGGCCAGCTCATCGATGAAGAAGTTGGCGGTGGAACCGGTGCCAACGCCCACGATGCAATCGGTCGGTACATGAGCGATCGCCGCCTGGGCGACCGCGCGTTTCAAATCATCTTGCGTCAAAGCCATCATTTCCCCAATTCTTAATCAGTATTATTGTTTTGCACGGGGATTATTGCAGGAAATGGCTAATTTAGAAACCTTCCGCCCCCATTCCGGCAAACTCTTTTCAAATGGCCTGTTTGCCTTTAGGATGCACTTGCCGTGGGGGTGTAGCTCAGTTGGGAGAGCGTCTGGTTCGCAATCAGAAGGTCGTCAGTTCGATCCTGATCACCTCCACCACTCCAAACCCTTCTTTATCCGCGCGGATGGTGCGTGGCATGAAGCGCCTTCAGTCGTTCCCGCGCCACATGCGTATAGATCTGCGTCGTCGAGATATCCGAATGTCCCAATAGCATCTGCACCACGCGCAGGTCGGCGCCGTGGTTGAGCAGGTGGGTGGCGAAGGCATGGCGCAGGGTGTGCGGCGATAGCGGTTTGTGCAGGCCGCCCTGTTTCGCGTGCTTCTTGATCAGATACCAGAACATCTGCCGCGTCATGGCTTCGCCGCGCCCTGTTACGAACAGTGCGTCGGTCAGCTTGCCCTGAAGCAGGGCCGGACGGGCATCGGCGAGATATTTCCTGACCCAGTCCAGCGCTTCTTCGCCCAGCGGCACCAGACGCTCCTTGCTGCCCTTGCCCATCACGCGCGTCACGCCCATGTCCAGACTCACCTGCGCCACACTCAGGCCGACCAGCTCCGACACGCGCAGACCGCTGGCATACAGCACCTCCAGCATGGTGCGGTCGCGCATGCCGAGCGGGGTATCGACATCAGGCGCGTTCAACAGCAACTCGACATCCTCTTCGGTGAGGCTCTTGGGCAGGCTGCGCGGCAGCTTGGGGGTGGCGATCTGCAGGGTCGGATCGACGGTGACTTTGTTCTGCCGCAACAGGTAGCGGAACAGGCGTTTGAGACTGGAGATGGCGCGGGAGGTGGAGGTGGCCTTGGCTTTTTCGCCACCTACCAGGTACGCAAGAAAGCCCTGTATATCGGCATGCGAGGTCTGCAGCAGGCCGTATCCGCGCTGCTTCGCCAGCCAATCGGCGAATTTGTTCAGGTCGCGCCGGTAACTTTCAAGGGTGTTGCGGGAGAGGCCGTCTTCGAGCCAAAGGGCATCGCTGAATTCATCCAGCAGCTCAGCGTCGCTCATGGGCTAGCAACCAGCGCTTGATACCGAGCGACTCGCCCTCGGCGTGCTTCATGAATCCGCCCAATCCCGTTTTACCCACCACACGGTGGCAGGGAATAACGACTGGAATCGGATTACTGCCGCAAGCCTGTCCTACCGCCTGCGCGCTGGAGCCGATCTTTTCCGCAAGCTCGCCATAGGTCTGCGTCTGACCGCAGGGAATGTCCAGCATGGCCTGCCACACGTTGCACTGATGATGGGTGCCATCGAGTTCGAAAGGCAGGTCGATCTCATGGCTTGCATCGGCCAGATAAGCTTCCAGCTCGGCACAGATTGCTTTCGCCATTGCACTCTGCGGCGGCTGCGCTTTTGTTTTGCCCGGCAGGAATTCGATACCGAGCAGATCCGTGTCTGAACAGCGGATGCCGAGTTTGCCGAAGGGGGCAGTGAGAATCGCTTGGTAGTCCATATGGACATGATAGCCGAAATAAAAACGGGAGCCGAGGCTCCCGTTTTACATGTTGCTTGCTGCCGCTGCTTATACTGCTGCAGCTTTGCGTGCGGGCAACTTTTCCTTGATACGTGCCGACTTGCCGGAACGGTCGCGCAGGTAGTAGAGCTTGGCACGGCGCACATCGCCGCGACGCTTCACTTCGATGCTGGCAACGCTCGGGGAGTAAGTCTGGAACGTACGCTCCACGCCTTCGCCGGAGGATACCTTGCGCACGATGAAGCTGGAGTTCAGCCCCTTGTTGCGCTTGGCGATCACCACGCCTTCGAAAGCCTGAGTACGCTTCTTGTCGCCTTCGACCACGTTCACGTTAACGATAACGGTGTCGCCGGGTGCGAAATTGGGGATCGTCTTGTTCAGACGCGCGATTTCTTCTTTTTCAAGAATGCCGATCAGATTCATTTTGTTTCCTTTTCTTGTGCGGAGGCTTGTTCCTGCTGGTACTCTGCCAGTAGCCGAGCTTCCTGTTTAGTCAACTGGCGTGATGCCAGCAAATCCGGGCGACGTTCCGCAGTCCTGCCTAATGCCTGCTTCAATCGCCACTTCCCTATCTCGGCGTGGTGCCCGGACATCAATACTTCCGGAACCACCTCGCCGTTATAAACCTCGGGTCGCGTGTAGTGCGGACAATCCAGCAGTCCCTGTACGAAGGAATCCTGCTGCGCCGATGCGTCGTCGCCCAATACGCCGGGGATCTGCCGCACCACGCTGTCCATCACCACCATCGCTGCCAACTCGCCACCGGACAACACATAATCACCGATGGAAAGCTCTTCATCCACTTGCTGGCGCAACAGGCGTTCATCCACGCCTTCGTACCGACTTGCCAGCAATATCAATCCTTCGTCCCGCGCCAGCAGTTCCATCACCACTGCATGGGTGAGCTGCCTGCCTTGCGGCGAGAGGTGGATCACACAACTCTTCTTCGCCCCGCTTTGCGCCTGCGCTGCTTTCGCTGCGCTGATCGCTTTTTCCAGCGGCTCTCCCAACATCACCATCCCGGGCCCGCCGCCGTAGGGACGGTCGTCAATGGTGCGGTAGTTGTCGGTCGTAAAATCACGCGGATTCCACGTCTGCAACTCAAACTTGCCTTGCTCTGCCGCCCGCCGCGTCACACCGTACTTGGTGAGCGCTTCGAACATCTCGGGAAACAGCGTGACAACGTCAAACCTCATTTGAGGTAGTCCGCCTGCCAATCCACCCGGATCGTTTTGTCTTTCAGGCTTACCTGCTGGATCACGCTGGCAATGAACGGGATCAACTTCTCGCCGCCTTCGCCTTTGACCACCAGCACGTCGTTGGCGCCGGTCTCCAGCAATGAATCCACCGTGCCGAACACCTCACCCTGCAGATTCTCGACCGACAGTCCGATCAGGTCAGACCAGTAATATTCGCCTTCTTCCTGCTCCGGCAATTCCGCGCGGGGAACGGCGATCAACTGGCCTTTGTAGCTCTCTGCTGCCGTACGGTCTGCGATACCCTGCAGCTTGGCGATGACTACCTTACCGCCATGCACGTTCGCTTCCAGTACTTCCAGCGGACGCCAGGCTTGCTCGTTGCCCACATACCAGGTGTCGTAATCGAGCAGGCTGTCCAGATATTCGGTGAAGGTCTGCACCTTTACCCAACCGAGGATGCCCTGCGCCGCCACGATCTTCCCCATGACGACCATGGGGCTTGCCTCGTTAGGCTTTGACAGCTGCACCGGCTTTTTTGACCAGACGGCCGACGGTCTCGCTCAGTTGCGCGCCCTTGTCTTGCCAATGCGTCACGCGGTCCAGCTGGATGCGCAGACCTTCGGAGCCTTCTTTTGCCAGCGGATCGTAGAAGCCGACGCGCTCAATGAAACGACCGTCACGACGGTTGCGGGAATCCGCGACCACCACGTTGTAGAACGGGCGATTCTTCGCGCCGCCACGAGAAAGACGAATGACTACCATAATGATTACCCAATAGATTAAATTTCGGCCAATGCCAAAAGGGCGCGAATTCTACGATACCTTGCCAACCTCTGGCAAGGACTGTTTCGGAGGGGATTTTAGCGGTGCAGGACCACTTCCAGCACGAATTGGGAGCCCAGATAGGCCAGGACAAGGAAGCCGAAGCCGCTCAGGGTCCAGCGCACCGCCGTATGACCGCGCCAGCCGTAGAAACGGTGGCCTAACAGCAATATTGCAAATATCACCCATGAAGCCATTCCAAACAAGACCTTATGGCTGAATTGCAGAGGATGGCCGAAGATCTGCTCGGAGAACAGCATGCCCGAAGCCACGGTGATGGACAGCAGCACAAAACCGACGCCGATGACGCGGAACAGCAGGGTCTCCATGGTCAGCAGCGGCGGCAGGTTCTGCAATACCTTGGGCATCTTGGCGTGGTGCAGGCGTTTTTCGACCAGAGACATCAATGCCGCATGTAGCGCGGCAATGGTGAACAGGCTGTAAGCCAGCATCGCCATGAGCACGTGGGTATCGAACAGACCAGAGGCAGGCTGGGACAGGATGTGGGCATCGGGGAAGATTGCCGGCAGCGCCGTGCTGACGGCAGCCAGCGGTAATACCAGGGTCTGCAGACTCGACAGCGGATAGAAATAGCGTGCCGACCAGTACACCAGCACGGTCAACCACAGGATCAGCGACAAGGCGTAGACCAGGCCGAGATTCAGCGCGCCCCATATAAAGAGTGTGTCGTACAGCAACCAGCCGTGCAGCACCAGCGGCACGATCACCGCGAAACCAAGCGCGCCGCGATTCTGCTGCTCGGCATTACCCGCGGCCTGCGCGCGCCAGAACAGAATAGCCAGAACGGCATAAAGGACAAACGTGAGCAGATGCAAGGCTTGGTTCGACATGGGGAGTGCAGATGTTTTAGACTGTGCGGATTCTACAGGAAGCGCCGCCCAAGTGTCTGCACCGGCGCTCACCTGAAACTTCGGGATCTGAAACCATGTTGGACAACCTCACACAACGCTTCAGCGGCATCGTCAAGAACCTGCGCGGCCAGGCACGACTGACCGAGAGCAACATTCAGGACGCGCTGCGCGAGGTGCGCCTCGCCTTGCTGGAAGCCGACGTTGCGCTGCCGGTCGTCAAGGAATTCATCGCCAAGGTGAAGGAAGCCGCACTGGGACAGGAAGTCATCGGCAACCTGCAACCGGGGCAAGCATTGATCGGCGTGGTGAATCGCGAGCTGACCAAGCTGATGGGCGAGCACAACGATGCGCTCAACCTTGCCGCCGTACCGCCCGCCGTAATCCTGATGGCCGGTCTGCAAGGCGCCGGTAAAACCACCAGCAGCGGCAAGCTGGCCAAATTGCTGCGCGACCAGAACAAAAAGAAAGTATTGCTGGTGAGCTGCGACGTGTATCGCCCCGCCGCGATCGAACAACTGCGCACGCTGGCCCAGCAACTCGACACCGATTTCTTCCCCTCCGACATCAGCCAGAAGCCGCAGGACATCGCGCTGGCCGCTCTCGATTGGGCACGCAAGCACCACCATGAAGTGTTGATCGTCGACACCGCCGGCCGCCTCGCTGTGGATGAAGCGATGATGACGGAGATCAAGGACCTGCATGCCGCGCTGAAACCCATCGAGACCCTGTTCGTGGTCGACGCGATGACCGGCCAGGATGCAGTGAACACCGCCAAGGCCTTCGGCGATGCGCTGCCGCTCACCGGCATCATCCTCACCAAGCTGGACGGCGACGCGCGCGGCGGTGCTGCGCTGTCGGTACGACAGATCACCGGCAAGCCGATCAAGTTCGTCGGTGTCAGCGAGAAGCCCAACGGCCTCGAAGCCTTCCACCCCGAACGCATGGCGCAACGCATCCTCGGCATGGGTGATGTACTGTCCCTGCTGGAAGAAGCGCAGCGCAACGTCGACATGGGCGAAGCACAAAAGCTGGCGAAGAAGATGCAGACTGGCAAGGGCTTCGACCTCAACGACTTCAAGATGCAGATCGTGCAGATGAAGAAGATGGGCGGCGTCTCGGCGCTGATGGACAAATTGCCCGCGCAACTTTCCAAGGCAGCAGCCGGCGCCAACATCGACGAGCGCCAGATCAACCGCACCGAGGGCATCATCAACTCGATGACGCCCTGGGAGCGCAGCCATCCGGAACAGATCAAGGCCTCGCGCAAGCGCCGCATCGCGGCGGGCGCCGGCGTACAGGTGATGCACGTCAACCAGTTGCTGAACCAGTTCGAACAGTCGCAGAAGATGATGAAGATGATCAGCGGCAAGGGCGGCATGGCAAAAATGATGCGCGGCATGGCCGGCAAGTTGCCGGGAATGCGCTAACCCTCACTTAAATATAGAACAGCAGACATGACACTCAAAGCCATCATTTTCGACGTCGACGGCACCCTGGCCGACACCGAGGACGCACACCGCATCGCATTCAACATGGCTTTCGCCGAGAACGGCCTGGATTGGAATTGGGATGTCGCCTTGTACGACAAACTGCTCAAGGTGACCGGCGGCAAAGAACGCATCAAGTACTACGTGCAGGACTGGCTGCCGGATTTTAGCAAGCCCGACGATTACGAAGGCTTCGTCAAGAATCTGCATGTCGTGAAGACAGGCCACTACACAGCCATGTTGCGCGACGGCAAGATCCCGCTACGCCCCGGCGTCAAACAGCTCATCCGCGATGCGCGCGATGCCGGCCTCAAGCTCGCCATTGCGACCACCACTTCGCCGGAGAACGTTTCCGCCTTGCTTGAAGTAGGACTGGGCAAGGATTGGGCAAGCAACTTCTCCGCAAACGGCTGCGGCGATATCGTGCCTCACAAAAAACCGGCACCGGATATCTACAACTGGGTGTTGAACGAGCTCAAGCTGGCACCGCAGGACTGCATCGCGCTGGAAGATTCCAACAACGGTCTTCGCTCTTCCCTTGCGGCGGGCATCAAGACCTACATCACGACCAACCCGTACACCTGCAAGCAGGACTTCACCGGCGCTGCGGCAGTACTCGACGATCTGGGCGATCTGCCCCGCTTCTACAAGCTGATCGGGCTGCGCGCTTAAGCAACAAGCCCGGTTTCCTGCTAATCTTGCGGACAATTCAATCGTCCGCGAAACATCATGCAAAGCTACTTAAAGAGAATCCTGACCGCCCGCGTCTATGACGTGGCGGTCGAAACACCGCTGGAACTCGCGCCCAACCTGTCGGCGCGGATCGGTAACAGCATCCTGTTCAAACGCGAGGACATGCAGCCGGTGTTCTCGTTCAAGCTGCGCGGCGCCTACAACAAGATGGCACAACTCACCCCCGAACAGCTCAAGCGCGGTGTGATCGCCGCCTCGGCCGGCAACCACGCGCAGGGCGTGGCACTCTCCGCACACCGTCTCGGCTGCAAGGCCATCATCGTGATGCCGACCACCACCCCGCAGGTCAAGATCGAGGCGGTCAAGCATTTCGGTCAGCGTTCGGTCGAGATCGTGCTGCACGGCGACAGCTACAGCGATGCCTGCACCCGCGCGTATGAACTGGAGAAGGAAAAGAATCTCACCTTCGTGCACCCCTTCGACGATCCCGATGTGATCGCCGGACAAGGCACCATCGGCATGGAAGTGTTGCGCCAGCACCAGGCGCCCATCCATGCCATCTTCTGCGCCATCGGCGGCGGCGGACTAATCGCGGGCGTGGCGGCTTACGTCAAGCAGGTGCGCCCGGATATCAAGGTGATCGGCGTGCAGACCACCGACTCGGACGCGATGGCGCGCTCGCTCAAGGCGAAGAAGCGCGTCACGCTCAACGATGTTGGCCTGTTCTCGGACGGCACGGCGGTGAAACTCGCCGGCGAGGAGACCTTCCGCGTCTGCAAACAATATGTGGACGAAGTGGTGCTGGTGGATACCGACGAGGTATGCGCCGCGATCAAGGACGTGTTCCAGGACACCCGCTCCATCCTCGAACCGGCGGGTGCTCTCGCCGTCGCGGGCGCCAAACTGTATGCCAAGCGCGAACAGCTCAAGGGCGAGACGCTGGTGACCGTGTGCAGCGGCGCGAACATGAACTTTGACCGCCTGCGTTTCGTGGCCGAACGTTCCGAGATCGGCGAGAAACGCGAGGCCCTGCTCGCCGTCACTATCCCGGAGACCCCCGGCAGCTTCCGCAAATTCTGCTCGCTGCTGGGCAAGCGCAACATCACTGAGTTCAACTACCGCTTCGCCGACCCAAAACTTGCCCAGGTGTTCGTGGGCATCCAGGTCAAAGACCAGTCGGAGACTACCGACCTGGTGGAGAAGTTGCAGCACAACAAACTGCCCACGCTAGACCTGTCAGACAACGAGATGGCCAAGCTGCACCTGCGGCACCTGGTGGGTGGTCACGCGCCAGAAGCCAAAGACGAGATCCTGTTCCGCTTCGAGTTCCCGGAGCGTCCCGGCGCGCTGATGAATTTCCTCAACAGCATGAACCATGACTGGAACATCTCGCTGTTCCACTATCGCAACCACGGTGCCGACTACGGCCGCATCCTGGTCGGCATGCAGGTGCCAAAGAGCGACAAGAAAGCGCTCAAGACCTTCCTCGACACTTTGGGCTACCCATACTGGGACGAGAGCGACAATCCGGCCTACCGGCTATTTTTGGGCTAACCAGCGATGGTCACGGACTTGTCCGTGATTAAGCGCTGGCGATCCGCCCCAGCCGGCCACCCCATCCGGGCGACTCCCGCTTCAGCACCCAGCGCTCTCCTCCGCTACATTTTTGGGCAGCTAGCGGTGCATCCTCTGAATTTTGAGTGCAAATAAGCTTGGTTATTGCTTTCATCAATAATAATTATTAATAGGTGTTAGGTGTGTTTTTGATGCATATGCGCAAAATAGAGCGCAAATTTATGAATCTTAAGCGAGAGGCGATTTGGCAATGGATATCCGCGCTAGAAAACAGGCCCTCAGGCAAAGTATAATCGCCGCCCGCGAAAAGCTGGGTAGCCCCGAGAACCTGCGCCTAAGCCGCGCCATCATCGGCGGAATTTGCGGCCTGCCAGGCTACAAGCAGGCAACTGTCGTACTGGGATATTTGAATTTCGGGGCTGAACTGGCTGCCGAACTGTGGGTGAACCAGGCACTGGCGGACGGCAAGCAGGTATTACTGCCGCGGGTGAACCGGGCGAGCGGTCACCTCGACATATATAAGGTGCACGACCTGCAACATGATGTGGCGCCCGGGACATGGGGCATACGCGAACCGGTTGCCGAACGCTGCACGAGAGTGAACGCACTTGGCACCGTGGACTTCATCCTGCTGCCGGGCGTCGCATTCACCCGAACGGGCGACCGCCTGGGCTATGGCGGCGGGTATTACGACAAACTGCTGGCACGCATGCCGCACCGACCAACACTGGTCGCCGGGGCGTTTGCGCTGCAAGTAGTACGCGAGATTCCGTTGGAAAGTACCGACCATAAAATCGAATGGCTGGTGACGGAGAATGAAACGATACATTGCATCAAAGGGAGAGAGTAAGCGATGGCGACACAGATACCTGATCAAGATCCGCAAGAAACCCAGGAGTGGCTGGATGCGCTCCAATCCGTACTGGACAAGGAGGGTGCCCAACGCGCTCACTTCCTGATGGATCAACTGATCCATCACGCGCGCATGGCCGGCGACGACATGCCGATCAGCGCGACCACGCCCTACATCAACACCATTCCGGTCGACAAGGAAGAACGCTCGGCGGGGAATTTTGAGCTGGAACACCGTATCCGTGCGCTGACGCGCTGGAACGCGATGGCCATCGTGATGAACGCCAACAAGGTGTCATCCGAGCTGGGCGGCCACATCGCCAGCTTCGCTTCAGCGGCGACTTTGTATGACGTTGCCTTCAACCATTTCTTCCATGGCAAGACGGACGATCACGGCGGCGACCTGGTTTATTTCCAGGGCCACTCCTCGCCCGGCATCTATGCCCGCGCGTACATCGAAGGCCGCCTGACTGAAGACCAGTTGCGCAAGTATCGTCAGGAAGTGGATGGCGACGGACTGTCCTCCTATCCGCACCCCTGGCTGATGCCGAATTTCTGGCAGTTCCCCACGGTCTCCATGGGCTTGGGGCCACTGATGGCCATTTATCAAGCGCGCTTCATGCGCTATCTGCAACACCGCGAGCTCGCCCAGACCGACGGCCGCAAGGTATGGGCCTTCCTCGGCGACGGCGAGACCGACGAGCCGGAATCGCTGGGCGCGATCTCGATGGCCGGGCGCGAGAAACTCGACAACCTGATCTTCGTCATCAACTGCAACCTGCAACGCCTGGACGGACCGGTGCGCGGCAACGGCAAGATCATCCAGGAACTGGAAGGCGTTTTCCGCGGCGCCGGCTGGAACGTCATCAAGGTGGTCTGGGGACGCCGCTGGGATCGCCTGTTCGCCAAAGACAAGAGCGGCCTGCTGATGAAGCGCATGGAAGAGGTGGTCGACGGCGAATACCAGAACTACAAAGCCAAAGACGGCGCGTTCGTGCGCAAGGAATTCTTCGGCAAGTACCCGGAACTGCTGGAGTTGGTCGCCGACATGTCGGATGACGAGATCTGGCACCTGAACCGCGGCGGCCACGATCCGTTCAAGATGTTCGCGGCCTACGCTGCAGCCAACAAGCACAAAGGCCAGCCCACGGTGATCCTCGCCAAAACGGTGAAGGGTTACGGCATGGGCGAAGCGGGCGAAGCACAGAATCCGACGCACCAGCAGAAAAAGATGGGCCTGGAAGCACTGCGAAAATTCCGCGACCGCTTCAACATCCCCGTCTCCGACGAACAATTGCCTAATCTGCCTTTCGTGCGTCCTGCCGAAGACAGTCAGGAGATGAAATACCTGCGTGAACGCGGTGCCGCCATGGGCACCCTGCCGGCACGTACGCAAGGCAAGGAATCGTTGCAGATTCCGGATCTCTCCGCTTTCGACGTCCTGCTGAAAAGCAGCGAGGACCGCGAATTCTCCACCACCATGGCTTTCGTGCGCATGCTGGGGGTGTTGCTGAAAGACAAGAACATCGGCAAGCAGATCGTGCCCATCGTGCCCGACGAATCGCGCACCTTCGGCATGGAAGGCATGTTCCGCCAGCTCGGCATCTTCTCGCAGGTGGGTCAGTTGTACACGCCGCAGGACGCCGAAGAACTGATGTTCTACAAAGAGTCTTCGACCGGACAGATCCTGCAGGAAGGCATCAACGAAGCAGGCGGCATGGCCGACTGGATCGCTGCGGCGACATCGTATGCCAATCACGGCAAGGCGATGATCCCGTTCTACATCTACTACTCGATGTTCGGTTTCCAGCGCATCGGCGATCTGGCTTATGCCGCAGGCGACCTGCGCGCGCGCGGCTTCATGGTCGGCGGTACGGCCGGTCGCACCACGCTGAACGGCGAGGGCCTGCAACACCAGGACGGCCACAGCCACCTGATGGCAGCCACCATCCCGAACTGCATCTCCTACGATCCTACCTTCGCCTACGAGCTGGCCGTGATCGTGCAGGACGGCATGCGCCGCATGTACCAGAACCAGGAAGACGTGTTCTATTACCTCACGGTGATGAACGAGAACTACACCCATCCGGCCATGCCCAAAGGCGCGGAAGAAGGCATCATCAAGGGTATGTACAAGTTCAGCGCCGGCAAAGCCAAGGGCAAAGCCAAAGTGCAACTGCTGGGCAGCGGCACCATCCTGCGCGAGGTGATCGCCGCCGCCGAACTGCTGGAAAAGGATTTCGGCGTCGCCGCCGACGTGTGGAGCGTGACCAGCTTCAACGAGCTGCGCCGCAACGGCATCGACTGCGAACGCTGGAACACCTTGCACCCCGAGGCGCAGCCGCGCACGAGCTATGTGGATTCCTGCCTGGATGCCAAGACGCCGGTGATCGCCGCAACCGATTACATGCGCGCCTATTCCGACCAGATCCGTCCTTTCGTCAAAGCGCGCTACAAGACGCTGGGCACGGACGGCTTCGGCCGTTCCGACTTCCGCGTCAAGTTGCGCCAGTTCTTCGAGGTGGATCGTTTCTACGTCGCCGTCACCGCCCTGAAGGCGCTGGCCGACGAGGGCACCATCCCGGCGAGCGAAGTGAGCAAGGCGATCAAGCTCTACAAGATCAACCCCGACAAACCGAACCCAGTGACGGTTTAAGCCGAGGAGACCAGCGTGGCAGAAATCAAAAATGTAGTGGTGCCGGATATCGGCAATTTCAAAGACGTGGCCATCATCGATGTAGCGGTGAAGGCAGGTGACAAGGTGTCTGCCGAGCAGACGCTGATCTCACTGGAAACCGACAAGGCGACCGTGGATGTCCCTACGCCATTCGCAGGCGTGGTCAAGGAAGTGAAGGTCAAGGTCGGCGACAAGGTGTCGGAAGGCGGGTTGATCGTGACGATCGAGGCAAGCGGTGAAGCCGCTGCACCCGCAGCAGCTCCGGCTGCCGCACCGGTACAGACCGCGACACCCGTAGCGACTGCCCCAGTCGCGAAGCCAGCTCCAGTCGCAGCCCCCGTTGCCGCAGCTGCACCAGTTTCCTCCGGTGCAGGCGCCCATGCCAGCCCGTCCATCCGCCGCTTCGCGCGCGAGCTGGGCGTGGATCTATCCAAGGTCGGCGGCAGCGGCGAAAAAGGCCGCGTCACCAAGGACGACGTCCAGAACTACGTCAAGAAGTCACTGGCCGGTGGCGGCTCGGCTGCGGGCGGCGCACTGCCCGGCCTGCTGCCGTGGCCGGATGTCGATTTCGCCAAGTTCGGCGCGATCGAGGCCAAGCCGCTGTCGCGCATCAAGAAGATCTCCGGCGCCAATCTGCACCGCAACTGGGTGATGATCCCGCACGTGACGCAGTTCGAGGAAGCCGACATCAGCGAGATGGAAGCTTTCCGCAAGGAACTCGGCGCGGAATATGCCAAGCAGGACATCAAGATCACCCCGCTCGCCTTCATGCTCAAGGCTTGCGCGATCACGCTCAAGCACTTCCCGGATTTCAATGCCTCGCTGGATGCAAGCGGCGAGAACCTGATCGTGAAGAAGTACATCCACATCGGTGTCGCCGTGGACACGCCGGACGGCCTGATGGTGCCGGTGATCCGCGACGTGGACCAGAAAGGCATCGTGCAGCTGGCGAAAGAGCTCGGCGAAGTCAGCGCCAAGGCGCGCGAAAAGAAGATCACCGCCGCCGACATGCAGGGTGGCTGCTTCACCATCTCCAGTTTGGGCGGCATCGGCGGTACGGCGTTCACCCCCATCATCAATGCACCCGAAGTGGCGATCCTGGGCGTTTCGCGCTCCAGCATGAAGCCGGTGTGGAAAGATGGTGAGTTCGTGCCGCGCCTGATGCTGCCGTTGTCGCTGTCCTACGATCACCGCGTGATCGACGGTGCGGCCGGGGCCCGTTTCACCACCTACCTCGCACATGTGCTGTCGGATATGCGCAGGCTGGCGCTGTGATCTCCGGAAAAGCTGCAAGCCACGGATGAACACCAGTACCCGAGGCGTTCACCCCAAGGCCTCGGCGTCCGGAAGAAATATCGGGTAAACTCGCTACTGTGTTTATCCGTGTTCCATCTGTGTTCATCCGTGGCCAACAGCTTTCCCCTTAAACAATGAGTTCAGCCCCCATCGGCATCCTCGGCGGCACCTTCGATCCCATCCATCATGGGCATCTGCGTATCGCGCAGGAAGCATTGGAGCAGTGCGACCTTGCCCAGGTCCGCTTCCTGCCATGCGGCACGCCGCCGCACCGCGCCGCGCCGCAGGCTTCGGCCAAGATGCGCTGGGAAATGGTGCGCCTGGCGCTGAACGGCCACCCCGATTTCCTCGTCGACGTGCGCGAAGTGTTCCGCACCGACCCCTGCTACACCGTCGACACGCTCAGCGCGCTGCGTGCGGAACTGGGCGCGCAGCGACCGCTGTGCCTCATTCTCGGCGGCGACGCCTTCCTGCAACTGCACACCTGGCACGAATGGAAGCGCTTGTTCGCACTGGCGCATATCGTGGTGCTGCAACGCGCGGGGGGGCAACCGCTGGGCAATGCGATGAAAGATGCCGATGCCGCTTTGCAAGCCGAATACCGGGCGCGTCTCGCCCCCGGCGCTCTCGCCCTGCATGAATCCCCGGCCGGCTCGATATTCGTCGCCGACATGCCCGCACTGGAGATCTCCTCCACCGACATCCGCCGCCGTTGCGCGAACGGAAAGAGCATCCGCTACCTTGTGCCGGATGCCGTCGCCAATTACATCAACACCAACCCACTCTACCGTACATGCTAAGCACACAAGAAAAGACCCAAGCCATCGTCGCCGCACTGGAGGACGTCAAAGCACTGGACATCCAGGTCATCGACACCAGCAAACTCAGTCCGCTGTTCGAACGCATGATCGTCGCCAGCGCGCAATCCACCCGCCAGACCAAGGCGCTGGCCGACAATGTCGAGAAGAAGCTGAAGGAACTGAACGAAGTCCCGCTCAGTACGGAAGGCGAGAGCAGCGGCGAATGGATACTGGTCGATTTCGGCGAGGTGCTGGTGCACATCATGCAGCCCGCCGTGCGCGCCTATTACAATCTTGAAGAACTCTGGGGCGTCCAACCCAAGCTGCGCGCCCAAGCGGGCAAATGAAGCTGCTGATCCTCGCGGTGGGCAACAAGATGCCGTCGTGGATCAGCGAGGGCTTCAACGAATACGCCAAGCGCATGCCGCGCGAAGCGTCCATCACCCTGGTGGAGATCAAGCCGGAAGCACGCAACAGCGGCAAGACCGCCGCCCAGATCATGGAAGCCGAGGCGCAGCGCATCAAGGCCGCACTGCCCGCCGCCGCACTGTGCATCGCGCTCGACGAGCACGGCGCCACCCCCACCACCAAACAACTCACCCAGCAGATGCAGGACTGGATGCGGCAGGGCCGCGATGTCGCCTTCGTCATCGGCGGCGCCGATGGCCTGCACGAATCAGTCAAGCAGCAGGCACAACAGCTGCTGGCACTGTCCGCCTTCACCCTGCCGCACGGCATGGTGCGCGTGCTGCTGGCGGAACAACTGTACCGGGCGCACAGCCTGATGCATAACCACCCGTATCATCGCGAGTGAACCATGGTCGCCAGACACCCTCACATCTATCTCGCCTCGCAGAGTCCGCGCCGCCGTGAACTGCTCAAGCAGATCGGCGTGCATTACGAGGTCCTGCTGTTACGCCACGGACTGCGCCGCGAGGCCGGCGTGGACGAGACGCCGCATGACGGCGAAACGCCGCTGGATTACGTGCAGCGCGTCTGCCGCGACAAGGCGCTGGCGGGCTGGGAGACGCTGGGATTGCGCGAACAGCCCCTGCATCCGGTGCTGGCCGCGGACACCACGGTCACCCTCGAAGGCCACATCATCGGCAAGCCGGACGACAATGATCACGCTGCCGAGATCCTGCGCATGCTTTCGGGCAGACAGCATCAGGTGCTCACCGCCATCGCCGTCATCTACGGCGAGCGGCTGGAGACGCGGCTGTCGGCGACCTCCATCACCTTCGACACCCTGAGCGAGGAGCGCATCCGCCGTTACCTGCTCACCGGCGAGGCGCACGACAAGGCCGGCGCCTACGGCATCCAGGGCCATGCCGGCGCGTTCGTGAAGCAGATCGAGGGCAGTTACACCGGCGTGATGGGACTGCCGCTGTACGAAACGGTAGAATTGCTGAAACTTTTCGGATACCCCGCACCATGACAGATGAGATCTTGATCAACGTCACCCCGCAGGAAACCCGAGTGGCAGTGATGCAACAGGGCGTTGTGCAGGAGCTGCATATCGAGCGCGGCAGCCAGCGCGGCCTCGTCAGCAACGTCTATATCGGCAAGGTGAAACGCGTCTTGCCCGGTATGCAGTCCGCCTTCATCGACATCGGTCTGGAACGCTCCGCCTTCCTGCATGTCGCCGACATCTGGGAAAACCAGCAGAACGGCGATGCCGCCAAACCCATCGAGAAAGTGCTGTTCGAGGGACAGAGCCTGCTGGTGCAGGTCATCAAAGATCCGATCGGCACCAAGGGCGCGCGCCTCTCCACGCAACTGAGTTTCGCCGGTCGCCTGCTGGTGTTCCTGCCGCAGGAATCGCACATCGGCGTGTCACAGCGCATCGAGAGCGAGGCGGAGCGCGAAGCCCTGCGTACCCAGCTGCAGCAGGTTTTGCCCGCCGAACACAAGGGCGGCTACATCATCCGCACGCTGGCAGAATCGGCCGCCGATTGCGAGCTGCGCGCCGACATCGCCTATCTCGACAAACTGTGGAGCAACCTGCAACAGCAGGCACAGCGTGTCGCGCCCCCCGCCCTGCTTTACAAGGAGCTGGACATCAGCCTGCGCGTGCTGCGCGATTGCGTTAACGAATCGACCGGCCGCATCCTGGTCGACTCGCGCGAGACACATGATCGCCTGCTGACCTTCGCCCGCGACTACATCGCCGATGCCGTTCCCAAGCTGGAGCACTATGTCGGCGCGCGTCCGTTGTTCGACCTCTACAGCGTGGACGAAGAGATCGAACGCGCCCTGTCGCGCCGCGTCGACCTGAAGTCCGGCGGCTACCTGATCATCGACCAGACCGAGGCACTCACCACCGTGGACGTCAACACCGGCGGCTTTGTCGGCGGACGCAATTTCGACGACACCATCTTCAAGACCAATCTGGAAGCGGCCCAGGTCATCGCACGGCAACTGCGCCTGCGCAACCTGGGCGGCATCATCATCTGCGACTTCATCGACATGGATACGGTCGAGCACCGCGATGCCGTGCTGGACGAGTTCAAAAAGATGCTGGCGCACGACCACACCCGCATCAGCGTCAGCGGCTTCTCCTCGCTTGGACTGGTGGAGATGACGCGCAAACGCACACGCGAGAGCCTGGCGCACGTGCTGTGCGAACCCTGCCCGACCTGCCAGGGGCGCGGCGAGGTGAAGACCGCGCAGAGCGTGTGTTACGAGATCCTGCGCGAGATCGTGCGCGAAGACCGCCAGTTCCACGCCCGCGAATACCGCATCCTCGGCTCGCAGCAGGTCATCGATTTGTTCCTCGACGAGGAATCGCAAAGTCTCGCCCAGCTCTCCGACTTCATCGGAAAACCGGTGTCGCTGCAGGTCGAGACCCTGTATTCGCAGGAGCAATACGACGTCATCCTGATGTGAATTTGACGCTGTTTTAACACACCCTTTGCTAAGCTGTGCACGCGTTCTTTGCGCACACAACCAATAAGCTCAGGGAGAGTAAACATGTTGAAGAAGCACCTTGCCGGCCTGCTGGCCGCCGCCTGTATCGCCGCACCCGCTTTGGCCAACGAGCATGAACACGGCGATGCCGCCGTGGCGCAGGCCATCATCAAAGAGATCCAGTCCGACGACAACGCATATATCGCCGCGCACAATGCCGCGTTCTTCCAGGAACTGGCCAAAGGCCAGCATCCGCGCGCGACCGTGGTGACCTGCTCCGATTCGCGAGTACACACAAACATGCTCGACAAGACCCCCGAAGGCGACCTGTTCATGGTGCGCAACATCGGCAACCAGATGGCCACCGCCAAGGGTTCCGTGCAATACGGCGTCAACCACCTGGCTTCTTCGCTGCTGATCTTCGTCGGCCACGCCCGCTGCGGCGCGATCAAGGCTGCAAGCGGCGACTACTCTTCCATCGAGCCGGACATCAAGAAGGAGCTGGATACCATCGGCAAGGTCTCCGGCGACATCGGGGGTGTGAAGACCAACGTCAACAATCAGGTGGCGGCTGCACTCAAGGAGTTCGCCGAGAAGGTCAAGGCGGGTGAACTGCTGGTGGTGGGGGCGGTGTACGACCTCGCGGACGACATGAAGCAGGGGGCAGGCAAGCTCAACATCATCAACGTCAACGGCGCCACCGATGCCAAAGCCATCCAGGCGGCCCTGACTGCCAAGGCGACTGCCGCCGGACACGGCGAGCACAAGGAGCACGCGCACCACTGAAGCGGCACTTTGAATTGAAAAAGAGCGGCATTTGCCGCTCTTTTCATTTGCTGTACATGCATGCCGCCTGCTAGGCTGGTAATCCTTACCCTCTGTCATACAGGTGAACCATGAATCGACTGCTCTTGCCTCTATTGTTCGCCTTGCTGGCGCTGACCAGACCCGCTTGCGCCTTGGATGCTCACGGGCAAGAGGCTGCCGTTGACCAGAGCGCGGTCATCGTCGCTTTCCTCAACAATCTGAAAGCCGACAACAGCGTCTACATGGGCACGCACAAGATCGAATTCTTCGCCGCGCTCTCCAAGGGGCAGACCCCCGTGGCCACGGTCGTCACCTGCTCCGACTCGCGCGTACAGGCCAATATGTTCGACCGCACACCCGAAGGCGAGCTGTTCACCGTGCGCAACATCGGCAACCAGATGGCCACCGCCGAAGGCTCGGTCGAATACGGCGTGCATCACCTGCACACCCCGGTACTGCTGTTCATCGGCCATTCCCGCTGCGGCGCCATCGCCGCGGTGAGCGGAAACTATTCCAAGGAGTCCGTCGCAATCAGGCGCGAGCTGGACACCATCACCATCTCCAAAGATCTCAATAACATCGACGGCGTGAAGGCCAACGTGCACAACCAGGTCACCGGCGCCAGACTCAAGTTCGCCGAAGAGATCGGTGCCGGACAACTCGTCGTCATCGGTGCGGTCATGGATTTTGCCGACGACCTGCACCAGGGCGCGGGCAAACTGCACCTCATCAATATCAACGGCGAGACCGACCCCGCCAAGCTGGAGAATGCGGGCGCCCTGCTGGCCAAACTGAAACCCAAGGCCGTACCCGAGGCCGCGCCAAAGAAGACCGCGCCTGGCAAACCTGCCGCCGCAGCGCCAGCGACTTCGGCACACCACTAGACCGGATCGATACCCAATAAAAAACGCCGCTCGATGAGCGGCGTTTTTACAAGCCTGACGGCCTGGATGATTACTTCTTGGCGCCGTTGACTGCAGCCTTCAGAGTAGCACCTGCCTTGAATGCGGGCTGCTTGGAAGCCTTGATCTTGATCGCTGCGCCGGTAGCCGGGTTGCGGCCGTTGCGAGCTGCGCGCTTGCGCACTTCGAAAGTACCGAAGCCAACCAGCGCAACGTTGTCGCCCTTCTTCAGGGAGGCAGTGATGATGTCGATCAGTGCCGCGATGTTGCGGTCGGCATCAGCCTTGCTGCTGCCAGTCTTGGTTGCCAGTGCGTCGATCAGTTCTTTGCGGTTCATGAGTAAACTCCCTGTAGTTGATGGTTGAAGTACCGTGTAGTCAAAGTACCGGAGCGGATTGTTGTAGATATTTAGCGGAATGGCAAGGGGTTGCATGCAAATGATTTAGCAAACCTGCAACAGGCAGGTCGGCCCGAAAAGCCTGCTACGCCTGCAATAAAAGCCCCTGCGCGACCCGGAAGCGACCGGCGACACTCTGTCTGACGGCATTCCCGCGCAGCTAAAACATCCTCCACATCCTTGTAAACAAAGGCTTCCGTGACCACCCCCTGCCGCCCGCCGCACGCCACGGACCGGGTCGCACAGCGCTCGCCTGTAACAGTATTACCGTTATCCCGGGCAAACCGAGCGGCGGATCGCGCCAAATCATGGCAGGCGGCGACATCATGAAAATGCACCTGCGAATTAAAGTAATAGCGGGATATATAGGCCGTTTGGCCTATTGACGGCGGCTGTGCGAGTGGCTAAGCAGGGCAGCGAAACCGGGCGTGGACGCCATCTCGCTCACTGCGCCGCGCCCATCGCCACAAGCGCGGCATCACAACGCTCGGCAAGCTTGTCCTTGCGCCTCTCGGCCAGCAGCGCGATCGCGCTGAAACGGTCGATCAGCCCGTTACGAGCGAAGTGGTCGATGATGAAGAGCGGGATCAGCGTGTCGGGTTCCCACAGCCCCCGGAACCTGAGCCTGCTTCCCTGCGCATTCGGCTCGATCTCCCAGTCACCCTGAAACATCTTCGAATCGCCGCTCAGCTGGGTGAAGCTGATGCGTTCATAGGGTTGTTCGGTATATTCCATCACCGAATGCAGGCGGACATGAAAGAACAGTACGCGCTCATCGGCGGTGCGCTCCACCCTGACCCTGTCCGGCGCTTCACGGAACGCCAGCGATTCGACCATACCGGGCAGTTCCCTCGCCGCTTCGTAATCAGTCAGGTAACGGTAAGCGGCACAGCCCGGCAGCGGCGTGTCAAAGCTGGCGATGAAGCTGTACCGGCTCCCCTCCCGTTTCACCTCCACCTGCAATCCGGGGTAAGGCGTATCCGGCCAGGCTGGAGAGGCCGTCAGCAAAAGCAGCGAGAACAGGATGCGCTTCATCATGCAGCGACCTTATAAGGAAGCTTTGTGACGCGGCTGTGACGGCCGGGTGAATCTTAGAGCAGCAGGCAGTCCGGTTCGACTTTGCTGCCGTCGATCGCCACGACCTTGTGGCGGGATTGACCGCCCTGTTTGAGCTCGACTTGACGCAACGGGACGCCGAAGGTGTCGGCGATGAACCTGAGCAGCGCCTCGTTGGCGCGACCCTCGATGGGCGGGGCGGCGAGGCGTATCTTCAAAGCATCACCGTGCAGCCCGGCCAGCTCGGTGCGCTTGGCGCCGGGCTGGACATGCAAAGTCAGGGTGAGGATGTCGCCGCTGCGACGGTACCACTCGCTCACAGCAGGCTCAGGGCCGCCTGTTCCAATGCGCCGACAGGCACGATGAGGATGAGCTGGCAGATGATGAACAGGATCAGCACCGAAAGGTCGACGTTGCCGACCGGCGGGATGCGGCGGCGCAGGGGTTGCAGAAAGGGACTGTTGACCGCGTGCAGCATCGGCGCAAGCGGCGTGTGCGGATTGACCCAGGACAGGATGGCTTCGGCAAGCAGCGTGATGATCAGCAGGTAGATGCTCAGTTGCAACAGCTTGACCGCCGTCCAGGCCAGCAGCCCGACCAGCGGGAAGGTCACGGCCGATTGCTGCAACCACACGAAAAGAGCGAGATAGATGAACTCGACCACGAACGCCAGCAGCAGGGTCGCCGTATCCAGACCCCGCAACCTGGGTACGAAACGGCGCGCCCGCAGCACCGCAAAATCGGTGATCGCCATGACGAACTCGCCGAGCGGGTTGCGCATCGGCACCTGCAGCCACACGGCGTGGAAACGGAACAGCAGCACCGCCGCAAAAGGCTGCACCACCACATCGAGCAGGAAAGCGAGGGCTTGCCCCAACATCACGCGTCCTTCCCCAACTCATCACCCATCTCTTTCGAGCGTTTCGCTGCGGCATGGATGGCATCGACGATATCCTGCTTCACCCGGTTCGCATCCATGCTGAGCAGCGCGCGTTCGGTGGTGCCGTTCTTGGAGGTGACGCGCGCGCGCAAGGTGACGACTTCGTCATTGCTGTTCTCGGCCAGCTTGGTTGCGCCGAGGAAGGTATCCAGCACCATCTGGCGCGCCTGGGATTCTTCCACGCCCAGCTCGTAGGCAGCCTGCTGCATGGCCTCGATGAAATAGAACACATAGGCCGGTCCGCTGCCAGAGATGGCGGTCACGGCATCCAGCCGCTCTTCGTCGTCCAGCCAGAAGGTGCTGCCGACCGCCGACAGAATCGCTTCGGCGCGGTGGCACTGCTCGGGCCTCACCACCGGCGTGGCATACAGCGCGGTGACACCGCTGCGGATAAGCGCGGGGGTGTTGGGCATGCAGCGCACGATGTTCTGCGAACCGACCCAGCGCGCGATATCCTGCGTACGAATGCCCGCAGCGATGGAAATGACCAGACGATCTTCCAGAAAAGCCGCCAGTTGCAGTGACGCCTCCTGCAACTGTTGCGGCTTGACCGCGAGGATCACCACTTCACTATGCGCGACTGCCTGCGCCATATCGGTGGAAGCGCGGACGGCAAACTCGTTATGCACTTCGGTGCAGCGTTCCTTGCTCAACTCGACGACATGCATCTTGGACGGCGAATAACCGCGCTTGATGAGGCCGCCGATCAGGGCCTTCGCCATGTTGCCGCCGCCGATGAAAGTGATCTTCATTGTTTCTCTCCGTAGTCTCTGGTGCCGAATATCGCCGTACCGATACGCACGATGGTGGCCCCTTCCATGATTGCTGCCGGATAGTCGTGCGACATCCCCATCGAGAGGGTATCCAGCCCCATTCCCTGCGCATTCAATTTTCCGAATATCTCCCGCATCTGGGCAAAAGGCAAGCGTTGCGACTTTTCGTCGGTCGCAGGTGCAGGTATCGACATCAATCCGCGCAACTTGAGGTTGGGTAACCGCGCGACCGCCAGTGCCAGTGGTACCAATTCTTCCTCCGCCACGCCGCTCTTGCTCTCCTCGCCGCTCACATTCACTTGCAGGCAGATGTTCAAAGGCGGCAGATGGGAGGGGCGCTGTGTGGAAAGACGCTCGGCCACCTTGAGCCGATCCACGCTGTGCACCCAGGCGAAGTTTTCGGCGATGGGCCGCGTTTTGTTGCTCTGGATGGGGCCGATGAAATGCCACTCCAACGGCAGATCGCGCAGGGCCGCGATCTTGTCCAGTGCTTCCTGCAGATAATTCTCGCCGAACGCGGTCTGACCGGCCTGATAGGCCTCGCGAACCGCAGCTGCCGGAAAGGTCTTGCTGACCGCCAGCAAGCGCACTTCGGCGATCCCACGGTGCGCCGATTCTGCGGCCTTTTCGACGGCCAGCCTGGTCGCTTGCAAGTTGGAGAGGATTGCAGTCATAATCCCTCAGGCATTCGCCTTTCAATGCTGTTTTCTAAGCTCAGGGATTATATATGGATATCACCGAACTGCTCGCCTTCGGCGTGAAGAACAAAGCTTCTGACTTGCACCTTTCCGCAGGCTTGCCTCCCATGATCCGCGTGCACGGTGATATGCGCCGCATCAACCTCCCCGCAATGGAGCACAAGGAAGTCCACGCCATGGTGTACGACATCATGAACGACGGACAGCGCAAACACTACGAAGAGAACAAGGAAGTCGACTTCTCTTTTGAAGTTCCTAACCTGGCGCGTTTCCGCGTCAATGCCTTCATCCAGAACCGCGGCGCCGGTGCGGTCATGCGTACCATTCCGTCCAAGATCCTCACGCTGGAAGACCTCAAGTGCCCGCCCATTTTCAAGGATATTTCCGAATTCCCCCGCGGCATGGTGCTGGTGACCGGCCCCACAGGTTCCGGTAAATCGACCACGCTCGCCGCGATGGTGAACCACATCAACGAGAACGAGATGGGCCACATCCTGACCGTGGAAGACCCCATCGAATTCGTGCACGAATCCAAAAAGTCGCTGATCAACCAGCGCGAAGTCGGCCCGCACACGCTGTCGTTCACCAACGCGCTGCGTTCGGCGCTGCGCGAAGACCCGGACGTGATCCTGGTGGGTGAGATGCGCGACCTCGAAACGATCCGTCTGGCGATGACCGCGGCCGAGACCGGCCACCTGGTGTTCGGCACCCTGCACACCAGTTCCGCCGCCAAGACCATCGACCGTATCATCGACGTGTTCCCCGCCGACGAGAAGGAGATGGTGCGCGCGATGCTGTCCGAATCGCTGCGTGCGGTGATCTCGCAGACCCTGCTCAAGACCAAGGACGGCTCTGGCCGTGCCGCCGCGCACGAGATCATGATCTGCACCCCGGCGATCCGAAACCTGATCCGCGAGGCAAAAGTACCGCAGATGTATTCCGCCATCCAGACCGGCGGCAACATCGGCATGCAGACGCTGGACCAGTGCCTGAGCGAGATGGTGAAGCGCAACGTGGTCGCATCTTCCGAGGCCCGCAGCAAAGCAGTGAACAAGGACCTCTTCCCGGGATAATCCCCGACCCAGGAACGAACAGCGTTAGGAGCACACCATGGAAAGAGACCAGGCCACCGAACTCGTACACAACCTGCTGCGCGGCATGATGTCGCAAAATGCGTCCGACCTGTTCGTCACGGCAGGCTTCCCGCCGGCCTTCAAGATCGACGGCAAGATGACGCCGGTCTCCAGCCAGACACTGACACCGCAGCACACGCAGGAACTGGCGCGCAGCATCATGAACGACCGCCAGGCAGCCGAGTTCGAGTCGACGCACGAATGCAACTTCGCCATCAGCCCACCCGGCATCGGCCGCTTCCGCGTCAACGTGTTCATGCAGCAGCAGCGCGTCGGCATGGTGCTGCGCACCATCACCACCAAGATCCCGAGCTTCGAGGAGTTGCGCCTGCCGATGACGCTGAAGGATGTCGCACTGACCAAGCGCGGCCTGGTGATCCTGGTCGGCGGCACCGGTTCCGGCAAATCCTCCACGCTGGCGGCGATGATCGGCTACCGCAACCACAACAGCTTCGGCCACATCATCACCATCGAGGACCCGGTGGAATATGTGCATGACCACGTCAAATGTATCGTCACCCACCGCGAGGTCGGCGTCGACACCGACAACTGGCACAATGCATTGAAGAACACCCTGCGCCAGGCGCCGGACGTCATCCTGATCGGCGAGATCCGCGACCGCGAGACCATGGAATACGCCGTGGCCTTCGCCGAGACCGGCCACCTGTGCATGGCGACCTTGCACGCCAACAGCGCCAACCAGGCGCTCGACCGCATCATCAACTTCTTCCCGGAAGAACGCCGCGAACAGCTGCTGATGGACCTGTCGCTCAACATCAAGGCGCTCATCTCGCAGCGCCTGATCCCCAAGCGCGACGGCAAGGGCCGCGCTGCTGCCTTTGAGATCCTGCTCAACTCGCCGCTGATCTCCGACCTCATCTTCAAGGGCAATGTGCACGAGATCAAGGAAGTCATGTCCAAGTCGCGCGAGTTGGGCATGCAGACCTTCGACCAGGCGCTGTTCGACCTGCATGAGGCCGGCATGATCAGCTACGAAGAAGCGCTCAAGAACGCCGACTCGGTCAACGACCTGCGCCTGAAGATCAAGCTGGAAGGCCAGGCCACCAAGGACCGCGACGTAATGAGCGGGCTGGACAACCTGAAGATGACCTGAAAGATCTAAGATGAACTTCCAACCCACCTTCCGCGTCCATCTCACCGACCCGATCGGTTTCGTCGACACGCCGTTCATCGTCACCACCGCCTACACCACCGCCAAGGAGATGCCGCGGGCGGAATGGTTCCTGGTCGTGCCGGAAGGCAAAGGGCTACTTTTCTCGCAACGCAACAAACTCGACCTGCTGACCTTTCCCGAGGGACGCGTGCGCTTCGACGAGGAACTGCTGCTGGACGAGGCGCTCGACCAGGCCCGCATGCGCCTGCGCCGTCACATCCAGGAAAAGAAGGAAAAACTCTCCCCCCTGCTGCTGGCAAAACAGACCGAAGTACAAGCCAGCGACCACAACCACCTCGTCAAGGTCTGGATGCGCGGCTCCTACTGCGGCTGTCTCAGCGAGATACGCGCCAAGAGCGAATGTCCGGCGCTGATCGACACGCTGGTCTGGATACACGGCCTGCCGATGCTGGCGGTCGGCGACCTCTAGATATCCAGTGCGGGGCAGATGTAAGCTGCCCGCCCTCCCCGTCACTCACCGGTACAACGCGGGAAACTCTTTGCGCAAGCGTTCCAGCTTGGGCATGTCGTGGATGACGATATAGGGCTGGTAGGGATGCAGCGCCAGATAGTTCTGGTGATAGTCCTCGGCCGGATAGAACTTTTCTAGCGGCACCACCTGCGTCACGATCGGCGCTGCAAAAGTCCGCGCGACCGCAAGTTGCCCGATGTGTTTTTGCGCGGCCTGCTGCTGTTCAGCACTGGTGTAAAAGATCGCCGAACGATACTGGCTGCCGACATCCGGCCCCTGACGATCCAGCTGGGTAGGGTCGTGCGCCACACTGAAGAACACCTGCAGCAACTGGCGATATGTGACCTGCGCAGGATCGAAGCGCACGCGCACCGCCTCGGCATGACCGCTCCTGCCCGTGCTCACCGCATCGTAGTTCGCGCTGGCAGCGCTGCCGCCCGCGTAGCCCGACTCCACGTTGCTCACGCCTTTGACGTGCTTGAACACCGCGTCCACGCCCCAGAAACAGCCGCCCGCGAATATCGCGGTCTGTTCTGCCGGAGCCGCGTTCGCGCCCATGCCGAATACGAGCAACGCACTGCTGAATAGATATCTCAAGGTTCGCATGATGACTCTCCTTTCTCAACCGAAAGTGAAGGCGAATGCCTCCGCCCCCTCATCCAGGAATTCGATGCGGAAGATCCTGTCCCGCACCGCGCCGCCCTGCCGGATGAGTTGATACAAACGCTGCTCCCTGATCTCGCCGTAACCCTGCGCGTCGATGTCGACACCGCGATGCTTTCCCGGCGCGGCACCGTCCAGCGTGACCCTGAAGCGCAGCGGCTTGGCCGCACCGAGCACCAGATGCAAATCGCGCCCGCGGAAGTGAAAGCTGATCGCACCGCCTTGTTCTTTTAGCGTGGCCGATTCTTCCGACACCAGCCAGGTCCCGCTCAACGCCCATTGATTCAGTTCGAGTCGGCGCGGCGCCGAATATTTGCCGGCGACATCGAGACGGACCTCTTCGGGTGAAGCGAAGTTCTCCTGCCGCGCATAGCCCAGATAGGTCTCGGGCGAACGGTCCCTGTCTGCTGCCGCCACCATCGCACCCGTCGCGTTCACCTGCACGGGCGCAGCGTCCAGCGCCAGATCCTGATGCGCTTCCATGAGCAGCGCCTGGATCATCTGTTCGGTCTCGACATACGCGCCTTCGCCGAAATGCTGATGGCGGATGCGTCCCTGCGCGTCGAGCAGATAATGCGCCGGCCAATACTGGTTCTCGTAAGCATTCCAGATCGCGAAGTCGTTATCGACCGCGACCGGATAGTTCACCCCCAGTTCGCGCACCGCCCGCTCGACGTTCCTGATGTCTTTCTCGAAGGCGAACTCCGGCGCATGCACGCCGATGATGACCAGGCCCTGCGCGCGATACTTCGCATCCCATGCTTTCAGATAGGGCAGCGTGCGCAGGCAGTTGATGCAGGAGTAAGTCCAGAAATCCACCAGCACCACTTTGCCGCGCAGCATCGCGTCGTCCAGCGGCGGCGTGTTGAGCCAGTGAGTTGCGCCCTTCAGTGGCGGAGCCATGCGCGCATCGGTTGCACCCGCCGCGGCTGGACGCTGCGCCAATCCCTCGATCAAACGCTGCTCGGTGGACGTGGTGTTGGCCGAAGTGAGTTGCGCGAGGAAGCGCGTATCCCAACCCAGCGCGATGACGACGACGCCCGCCACCACCGCGATACCCAGCACACGCCGTATCCATTCTTCGATGCCGAAGTTGCGCTTCATCCACGCGATCACTCTTCCGCTGGCCAGCAGCGCCAGCGCCAGCGAAGAAGCGGCGCCCGCCGCGAATGCCAGCAGCAGTGATGCGCTGTACAGGTTCGCGCCCTGCAATGCCGCACCGGCCAGCACCAGGCCGAGTATCGGCCCCGCGCACGGCGCCCACAGAAAACCGACGGCCACGCCCAGCAACAATCCGCCCTTCACGCTGCCCTGCCCGTCTGCGCGCTGTTGCAGGTGTCCGCCCAACGCAACGAACGGCCGCATCATGCGTTCCGACCAGGAAGGAAAGATCAGCGCCATTCCCAGCGCCAGCAGTACCAGCATCGCCGCGTAGCGCCCGTACTGGTTCACCTCGACCAGCCACGCGCCGCCCACCGCCGCCAGACTGGCCAGCGCGGTGAAGGTCACCGCCATGCCGATGAGGATGGGCAGACCGGAGCGGCGGAACGACTGCTCCGAGCGCGCGAACACGAATGGCAGCACCGGCAGCACGCAGGGACTGAGGATGGTGAGTGCACCGCCGAGATAGGCGAGGAGAAAGATCAGCACTTAGCACTCCTTATATGGATTAGGGCGATGCCGTTCAGAGCGCCGTTCATTCCTTCGACAGGCTCAGGACGAACGGGGTTGTATTGCGTATCGGACCTCATAGACAGACCGGAGTTACTTCGGTTTTGGCACAAAACGCAGCGCCACGGTGTTCATGCAATAGCGCAACCCGGTCGGCTTTGGCCCGTCGTCGAACACATGGCCGAGATGCGCGTCGCACAGCGCGCAGCGCACTTCAGTGCGCAGCATGCCGAACAGGCGGTCCTCGATGTTGCGCACGTTCTCCGCCGCGATGGGTTGCCAGAAGCTGGGCCAGCCCGTGCCCGATTCGTATTTGGTGGCGGAATCGAACAGTGCGTTGTCGCAGCACACGCAGCGGTACAGCCCCGCATCATGCCGGTCATAACCGGGCTGCGAGAATGCGCGCTCGGTGCCCTGCTGCCGCGTCACCTCGTAAGCCAGCGGCGACAACCGTCTTTTCCACTCGGCAGCCTTGTTCACTTTGTCCAGCGTCACTCGCCCCAGTGGCTTGCCGTCATCGGAGAACTGCATGATGGTCACGCGCTCGGGGGCCGCACCGGCAAAAGAATGCGTCACATAGACCGCGCCGATCCCGGATAACAGCGATAGAAATTGTCTGCGTTGCATGATGTCACCTCCTGCGATGAATGATCTTTCACTGTTGCTCGGCAAAAGGCGGCACACGTCCGACCAATGCTTCCGCCAGCAACAGCTCCTCGTCCGTATGGTTGGGCCGGGTCATGCGCGGCACATCATGGACGCATTGCCCCGGCTGGCCCTCGCGGTAGATATGCAACGGTCTGTCGTGATGCACGGAATGCACGGCCTGCTTGCTCGTGCTGTCGCCGGCAGCCTCGACATCCACATCGCCGTAGCAGGTGCAGAAGTAGGTCTTGTCGGGTCCAGCCTCCAGATACACGCCGGTGCCGCGGATGCCGATGGTCGCGGTCGGCGTCTCGATGCGCATGCCCTTGTTGCGCGAAACCGACAGCAACTTGCCCGCGAACAGGCGCAGTCCGCCGATCAGCAGCGAAGCGACATCACTTTCGTCCTTGGCCTGGATCTTCAGATGGCTGCTGCCGCGCAACAGCATCGCGTGGTCGCCGACCACGAACACGATCTCGCTGTCCTTGCCGGTCTTCACCGTATCGTTGGGGCCGATGCGCGTACCGGCATGCACCCGCTCGCCGTTCACCCACGCCTTGCCGATCACGCGATACACCGATTGCGTCGCGGGCAACTTCGGCGGCGGCGTAAAGACCGCGGCGATCGCTTTCACCGCCGGCAACATCGCCGTCAGCACGCCTGCCGCCAATCCCTGCAACAAGCGCCTGCGCTGATGACCTGCCGCTTCAAGATACTGGTTCTGCTCCATCGTTTCCCCCTTTGTAGCTACTTTCGTGACGGCGGATGTCCCGCCTGCGCAGAGCATCCGCCCACGTGCATCACATGCCCTTGTCTTTTTTCATCATCATGTCGTCCTTCATCATGTCATCCTGATGTTTGGGTTTCTTTTTCGTGGTTTTCTTCTTGTCCATCTTGTCCTTGCTCATTGAATCCTTCTCCATGGTGTCCTTGGTCATTGCATCCTTGGACATCATGTCCTTGCCCATGCCATCCTTGCTCGTCATATGGTGGTCCGCCGCGGCAGTATGGGCGAAGGCGGCCAGGCAGAATGCCAGCAACAGTGTGGTCAGCTTGTTCATTTGAATCTCCTTGAATGATTGATGGTATCGTCGCGGAGGTAAGGATGCGTGGTCTCAGCCATCGCAAACCGTCTGCGCCACTATGTTCGGAGCGCACCGAAAAAAGGTTACACAGGCATTCGCATGACAGACCGGGACGACAATCTGGAATCATTGATGCGCCAATCCCTGGCCGGGGACCAGCGTGCCTATGCCGAGCTGTTGCGCGCGACCGCGCGCCTGCTCAAGCCCTTCCTGTCCAGACGTCTGCGCTTCTCCAACGAGGTGGACGATCTGTTGCAGGAGATATTGCTCTCTATCCACAAGGCCCGCCATACCTACGACGGCCAGCGTCCCTACAAACCGTGGGTATATGCCATCGCCAAATTCCGCCTGCTCGACCACCTGCGCGCGCACTACGCCGACCAGCTGCGCACTGCCGAGGACTACGACGAACTGGAAGAGATATTGCCGGACGATGTAACCGAAACCGCGCTGAGTTACGAATCCATAAGCGCGGAGGTGGAGAAACTGCCCGAGAAGCAGGCGACCATCCTGCGCCTGATGCACCATGACGGCTACACCGCCAAAGAGGTCGCGGCAAAGATGGGCATGAACGAATCCGCGGTAAAAGTAGCGGCGCATCGCGCCTACAAGATCTTGCGAGAAAGGCTGGAACGCTGATGGACAATATCGAACAACTGGTTGAGACACTGAGCAAGGACGTGCAGCCGGTGAAACCCGCGCCGCACCCCTACCTGCTCAGCCTGCAATGGATAGGCGCCGCCGCGCTCTATCTGATCGTCACGCTCGCGCTCACCGGCCTGCGCCCCGACTGGCGCGAAAGTTTCGTCGAGCCATGGTTCATCGCCGAGATCGTCACCCTGCTCGCGCTGTTCATCGTCTCCGCGCTCGGCACCGCCCTGCTCGCCTTCCCCGACCTGCACCAGAAACGCCTGCTCGCCTTTGCGCCGCTGGTACCCGCAATCCTGTTCGTGGCGGTGATCCTGTCGGCCGCGCTTGCCGACATCCCGCCCGCGCCCCTGCCTGAACACAGCATCGAATGCACCTGCAGTATCCTGCTGACCATGCTGCTGCCCGCGCTGTGGACGTTCTATTCACTGCGCCGCTATGCCAGTACCCACTATCGTCTGGCGGGCAGCATCGCGCTGCTCTCGGCCTTCAGCGTCGGCGCACTGTGGTTGAGGCTGCACGAGGTCAACGACTCCATCGCCCATGTGGTTGAATGGCATTACCTGCCGATGCTGGGGGTGGGATTGCTGGGGTTGTGGGTCGGAAAATTGCTGTTGAAGTGGTAACTGAACTAACACCCCGTTCGTCCTGACCCTTCGGCTTCGCTCAGGACTAAAGGCTGCGTCGAAGGAACGGACGGCGCGCCACTCGATGGAACAAAGACTCACCTAATCTCGAACCCGCCGTAGTTGCCGCTGCCAGGCGCGACCTCCACCCGCTCCACGCTCGCCATCATCGGTCCCCGCTGCGCCCAGCGCAGCATGGCATCCACCGCACCCGCCTCGCCCTGCATCATCGCCTCCACCGTGCGGTCGGGAAGATTGCGCACCCAGCCCGAAACCCCCAAAAGTTCAGCCTCTTCCTGCATCGAATTGCGGAAATACACGCCCTGCACGCGGCCGTGGATGACGAGGTGCAGGGTTTTCGGGGTGGAAGATAGTTGATCGGTCATTTGCTTTTCCCGTGGTAGTGCGCATGGGTAATACTCAATTTCGGCAGCAACATTCTCAGAAAACTGAGCGCCGTTCATTCCTTCGACAGGCTCAGGACGAACGGAATATCGATTGGCATATCGGCATCGTATTTGTTTCATGCTATCAGTCGGATAGGTGCGAAGGAAGACAGCGTTCGTGCATCTGCGCTATCGTCAGGTAAAATTGCCCGCAACCAAGTAACCCTTTCACCCGCAATACATCAACAACTATTTGAATAATGGCTACTTATAACGAAGCGAGTTTCAAAGTCCTGCGTGGTCTGGAGCCGGTGCGCCAGCGCCCGGGCATGTATACCAACCTGGAATCGCCCAACCACATCATCGCCGAGGTGGTGGATAACGCCTGCGACGAGGCGCTCGCCGGATTCGCCAAGAATATATATGTCACCGCGCACAGCGACGGTTCCATCTCCGTGCTCGACGACGGTCGCGGTATCCCGGTCGGCATCCACAAGGAAGAAGGCAGGTCTGTCGTCGAGGTCGCGTTCACCGTGCTGCACTCCGGCGGCAAGTTCGACAAGGAAAAAGACGGCGGCGCCTACAAGTTCGCGGGCGGTCTGCACGGCGTCGGTGTGGCGGTGACCAATGCGCTGTCGAAGAAAGTGGAGATCACCGTGTATCGCGACGGCGGCCAGCACGATCTGCGCTTTGTCGAAGGCGTGGCCGAAGCCCCGCTGAAGAAAACCGGCAGCTGTCCCAAGAACCAGACCGGCACCATGGTGCGCGCCTGGCCCAACCCCAAGTATTTCGATGCGCCGAGCGTCAACCTCGCGCAGCTTGAATTCTCTCTGCGCTCCAAGGCCGTGCTGTTGCCCGGCGTCACCATCACGCTGAATCTGGAAAAGAGCGGCGAGACCAAATCGTGGACCTACCCCGACGGCCTGCGCGGCTACCTCGCGGAGTCGCTGTCCGAATTCGAACTGTCCACGCCCATCCTGTTGCAGGAGAAGTTCGCCCGCAAAGGCGACACCACAGGCTTTGCCGAGGGCGAAGGCGCGACCTGGGCATTGACCTGGTCGGCCGAAGGCAACGTGGTGCGCGAATCCTACGTCAACCTCATCCCCACTCCGGCAGGCGGCACGCACGAAGCCGGTCTGCGCGAGGGCATCTTCAACTCGGTAAAATCGTTCGCCGAATTGCACGGCCTGTTGCCCAAGGGCGTGAAGCTGGTGGCGGAAGACGTGTTCTCGCGTTCCAGCTTCGTGCTCTCGGCCAAAGTGCTGGACCCGCAGTTCCAGGGCCAGACCAAAGAGAAACTGGTGTCGCGCGAAGCGCTGCGATTAGTTTCTTCCATGATCAAAGACCCGCTCGACCTGTGGCTGAACGAACACATCGACTCCGCCAAGAAGATCGTCGAGCTCGCCATCCAGCAAGCGCAAGCGCGTCTGCGCTCGGCGCAAAAAGTGGAGAAGAAAAAAGGCTCCAGCGTCGCCGTGCTGCCCGGCAAGCTCACCGATTGCAGCTCCAGCGATGCGAGCCGCACCGAACTCTTCCTGGTCGAGGGTGATTCCGCCGGCGGCTCCGCCAAGCAGGGACGCGACAAGGAATTCCAAGCCGTGCTGCCGCTGCGCGGCAAGGTGCTCAACACCTTCGAAGTTGAGAAGGATCGCCTCTTCGCCAACAACGAGATCCACGACATCGCCGTCGCGATTGGTGTTGACCCGCATGCACCGGGCGATACCGTCGATCTCTCCACCCTGCGCTACAACGCCATCCTCATCATGGCCGATGCCGACGTGGACGGTTCGCACATCTCTACATTGTTGCTCACCCTGTTCTACCGTCACTTCTACCGCGTGGTGGAAGCAGGCAAGATCTACATCGCCCAGCCGCCGCTGTTCCGCGTCGACGTGCCCGGTCTTGGCAAGAAACAGGCGAGCAAGATCTACGCGCTGAACGAAGGCGAACTGAACAGCACACTGGACAGACTGCGCAAGGAAAAATATCGCGAAGGCAGCTGGAACATCTCGCGCTTCAAAGGATTGGGCGAGATGAGCCCCGAACAGTTGTGGGATACCACGCTGAATCCGGATACGCGGCGTGCGCTGTGCGTGAAGGCTGATTTGAAATCGTTCAAGGCGACGATGGGGATATTCAATATGCTGATGGGGAAGCAGGAGGCTTCGACTCGGAGAGCGTGGTTGGAGTATCACGGGAATGAGGTTGAGGCGGATATTTGATATGAAATCATTAATTCCGTTCGTGGTGATGCTTCGACAGGCTCAGCACTAAAGGCAATGTCGAACCATGATCGGAATTAATCCCTACCAGTTCTGCGCGCCGTTCAACCCTTCGACAAGCTCAGGGCGAACGGGATTAAGGGACGCAGGACGACGGGGGAATGCGCTGAACAGTATTCCGTTCGTCCTGAGCCTGTCGAAGGAACGAGCGGCGCACCACAAGACTGAGTACAAACGGATGTTTGAATAACGAATCAATACGGCAAGTACAAGAATGACAACGAACGAAATCGACCCACAAGACACCCCAGAACTCGAAGCCCCCGCTCCAACCAGCGGAGGCAAGCGCGAATTCGCCCCCCTCGCCAAGCTGCCCGACAGCGACGAAGTCCTCATTGCCGACTACGCCGAGCGCGCCTATCTCGAATACGCGGTCTCCGTGGTCAAGGGCCGCGCCCTCCCCGAAGTCTGCGACGGACAGAAACCCGTGCAGCGTCGCATCCTGTTCTCCATGCTGCGCATGGGCCTCACGCATGGCAACAAGCATGTGAAATCGGCGCGAGTCGTCGGTGATGTGCTGGGTAAGTATCACCCGCATGGCGACTCCTCCGCGTATGAGGCGATGGTGCGGCTGGCGCAGGATTTTGCGATGCGGTATCCGCTGGTAGATGGCCAGGGCAACTTTGGTTCGCGCGACGGCGACAATGCGGCGGCGATGCGTTACACCGAGGCGCGGCTCACGCCGATTGCCGATCTGCTGCTGTCCGAGCTGGACAAGGGCACGGTGGATTTCATCCCCAACTATGACGGCGCATTTCAGGAACCGGCGATGCTGCCCGCGCGCCTGCCGATGGTGTTGCTCAACGGCGCATCGGGTATTGCAGTGGGCATGGCGACCGAGATCCCTTCGCACAATCTGAAGGAAGTCGCCAAGGCCGCCGTCATGCTGGCGAAGAACCCCAACCTCAAGGACGACAAGCTGCTGTCTTACATCAGCGGCCCGGACTTCCCCGGCGGCGGGCAGATCATCTCTTCCGATGCGGATATCCGCGAAGCCTATGTCAGCGGACGCGGCTCGCTGAAGATGCGCGCACGCTGGACCATAGAACAACTGGCGCGCGGCCAGTGGCAGGTGGTGGTGAGCGAATTCCCGCACGGCGTCTCGGCGCAGAAGGTGCTGGAAGAGATCGACGAGCTGACCAACCCCAAGGTCAAGGCCAACAAGAAATCGCTCACGCCGGAGCAGACGCAGAACAAGCAGCTCATCCTCTCGGTGCTGGATGCGGTGGCCGACGAATCGGACAAGTCGCAGAAGATCCGTCTGGTGTTCCAGCCCAAGACCTCGAAGCTGAACCCGGACGACATGATGGCGGTGCTGCTCACCCACACCAGCTTGCAGAACTCGGTGTCGGTCAACCTCACCATGATCGGCCTCGACGGCCGTCCGCAGCAGAAGTCGCTGGCGCAGGTGCTGCGCGAGTGGGTGGAATTCCGCCTGCGCACCGTCACGCGCCGCTGCGATTTCCGCCTCGGCCAGGTCACCGACCGCCTGCACATCCTCGACGGCCGCATGGTGGTGTACCTGAACGTGGACGCGGTGATCAAGCTCATCCGCAATTCGGACAACCCGAAAGAAGACCTGATGAAGAAATTCGACCTGAGCGAACGCCAGGCCGAAGACATCCTCGAGATCCGCCTGCGCCAGTTGGCGCGACTGGAAGGCATCAAGATCGAGAAAGAGATCAAGGAACTGAAGTCCGAAGCCAAGGAGCTCAAACGCGTATTGGGCAGCGAAGATGCGCTGCGCGAACTGGTGGTGAGCGAGATCGAAGCCGATGCCAAGACCTACGGCGACGAGCGCCGCACGCTGATCGAAGAAGCGCAGGTGACCAAGGTGACCGCGCAAGTGAGCGACGAACCGGTGACGGTGTTCATCTCGCAACGCTTCTGGGTGCGCACGCGCCAGGGCCACGGCATCGACGCCAGCAGCATCGCCTTCAAGGACGGCGACAGCATCGCCGCCACCTACGAAGTGCGCACCACGGACCAATGTATCGTCATCTGCAGCAACGGCCGCGTGTGCAGCATCCCCGTCTCGTCGCTGCCCACCGGCCGCGGCGACGGCGCACCGCTCGCCACCTTCATCGAGATCGCGCCCGGCGCGAAGATTGCGCACGCCTTCTGCGGCAAGGCCGAAACCCCCGTGCTCATCTCCACCAGCGCGGGCTACGGCTTCCCCTGCTTCATCGGCGACATGGTTGGCCGCACCAAGGCGGGCAAACAATTCATCAGCGTGAAAGAAGACACCATCCTGCCGCCCGTCATCCTGGCCCCGACGCAGAACTCACTCGTCGCCGTGCTATCGAAGAGCGCAAGACTGTTGGTATTCATGCTTTCCGAATTGAAGCTGCTTAATGGTGGCGGCAAAGGCATGATGCTGATCGACCTGAAAGAAGGCGACGAGCTGACGGCTTGCACGGTTGTGAATTCACCGGCGGTGACGTTGAGCGGCACGGCGGGTAGCAAGGTGCAGGAGTTGAAGATTGGCGGGAAGGAACTGCAGACTTACTTTGGAGCGAGGGCCAGGGCTGGGAAGGTGGTTGAGAGTAAGTTGAAGGGGTTGAGGTTTGAATGACAATTCAGCATCGTATTTTTGTTATATAAGCTTTACAAAAGAATGCAGCAACTCGCGAGTTGTGTGAAACTTTAGCCGGCACCACGCAACATGAACAAGTAGCCTTTCGAACTCATTCGATACGTAAATTGGAACCAACAGGAAAATATCATGCGCTTCTTTCCGGCCGAACCTGATATCGCAACAATCTTTAATCGGATTGTTCATGAAGATATAGACCTTCAACCTGATTTTCAACGAGGGGAGGTCTGGCCAGTTTCCAAGCAGCAGCGCCTAATTGATTCCATCTTGCGCGGCTGGATAGTTCCTCCAATCTTGCTTGTAGCTGGAAAAAAGGGCGGGGTACAACAGGTTCTTGATGGTCAACAGCGACTCGCTTCGATTCGTGATTTTAAGCTTAATAAATTTTCAATCGATGGAGTAATTGAGCCGAGCGACCCTTTTATTAGATCACTGCACGGATTGCGATTTCATTCCCTACCTCCTGAAGTTGCAAAGGCTTTTGATCGAACTACGCTAAGAATGTATGAGATCGCTGAGCATTTACCTGCGGAACCAGCCGAAATTTTTTTTCGTTTAAATCAACCGACCACATTGACCGCCGCCGAGAAGCGCAATGCATTCTTTGGCCCAGTTCGCGACCAAATTAGGGAATTGGTCGAAATATTTGAAGGTAGTCCTTTAGGAAAAACCGTCCTTGGTTTTAGTAACAGCCGAATGGCTTACGATGATGTGCTGGCAAGGTTTGCCTGCATGATTGAGCAAGGCACACTGAGAAAAAAGATTACTGCCGCGGCTGTAAATGAGATGTACAGACGACCCAATCCACTAAGTGACGTTGTTTTGTTGCGCGTTAGTAACGCATTGCATTTAACGGTAAAGATCATGTCGTTGTCGCTCAACACAATGAGCTTTGAACCGAAATTGAACAAAGCTACCTTCTTTTCTTGGCTGCTCTTCTTTTCGCGACTTGACGCAACCGGTGACGCAGAAAGACTGGCCTCTTTCTTTAGCCACTTTGAACTAGTGCGCAGTGGATATACGTCGGATGGAAAGGTCCCACACAGCATGCTCAATAGTAGACTCAATAATCGTGGCTCTATTTTGGCATCGCTTCTCATGGTATACACGGATCGTGCAACAGCGCGGGTGGCTGACGTATCTTCTGTTGTACTTCGCGATTTTGTCCTCTGGGCCTCTTGGTTCGAATTCAGCGGTGGCAAAAGTGCAGGCTGTTTCGACCAAGCCTACGCACGAATTCCGGATTTCTACCGTTTTGCCAGCTCCGCTACTGCTAACTATCTTGATTCTGAACTCACCAAGTTTGTTGACGATATTCAGTGGGGCGTTGAAGTTTAGCCATGCGTAAAGCTGATTACGATGTTGCGTGGAGAGAGTGCCGCAAATCGGAAGGGCATCGTATTTGGCTAGATAGGATCAAAGCAAGACTGCCAGATGACGAATATGACATCTTAGTATCATCCCTAATGTCGGCCATAATCGGACCAAACGGCGCAGGTAAAACGGGATTTTTGAAGGCATTGAGTTCATTGATTTCTGGCAACAATGTACCCAATTCTCGCCATGAACTTCTGGCCGTCCACGGCAAGTTCCAAGGAAGCAACTTCGAAATATCAGCCGATGCAGCAACACCCTCAGTAAATCTTGTAAGTGAGTTCATTGATGCCTCACTTGAGGTACATGAAATTCAGAATTGCATCGGCAGACAACAAGATATTGATGATTTGGTGCAACAGGCGGGTATTGGCAATTTGAATGACAAAGCAATATCTCTATATAGCTATGTCTGCAACCGCAATTACACCTCAATAGGTATTTCCGAGATTGATGCGCCTGCAAGGCCAATGCTTGCTGAGGCAGAAGAAGAGGAGGCGGTTTTTCCATTTTTTGTCGTTGAGCTAGATGGCATTAAGTATGACAGCCGCACGATGGGGTTTGGAGAACTCTGTGCTTTTTACATTATTTGGCGAGCAAATCGTGCGAATAAGGGCTCTATCCTTCTGTTTGACGAGCCAGATTCGCACTTATCTCCAGCCGCTAGGCGCGCCTTACTCGACGTACTGGCATACCTCGCACACTCACGAGAGCTCCATATATTGTTCTCATCGCATGCCGTTGAATCACTTCATGTCATGTCCGAAAACGAGATGCTCGTCATCTTGTCTGAAAACGCCAATATTCCTCCCCGCATTGCGCCGGTTAGCACAAAAAGAAATGTCATTCGTGCGCTAGGTTTAACGCAAACTCGACGCCTTCTTATTGTTGTCGAAGACGTTGATGCGAAGGAAGTTGTGCAGCAAATACTGAACCGATGGGGCGAGGGTATTTCAAGTAGCATTGATGTTCGAGTTGTACATGGAGGTGCAACGGAAGTGTGTCGATTCTTGAATTTGTTTCCGACTGACTCAGCTATCTGCCGTGCGATGGCTGTGCTTGATGGCGACAAGATGAATACATATCAAGGCCAGACGGGCATTGTATTTCTACCAAGCGAACACGACCCCATTTACGCCGCACGTCTTTCAATAGTTAGCAATAGTCAACAATTTGCCAATCTCCTTGGTGTAGAGCTTGAAACTCTCAAGAGTGCCATACACCGCATTGCCCACGTCAATCACCACGATTTTTGCTCTGATTTGAAGGATGAGTTGAATTTGGAAGGTGTTGAAGTAAGCCGTGTTCGCTCAGCTCTAATTTGCACATGGCTAAATACACCGGTGGTTGCCACTGCTGCAATAGCACTTGCCCACCATTTAACAGAACAGGTTGACCTCATCCCCATCAACTAGTGAGTAATCGGGGACAGACCACGGTTTCCACTGCAATGTATTTGAAACCGTGGTCTGTCCCTAATTACACTTGCCAGTTTGTGCTGGCACAAACCCCTTTGATTTGCTTGATCGGAAAAAAGCGCCTGCGGGCGATTTTTTCATTTTCGTTTGCGGGGTTTTGCGGGAGTTCGCGTTGGCAGCCCAAGGGCGCTGCGGGAAAGAGAGTCTGCCTCTGTATTGCGGTGCTGCGGAATCCAGCGTAACTCGAATTGGTCAAAACACTTTATCTGCGCGCGGATTTCGGCGAATAAGGGGGCGAAGCGGGCAGCTTCGGTGCTACTGGCATTTTGCGCGAGGCGTACGACGACGTCGCTATCGCAGTGAATGAGCAAGGCGCTGGCTTGCAGTGTGCGTGCGAGTTGCAGGGTGGCCAGCAGGGCGCGGGCTTCGGCTTCGTTGTTGCAGCCGCTGTGCGGGCTGCGTTGCGAGAGTTCGTGGCGGCTACCATCCGGTTGCAGCAGGAGGGCTCCGAGGCCGATATGGCCGGGGTTAGGGCGGGCGCAGCCATCGCACCAAGCTTGCCAGAGATGCTTTTCGTTCATGCCGACATGGTAGCGAGCAAGGCGGTGTTTGTGGCAACAATCGGGGTCAGACCACGGTTTCCAATGAATCCTTCTCAATCTTCTCCCTGCGCCGCCCCGCAACACTTCTTGTACTTCCTGCCGCTGCCGCAGATGCAGGGCGCGTTGCGGCTTATCTTTGGAATCTCATTTGCAGCGGTTTTGCCACTGGCGCTGTCTGCTGCACGGCGTTGCGGTGCCCAGAATTTGTAGATCCAGCCGATGCTGGTCGGGATCTGTTTTGAAAGCTCTTCGCGCTGGGCCGGTGTTATTACCAGCTCTTCTTCTGCCTCGGTGATCTCCGGCGCACCCAGCAGGTAGATCGGCCGCAATGCCACGGGGCCGTGTTTCGATTCGAACAGGGACTGCCAGCCAGCGCGCTGCATGTCGATGCCGGTCATGAATCCGTGCGCCCACATCTCGCCGTCCATGTATTCGCGCTCGTCGCCTTCGAAGACTTGCAGGTCGAACACGGGCTCGAAATGTTCCGCGTCCTGTTGCAGGCTCCATACGATGGCGTTCATGTGGCGTGTGAGCAGGTCGGTGATCCGCGCTGCCTGGGCAGCGGCTGCAAATGTCGGCGCGTCTGCTGCTGTCGGGCCCCATATGCGCGGGATCCATTCTTCCGGTTGTGGCATGGCCGGGCCGCAAGCGAGGGCGGTGAGGAAGCCATCCAGGCAATCGAGCAGCATGACTTCGCTGCTGGTGGCGTCGGACATGAGGAAGCTGTCGAGTTCGTCCATCTCTTGCTCGGAGAGGGCGGGGGTTACTTCTTCATCATCGAAGGATTCTTGGTTTGGCATGAGGCGTATTCCAATTCTGTTTGGTTGTTTGAATTTGCTCCCTTCGCCCGCAAGCGGGAGAAGGGCTGGGGGATGAGGGACTGTGCGCATCTCACAAGCTGGCTTCAACCTGCCGCCCCTCACCCCAACCCCTCTCCCGCTTGCGGGAGAGGGGCTTTCTGAATCTCATGTCTCAGTCTTGCCGAACCAATAAGTATCTTGTCTTGAGTGCGCTGTAGAGCTCGTCGCGAACATTGGCGGAATCCAGATCGGCGATCTCCAGCACTTCGACCAGATGTTCGTTGTCTTCGCGGCCGTCCCATATCTTGATGTAGGTACCGGCCTTGTAGCCGTGGTCCTGGCGGAACACGTTGAGTACGTTTTTGCCGAGGTATTGTTTGAACAGGTCGTTCCATTCCATGTCGCAGTCGTGGAGCAGCGACTCGAACAGTGCGAGGCTGCTGCGTTTGGCCGCGGCCAGGCCGACCAGCAGGTCGAGTTTCTCCAGCAGGTTCAGCTGCGCGAGTGCGTAGGTCCGGCTATCGAACTGGACCGACTTGTGATGGAGATCGAGTTCGGTCTGCATCTCTGTCTTCGCCTGCGCGACATCGCCCAGTTTGCTTTGTATGGACGCGGAGAGGATGAAGTGCCAGATATCGACCAGCTCCATGCGCAGTTGCGCCAGGTCGCAGTCCTGCTTCTTCCACCATTTCCAGCCGTGGTGTTCGATGGCTTCGACGCCTTCGACCTGGATGGCGCGATGCCAGTTGTTGTTGGCGGCAACCCAGGCGGGGTTGACCTTGCTGTTCATGCCGTCCTGCAGTTCGAGCATGGTGATGAGTTGGGTGTCTGAGATCGTCATGTTTACGGCCTTGGGGAAAGCGGGCATTTTACAGCACGGCCTGTCTTTAATTCCCGCCATTCCGGAAGCAGCAAGCTAGAATATGCGCCATGCACAATCTCTCTACATCGCTTCACCGCCTCATCAGCCTCGTCCTCTTCGCCCTCCCCCTGCTCGCCCACGCGGGCCTGCCGGCGTCATCCAATGTGCCGGGCGGAGTGATGGTGTTGCCGCTCGGCAGCGTCTCCGCCATCGCCGACAAGCCGCAGGCCTGGTTCGCGGAGCAGCCGGTGCTGGTCACCGCCGATGAGGGGCAATGGTTTGCGGTGGTGGGTCTGCCGCTGGACAGCATCCCGGTGATGCATGAGCTGAAGGTGCAGCTCGGCCACGAGACGGTTTTGTTGCCGTTCGACATCAGGCCAAAGGCCTACCCTGAGCAGTATGTGACGCTGAAGGATACGAGCAAAATCGAATTGTCGCCCGCTGACCTGACGCGCGCGGAGCGCGAGATCGCGGCCATCACGGAATTAAAACTGCACTGGCGCGATGCGCCGGACACCGACCTGGCATTCATACTGCCCGCAAAGGGCGCGCTGGGCGGGCGCTTCGGTGCGCGCCGCTTTTTCAACGGCCAGATGCGCAAGCCGCATTCCGGTCTGGATGTGAGGTCGAAAAGCGGCAAGCCGGTGATGGCGAGCGCGGCGGGCGTGGTGCTGGCGGTGGATGATTATTTCTTCAACGGCAAGACGGTGTTCGTGGACCACGGCAACGGGCTCATCACTTTGTATTGCCACCTGAAGCGCATGGATGTGAAGGTCGGCCAGCCAGTGCGCAAGGGCCAGCGTGTCGGCCTCGTCGGCCAGACCGGCCGCGCCTCGGGGCCGCACTTGCATTGGAGTGTGGTGCTGAACGGGGCGATGGTGGATCCCGAGTTGTTCCTCGCGGCAGAGCGCCGGCAATGAACACCGCGGCAGGTTGACGCCACTTTCTCCTCACGGATAATGCGCCATCCGCCGCCGGTTAGCGGCATAGCCTTCATCGACACACGCACACCCGATATGTATTTCATCACTTCCACCATCGCCGCCGTTGCCGCCTGCTGCGTCTCCATCTTCATGTTCTTCTGGGCGCTGCTGTGCCTTTTCTACGGCGGGCCGGAAGGGGTCGTCGGCAGCGAGGCGATCGTCGCCGGGCTGGTCTCGGCGGCGGTCTCGGCCGTCACGGGCTATGCGACTTTTGTGTTCATCGTCGCGCCGAAACGGGTGGAGCAGCATTCCGCCACGCTACTGCACCGCGTGGTGCTGAAAGGTTCGCCGCTGTTCGCGCTGCTGTTCATCGGGATGCTGTGGATGCTGGGCACGATCGTGCTGGTGTATTTCGCGATGATCGCCGCCGTGACAGTAGCGGTGCGCCTGGCGCGGCGCCGCTGACACTCACTTCAACGACTTCAACACCTGTATCTCGGCCTTGAGCCAGTCTTCGAGTTCGTGGCCCGGCGCGAAGTCGCGCTCTTTCGCCAGGTAGAAGGCGATCTGCTCAATCTGTTTGTGAATCTCTGCAGCTCTGGTCTTCGCCTGCTGATGGGATGCTGTCTCGTTTTCGGCGTTGAACGGGATGACCAGTTCGCCGTACAGCGGTTGATCCTGGCTCATGATGGGAGTCCTATCCGGGAGGGGACTCTATTAGTAGCAGCGGCAGGTTACAGCATTGTGAATGCGGCTGGACGAAGCGGAAGCCGCGCGCATCGGGGCCGGATGGCCCCCCGCGCTATTTGACCAGCTTCGAGATCTTCTTGAACGAGTCGGTCCCGGCGATCTTGAGCAACTGGAACACGGCAGACTCGGTGCTGGTGGGTACGGCACCGGCGAGCACCATGGCTTCCATCGCGGTCTGTTTGTTGTCGGGGCTGCGGCTCATCACGGCATCCTTGACGACATGCACGTCGAAACCTTCGCCCAGCAGTTCGATGACGGTCTGCTGCACGCAGACATGGGTCTCCATGCCGCAGATGATGATCTGGGTGTGGCCGCTCTCTTTCAGATGCCGGATGAATTCATGGTTGCCACAGCAGCTGAAAGTGAGTTTTTCGTAGCAGGCGGCAGCCGGTGCCCTTTGCTTCAGCTCGCCCAGGGTCGGACCCAGTCCTTTGACGTATTGCTCGGTGAAGATCACCGGCACGGCCAGTTCGAGCGCGCTTTCGATCAGGATGCCGGCGTTTCTGGTCAGACGTTGCAGCGCTTCCTGGTCCATCGCGGCGCAAAGTCTTTCCTGCACGTCGATGACAACCAGCACGGCGCGGGCCGGATCCAGCAGGAACTTGTTTCGGATAGGCATGGTTTCTCCATACGGTAACGTGGCTCAGAGCCTGAATTATGAATGAAGGCGCGAACGAGCGGGGATTGACGTGGGGGGCCGCGCGGGACTACGCTGTACCAGGCATGTGCGCCAGGTGCGGCGCATGCCATTCAGGGAGTGATCCGATGAGAATGGAGAAACACCATGATCGATAGAGATGACGTCCTGCATACGCTCAAATGCAGTCCAAGCCAGTATCCGAAGATGCTCGACGAGCGCTTCCCCCACATACTGGAAAAGATCGTCTCGCTGTGGGACACGCCAGAAGCCGAGCCTTATCTCGCAGAGTTGTTGCGGCCCAATGCCGGCAGGTTCGACCGCGAGGGTTTTCCGGATGAGGCGTGGGACGAGATCCTGCATCTGCAGGTGCTCCACGGCAAGCAGCACCAGAATTGACCGTGCCGGCACGCACCCGAATGCCCCTGCTACAGGTGGCGGTTCTGCCTGCGATGACCTTAAGGTGATCGCCATCGACTGAGCCTGATCTGCAATAAACCAGTTTCGCAACCGATCGCCAGCGCATCCGCAACGGGTGTGCTGGCGATCCTCTTTGCAACAATACCGAAGCCTTTCCATCGGGAAATTAAGGCATAATCCGCACGAATTACTCAACTAATAAAACAGGCACTTTCCAGCCGCCCATTGGTCGACGGAACACACGTGATAGACAAACTGAACCACACCGCCGCCATACGAGCCGTCCAGTTGCGGCAGCTGCTTTCCGTCAGCAAAGTGTCGCTGCTTGCGAGTGTTTCACTCGCGGTATTCCTGGCCTATGTGCAGTGGGAGATGGTCCCTCCCGCCAATATGTTCATCTGGTGCTCGCTGATGGTGCTCGCCTCGCTATTGCGCGCTTCGATGGTTTTTCTTCCGCAACGCATTACGACGGATGACAGCGCGGCCGTACTTGCCAAGCTGGACAATTTTCGCTTCGGGGTGATCGTTGCCGGCGCTGTCTGGGGTTCGGCCGGCTTTCTGCTGTTCCCTGCCGGCCAGCAGGAATATGTGATGTTCCTGATCTTCGTGCTGGCCGGGATGACTGTCGGCGGCGTGGCTTCGTTCTCGGCCGATCTGATCAGTTCGCTTTCGTTCTCCGCCTTGATCACGCTGCCGCTCGTGATCCGCCTGCTGCTCGCGGGAGACAACATCTCGGTGACGATGGGATTGGCAGTACTGCTGTACCTCGGTTTCATGCTCATGACGCTTTGGCGCATCAACCAGAATGTCATCGAGAACATCACCCTGCGCCTCGATGCGGCAGAACGCGAAAACACCGTGCGCGAAGGCAAGGAGCGCTACCGTTTGCTGCTGAGCCATTTGCCGGTCGGCATCTTCCACTACGACACGAATCTGGTGATCACCTATTCCAACGAGCGCTTTGCCGGCATTTTGCGCAGCACGGCCGAGCGCCTCGTCGGCTTGGACATGAAACTGCTCAAGCAGCAGGCCATCCTGCCGAGTCTGAAGTGTGCGCTGGAAGGGGCCATGGGCTACTTCGAAGGCCATTACCGGGCAACTTTCAGCGACGCGGAGACCTGGATCTACATGACCTGCGCGCCCTCGCGCGACGGCGATGGCAACATCGAAGGCGGCATCGCCATCGTGCAGGACATCTCCGAACGCAAGCAGGCCGAGGACAAGATCAAGAACCTCGCGTTCTACGATCCGCTCACCGAGCTACCCAACCGTCGCCTGCTGCTGGACCGCCTGCAGCAGGCGCTGGCCTCCAGCGCGCGCAGCGGCAAGGAGGGCGCCCTGCTGTTCATCGATCTGGACAATTTCAAGGCGCTCAACGACACACTGGGCCACGACATGGGCGACCTGCTGCTGCAGCAAGTCGCGCAGCGACTGACCCTCTGTATGCGCGAGGACGATACGGTGGCGCGTCTGGGCGGCGACGAGTTCGTGGTGATGCTGGAGGATCTGGGCGAGGAAGATGTCGAGGCGGCGGAACAGACCGAGGTCATCGGCGAGAAGATCCTCGCCACGCTGGGCAAGCCCTACCAACTCGTCGCGCATGAATACCGCTGCACGCCCAGCATCGGTGTGACGCTATTCAAGGGGCATCAGCTGGAGAAAGAAGAACTGCTGAAGCAGGCCGACATCGCCATGTATCAGGCCAAGAAGGCGGGGCGCAACACCGTGCGCTTCTTCGACCAGCAGATGCAGGATGTCGTCACCGCCCGCGTCCTACTCGAGGGCGAATTGCGCAAGGCGATCGAGAAGCAGCAGTTCCTGTTGCATTTCCAGGTCCAGGTGGACAGATCGAACAAACCGCTCGGGGCGGAAGCGTTGCTGCGCTGGCAACACCCGACACGGGGACTGGTGTCGCCCGACCAGTTCATTAGGGTGATGGAAGAGACCGACCTGATATTGCCGGTCGGACAATGGGTGCTGCACTCGGCCTGCGCCCAGCTCAAGGCATGGCAGCAGAATGCGCAGACCCGTCACCTCTCGCTCGCGCTGAACGTGAGCGCGACGCAGTTGCACCAGGCCGATTTCGTGGCACAGGTGCAGGCTGCCGTTCAACGCCACGACATCAACCCGGTGCTGCTCAAACTGGAGTTGACCGAAAGCATGCTGCTGAAGAACATCGAGGACACGATCAAGACCATGAGTGCGCTGAAGGAGATCGGCGTGCAGTTCTCGCTGGACGACTTCGGCACCGGCTATTCGTCGCTGCAATATCTCAGCCGCCTGCCGCTCGACCAGATCAAGATCGACAGGTCGTTCGTGCGCGACATCGCCTCCGACAGTAGCGACCGCGAGATCGTGGGCATCATCATCGCGATGGCGCAGAACCTGTATCTGGATGTGATCGCCGAAGGCGTGGCGACGGAAGAGCAGCGCCAGTTCCTCATGGGCACCGGCTGTTTCCACTTTCAGGGTTATCTGTTCGGCGCGCCCGTGCCGATAGCGCAGTTCGAGGCGCTGCTGCCGCAGGGATGATCGTTTGGGATGCGGTCGCGAATGCGGCTATTTTCCGCGCCGCCAGAAAAGTCCCATCAACGGTTTGACGCTGGTGCCGTGAACGATGATGGAGAGCGTGACGACGATGAGTGTCATCTGTATCAGTTGCAACGCCAGCGGTTCGGGCAGACCGTGCTCTATGGCGTACATCAGATAATAGAGGGAGCCGATGCCGCGCACGCCGAACCAGCCTGTCATACCGCGGATGCGCCATGTGGTCTGAGTGCCCAGCAAACCGAGGACGACACTGAGCGGGCGCGCGACCGCGAACAGGAACAGCGCCAGCCACACGGCTTCCCAGCTCCACGAATCCAGAAACAGTGAGCCGCCGATCAGCAGCACCAGCACCACTTCCGACAGTCTTTCCAGATGTTCTTTGAACACCAGCGAGCCCTCGCTGACGGTTTCCAGCGGTTCCGGCTGCGGATTGGGATGTCCCTCGGCGCGCGCGACTTTCTGGGTATTGCTTCCGTCGAAGGTGGCCTTCGCCACTTTGGCCAGCTTGAGCTCGGTTTGACGGAGCGCGACCGCAGCAAAGAACACGGCGAGGAATCCCCAGGCGTTCACGATCACCGACAATCCGTAGACGACGCCGATCAGGCCGAGGCCAAGAAAATCGTCCATCAGCTCGTGCCTGTGCGGCTTGCTGCGCAGTTTCCAGCCCAGCCTTGCCAGTGCGACACCCGCGAGCACGCCGATGACGATGCCGGCCAGCGTGGCCCACAGCACATCCACCAGGAGCCAGTTCAGTCCGTACTCGCCGATCTCATGCAGACCCAGCATGCCCATACCCAGCATCACGAAGGGAAACGCGCTGCCGTCGTTCATGCCCGCTTCGCAGGTCAGGGTGAAGCGCAACTGGTCGTGATCACCCGGATGTCGGATCTGCACATCGGTGGCCAGCACCGGATCGGTCGGTGCGAGGATGGCCCCCAACAGCACGCCCGCCCCCAGAGGCAGTCCCAGCAGATAGTAGGCAAAGGCCGCGACCGCCGCAACGGTGACGGTCATGGATACTGTGGCGAGCAGGATGGGCGCGCGCCAGCGCGCGACGGTGAACGGCACCGGCATCTTGACCCCGGCAGAGAACAGCGAGATCAGTACCGCCACTTCCGTCAGCACTTCGAGCAGCGCCGATTCCCTGAGCGGGTTGAAATGAAACAGATCGAGTGCGGTCGGCCCGACCAGCACGCCCACCGCAAGATAGATGATGGCGGAGGTGACCGACGAGCGCTTGAGGATGGACGCGGTGAGGCCCATGAACAGCAGCAGCCCGCCTACGAAGATGAACCATTGTGCGGTTGACATGGGCGCGATCCGGTTGCCTGCACATCAGGGTGCGCAGAATGCGGATGCTGTATCGGATCGTGGCTGGGGTCTGTTCGGTGTCGAACACGACCATGCTGCAGATATTACCAATCAGCGAGGCGGAGCCGCCCCGCCTTGGCAACTAATCGTTCGGCGTGAATTGCAACGAGCAGGACAGCACGCCCGTGACAAACAGGTTCTGCCCGTGACCGGGGAATGCGCCCGGCATCAGCTTGAAACACGCCAGGTTGGCGAGGACTTTGCGGACCTTCTGTTGCGTGAGCAATTCCCAGGCCGCATCGAACTCGTCCTGTTTGAACACCAGTTCGAGTCCCAGCCCGTTCTGTCCGGCCATCTCGGGAATGATCATGCGGCCGATCTCGCCGCTGTCAGTCCCCTTTTCGGCCGCCTTGTAGCCCGATTCGCCAAAGGCGATATTGACCCGCGACGCATCCACGGCGGTGTGCGCGGAAAGGTGGGCGAAGAGCTTGTCGTCGAACTCCTCATCGGTCTCGCCGTGCGCGGCCTGCTTGTTCGCGGCACCGAGGAACTCGAAGTCGGTACTGGGTTTGCTCTCCGTGAGTTTGCGCACCGAGACGATCTTCTGGCAGTTGAGCTTCAGCGCGCGGGCGGACTTCTGGCTCGATACGTCGTCGGACTTTCCCTTGCTGTGGACGAGAAAGGAATCGAATTTCAGTTCGAGCGTGACTTCTATCATTTCGGCCTGTTGCTCCCCGCCACGATCTTGTACTCGAACAGCCTGCACTCGATCGCGCCGTTATAAAGTGGAATGCGTTTTGACGGCGTCAGGCGCATGAGTTTGGTGATGCGCAGGTCGGCGGTGAACAGGTAGGTGTCCCAACCGCCGAATCTCTGCTTCAGTACATTGCCCAGTTCCGGGTACAACTCGGCCAGTTCGTCTTCGTCGCCCATGCGTTCGCCGTAGGGTAGGTTGGCGACAAGGATGCCTTCCTTCTCAGGTGGCGAGGCTTCGAGCGCGTTGCACTGTTTCAGGTCCACGGTCTCGCGGATACCGGCTTCTTCCAGATTCTGGTGCGCGGCCCTGAGCGCATCGCCGTAGAGGTCGCTGCCGTAGATAGGCAACTCGCACACCGGCAGTTGTGCTGCGATGGCGGCTTCGCGCATCGCGGCCCAGGTCTTGGCGTCAAAGTTCTTCAGCTTCTCGAATGCGAAATGGCGCGCGATGCCGGGCTGGATGTTGAGCGAGATCTGCGCCGCCTCGATGAGGAAGGTGCCGCTGCCGCACATCGGATCTAGCAGGGGGATGCCGGGCTTCCAGCCGGTCATCATCAGGATGCCCGCAGCGAGGTTCTCGCGCAGCGGCGCGATGTTGGTGTGGATGCGCACGCCGCGCTTGTACAGCGCGTCGCCCGAGGTATCCAGATACAGGGTGAAGTTGTCGCCCTCGAAGAAGGCGTGGATGCGCATGTCCGGATCGAGCTTGGCGACGCTGGGTCGCACGTTCTTTTCGGCACGGAACTTGTCGCACACCGCGTCTTTAATCTTGAGCGTGATGAATTCCAGGCTCTTGAGCGGACACTTGATCGCGGTGACCTTGACCAGGATGGTGCAGCTCACATCGAACCAGCGCGTCCACGGCAGGTCGTAGACGGCCTTGTACACATCCTGTTCGTCGCGGAAGCGCGTGGCATCTTTCACGCGCCAGAGGATGCGCGAAGCGAGGCGGCTTTGCAGGTTGATGCGGTAGCAGGTCGGCCAGTCACCCGCGAAGGCGATACCGCCGGCGCTGGGGCGCACGTCGGTGGCCCCGAAGGAGGTCAGCTCGTCGGCGAGGAGTCTTTCAAGTCCACGCGGACAGGTGGCGAAAAAATCAGGCATCTTAGAAAGGCTTCACGACAACAAGGATAACGACTGCGAGCAACACCAGCACCGGCACTTCGTTGAAGAAGCGGAACCAGACATGGCTGCGGGTGTTGCGGTCTTCGGCGAACACTTTCACCAGATGTCCGCAGTAGAGGTGATAGACGACCAGCCCCCCGACCAGCGTGGTCTTCAGGTGCAGCCAGCCGCCAGTGAAATCATAAGCGAACCATAACCACAGCCCGGTGATGACGGCGAGCGCACCGATGGGAGTGACGAACTTGTACAGCTTGCGCTCCATCAGCTTGAAGCGCTCGCGCACGGCCTGCTCTTCGGCCATCGCGTGATTGACGAAGATGCGCGGCAGGTAAAAAAGACCGGCGAACCAGCTCACGACAAAAAAAATGTGAAATGCTTTGAGCCACAACATGAAGATCACCTCAACTATCAAATCCCGTTCGTCCTGATAACCAGCGACTTGGCTGTCGTTTCTTGACAGCTTAGTCGAATGGCTAGTAGTTCCATCAGCCTGTCGAAGGAATGAACGGGCCTCCGGCTTTGCTACCTCGACAAACGACGCCGGAACAATACCAGCGACACATAAAAACTGACCAGCGCATAAGCCAGCAACACCGCGATGTGCGTCAGCGCCTGCGGCGGCACGGCGCCGCTCATCAGCGGCCGCGCCAGATCTATGGCATGAGTCAACGGCAACGCACCCGCCACCAACTGCATGCTTTCCGGCAACTGGCTGACCGGGAAAAAGACGCCGCATAGTAGCATCATCGGGGTGATGACCAGCGTGAAGTAGTACATGAAAAAGTCATACGCGGGCGCCAGCGCGGTCATGATCAGGCCGATGGCGGCGAAGGCGAGACCGATCAGCAAAGCCAGCGGGATCATCCACAGCGACATCAGCGAGTTCGACAGACCCAGTATCCAGATTACCGCGAGCACCGCCGTCCCGGACATCAGGCTCTTGGTCGCCGCCCACAGGATCTCGGACAGCACCACATCGTCGAGCGAGACCGGCGTGTTCAATATCGCTTCCCAGGTGCGCTGCTCGTGCATGCGCGCGAAGCCGGAATACAGCGCCTCAAAACTCGCGCTGTTCATAGTGCTGTAGCAAACGGTGCCCGCGGCGAGGAAGGCCATGTAGGACATGCCGCCCATCTCGGGCAACAAGCTGCCGAGGCCGTAGCCCAGACCCAGCATGTAGATCACCGGATCGGCGAGGTGGCCGAGGATAGAGGGCGCGGCGATCTTCTTCCACACCAGCCAGTGACGGCGCCAGATGGGGAAGAAACGCAGGCTCAGCCGCGGCAGTGCAAAATATTGTGTGCTCATTTTCTCCTGTCCTCCTCCACCGCCGCGAACGCCCGGTCGGGCGACACCACCCCGACGCCGCGCTCGTACACGCAGCCTTTGGATGTGCCTTCGGCGGCGACGCGCCCCCCGCAGAGGAAGGTGTGCGTCATGTAAAAGTATTTCTCGTCCCAGCGTTGCACTTCCAGCTTGACCTCATAACGCTGGAAAACATTGAGCGGCTTCTTGTAGCTCATGGTGTGCTCGGCGATGACCGGCAGCCAGCCGCGCTTGAACATCGCCTTCAGCAGACCGCTGCGCGCGAACACATCGACACGATTAAGGTCGCAGATGGTGAGGTAGCGGCCGTTGTTCATGTGGAAGTTGATGTCGATGTCATTGGGCAACACGCGCAGCGTGAGCGTGCTGGCGAAATTGCCCTGTTCCATCCTCTCCATGAAGAAGGAACGGATGATGACCCAGAGCATGCGGAAGATGAGGTTCAATCGCGCATCTCCCGTCCGGTCAATTTCAGAAATACGTCTTCCAGATTCGCCGGGCGATGCAGATAGCGCAATTCGCTCTGCGCCTGCAGATGCGCAACCAGCGGCTGTGCATCCTGCACGTAACAGAATACCGACTCGCCGCTGACCTCGAAACGCTGCGCGAACTTCGCCGCGTGCTCGTTCGCCCACTGCCCCGAAGTCTCGCCGAACACTTCCACCACCTGCGGCTCGATGTTCTGCTCGATCAATTCGCGCGGCGTGCCCTGGCTGATGAGCCTGCCGTTGTCCATCACCGCGAGGCGGTGGCACAGCCGCTCGGCCTCGTCCATGAAGTGCGTGGTGAGCAGCAGCGTCTTGCCCTGCTGGGTGAGTTCGCGCAGGCGCTGCCAGATCAAGTGGCGCGCTTGCGGATCGAGACCGGTGGTGGGCTCGTCGAGGAAGATGACGTCGGGGTCGTTGACCAGTGCGCGCGCCAGCGTGAGGCGACGTTTCATGCCGCCGGAGAGCGTGGGTACTTTCGCATCGCGTTTGCTGGTAAGGCTGGCGAATTCCAACAGCGAAGGGATACGCGCTTCGATCTCGCTGTCCTGCATGCCGAAGTAGCGGCCGTACACCAGCAGGTTCTCCGCCACAGTGAAGTCGGGATCGAGGTTATCCATCTGCGGCACCACGCCGACGCGGATACGCGCCTCGCGCGCGGCCTGCGGCACCGGCAGGTCGAGCAGCATCGCCGTGCCCGCGTCCGGTGCGATGAGGCCGAGCAGCATGCGCAGGGTGGTGGTCTTGCCCGCGCCGTTGGGGCCGAGCAGGCCGAAACATTCGCCCTTGTTGATGGCAAGGTCGAGACCGTCCACCACGCGGTTGCCGCCGTAGGATTTTTGCAGGCCTGTTGCGCGGATGACTGCACTCATAACTCAACTCCGGAAAAATGTCGCTTCACGATATCGCGCAATTGTGTCAATCGTCCATGGAAGAAATGCTCGGCCTGCGGCAACACCACGATGGGGAGGCGCTGCGGGCGCGCCCAGTCCAGCGCGTCGGCCAGCGGCACCACATCGTCGTGCTCGCCGTGGATGACCAGCGTGTCGGGTGACACGGCGGGCATCGCGAAACGCCCGACGGCGGGGGCGGCCAATATCAAGTGCTGCGGCTTCAGCCGCAGCGCGGCGCGCGCCGCGACATAACCGCCGAAGGAGAAGCCGGAGAGCAGGAGTGGCAACTCTTCGCCGAACTGTTCCTGCGCGTAATGCACCACATCGACCATATCCTGCTCTTCACCTTCGCCGCCGGTGAATTCGCCCTCGCTAGCGCCGACACCGCGGAAATTGAAACGTACCGCGACGCAGCCCATGTCGGCAAAGGTCTTGGCCAGCGTGACCGCGACCTTGTTGTCCATGTTGCCGCCCATGGTCGGCAGTGGATGCGCCACCACGGCGAGCGCGCAGGGAATGTCATCAGGCATGTGCACCAGCCCTTCGAGTTGGCCGGCCTTGCCGTCGACGGTGAATCTTTGCAGGGGATGGGCCATCAGACGACGAGACGCTCCACGACGCGACCGTTGGTGAGATGTTCTTCGATGATCTCGTCGAGATCGGCCTGGTCGATATAGGTGTACCAGACCGCTTCGGGATAGACCACGATCACCGGGCCGACGTCGCAGCGACCGAGACAGCCGGCGGAGTTGATGCGGATGGTGTTCTTCTCGGTGGAGATGCCCAGCATCTTGACCTTGTCCTTGACGTAGTCGCGCGCGGCTTGCGCGTTGTGGTTGTTGCAGCAGTCCTCGCCCGCGGCGCGCTGGTTGACGCAGAAGAACACGTGTTTATGGTAGGGACTCATTTTTTCCTTCTTCATATTGACGGGTGGCTCGCGCCCACCACAGATAGCCGCCCAGCAGCAGCGGGAACAGCGACGACAGGATCTGCGACAGGCCGACGTAGTTGCGCAGATGTCCGTAACGCCAATAATACAGGCGCATCGCGGCGGATTGGGTGCCGCTGTCGAGCACCAGATGCACCAGCAGCAGATAACAAAGCGCGGCCAGCGCGGCCATGCGGAACAGCCAGAGACGCGACAGCCAGCCGACGGCCGCCATCAGCAGCAGACCGACGACGATGCCGAGCATTGCCTCGCCGTTGAGCCACAGCAGCAACGCCCAGGATTTAAGCAGCGTCGCAGCTGCGACGAACTTCGCCAGTGCGACCATGCCCAGCATGAGCACCACGCCGACCACCGCATGGCGGCGCTCGCGCAGCAGTGTGAGCAACAACAAACCGGCCATCATCAGGTTCAGCGCGACCGCCATGCTCTCCCATATATCGAACGGCTCGTCCGGCATCACCATGGCCAGACCGTAGACCGGCTCGGTGATGAACACGTTCCCCAGCATGGGCAACGAAGGGTTGATCTGCGCGAACATCCACAACATCAGCAAGGCCAGACCGAAATCCACCCCCGCCCCTTTGCGGAACAGACCGATGCGCCACGCGGTGACGCGCGCGAACCAGTTTTGCCGCACGACGAACACCGCAAGCAGCGTGCCAACGAACATGCCGGTGGTGTTGCTCACGATGTCGGCGTTGGAGCTGATGCGTCCCGGCAGATACGTCTGCAGATATTCCATCAGCAAGGACAGCAGCAAACCGGACAGCGTCGCCGCGAGCACACTCTTCTTCGCGTCGATATGGGCGCGGAAGGTCAGTGCCAGCAGCACACCGAACGGCAGGTAGGCCAACAGATTGCTCATTGCATCGAACGCGGTATAGGTGTGCCGGAACGGCGACGCCAGCACTTCGGCAAAAGTGAACCCTTGCTCCTGCCAGCCGGAAAAGGGCGACAGGCTGGCATAAACAATGAACAAGGCGTAGCCTGCTGCCAGATAGCGACGCAATAGACTACGGGGCTTGGCGGGTAAGGAAGCACTCATGCATTGAACCCGATTGAAATACTAGGCCTTATTATGATTGACGCAGGCACATTGGGTAAGAAACAATGCCCGCCGTTTCGCGATTCAAGTATAAAAAAATAGCAGTAACCGGAGGAATTATGTCATACCTGCACTGGTCCAGTGACCTGGATACCGGGATCGATGTCATCGACAAGCAGCATCGTCGCATCGTCGATTACCTGAACGAGCTCAATAGCGCCAACAGCGCCGGCGATCAGGCGGTGACCAACCACGTCCTGAGCGAGCTGGTCGATTACACCCTCACCCATTTCGCTTTTGAAGAAGAGTTGCAGGAAAGGGCCGGCTATCCCTTCCTCAAGGCACACAAACGTGTGCATGAGATCTTCACCAAGCGCATCGCCGAATTCCAGAAGCGCGCCGCCGCGGGCGAGAACGTCGCCCCCGAACTGCTCTCGATGTTGCGCATCTGGCTGGTCAACCACATCAAGGGCGACGATGCCGATTACGCACCCAGCGTCAAGAAGACACTGAATCTGGATGGCACCGTCGACAAGACCGGCGGCTGGCTGGGTTCCGCGCTGAAGAAGTTCTTCGGCTGAGTCAACGCGAGGCGGCGTCCAGCTGCTTCGCGATCACCGCAGGCAAACGCTTGGGCGCAGCGATGCGCAACTGCTTGTTCACGTTGTACACCCCGAACACCACCGTGATCGCCTTCTCGGGCACATCGAACTCGCCCGCCAGAAAAGTCACCAGATGCGCCGTCGCTCTGCCGCGCACCGGATTCTCGGCGACATGCACCTCCAGTTGTTTGCCGATGACCTTGCCGATCTTCGTCTTCTTCGCGCGCGGACGGCCGAGGATATTCAGCACCAGGGTGTCGCCCTGCCACTGACAACAGCAAGACATCTCGGATCCAGACTTAGAACTTTTCATGCGGCATCAGATAGCGCCATTGTCCCAATGGCAATTTGGACATCGACACGCGCCCGATGCGCAACCGCTTCATTGCCAGCACCTGCAGACCCACGGCTTTGCACATATGCGCGACCTGGCCGGGCTTCACGCCTTTGAGCGCAAAGCGCAGATGCGTCTCGTTCTGCCAGCTCACCTTGACCGGCGGCAGCGGCTTGCCGTTGTAACTGAGCCCGTGATTGAGCAACTTGAGCCCGTCCGGTGCCAGTTCGCCCGCGACCTGCACGACATACTCCTGCTCTATCGTCGCCGCATCGTCGGTCAGCTTGCGCGTCACGCGGAAATCCTGGGTGAACACCGTCATGCCAGCAGCATGCATCTCCAGCGGCGTGCATTGCGTCAGGTGCAGAAAATGCTGCTTGAGCAGGCGGCTGCCGGAATGGTCTTCCACCGCGCGCGTGTCAGCACAAAGCAGTTGTTTGATCGCGTCCGCATTCATGTCGACATCGGGCGGCTGGTGAAACAGGATGGTCACCGGTTCCACCGGCACCAGCACGGCTTCGGGATGCAACTCGACCTTCTGCCCCGCCACCATGAACTGCGGCTCTTCCACCACCACTCCGTCCACCATCACCCAGCCCCCCGCGATATACAGCTCCGCCTCGCGGCGCGAGCAGTGGACTAGTTCAGCAAGGCGCTTGGCGAGACGGATGGGATCGGTCATGGGAAGTGGCTCTGGAATCAAGGAGCACATTGTAAACGCTATAACATACGTTCGCCCTGAGCCTGTCGAAGGGTGAACTCCATCAAACACAGTTTTCTAGACGCTCGCGCTAGCGTTCACCTGTAAAATCCGGACATGGACTCCGACAAAAAAACACGCCCTCCATTGGAGGGCATCACGCTAGAGATGATCGTCACGCAACTCTCCGAAAGCATCGGCTGGGAGGCGATGGCCGAAGCCGTGCCGGTGCGCTGCTTCACGCATGACCCGAGTGTCAAATCCAGTTTGAAGTTTTTGCGCAGGACGCCTTGGGCGAGGGCGAAGGTGGAGGAGTTGTATTTGTTGATACGCCGAGTGCGTTGAGCGCCACGCCATACCGTTCGCCCTGAGCCTGTCGAAGGGTCGCCGCGAAGCGGCGTGCTGCCTGTTCAATCAAAACCAACTTCGTCGGGGGTAGCCCGACGGTGTTGGTTGAAGACATTCACCCTTCGACAGGCTCAGGGCGAACGGTGTAATAGATTACCTAATGCGCCTCATCCCAATTCCCGCCCTCACCTAATCCCACCTCCAACGGCACTTTCAACTCAGCCACATTGCACATCAACTCCCGCACTTTTTCCTTCACGAGAGTCAATTCCCCCTGCGGCACTTCCAGCACCAGTTCGTCGTGCACCTGCATGATGAGCTTCGTTTGCAGTTTCTCTTTCTCCAACCAATCCTGCACCGCAATCATCGCCAGCTTGATCAAATCGGCCGCCGTACCCTGCATCGGCGCATTGATCGCCGCACGCTCGGCTGCCTGCCTGCGCATACCGTTGGCTCCGTTGATCTCCGGCAGCCACAACCTGCGCCCGAACCAGGTCTCAACGAAACCCTGTGCCTTTGCCTGTTCGCGCGTGCTGTCCATGTAGTGCTTCACGCCGGGGTAGCGGGCGAAATAGAGGTCGATGTATTGCTTGGCGGCGCTGTTCTCGATGTTGAGTTGGCTGGCCAATCCATACGCGGACATCCCGTAGATGAGGCCGAAGTTGATGACCTTGGCGTAGCGGCGCTGTTCGCTGCTCACGGCATCGAGTGCGACGTTGAACACTTCGGCGGCGGTGGCGCGGTGGATGTCTTCGCCGGCGGCGAAGGCTTTGAGCAGGCCCTCGTCGCCGGAGAGGTGCGCCATGATGCGCAGCTCGATCTGCGAATAGTCGGCGGAGACGATGCGGCTGCCTTGCGGGGCGATAAATGCTTCGCGGATGCGGCGGCCTTCGGGTGTGCGGATGGGGATGTTCTGCAGGTTGGGATCGCTGGAGGCCAGACGGCCGGTGACCGCCACCGCCTGCGAGTAGCTGGTGTGCACGCGCCCAGTCTGCCTATTCACCATCTGCGGCAGTTTGTCGGTGTAGGTGGATTTGAGTTTGGACATGCCGCGGTGCTCAAGCAATATCTTGGGCAACGGATAGTCGAGCGCAAGTTCCTGCAGCACTTCTTCGTCGGTGGAGCGCGAGCCGGTTGCGGTCTTTTTCTTGGAAGGGATGCCGAGCTTGTCGAACAGAATTTCTTGTAGTTGTTTGGGCGAGGCGAGGTTGAACGGTTGTCCGGCCAGTTCGTAAGCCTGCTTTTCGATGGCCATGATCTTTTCGCCCAACTCGTGGCTCTGCCGCCCCAGCATGGTGCTGTCGATGAGCACACCGTTGCGTTCCATCTTGAACAGCACTTCGCGCACCGACATCTCGATGTCGCGATAGACCTCGGCCAGCCTTCCCTGTAGCTGCGGCGACAGGGTCTGGTGCAGTTGCAGGGTGATGTCGGCATCCTCGGCCGCATATTTCGTCGCCGTTTCCAGATCGACCTGGTCGAAACCGATCTGCTTCGCGCCCTTGCCCACCACGTCGGTGTAGCTGACGGTGGAGAGGCCGAGATGACGCAGCGCGAGGTTGCCCATCTCGTGCGGCTTGTGCGATTCAAGCACGTAGGATTGCAGCAGCGTGTCTTCGGCGATGCCCGCGAAGGCGATGCCGTGATTGGCGAAGATGTGCTGGTCGTACTTGAGGTTCTGGCCCAGCTTCTTGTGCTGGTCACTTTCCAGCCAGTGTTTGAGTTTCTTCAGCGCGTGGTCGCGGCCGAGCTGGTCGGGCGCGCCGGGATAGTGGTGTGCCAGCGGTAGGTAGGCGGCTCGGTGTGCCTCGATACTGAAGGAGATGCCGACCAGTTGCGCGGTCATCTCATCGAGGCCGGTGGTCTCGGTGTCGATGCTCACCAGTGGGGCGGCCATCAGTTTCTCCAGCCAGGCGTCCAGTTGGGCGTCGGTGAGGATAGCTTCGTAGTTGGAGGTGTCGTTGACCGTGGTGGGTAACTCCGCCTGTTCGAACTGGCGCTGGTCTACCGTGACGGAGGCGCGCTCCTTCTTTGCAGGGGCTTCGCCCGTGAGCTCGCGCATTAGGCTGCGGAAACCGAAGCGTTCGTACAGGGCTTTCAATTTTTCGGTGTCGGGGGTGGGCGCGACCAGTTCGTCGAAGCGTTTATCCAGCGGCACATCGCATTTCACCGTAACCAGTTGCTTGCCCATGGGCAGCCATTCCAGCGCGCTGCGCAGGTTTTCGCCGACCGCGCCTTTCACTTCATCGGCATGTGCGACTAGGTTGTCGAGCGTGCCGTATTCGGCGAGCCATTTGACGGCGGTCTTGGGGCCGCATTTGTTCACGCCGGGCACGTTGTCGACCGTGTCGCCGACCAGCGCGAGGTAATCGACGATGCGTTCGGGCGGGACGCCGAACTTGGCGGTGACGCCCGCGATGTCCAGCTTCTCTTCGCTCATGGTGTTGACCCACAGCACCTTGTCGTCCACCAGTTGCGTGAGGTCCTTGTCGCCGGTGGAGATGATGCAACGCGCGCCGTTGCGCGAGGCTTGCTGTGCCAGCGTGCCGATGACGTCGTCGGCCTCGACCCCGTCGATCATCAGGATATTCCAGCCTGCCGCGGCCACCACTTCGTGCAGCGGTTCGATCTGCGCACGCAGGTCGTCCGGCATGGACGGGCGGTTGGCTTTGTATTCGGGATACCAGTCATCGCGAAACGTTTTGCCCTTCGCATCGAACACGCAGGCGCTATAATCCGCCGGGTAATCGGCGCGCAGGCGGCGCAGCATGTTGAGCACACCCTGGATCGCTCCGGTGGGCTCGCCTTGCGGGCTGCGCAGGTCCGGCATGGCGTGGAATGCGCGATATAAATAAGACGAACCGTCTACCAGCAATAAAGTCTTCATTCTTTTAGAGGTCCGAGATGAACAACGATATGAAACTTCCGCCCGCGCAATCGCCGGAATTGATGCAGTCGAAGGAGTCCTGGCGGGTGTTCGGCATTATGTCAGAATTCGTCTCGGCGACCGAACGTCTGAACAACATCCACCCGGCGGTCAGCATCTTCGGCAGCGCGCGCACGCCGCACGACCACCCCTATTACAAGCTCACCGAGGAGATCGCGCGCCTGCTCTCCGACGCGGGTTTTGCGGTCATCTCCGGCGGCGGCCCCGGCATCATGGAAGCGGCGAACAAGGGCGCGTTCTATGGCAAATCGCCCAGCGTCGGCCTCAACATCCAGTTGCCGCACGAGCAGCACAACAACCCCTACCAGAACATCAGCCAGACCTTCCACCACTTCTTCACGCGCAAGGTGATGTTCGTGAAGTTCGCCAGCGCCTATGTGGTGATGCCCGGCGGCTTCGGCACGCTGGACGAGCTGATGGAAGCGCTCACGCTGGTGCAGACCGGCAAGACACGCAAGATGCCCATCATTCTGGTCGGCAGCAAGTTCTGGGGCGGCATGGTGGAATGGATCAAATCCAGCCTGCTGGAAGAAAAGATGATCGCCGCCAATGACCTGGACCTGATCAAGGTCCTGGACGACCCAGAGCAGGTGGTCGATGCGATCTTCAAGCACTACGAGACGCGCGGTTTCGAACCCTCCGCCGCGGAACGCGAGATGCAACTCAACCTCTGATGCTTATCAGATAGAATCCCCCTACCCATTCCAACCGGAAAACATCATGCGCCTCATCTCATTTTTCGCCCTGCTCTGCCTGAGCTGCAGCGCCTTTGCCGCACAACCGGATTCTCCCGCCAAGATGGAGCCGCCGCCCCCTCCGCCCATGAGTGCGGACGAGGACCTCGATGCGCCGCAGGTGACCATCACCAAACAGGCCGACCTGACCGTGGAAGAATACCGCGCCAACGGCAAGCTCTACATGATCAAGGTCATCCCCAAGGTCGGCGCGCCTTATTACCTGGTGGACGACAAGGGTGACGGCAAGTTCGCGCGCCAGGAAAGCATGGACTCCGGCCTGCGCGTACCGCGCTGGATCATCAAACGTTTTTGATCGAGAAGCTGCATGGCTGTATTCACAAGTGTTTCCGAGGCGGACATCACCGCCTGGCTCGCCAATTACTCGCTGGGTGAGCTGCTCGAACTGCAGGGCATCCCCGCCGGTATCGAGAACACCAATTATTTCGTCACCACCGGCAATGGCCGCTTCGTGCTGACGCTGTTCGAGAAGCTCACCGCCGACGATCTGCCGTTCTATCTCAACCTGATGTCGCACCTTGCGCGTCACGGCATCCCCTGCCCGGCGCCGGTGGCGGACCGCCACAACCGATTCCTCGGCGAACTGAACGGCAAGCCCGCCTGCATCGTCAGCCGCCTGTCCGGCAAGTCCGTCACGCAGCCGACAGCGGCGCAGTGCGCGGCAGTCGGCGCGATGCTGGGGCAGATGCACAGCGCCGGGCAGAGCTTCGGCGATGTCATGCTCAATCCGCGCGGCTCCGCCTGGCGCTTCGAGGCGTCGCAACAGGTGAAGCGTTTCCTTTCGCCGCAGGATGTCGCGATGCTGGAGAGCGAGGTAGAGTTACATGCGAAGAACACGCTGACCGACATCCCGCGCGGCGTCATCCATGCCGACCTGTTCCGCGACAACGTGCTGATGGATGACGAGCGCGTCGGCGGCCTGATCGATTTCTATTTCGCCTGCACCGGCAACCTGCTCTATGACGTGGCCATCACCGTGAACGACTGGTGCATGGGTGCCGACGGCAAACTGGATGAGGAACGCGCGCGCGCCATGCTGCGCGCCTACCACAGCGCCCGACCGTTCACCGCGAAGGAGGCCGAAGTGTGGCCGCTGGCCCTGCGCGTGGCGGCGCTGCGCTTCTGGATCTCGCGCCTGTATGACCTGCACCTGCCGCGCGATGCGGAGATGGTGAAACCGCACGACCCGGAACATTTCAAACGTATCCTGCAGAACCACATCGCAACAACCCGGCCTGTCTGGCTATAAGGAGGAACCATGGAAGTGAACCATGTAGCAGCAGAACGCGGATGGATGTGGATCAAGCAGGGCTGGGCATTGTTCACCAAGTCACCCGTGCTGTGGCTGGTATTGCTGCTGATCGCCTTTGGCGGCGCCGTGCTGCTGTCATCCATCCCGACCGTGGGCCAGCCGCTGGCGACGCTGCTCGGACCTGTCGTCATGGCGGGACTGATGTCGGGCTGCCGCGCATTGGAGCGGGGTGAAGAACTCGAACTCGCGCACCTGTTCAGCGGCTTCCGCCAGTTCACCACGCAGCTGGTCACCGTGGGCGGTCTGACACTGCTCGGCCAGTTCCTTATCCTTGGGCTGATGATCGGAATGGGCGCATCAGCGCTGATCGGCATCATCACCAGCGATGCGCCGCCGCAGGACCAGCAGGTGATCGTCGATGCCGTTGCCGGCGCCGGGGTCGCGATACTGGTCGGCATCGCGCTGTTCTCTGTGCTGATGATGGCGGCCCAGTTCGCGCCGATGCTGGTGTACTTCAACCGTGTCTCGCCGTTCGAGGCGATGAAACTGAGCCTGCGCGCCTTCTTCCGCAACATCGGCGCGATGTTCGTTTACGGTCTGGTGTTCATCCTGCTGGCCATCGTCGCGACGGTGCCGATGATGATGGGTTGGATCATTCTGATCCCGGTAATGGTCACCTCGCTCTACGCGTGCTACAGCGACATCTTTCCGCTCCCCGATGAGATCGCCGAGGAGACACCCGTTTCTCAATAATATTGGAGCTTCATCATGCGTTACGAAAATGCCACACCGGAGGAAATCAAGAAAGCGCAATCCCCCCACAACCTGTTCATCTCGGGCGTATTCCTGTTCGATCTGCTGATGACGCCGGCGATACTGGCGTTGAAGATAGGCATGGCGGGCTTGCTCATCCCGCTGCTCTGCTCCGGCGCGCTCATCGCGTACATCTATCTGCGCAGCAAGAAGACCACCACCTGGTTCGTGGACATGCACTGGAAGATCAGCTTCGGGCGTTGCAAGCTGCTGATGCTGGCTTATGCCATCTCGGCGACACTGATCTTCCTGGCCTGGCTGATCAGCATCTCGACCAAGGACCACAACATGAGCCACATCATCTGGACCGCGCTCACGCGCGTCGCGCTGATGCCGACGGTGATCATGGTGCTGGTCACCGCAGTCATGGAATTCAGCTCCTTTGCCCAGGCCGCGAAACGCGAAGTGCCGGACAAACTGGTTGCCAAGTACCCGGCACCTGCCGCCTAAACGGTCGGCTGGGAGAACTCCTCAAAGGCGTGCATCACCTCGCCCGCATACATCAGCGAGGGGCCGCCGCCCATGTATACCGCGACAGCCAGCATCTCGTTGAGCTGTTCGCGGGTGGCGCCCAGCCGCACCAGCGTGCGCACGTGGTAGGCGATGCAGCCTTCGCAACGCGTCGCCACCGCGATCGCGGTGGCGATCAGCTCCTTGTCCAGCGCCGAGATCACACCGGCGGTCATCGCCGCCTTCGACATCGCGTCGAAGCCGGTCATGGTGGTCGCCGCTTCCTTGCGGAAAGTCGCCAGTGGCGGGTTCAGGTGCTGGATGAGTTCCTTGAATGAATTGCTCATGATTCGTTCCTCCGTTGATTGATCGAGTCTTGCATTACTGTTTCCAATACTTCAAGGCGCGGCGACGAACACCGCCGCCTGACCGTGATAGCCGCCCTGTTCGTCGGCCAGATTCCACACTGTGCAGCCCGTGATCATGAAGCGCCTGCCGCTGCTGGCGATGCGCATGCCCGAGTAGTTGTCGACATATCCCTGCTGCGCGACCTTCGCCAGCAGTTTTTCGCGCGCCTCCTGCGCCAGCGGCTCGGCGGAGAGGCGCGAAGGCAGCCGCGTGAATTCCGCAAAACCCATCTCGAACAACTGCAGCGCCAGACGGTTGCCGTAAAAGAAAACCGGATCGGCCTCGGTGCCGTGCGCGACGATAGCGCGCGGCGCGTTCCACACGGCAGCGCGCAAAGCGGCGATATCCACAGGCTCACCTTCGAGCAACTGCTTTCCCGTCAGTCTGTGGTAGCTCTCGACCAGGAGACGCAGGCGCTCGTCGGGAACGGCATCAGACAGCTTCGAGCTTGGCATATTCGAGCGCGAGCCACTTGCTGCCCGCGCGTTTGAAGTTGACCTGCACGCGACCGTCGCTGCCGCCGCCTTCGGTATCCGTCACCACACCCTCGCCGAACTTCTGATGGAACACGCGCTGGCCGATACGCCATATCGAATCGGGGGAAACATGCGGTATCGGCGCAGCCGGAGTGGCAGCGAATGCCTTGGCGTAGCTGCTGGTCTCGTAAGCGCTGGTGTGAAAAGTCTTGCGCGCACTCACCCGCGGCGTCAGCCAGTGCAGCAACTCTTCCGGCAGTTCGCGCAGGAAGCTCGACGCCGTACTGTAGTGCGTCTGCCCGTGCAGCATGCGGCTCTGCGCAAATGTCAGGTACAGGCGGCGGCGCGCGCGAGTGATGGCCACGTACATCAGGCGGCGTTCCTCGTCGAGGTCGCCGTTGTCTATGCTGTTCTGGTGCGGGAACAGGCTCTCTTCCAGCCCGGTGATGAAGACGGTGTGGAACTCCAGCCCCTTGGCGGAGTGCACCGTCATCAGGTGCAATGCATCTTCGCTGTCGCCCGCCTGGTGTTCGCCCGACTCCAGCGTGGCGTGGGTGAGGAAGGCGGTAAGGCTGTCGTCCTCGTTCTCGTGCACGAACAGCGTGGCCGAGCTGATGAGTTCGTTGAGATTCTCCAGCCGCTCTTCCGCCTCGCGCCGCTTGGACACCGATGCCTTCTCGGTCTCATAGTGCGTGACCAGCCCGCTGTGTTGCAACACATGTTCAATGATCTCGGGCAGCGGCAGGTTCTGTGTGCCGTTGCGCAAGGATTCGATCAATCCGACGAAGGCGGTGACCTTGCCGCCCGCCCGCGCCGCCGCATCCCACAGCGTCGTGTTATTCATCTTGGCGGATTCCTGCAACTGCTCGATGCTGCGCGCGCCGATGCCGCGTGTGGGGAAGTTGATGATGCGCAGCAGCGCATTGTCGTCGTCGGTGTTCTCCATCAGGCGCAGATAAGCCATGGTGTGCTTGATCTCCTGCCGCTCGAAGAAACGCAGGCCGCCGTAGACGCGATAGGACAATCCGGCAGAGACCAGTGAATGTTCCAGCACGCGCGACTGTGCATTGGAGCGGTACAGCAGCGCGACCTCGGAAAGCCGCACGCCCTCGCGGTTGAGCTGTTTGATCTCGTCGACGATGAAGGCCGCCTCGTCTACATCGGTACCCGCCTCGTACACGCGAATCTGCTCGCCTTTGTCGGCATCGGTCCACAGGTTCTTGCCGAGGCGGTTGCGGTTATTTTGAATGAGCGCGTTGGCGGCTTCGAGGATGTTGCCGTGCGAGCGGTAGTTCTGCTCCAGCTTGATCACATTCTCGACATGAAAGTCGCGCAGCAGCTCCTGCATGTTGCCAACGTTGGCGCCGCGGAAGGCGTAGATGGACTGGTCGTCGTCGCCAACCGCAAACAAGGCATTGTTCTGCCCGGCCAGCAGTTTCAGCCAGCGGTATTGCAGCGGGTTGGTATCCTGGAACTCGTCCACCAGGATGTGCTTGAAGCGTTCCTGATAATGCTCTCGTAGCGCGGCGTTCCTCGACAACAGTTCATAGCAGCGCAGCAGCAGTTCGGAAAAATCCACCACGCCTTCGCGCTGGCATTGCGCGTCGTATTCGGCGAACACTTCGATCTTGCGCCGTGTGTAGGGATCGTAGGCTTCCACCTCGTGCGCGCGCAAACCTTCTTCCTTGCGACCGCTGATGAAGTTCTGCATCTCGCGCGGCGGATATTTCTCGTCGTCCACGTTCATCGCCTTCATCAGGCGTTTGATGGCGGAGAGCTGATCGCCGGAGTCGAGGATCTGGAAGGTCTGCGGCAGGTTCGCCTCGCGATAGTGCGCGCGCAGCATGCGGTTGCACAGGCCGTGGAAGGTGCCTATCCACATGCCGCGCGTGTTGATCGGCAGCATCGCCGAGAGGCGCGTGACCATCTCTTTCGCCGCCTTGTTGGTGAAGGTCACCGCGAGGATGCCGTGCGGCGAGACCTGCCCGGTACTGATGAGATAGGCGATGCGCGTGGTCAGCACGCGGGTCTTGCCGCTGCCCGCCCCGGCCAGGATGAGCGCGGACTGGGCGGGGAGTTCGACGGCGGCGCGTTGTTCGGGATTGAGGCCGGAAAGCAGGGAAGGATTCATGGACAGATTATCCCACACGACCGCAACGCTTCTTCAGCTTCGATTCTTGTATTCGTCGTATTTTTTCGAGCTGCCGCGCACTTCGTTGGCGGGGTATTTTTGCGCGTTCAGCACCAGCTTCTTGTCCACGGCGGCAACAAGGTCGAGTTGCAGTTTGTGCGCCAGGCTGATGAGGTAGATCTGGATGTCGGCCAGTTCCAGCTCGACTTCGGCAAGTTTCTCCGGCGTGAGATCGCAGCTTTGCTCCTCGGTGAGCCACTGGAAATGCTCGACCATCTCGGCGGCCTCCACGATGAGCGCCATGGAGAGGTTCTTGGGTGAATGGAACTGGTCCCAGTCGCGCTCGACCACGAACTGGCGCACCTGTTGCCTGATCCGGTCAAAATCGTTGTCTGCCATCATTGCCTCCTGTGCCCATTGTACAAAGCAAAACGGGGAAGCGTCTCCGCTTCCCCGTTCTGTTGATTACCGCGAACTTTACTTCTTCTTGTTCTGGATCATGTCGTGCATGATCGGCGACAGGATGATCTCCATCGCATGGCTCATCTTGCCGCCGGGCACCACCAGGGTATTGGCACGGGACATGAACGAGTTGGGGATCATCTGCAGGTAGTAAGGGAAGTCCACACCCTTGGGATCGCGGAAGCGGATGACCACGAAGCTTTCGTCCGGGGTCGGGATATCGCGCGCGATGAAGGGGTTGGAGGTGTCCACCGTGGCCACGCGCTGGAAGTTGATGTGCGTGCGCGAGAACTGAGGGGTGATGTATTTGATGTAGTCGGGCATGCGGCGCAGGATGGTATCCACGGTCGCTTCGGCGGAATAGCCGCGCTCGGCCTTGTCGCGGTGGATCTTCTGGATCCACTCGAGGTTGACCACCGGCACCACGCCGATGCCGAGGTCGACGTACTTGCCGGCATCGACACCCTTGGCTTCGTTGGTTGCCAGACCGTGCAGTCCTTCGTAGAACAGCAGATCGGTATTGGTTTCGATGTCTTCCCAGGGCGTGAACACGCCGGGCTTGAGGTCGGTCAGGTTGAAATGCTTGTTGTGCTCGGCAGCTTCGCTATCGCTGTGCACATAGTAGCGGCGCTTGCACATGCCGGTATCGCCGTAGGTCTTGAACATCTCTTCGATCTTTTCGAAGTGGTTGGCTTCCGGGCCGAAGTGGCTGAACGAATGATTGCCGGCCTTGGCTGCTTCGGCAGCGGCAGCGCGGAACGCCATGCGATCCAGGCTGTGCAGGCTGTCGCCTTCGACGACGGCTGCACTGATCTTTTCACGGCGGAAGATGTTCTCGAACGCGCGCTTGACTGTGGTGGTACCTGCGCCGGACGAACCGGTGACGGCGATAACGGGATGCTTACGGGACATATGCCACTCTCCTGAACAATATGAATAGAATTTTTGGACCTGAATTTTAACCCAGTTTCACCGCCTAGCGCGAGGCGCTTGGATTTTCCGCCCCCAGCATGCCTTTAAGCTGCGCAGCCAGCTTTTCCGCCTCGACCCGGTCGGCAAGCCCATGGATACGCAGCGTATATGTCCAGCCAGCCCCCTGCGTGACCGGCTTCAGACGCACATCGTAGCCGGCATCGCGCCATTGATCATATGCCGCCAGTGCGGCGCCTTCTTCGGCGAGGGTAAGCAGTTCCACTTTCCATTTGCCACCGGAATGCATCGCGGGCCCGACGATATCTGTCTCTACCGCCCACTTCTTCAATTGCTCCATCTCGACCGGTGCCACCGGCAGCGGGGCCGCGCCCTTGGGCATCTTGTAGAACGACAGGGGCTGGTCCATGACGAATTGCCTGTTGTCCACGCCGGTCACGTCGATCTTGCCCTCGATCAGGCACACCACGCCCTGATCGCTACCGTCCTTGCCCCACACGTCGGTACCGCGTATGCCTATCGTCGCGCCGGCGACCCTGACGGTCACATCGCGTCCTTTCAGTTTGGCGAGGCCGGAGGTGGTGAAGCGGAAGGCGCCTTTGGCCACGTCCAGCACGGCATTGAACAGCGACTGTTCCTCGCGCTTTTGCGACAACCCATCCAGCGCCAGCGTGGCGTTCTCGCCCAGCTTCACCGTGCTGCCATCGGCGGTCTGCACATAGATGCGCGCATGCGCGCCGGTGACGAGTCTGTCGCCGTTGCGCAGTGCCGTGCCGACGCGCAGTGGAACGGTGCTGGCACCGCGCTGCAACCAGGCCGGCATCTGCACGGCCTGGACGAGCGCATCCGGCTCGGCCCGGACCGATGTCGCGGCCAACAGCAACAGGATTCCGATCGATTTGTTCATGTCCGCTCCCCTTTTCCTTGCGTGCGCGAGGGCCCCATGTTGCCGCTATAATGCCGAACCCGCAAATTTACGCAGTCGACCCCCGAAACATGCAATCAAACTATTCACCCAAAGACATAGAAGCCGCCGCCCAACAGCAATGGGAGGCCGCGCAGGTATTCCGCGCCAAAGAAGACAGCGCCAAGCCGAAATACTATTGCCTGTCGATGTTCCCCTACCCTTCCGGCAAGCTGCACATGGGCCATGTGCGCAACTACACCATCGGCGACGTGCTGAGCCGCTACCACCAGATGAAGGGCTACAACGTGATGCAGCCCATGGGCTGGGACGCGTTCGGCCTGCCCGCCGAAAACGCCGCGATGGCCAACAACGTGCCGCCAGCCGCATGGACCTATTCCAACATCGAATACATGAAGCAGCAGCTGAAGTCACTGGGGCTGGGCGTGGACTGGTCACGCGAAGTGACCACCTGCAAGCCGGACTACTACCGCTGGGAGCAATGGCTGTTCACGCGCCTGTTCAAGAAGGGCGTGATCTACAAGAAGACCGCCGTGGTGAACTGGGACCCGGTAGACAACACCGTGCTGGCCAACGAGCAGGTCATCGACGGGCGCGGCTGGCGCTCCGGCGCCATCGTCGAGAAGCGCGACATCCCGATGTACTTCTTCCGCATCACGCAGTACGCCGACGAACTGCTCAAGGACCTCGACACGCTCTCCGGCTGGCCGGAGCAGGTGAAGACCATGCAGGCCAACTGGATAGGCAAGAGCTACGGCGTGCGCTTCGCCTTCCCGTATGAACTGGACGGCAAGCAGGACAAGCTGTGGGTGTACACCACCCGTGCCGACACCATCATGGGCGTGACCTTCGTCGCTGTCGCTGCTGAGCATCCGCTGGCGACCTATGCGGCGAAGAAGAACCCGGCACTCGCCGCCTTCGTCGAAGAATGCAAGCACGGCGGCGTAGCCGAGGCCGACATCGCCACCATGGAAAAGAAGGGTATGCCCACCGACATCTCGGTGACGCATCCGCTCACCGGCGAGCAGGTGCCGGTGTGGGTCGGCAACTATGTGCTGATGGGCTACGGCGAAGGCGCGGTGATGGCCGTGCCGGCGCATGACGAACGCGATTTCGGTTTCGCCAAGAAATACCGGCTGCCGATCAAGCAGTCCATCGCGGTCAAAGGGCAGGAGTTCAGCGAAGCCGAGTGGCAGGAATGGTATGGCGACAAGGAGAACGGTGTGTGCGTGGACTCGGGCAAGTACGACGGCCTCGACTACACGCAAGCGGTAGACGCCATCGCCGCCGACCTGAGCGCCAAAGGGCTGGGCGAAAAGAAAGTGCAGTTCCGCCTGCGCGACTGGGGCATCTCGCGCCAGCGCTACTGGGGTTGCCCGATTCCCATCATCCATTGCCCGAGCTGCGGCGATGTATCCGTACCCGACGATCAGTTGCCGGTGAAGCTGCCGGAGAACGTGGTGCCGGACGGCGCCGGTTCGCCGTTGGCGAAGATGCCGGAATTCTACGAATGCACCTGCCCGCAATGCGGCGGCAAGGCGCGGCGCGAGACCGACACCATGGATACCTTCGTGGAATCGTCCTGGTATTACGCACGCTACGCCAGCCCGCAATGCGACACCGGCATGGTGGACAAGGCGGCGGCGCAGAAATGGTTACCGGTAGACCAGTACATCGGCGGCATCGAACACGCGATCCTGCACCTGTTGTATGCGCGCTTCTTCCACAAACTGATGCGTGACGAGGGACTGGTGCAGGGCAACGAACCCTTTAAAAACTTGCTTACCCAAGGCATGGTGGTCGCGCCGACGTTCTACCGCGAAGAGCCCAACGGCAAGAAATTGTGGATCAACCCGGCCGACGTGGATGTGGAAGTCGATGCCAAGGCTCGCCCGCTCGGTGCGAAACTGAAGGCCGACGGCCAGCCCGTCATCATCGGCGGCACCGAGAAGATGTCGAAGTCCAAGAACAACGGTGTCGATCCACAGGCGATCATCGACGAATACGGCGCGGACACCGCGCGCCTGTTCATGATGTTCGCTGCCCCGCCCGACCAGCAACTGGAGTGGTCGGATGCGGGCGTGGAAGGATCATTCCGCTTCCTCAAGCGCGTGTGGAAAGCAGTGCATGAGCACGTCGAGAAAGGCGTGGTGACTGCCTACAGCAGCGGCGAACTGAGCACGAATGCAAAAGCCATGCGCTTGCAGTTGCACCAGACCATCCAGAAGATCGACGACGACTACGGCCGCCGCAAGACCTTCAACACCGCCATCGCTGCGACCATGGAGTTGCTCAACGCCCTGGGCAAGTTCGACGAGGACAGCCCCGCGGCACGCAGCGTGGCGCAGGAAGTGCTGGAGAACGCGGTGCTGCTGCTTTCGCCCATCGCACCGCATATCGCCGAGTCGCTGTGGACAGCATTGCGTCCCGGCAGCAAACTCATCGATCAAAGCTTCCCCAAGGCCGATCCGGCCGCGCTGGTGCAGGACGAGATCGAGCTGGTGATCCAGGTGAACGGCAAGCTGCGCGGCAACCTGCGCGTGTCCAAGGATGCCGACAAGGCGACCATCGAGCAGTTGGCGCTGGCGCACGAGGCGGTGCAGAAACAACTGGCGGGCGGGACGGCGAAGAAGATCGTCGTCGTGCCTGGCCGGCTGATCAACGTGGTGATCTGATGACGAATACGACACGCCTGCTGTTGCTCGTTGCGACCCTGTCGCTGGCCGCCTGCGGTTTCCACTTGCGCGGCAGCGATCTCAAGGGCATGCAGTTCGCCTTCCAGTCGCTCTATCTGAAGAAACCGGGGGAGACGCCGTTCGTTGCCGACCTGCGCCGCGCGCTGACCGCCAACAAGGTGACCATGACAGAGAAACCCGACCAGGCCGAGCTGGTGCTGGAGGTCGTCTCCGAGCAAACCTCCAAACAGATCCTGTCGCTTTCCGGCAGCGGCCGCGTCAGGGAATACCAGTTGTTCTACCGCGTGTCCTTGCGCGCCTACGACAGCCAGCGCAACGACTGGCTGCAATCGGAAGAGATCGCGCTGTCGCGCATACTGGCCTATGACGACGAGCAGGTACTCGCCAAGGAACAGGAAGAGTCGCTGCTCTATAAAGACATGCGCACCGACGCGGTGGCCCAGGCCATGCGCCGTTTGAGCCGGGCCAAGCCGCAACTGTAATCCCATGAGGATATCGAGCGAAGATCTGCCGCAGCATCTGGCCAAAGGCCTCGGGTCACTGTATGTGATCCACGGCGAGGCGTTGCTGCTCGCCATCGAGGCCGCCGATGCCATCCTCGCCGCCGCGCGCACTGCGGGTTTCACCGAACGCGAGACGCTCATCGCCGAACAGGGATTCAAATGGGCCGAATTGCGCAACAGCGCGCAGAGCATGTCGCTGTTCGCCGAGCGCAAGGTCATCGATCTGCGCATCCCGTCCGGCAAGCCCGGCGTGGAAGGCGCGCAGGCATTGCAGGAACATTGCGGGAACCTCAACGCGGACACGCTCACGCTCATCTCGCTGCCGCGCCTCGACGGCACCGCGATGAAGAGCAAATGGTTCACCGCATTGGAACAGCACGCCACCGTCGTCAGCGCGGACGAAGTCTCACTCGCCGCCCTGCCCGCCTGGATCGCCGCGCGATTGAAGCGACAGAACCAGTCCGCCGATGCGGACACACTGGCCTTTCTGGCACAGCGGGTGGAAGGCAACCTGCTCGCGGCATTCCAGGAGATACAGAAACTCGCGCTATTGTTCCCCGCCGGGCCGCTGTCTTTCGACCAGGTAAAAGACTCGGTGATGGACGTGGCACGCTACGATGTGTTCAAACTTTCCGAAGCGATGCTGGCCGGCGATGCAGAACGCTACGCGCGCATCCTCGACGGCTTGCGCGCCGAAGGCACGGCAACCGTGTTGATCCTGTGGGCAGTGGCGGAAGACATCCGCACACTGGCCAAAGTCTCGCGTGCCATGCAGCAGAGCGGCAACCTTTCCGGTGCGCTGCGCGATGCGCGGGTGTGGGGTGTGCGGCAGAAGCTGGTGGAGCGCGCGGTGCGCCGCTTCACACCGACCTTCGCCGAACGCGCATTGCGCCAGGCCGCGCAGATCGACCGACTGGTGAAAGGTCTGCGCCAGGGCGATGTGTGGGACGAACTGCTGCAACTCGGTGTGCGCTGCGCGCGGGCGGGGGCCAGATGAGTACAGCCGAAGTCATCATGGTCATCAGCAACCTGCCGGACCGCGCAACCGCGGAACGCATCGCCGATGCGCTGGTCACAGAAGGTGTCGCGGCCTGCATCAACATCCTGGCCGGATGCACTTCGGTCTATCGCTGGGAAGGCAAGCTCAACCACACCGACGAAGTGCCATTGCTGATCAAGACGACGCGTGCGGCTTATCCGCGACTGGAAGCCGCGTTGCGCAAGTTGCATCCTTATGAACTGCCGGAGATCATCGCCGTGCCGGTGACGGTGGGCTTGCCGGAATATCTGGACTGGGTCGCCCAGGAAACCACTTCGAAGAAAGAAAAATGATACGACGCCTGCTTTCTCTGTTGTTGCTGCTGAGCCTTGTGCCGCTGGCGCAAGCCGACCTGCTTTCCTTCGGCAGCAAGAAATCGACTTTCCTGCCGGCCGACCAGGCTTTCGGGCTGGAGATCCATGCAGTCGACCAGCACAAGCTGATCGCCAGCTTCCGCATCACCCCCGGCTATTACCTGTACCGCGACAAGGTCGCTTTCAGTATCGACCAGGGCAAGGCGAAGATCGCCCGTGTCTCTTTGCCCAAGGGCGAGGAAAAGGATGATCCCAACTTCGGCGTGCTTGAGGTTTACCACCAGTCCTTCCAGGCCGAGATATTGATCGAAAAGGCCGAGGCCGGGAAACCGCTGCTGCTGAACGCGACCTATCAGGGCTGCAGCGACAAGGGCCTGTGCTACCCGCCCATCGAGAAGCAGCTGAGCGTCGACCTGGTGACCGTGATCAGCGCAACTCCGACTCCCGTCGCGACGACCGAGCCAGCGCCGGACAATGAGAACACGCAGATCGCCAGGCTCTTCCAGCATGGAGATTTCTGGCTGATCGTCTCGTTCTTCTTCGGTGCCGGCCTGCTGCTGGCCCTGACCCCCTGCGTGTTCCCGATGATCCCCATCCTCTCCGGCATCATCGTCGGACGCGGCCCCAAGATCACCCATATGCACGCTTTCATGCTGTCGCTGGCCTATGTGCTGGGCATGGCGATCACTTACGCCGTCGCGGGCGTGGCCGCCGGCTATTCCGGCAACCTCATCTCCAGCGCCCTGCAGACCCCCTGGGTACTAGGCAGTTTCGCCGCGCTGTTCGTGCTGTTGTCGCTGTCCATGTTCGGCTTCTACGAGTTGCAGCTGCCTTCGTCGCTGCAAAGCAAGCTCACCGACACCAGCAACAAGCTGCACGGCGGCCACCTTTCCGGCGTGTTCGTGATGGGCGCGCTGTCCGCCGTCATCATGGGCCCCTGCGTCGCCGCGCCGCTGGCGGGTGCGCTGCTATATATAAGTCAGACCCATGATGCGGTGCTGGGCGGGACGGCGCTGTTCTTCCTGGCCTTGGGCATGGGGGCGCCGCTGCTGCTGATCGGCACCTCGGCGGGGACTTTGCTGCCCAAGGCGGGAGCCTGGATGGAAGCGGTGAAACGTTTCTTCGGCGTGATGATGCTGGCGATGGCGATCTGGATCGTTTCGCCCGTCATCCCGCTTTCCGCGCACATGCTGCTGTGGGCGGCACTGCTGATCTTCTCCGCCATCTACCTGCGCGCCCTCGACCCGCTGCCGCATACCGCGCGCGGCCTGCACAAACTGGGCAAGGGCATCGGCATTCTCGCCCTGCTGCTGGGCGTGGCCTATCTCATCGGCGCCCTGTCCGGTGCGCGCGACATCCTGCGCCCGCTCGGTGCCCTCGGCCGTGCCGTCCCCGAGACCTTCGCCACCCTGCAGTTCGAGCGCGTGAAAAGCAGTGCCGAGCTGGACAAGCGCATCGCCCAAGCCGGCGGCAAGACAGTGATGCTGGATTTTTACGCCGACTGGTGCGTGTCATGCAAGGAGATGGAGCGTTTCACCTTCAGCGATGCGGCAGTGCGCTCCAGCTTGAAGGACTCCGTTCTGCTGCAGGCCGATGTGACAGCCAACGATGCCGACGACAAAGCCCTGATGCAACGCTTCCAGCTGTTCGGTCCGCCCGCGACTTTGTTCTTCGATGCACAGGGCAAAGAGCTGGCCGATCACCGCGTGACCGGATTCCAGGACGCGACCCAGTTCCTGCGATCGCTGAAGAGCGCGGGACTTTGACCGACTCATACAAGGAGTAGCGATGTCCGACCTGAACGATCCGCGCGTCTTTTTCGCCGCCGAACGCACCCTGCTCGCCTGGAACCGTACCAGCCTCTCCCTGATGGCATTCGGCTTCGTCATCGAGCGGTTTGGCCTGTTCGTCTCCATCCTGATGCCGCAACACGACATGCCGCTGCAGCGCGGCATCTCCTTCTGGACCGGACTGGCTTTCGTCCTGCTGGGCGTGTTCGTGGCGGTGTTCTCCACCCTGCAATTCAGGAAAGTGCTGGGCACACTGAAGCCGATCGAGATCCCGCAGGGTTATCGAACCTCCCCCGGCGTCATCACCAACCTGCTGGTGGCCGGTTTGGGGATCGTTCTGGCGGTCTATTTCTTCCACAGCGTCTAAGCCGCTGATAACCGCCTGTTTTTTTGCAATTCCGCCGAAAAGGTAGACAACCTCACCCTTTTTCGGCAAACTTCGCCCCCCATGAAGAACATCCTGGTACTACACGGCCCCAACCTCAACCTGCTCGGCACCCGCGAGCCGGAGGTCTATGGTCGCGTCACGTTGGATGAAATTAACACCAAATTGGCCGCACAAGCGCAAAAGAACGGCGCAAAGCTGGCTGCGTACCAGAGCAACACCGAAGGAGCACTGGTCGAGCGCGTGCAACAGGCGCGTACCGACGGCACCGACTTCATCATCATCAATCCGGCCGCGTACACCCACACCAGCGTCGCCCTGCGCGATGCCCTGGCGGCGGTCGCCATCCCTTTCGTCGAGGTGCATCTTTCCAACGTGCATGCCCGCGAGGCGTTCCGCAAGGAATCCTATTTCTCCGACATCGCAGTCGGCGTCATCAGCGGCTTGGGCGCGAAAGGTTACGAACTCGCACTGGAATTTGCGTTGCAACACAACTAAACAAGGAGCTGACAAATGGATCTGCGCAAACTGAAGACACTGATCGAACTGGTTGAGAACTCGGGTATCGCCGAACTGGAACTCACCGAAGGCGAAGAGCATGTGCGCATCTCCCGCTCCAGCTCCGTTGCGGCCCCGATGCAGCAATACTATGCCGCTGCGCCGCAAGCTGCACCTGCTCCGGTCGCTGCCGCAGCCCCAGCCGCTCCTGCGGCCCCGGCCGCGCCCGCCGCGCCCGAAGGCCACGTGGTCAAATCGCCGATGGTCGGTAGCTTCTACCGCTCCCCTTCGCCCGGCTCCAAGTCATTCGTGGATATCGGCCAGAGCGTGAACGAAGGCGACACCCTGTGCATCATCGAAGCGATGAAACTGCTGAACGAGATCGAGTCGGACAAGACCGGCGTGATCAAGGCGATCCTGGTCGAGAACGGCCAAGCCGTCGAGTTCGGCCAACCCCTGTTCATCATCGGTTGATCCGCCATGGCCGTGTTCACTCGCAAACCCCGCCCTGCCGCTCCGCCGGAGAATCCTGTCATGTTTGAAAAGATCCTTATCGCCAACCGCGGCGAGATCGCGCTGCGCATCCAGCGCGCCTGCCGCGAGATGGGCATCAAGACTGTCGCAGTGCACTCCGAAGCGGATGCCGAAGCCAAGTATGTGAAGCTGGCAGACGAGTCGGTATGTATCGGCCCCGCACCTTCCAGCCAGAGCTATCTGCATGTGCCCGCCATCATCAGCGCGGCGGAAGTGACAGACGCTCAGGCGATCCACCCCGGCTACGGCTTCCTGTCCGAGAACGCCGACTTCTCCGAACGTTGCGAGAAATCCGGTTTCGTCTTCATCGGTCCGCGCGCCGAGACCATCCGCCTGATGGGCGACAAAGTCTCCGCCAAGAGCGCGATGAAGAAGGCGGGCGTGCCCTGCGTGCCCGGTGTCGAAGGTGCCTTGCCGGACGATCCGGCCGAGATCATGCGTATCGCCAAGTTCATCGGCTACCCGGTCATCATCAAGGCGTCGGGCGGCGGCGGCGGGCGCGGCATGCGCGTGGTGCATACTGAAGCGGCACTGCTCAACGCGGTGACCATGACCAAGACCGAAGCGCAGGCTGCGTTCAACAATCCCATGGTGTACATGGAGAAGTTCCTGGAGAACCCGCGCCACATCGAGATCCAGGTGCTGGCCGACCAGCACGGCAACGCCGTGTTCCTGGGCGAGCGCGACTGCTCCATGCAGCGCCGCCACCAGAAGATCATCGAGGAAGCACCGGCACCTTTCCTGAATACCAAGCTGCGCGACAAGATCGGCGAACGCTGCGCCGAAGCCTGCCGCAAGATCGGCTATCGCGGCGCGGGCACCTTCGAGTTCCTCTACGAGAACGACGAGTTCTACTTCATCGAGATGAACACGCGCGTGCAGGTCGAACATCCGGTCACCGAGATGATCACCGGCGTCGACATCGTGCAACAGCAGATCCGTATCGCCGCGGGCGAGAAGCTGCCGTTCCGCCAGAAGGACATCGAGCTACGCGGCCATGCCGTGGAATGCCGCATCAACGCCGAGCATCCCTACACCTTCGTGCCGTCGCCAGGCCGCATAACCAACTGGCATGTGCCCGGCGGTCCCGGCATCCGCGTCGATTCGCATGTCTACAACAATTACTTCATCCCGCCGCATTACGACTCGATGATCGGCAAGATCATCGCTTACGGCGACACGCGCGATCAGGCCATCGCCCGCATGCGCACGGCCTTGTCCGAGATGGTGGTGGAAGGCATCAACACCAACATCCCGCTGCATCAGGAATTGATGAACGATGCTGCATTCGTTCGCGGCGGCACCAGCATCCATTACCTGGAACACAAGCTGGCAGAAAAGAAGGGCAAGTAAGCAGTGTCCTGGCTCACGTTGTCGGTGACTGCCTCTGCCGACTACGCTGAGGCACTGAGCGAGGCGCTGCTGGCGCACGGCGCGCTGTCGGTGGACATGCTGGACGCGGACGCCGACACGCCCGACGAACAGGCCATCTTCGGCGAGCCGGGCGAACCCACCTCATCCGTCTGGCAACACAATCTCGTCAACGCCCTGTTCGAAAGCGACGCCGATGTGGCGGGCGTCCTGCGCGCCTGCTGCGACGAACTTGGCCTTGCCGTACTCCCGCAACACAAGATCGAAACCCTGGAAGAGAATGACTGGGTGCGCATCACCCAGGCGCAGTTCGATCCCATCCGAATCAGTGACCGCCTGTGGATCGTGCCGACCTGGCACGAACCGACCGACCCAACGGCCATCAACATCGCGCTCGACCCCGGCCTCGCCTTTGGCACCGGCAGCCACCCAACCACGCGACTGTGCCTGCGCTGGCTGGACGGCAACATCAAGGGCGGTGAGAGCGTGCTCGACTACGGCTGCGGTTCCGGCATCCTCGCTATCGCCGCGATGAAGCTGGGCGCGGGGAACGCCATCGGCGTGGATGTCGACGCACAGGCCGTGGTCGCCAGCCGCGACAACGCTTCCGCCAATCAGGTGCTCGCCGATTTCCACCTGCCCGACGGGATTACGCTCGCGCAATATGATGTCGTCGTTGCCAACATCCTCACCAATCCTTTGCGCGCGCTGGCGCCGCTATTGGCCGGTGCCGCGAAGCCGGGCGGCCGCATCGTATTGTCCGGCATCCTCGCCGAGCAGGCCGAAGAAGTGATGCGCATCTACGCGCAATGGTTTGACCTGACGCCCGCCGTGCTGGAAGATGGGTGGTGTTGTCTCTCCGGCGTTAAACGATGAGCGATATCACGCGCTGCCCCGAATGCGGTACCCGCTTCAACGTGTCCGTTGCGCAACTCGCCGCGCATGACGGTCTGGTGCGTTGCGGCCACTGCCACGACGTCTTCGATGCGCGCAAACACCTGCACGACGATGAGCCCAGCCCGCAACTCAGCCTGCCCATCGAGAATTTCCCGCAACAGGGCGGCTTCGACCTTTCCCCGATCCCCGACGTGCCCGAACTGGAAGAAGAGCCGCGAACGCTCGCGCAGCAAGTCCAGTTCATCGAGGAGCTCACCGATGAAGTGAGCGCGAAGCCTGCACGCCGGACCAGTTGGGCCGGGGTATCGATCGCCGCGACACTGGCACTGATGCTGCTCGGCCAGGCGACTTATTATTACCGCGTCGAACTGGGCGCGCGCCTGCCGGGACTGAAGCCGCTGCTGACGCAGTATTGCGAACTGCTCTCCTGCACCGTCACCCTGCCGAAGAAGATCGACCTGATGGTGCTCGAATCTTCCGAACTCGAATCCGACCCGGCGCAAAGCAACATCGTCATCCTGCACGCGCTGATCCACAACCGCGCACCCTACGCGCAAACCTATCCCAGTCTGGAACTCACCCTTACCGACCTGCAGGACCAGGCCATCGCGCGGCGCGTCTTCCATCCGGTTGATTACCTGAAGAAAGGCACTGACGAGAGGATTGGCATCCCCGCCAACCGCGACCTCGACATCCGCCTGCGCATGGATACCACCGACCTCAAGCCTTCGGGGTATCGTTTGTTCCTGTTCTATCCCCAATAACAAGTTCCGGTATAATCCACCCGCCGTTCAAACCGACTGGGAGAGCGTGCCGCCAAGTGAATACTTGATCGCACCGCCGAAGGCGCAACACCCGTAACCGCTCAGGCCCATGAACCAGTCGGAACAGGCAAATCTGGAGAGTGCTGTTCAATCAGCCACCGAAGGGGCACACGGCCAACACCGTAATCTCTCAGGTATCAAGGACAGATGGGGGCGAGGCTATATGGCCTCGCCCTTTTTTATTTGCAGAAAGCGGCTATGACGACTCTCAAAACGACTCCTTTGAATGCAGCCCACCGCGCCATGGGCGCCAAGATGGTGGATTTCGGCGGCTGGGACATGCCCGTCAACTACGGTTCGCAGATCGACGAACACCACCAGGTGCGCAACGACGTCGGCATGTTCGACGTGTGCCACATGCGCGTGGTCGATGCCAAGGGCGACGGCGTGCGCGCCTTCCTGCGCTACCTGCTGGCGAACAATGCCGACAAACTGGCCGCTTCCGGCCGCGCGCTGTACTCGGCCATGCTGCGCCCGGACGGCGGCGTGATCGACGACCTCATCATCTACTTCATGACCGAGCAGTGGTTCCGCATCGTGGTGAACGCGGGCACGGCGGACAAGGACATCGCCTGGATGAAGGAACAGGCCGCCACACATGCGCCCAAGCTGACCATCACTTCGCGCGATGATCTTGCGATGGTCGCAGTACAAGGCCCGCACGCACGCACCAAGGTGTGGGAAGTGCTGCCGCAGACCAAGGCTGCCACCGAACACCTGATCAATTTCCAGGCTGCCGATTGCGGCGAATACTTCGTGGCACGCACCGGTTACACCGGGGAAGACGGTTTCGAGGTGATGCTGCCGAAAGAGAAGGTGGAGAAGTTCTGGTATGACCTGAGCAAAGTCGGTGTGAAGCCCATCGGCCTCGGCGCGCGCGACACACTGCGATTGGAGGCAGGCATGAACCTGTACGGCCAGGACATGGATGAAACAGTCGGCCCGCTGGAATCCGGCCTCGGCTGGACGGTGGACCTGAAGAGCGAACGTGACTTCATCGGCAAGGCCGCCTTGCTGGCCAATCCGCCGACGAAGAAACTGGCCGGTCTTGTGCTGCTGGATCGCGGCGTGCTGCGCGGCCACCAGAAAGTGAAGACAGCCTACGGCGACGGTGAGATCACCAGCGGCACCTTCTCGCCCACGCTGGAAAAATCCATCGCGCTGGCGCGCATCCCGAGTGAAGTACAGCTCGGCGACACCGTGCAAGTCGAGATCCGCGACAAATTGTTGAACGCAAAAGTAGTGAAGTACCCGTTTGCCAGAAACGGCAAAGGCTTGATCAATTGACACTCCGTTCGTGCTGAGCCTGTCGAAGCATGAACACATGCCCTTCGACAGGCTCAGGGCGAACGGCCAATTAAATTATTAGAGGAGAACACCATGAGCAATCCATCCAACCTGAAATACACCGCTTCCCACGAGTGGGTCAAAACCGAAGCCGACGGCAGCATCACCATCGGCATCACACAGCACGCGCAGGAGCTGCTGGGCGACATGGTATTCGTCGAAGCGCCCGCCGCCGGCCGCAAGCTGAAAGCCAAGGAAGAATGCGCCGTGGTGGAATCGGTGAAGGCCGCTGCCGATGTGTACGCCCCCGTTTCCGGCGAAGTCGTTGCCGCCAACGGCGACCTGGACAGCGCACCGGAAAAGATCAACAGCGACCCCTACGGCGCCTGGATCTTCAAGATGAAGCCGGACAATGCGGCAGATGTCGCTGCCTTGCTGGATGCTGCCGCTTACCAAGCCGTCGTCGACAGCGAAGCGCACTAAGCACTGAAGCGGGAGTGGGGCTTAGCCCTGCTCCCTTTTTATTTGTCATCCTTCTGAGTCACTAGACCATGAACAACTCCGAACAATTCGTTAATCGCCACAACGGCCCCAGCTCAAGCGACGTACAGGCCATGCTGAAGAAGATCGATGCGCCGTCGCTCGACGCGCTGATCGACCAGACCGTGCCCGCCGCCATCCGTTTGAAGAAACCGCTGAATCTGCCCGAGGGCATGAGCGAACACGCTTTCCTCAACCACCTGCGCGGCATCGCGGCGAAGAACAAGTTGTTCAAGAGCTACATCGGCCTGGGCTATTTCGACACCATCGTTCCGCCGGTGATCCAGCGCAACGTGCTGGAGAATCCGGGCTGGTACACCGCTTACACACCCTACCAGGCCGAGATCGCGCAGGGCCGTCTGGAAGCGCTGCTGAATTTCCAGACCATGATCATGGACCTGACCGGCATGGAGATCGCCAACGCCTCCCTGCTGGACGAGGCCACTGCCGCTGCCGAGGCGATGACCATGCTGCACGGCCTGCGCTCGCGCGATGATGTCGCCGCAGGCAAGAACAGTTTCTTTGTCTCGAACGAATGCTTTCCGCAGACCATCGAGTTGCTGAAGACACGCGCCAAGCCGCTCGGCATCGAGCTGGTGATCGGCGATTTCAGGACGCTCACGCTGAACGACAAGCTGTACGGCGCGCTGCTGCAATACCCGACCGCCGATGGCACAGTGCATGACTACGCCGATTTCGTGAAGCGCGCCAAGGCTAACGGCATGACCATCGCGGTCGCCGCCGACATCCTCAGCCTCGTCCTGCTGACTCCGCCAGGAGAATGGGGCGCGGACGTGGTGCTGGGTTCGACGCAGCGCTTCGGCGTGCCGATGGGCTACGGCGGCCCGCACGCCGCCTACTTCGCCTGCCGCGATGCGCACAAGCGTTCGATGCCGGGCCGCATCATCGGTGTGTCGGTGGATGCCGACGGCAACCCCGCCTTGCGCATGGCGTTGCAGACACGCGAACAACATATCCGCCGCGAGAAGGCGACTTCCAACATCTGCACTGCACAGGCATTGCTCGCCATCATGGCCAGCATGTATGCGGTGTATCACGGTGCGGAAGGCTTGCGCGGTATCGCCGCCCAGGCGCATCGCTCCGCCGCCCTGCTGGCGGGCGAGTTGAAGAAGCTCGGCTACAAAGTGGCCGAAGGCGTGTTCTTCGACACCATCAAACTCATGCACACCGACAACGTTAAAGTGCATGCACTAGCCGAAGCGGCGCAGATCAATTTCCGCTACGCCGCCGACGGTGTGGGCATCTCGCTCGACCAGACCACGTCGGTAGACGACCTCAACGCCATCCTCGCTGTGTTCGCGCAAAAGGTCGGCAAGACAGCACCCGTGCTGACTGCCGCGCAGGTGACTGCGCAGGCTTTGCTGTTCAAGCCGCGCCAGTCGGCCATCCTGAGCCATCCGGTGTTCAGCAGCTACCACTCCGAAACCGAGATGATGCGTTACATCAAGCGGCTGGAGAACAAGGACCTGTCGCTCACGCATTCCATGATCTCGCTGGGCTCGTGCACCATGAAACTCAATGCGGCCTCCGAGATGCTGGGCCTGACCTGGCCTGAGTTCGCCAACCTGCATCCCTTCGTGCCGCTGGAACAGGCTGCGGGATACCAGGAACTGATCGCCGGTCTGGACGCAGACTTGTCCGAGATCACCGGCTTCGCGCAGATGAGCTTCCAGCCCAACAGCGGCGCTTCCGGCGAATACGCCGGTCTGCTGGTCATTCAGGCCTACCATCGTTCGCGCGGCGAAGGCCAGCGCAACGTGGTGCTCATCCCCTCCTCCGCGCACGGCACCAACCCGGCCAGCGCGGCGATGTGCGGCATGCACATCGTGGTGGTGAAGTGCGATGCCAAGGGCAACATCGACGTCGAAGACCTGCGCGCGAAAGCCGAAGAACACAAGGCCGACCTGTCGTGCCTGATGGTGACCTACCCCAGCACGCACGGCGTGTATGAGGAGAGCATCAAGGACATCACCGCGATCATTCATGCCAACGGCGGCCAAGTGTATATGGACGGCGCCAATATGAACGCGCAGGTCGGACTCACCAGCCCGGGCAACATCGGCGCCGACGTGTGCCACCTCAACCTGCACAAGACCTTCGCCATCCCGCACGGCGGCGGCGGACCCGGTGTCGGCCCCATCGGCGTGGCGGCACATCTCGCTCCGTTCCTGCCTTCGCACCCGGTGGTCAAGGTCGGCGGCGCGCAGGGCATCCACGCGGTATCCGCCGCGCCTTACGGCAGCGCGCTGATCCTGATGATCTCCTACGGCTACATCAAGATGATGGGCGGCAAGGGCCTCACCGAGGCGACCAAGATGGCGATCCTGAACGCCAACTACATCAAGGAATCGCTGAAGGACAGCTACGCCACGCTATACAGCGGCAGCAACGGCCGCTGCGCGCACGAGATGATCCTGGACTGCCGCGAGTGGAAGAAAGAAGGCGTGGAAGTGACCGACATCGCCAAGCGCCTGATGGACTTCGGCTTCCACGCACCGACCACTTCCTTCCCGGTGGTGGACACCTTGATGGTGGAACCTACCGAGAGCGAATCGAAAGCCGAGCTGGACCGTTTCTGCGAGGCCATGATCGCCATTCGCAAGGAGATCGAGCAAGTCATCACCGGCAAAGTGGACAAGAAGGACAACATCCTCAAGCATGCGCCGCATACCGCCAAGGCGGTGTGCGCCAACGAGTGGGCACGTCCCTATTCGCGCGAACAGGCGGCCTACCCGTTGAACTGGGTGCGTGAAAATAAATTCTGGCCTGCCGTGGCACGCGTGGATAATGTCTACGGCGACAAGAATCTGGTTTGCGCCTGCCCGCCGATAACGTCTTACACCTGAGGAGAACGAACATGGCCAAGGACACCAGCAAGAAACCCGCAACCACACTCGCCGGTGCCCCTGTCACCCTGTTCGGCACTTTCCCTGTTGTGGGTCAAGCCGCGCCCGACTTCACCCTGGTGGACAAGGACCTGAAGGACGTGTCGCTGAAAGACTTCGCCGGCAAGCGCAAGGTGCTCAACATCGTACCCAGTCTGGACACCGCGGTGTGCGCCACCTCCACGCGCAAATTCAACGAGGCCGCCAGTCAGCTGAACAACACCGTGGTACTGGTGATCTCCGCCGACCTGCCCTTCGCCATGAGCCGCTTCTGCGTGGCGGAAGGTCTGGAAAATGTGGTCACGCTGTCGCTGATGCGCGGCCGCGACTTCATGCGCAACTACGGCGTCAAGATCGCCGACGGAGCTCTGGCCGGTGTCACCGCCCGCGCGGTGCTGGTGCTGGACGACAAGAACCAGATCATCCACGCCGAATTGGTCGACGACATCAAGCACGAGCCGAACTACGAGGCGGCACTCGCGGTATTGCGCTAAACGACCCCCACCGGTACGCAAGATGGCTCGCCCTGACAACCTGCTGTTCCGTTCCCATATCGAGATCGCCCGCATCATGCAGGTGCTGGCGCAGGAGAAGTGCAAGGTCACTGCCGAGATCAAGAACGGGCATCCGTTCGCTTCGTTCATGATCTCCGCCGACCCCGCTGCCGACCGCTTCGCCATCACTTATTGTCCGCACAAGACGATCAACACCATGGTGCTGAGCTCGCCCGAAGTCGAGTTCACCGCCACCGACCGCCAGGGACTGAACTTCACCTTCACCGGCACCGCTCCGGAAGAGATACAGATCGGCGGCGAGCCCGCCATCCAGTTCACCATGCCGAAATCGCTGCTGATACACAATCGCCGCGAACATCCGCGCATCCCGGTTCCGGCCGAACTCTCGCTGCGCTGCATCGCCGACGAAGGCGGCTTCATCCCGTTCGAGTCGCACATCACCGATATCAGCCACGACGGGCTCGGCTGTCTGATCTACGACATGGACATCAACCTCGACGATGGTGCGCTGCTGCACGGCTGCCGCATCATGGTGCCCGGCGGTGAAGCCGTCGTGGCCGACATGGAACTGCGCCATGTCACCACGGTCCCGCAGCCCGACGGAACGCTCGCCCACCGCGCCGGCTTCCGTTTCGTGGAAAAGCCGGCCGATCTCGCCAAGGCCATCGGACTGTTCATCCAGGATCTGGACAAGCCCGCCAAGGCGCCCTGAATAGCCGGACTGCAGTGGTTTCGGTGTACCATCCCCATGTACACCGGAGTGCTGAAATGAATACCTCCCCCCTCTCATCGGCAGACCCCATGCCTAGCTGGCACACCCTCACCGCGCAGCAGGCGCTTGCCACGCAAAACACGAGCGCGGACGGACTCGACGCCAACGAAGCCGCTCGCCGCCTCGCCGAACACGGCCCCAACCGGCTGATACCCCCCAAACGACGCGGCCCGCTGCTGCGCTTCCTGCTCCAGTTCCATAATGTGCTGATCTACGTGCTGCTGGCTGCGGCAGGTGTCACCGCGCTGCTCGCCCACTGGGTGGACACCGCGGTGATCGTCGGCGTGGTGGTGATCAACGCCGTCATCGGCTTCATCCAGGAAGGCAAGGCAGAGCAGGCGATGGAAGCGATACGCCGCATGCTGTCGCCCGAAGCCACCGTGCTGCGCGGCGGCAAGCGCATTGTGGTGGCAGCCGAGTCGCTGGTGCCGGGAGACATCGTGCTGCTCGCCTCGGGCGACAAGGTACCGGCCGACCTGCGCCTGCTGAACGAGAAGAACCTGCGCATCGAGGAAGCCGCGCTTACCGGCGAATCCACCGCCGTGGAAAAGGATGTCGCCGCCGTGAATGCGCACGCAGTGCTCGGTGACCGCTTTTGCATGGCCTATTCCGGCACGCTGGTGGTGTACGGCCAAGCCAGCGGCGTGGTAGTTGCCACCGCCGCCGCCACCGAGATCGGGCGCATCAGCGCGATGCTGGAAGAGGTGAAGAGCATGACCACGCCGCTGCTGCGGCAGATGGAGACCTTCGGGCGCTGGCTCACCGTCGCCATCATGCTGCTGGCCGCGCTCACTTTCCTGTTCGGCTGGCTGGTGCACCACTTCGACCTCGGCGACATGTTCCTCGCCGCGGTGAGCATGGCAGTGGCGGCGATCCCGGAGGGTCTGCCCGCGGTGCTCACCATCACACTGGCGCTCGGCGTGCAGCGCATGGCCGGGCGCAACGCCATCGTGCGCCGCCTGCCCGCGGTGGAAGCGCTGGGATCGGTCACCACCATCTGCACCGACAAGACTGGCACACTGACCCGCAACGAGATGACCGTGCAGCGCGTGATCACCGCCGCGCAGATCTTCGACGTGGATGGCAGCGGTTATGCACCTTACGGCGGCTTCTCCCTCGACGGCAAGCCTGTCGACCTCGCCTCGCACCCGCACGTGTTCGACCTCCTGCGCGCCGGGCTGCTGTGCAACGATGCGCAACTGCACGAGAGTGAAGGGCAATGGCATATCGCGGGCGACCCGACCGAGGGTGCGCTGATCCCGCTGGCGCTGAAGGCCGGCCTGGACGCGCGACTCGAACATGGCGCCTTGCCGCGCACCGACCATATCCCGTTCGAATCGGAACACCGCTTCATGGCCACACTGCACCACGACCAGAGCGGCCACGCCTTCATCTTCGTCAAGGGCGCGGTGGAGCAGGTGCTGGCGATGTGCCAGCGCCAGCGAGTTACAGGCGAGGACCTGCCCATCGACCGGCCCTACTGGCACGCGCAGATGGCCGCGACCGGCGCGCTCGGCCAGCGTGTGCTGGCACTGGCGATGAAGACGGTGGACCGCGGCCAGCGCGAGCTGGCCTTCGCCGACATGGCGGGCGGCTTCACGCTACTGGGGCTGGTCGGCATCAGCGACCCGCCGCGCGACGAGGCCATCGCCGCGGTGCGCACGTGCCGCGCCGCGGGCATCCGCGTCAAGATGATCACCGGCGACCATGCCGACACCGCGCGCGCCATCGCCACACAGCTGGGGATCGCCTGCGACCGCGTGCTGACCGGCATCGATCTGGATGCGCTCGGTGACGAAGCACTGCGCACGACGGTGCGCGAGGTGGACGTGTTCGCGCGCGCCAGCCCGGAGCACAAGTTGCGTCTGGTCGAGGCATTGCAGGCCAACGGCGAGATCGTCGCGATGACCGGCGACGGCGTCAACGATGCGCCCGCGCTCAAGCGCGCCGACATCGGCGTGGCGATGGGCTTGAAGGGCACCGAGGTCGCCAAGGAGGCGGCTGAGATGGTGCTGGCCGACGACAACTTCGCCACCATCGCACACGCGGTCGAGGAAGGCCGCACCATCTACGACAACCTCAAGAAGGCCATCGTGTTCATCATGCCGACCAACGGCGGCGAGGCCGGTATCGTGCTGATCGCGATCCTGTTCGGCATGGCGCTGCCGCTCACGCCGGTGCAGATCCTGTGGGTGAACATGGTGACGGCGGTCACGCTGGCACTGGCGCTGTCGTTCGAGAAGGCCGAGCCGGATGTGATGCAGCGCGCACCGCGCGCGGCCGCCGAACCCATCCTGTCCGGCTTCATGGTCTGGCGCATCGGCTTCGTCTCCGTCCTCCTCGCGCTGGGAACGGTCGCCCTGTTCCTGTGGGAACTCGGCCGCGGCGAGAGCCTGGCGACCGCACGCACCATGGCGGTCAACGCGCTGGTAGCGGGCGAGATGGCCTATCTGTTCAACTGCCGCTACCTGCTGGCACCGGTTCGCAACTGGCGCGATTTCAGCGGCAACCCCTATGTGCTGCTCACCATCGCGGTACTGGTCGTCATCCAGCTGGCTTTCACCTACCTGCCGTTCATGCAGCAACTGTTCGGCGTGGTCGCGCTGGATATGGCCGCCTGGGGACGCATCCTGCTGTTCGGCATCCTGCTGTTCGCCGCGGTGGAAGCGGAAAAGATGTGGCTCCGGCACCACGCCCGCCGCTGAACTATGACAGCGATGCGGCTATAATCCGGCTTCCTCAACCTTTGCGCGCAACGACATGAAGACTCTCATCTGCGGTTCCATGGCTTACGACACCATCATGGTGTTCAAGGACCAGTTCAAGAAGCACATCCTGCCCGAACAGATCCACATCCTCAATGTCGCTTTTCTGGTGCCGGAGATGCGCCGCGAATACGGCGGCTGCGCAGGCAACATCGCCTACAACCTGCAACTGCTGGGCGGACATCCGCTGATCATGGCGACAGTGGGCGACGACTTCGCTCCATACGCCACACGCCTGGAGAAGCTCGGCCTGCCGCAGACCCACATCCGCCACGTGCCGGACAGCTTCACCGGACAGGCCTTCATCACCACCGACCTCGACGACAACCAGATCACCGCCTTCCACCCCGGTGCGATGGGCTACTCGCACCAGAACCATGTGTCCGATGCCGATGAAGTCACACTCGGTATCGTCTCTCCGGATGGCCGCGATGGCATGATCCAGCACGCAAGTGATTTCGCCGAAGCAGGCATCCCCTTCGTGTTCGATCCGGGCCAGGGTATGCCGATGTTCACCGGCAAGGAGCTGCTCGATTTCATCGAGCAGGCGACCTATGTGACGGTGAACGACTACGAAGCCAAGATGCTGCAGGACAAGACCGGGAAGACGCTGGCTCAGATCGCCGAGCGTGTGAAGGCACTCATCGTCACTCTTGGTGGCGACGGCTCGATGATCTATGCCGGGGGCAAGGAGATCGCCATCCCCACGCCAAAGCCCGATGCCATCGTCGATCCCACCGGTTGCGGAGATGCCTACCGTGCCGGCCTGCTGTACGGCATCCAGAAGAGCTGGAGCTGGGAAGCCACCGGCCGTCTGGCCTCGCTGATGGGTTCGCTCAAGATCGCCAGCCGCGGCGGCCAGAACCACAAATACACCCGCGCCGAGTTGATGGATCTGTACCAGAAACACTTCGGCTCCAGCATCGCGTTGTAACCTCAGATCCTGTCATGCCGTGAGGCATGACAAAAAGGAGGCAACATGAAGATCCCGCGCATGACCGTCATCACCCTCGGCGTGTCCGACCTCGCTGCCTCCACTGCCTTCTACCGCGAGATCTTCGCCACTCCGCCCGTCACCGAGCATGAAGGCGTCACCTTCATCCCGCTGCCCGGCGTGTGGCTCTCGCTCTATCCGCTGGAAAAACTCGCCGAAGACATCGGCGAGGCAGTGAAGCTGCCCGCACCCGGCACCTTCCACGGCTTCACCCTCGCCTACAATGCGCGCAGCAAGGACGAGATCATGGGCATCTTCGTGCGCGCCGCCGATGCGGGTGCCCACATCGCCAAGGCTCCGCAGGACACTTTCTGGGGCGGCTTCAGCGGCTACTTCACCGATCCGGACGGGCATTACTGGGAAGTGGCCTGGGGGCCGATGTTCGATTTCAGCGAGCATGGCGATCTGCGATTCAAAGGCTGACCGTTCGCCCTGACCCTTCGCCGTGAGCCTGTCGAAGGGTCAGGGCGAACAGTTCGGAAATTTGAAACTTATCGTATGAACGCGAAGCTGCTCTCCCGACTCTCCGTCGCGATCGCTACTGCGACACAGCGGCCGTTTGAACTGCGGCGCATGACTCCGGTCGGCGGCGGCAGCATCAATGATTCGTCGCGCATCGAAGGTGCCGACGGCACCGCCTACTTCCTCAAGCTCAACGATGCACGCCATCACGCGATGTTCATCGCCGAAGCCGCCGGGCTTGCGGCCATTGCCGATACAGATACCCTGCGTGTACCGCGAGTCATCACGCACGGTGTCGCGGAGGGACAGTGTTTTCTGGTACTGGAACATCTGCAGCTGAGTGCCCGCGGCGATGCACGGCTGCTCGGCGAACGGCTCGCCGCGCTGCATCGATGCCCGGCCGGACGTTACGGTTTCGACCAGGACAATTTCATCGGCACCACGGCGCAGCCCAACGCCTGGAAAGAAGACTGGATCGATTTCTGGCGCGAGCGGCGCCTGGGGTTCCAGTTGCGGCTCGCGGCGGAGAACGGTTACGGCGGCGAATTGCAGCGTGCGGGGGCGCGATTGTTGGATGCGCTGCCCGCCTTCTTCGCCGGGTACACCCCGCAACCCTCGCTACTGCACGGCGACCTGTGGGGAGGCAACCACGCCTATCTGGCGGACGGCACACCGGTCATCTTCGATCCCGCCGTGTATTACGGCGACCGCGAATGCGACCTGGCGATGACCGAGCTCTTCAGCGGTTACCCAGCAGAGTTCTACTCTGCGTATCGCGCCGCCTGGCCGCTGGATGCCGGTTATGCAAACCGCCGCGACCTGTACAACCTCTATCACATCCTCAACCATGCCAATCTGTTCGGGGGAGGCTACGTAAAACAGTTGGAGCAAATCATACATAGGCTGCTCGCAAGCGCTTGCTGACCTAGCCGCCCTGACATAACGGCATGCACAAAGAAAAATGCCCCTGAACCACACGGTTCAGGGGCAAAGGTCTTAACACAAGGGGAGTTAAGACTGCACGCTCAGGGAGGAGAAACGTGCAGTAGCTTGCGCCACTGCCGATTAGAATATTATTAAACACTTATATTGTCAACTATCTACTTTCGGCCCGTTTTGCCGCGCCGGGGCCGATATCCATAATTTCATTTGCTATTCCCCACGATACAGTACATAGTGCCGCCCGCGATTCTCAAGTTCTGTTGTTGCTGTCTGGTTAGTCTCCGTATTCTGCGGTAATCCTTCCTTCATCTTCTTGCCGTCTTGACCATCGCCCTAGTGTGGGAGTTCGTCCCACTTGTATGTTTATAAGGAGATTCATCATGGCAACAGGTACAGTTAAGTGGTTCAACGATTCCAAGGGCTTCGGCTTCATCACCCCGTCTAACGGCGGCGATGACCTCTTCGCTCACTTTTCCGCGATCCAGAGTTCGGGTTTCAAGACCCTGACCGAAGGTCAGCAAGTCAGCTTCGACGTCACTGCCGGCCCCAAGGGTCAGCAAGCTTCGAACATCCGCGCAGCGGAATAATCGGCAGGCTGGCATGACGACAAGTCGTGCCATCAGTCCTGCCGGAAAGGCCCGGCTTTAGCCGGGCTTTTTTACTTATTACTGGATTACATAAGTCATGGCCAAAGAAGAACTACTTGAGATGGACGGCGTGGTGGATGAAGTGTTACCGGACTCGCGCTATCGCGTGACGCTGGATAACGGCCACAAGCTGATCGCGTACAGCGCGGGCAAGATGAAGAAGAACCACATCCGCATCATCGCGGGCGACAAGGTGTCGCTGGAACTGTCTCCCTACGACCTCACCAAGGGACGCATCACATTCCGCCATATCGAAACGCGCGGCCCTTACGTTCCGCAGCAAAAACGCCGCTACTGAGCCGAAGCACTACCAGTGCTTCGCCACCGGGTTGCTGCAGCTCACCTGAAATAGTTGCCGGTCTTCCAGTCGGAGCGCGGTCATCGGGCCGCCCCACAGGCATCCCGTATCCAGCGCGATCAGGTTCTTTTTGTGTACTAGGCCTAAAGCCGACCAGTGTCCGAAGATGACAGTGGTATCGCGGCTCTTGCGTTTGGGCACCTCGAACCACGGCAGATAACCCTCCGGGATATTCTCCACCTCTCCCTTGAATTTGAACTCCATCTCCCCTTGCAAGGTGCAGATGCGTAAGCGCGTGAACGCATTGACGATGACGCGCAAACGCTTGTTGCCGCCCAGATCGTTGTCCCAGCTTTGCGGGTTGTTGCCGTACATGTGCGCGATGAAATCCACATAGTCGTCGCCGCGTAGCGCACTCTCCACCTCATGCGCCAGCTCCACAGCCTGTTTCGCCGTCCAGCCCGGCAACACGCCGGCGTGCACCAGCAGATGACCGTTCTCCAGATGGGCCAACTTCTGCCGGCGCAGCCAGTCCAGCAATTCTTTACGATCGGGAGCGGCGAGGATGCTGTCGAGGGTGTCGCTGCGATGCAGTTGCCCGATACCCGCATCCACCGCGACCAGATGCAGGTCGTGATTGCCAAGCACGGTGATCGCGCTGTCGCCCAGCGACTTCACCAGCCGCAGCACTTCCAGCGAACCGGGGCCGCGATTGACCAGGTCGCCGACGAACCAGAGCTTGTCCTGCGCCGGGTCGAAACGGATCTGCCCCAGCAGCAGCTGCAGCTCGTCATAACAACCCTGGATGTCCCCTATCGCATAAGTCGCCATACCCTGTTTCCCGTTTGAAGCCTGTACAATACGTCCCGCACGCAGGCTCAACAGTACCAGAATTTATTTCTTCCGGACGAATCCGATATTGCCTGCAAATTGAACATGCCAACCGTCACCCTTATCGCCCCGCAAAGGACAGCCTGATGCGCTCAGAATTTGTCCGGTTCCTGTTGGTGGGGGCCACCAACACTCTGTTCAGCTATCTGGTCTACCTGCTGCTGCTCAATTTCATGCCTTACCTCGTCGCTTACACTCTGTCGTATTGCGCGGGCATCGTGCTTTCATATTTTCTGAATGTGTATTTTGTTTTCAGGAAAACCGTGAGTCTTTCCAGTTTCCTGAAATTCCCCGTCGTTTATGTCATTCAGTATTCCCTGGGTGCGCTGATTCTCTGGTTGCTGGTCGGCGCCGGATTGAGCCCGAATCTGGCGATGATAGGCGTGATCGTCGCCACGATCCCGGTCACCTTTATCGCAAGCCGTTTCATCTTGAAGAAGTAATCCATGCCCATCCACAAGAACCCGACAATCTGGCTGCTGGTACTCGCCGCACTCAGCTTCCTGCCCACTCTGTTCTTCTATCTGGTTGGCGAGGAGGGCATCTATGCGATCACCGCCATGGAGATGCGGCACCTAGGTATCTGGCGGCAGGAAATCATGTACGGCGTGGACGACGGCAGGCCGCCGTTGCTGAACTGGTTCACCATCCCTCTTGCCAACCTCTTCGGCTGGTCCCACCTGGTCTCCGTTTTGCGGCTGGTCTCCATTGCCGCCACACTGGGCTCAATTGGTTGGCTTTACTGGTTGAGCAGCAGGTTGTTCCAAGACAAGTCCTTTGCCCTCTTCGCCTCGCTCACGTCACTGGCACTAGTTGATTTGCTGATGTACCGCGGGTGGCTAAGCTACACCGATCCAGTTTTTGCATTCTTTACCTTCGGGGCAATGGCCTCGCTGTGGACCGGTGTTGTCGAAAAACACCGCGGATGGTTGCTGTTGTCGGTGCTGCTGGTCGGCTGTGCAATGCTTACCAAAGCCTTCACCGCCTACATTTTCTATGGTACTGCCGCCTTGGTCCTATATCTGGTCCGGCGCGATGACCGCCGTTTTCTGCTTTCGCCTTCGGTCCTGATGATCTTTGCGCTTGCACTGATTGTCCCTTGGGCCTGGTTCTCTTCGATACCGCGCAGTGAGAACAGCGCATTCATGCTCAATGAGATCCTGCGCAAATTATCGGTGCACGACCTCTTCGGCTACTTGGGACATCTGATTGAGTTTCCGCTGGAGATGTTCGTCCGTCTGTCCCCAGCCCTGTTGCTTGCAGTCTACCTGTTACTGCGCAAGCGCGTCACAATCGCGGAAACGGCGCCACTGCATTTACACACATCTGTGCTGATCGCCGCTTTGTGCTTCCTGCCTTACTGGCTGTCGCCGCAAAACAGCGTGCGCTACATATTGCCAATCTATCCGGTCATCGCAATGGTCTGCGCCCGCATCATCTGGCGGGCAGGCGAGCCCGCACGGAAGCTGGCTTTGTACTGGTTCGCCGGAGTCATCGTCTGCAAGTACGTGTTCGCACTGCTCTTGTTCCCCTATTACCAGATCCACTATCGCGGGGAAAACTACGAAAAGACTGCACAAGTCGTGATTGAACGCACCCGGGGGTTTCCGCTGTACATCAAGGACTCGCGGTCCATCGGACTGTCGATCACAGCCTATATTGACCTGAAGCGATTTCCGCAGGCACCTATCATTTATCCGCCAAAGGAGTTCGATTCTGGCTTTATTCTGTCGATGGAAGCAGATCCGGCACTGGGCGAGGTGGTTGATATCTACCAGTTGGCTGCAGACCGGATTTATCTGTTGTGCCGAGGTTCTGCCTGTGCCGCACAGCGGCTACCAGTATCGTAAGTTCGGACTTTATTCGGCTTTCTTGCAGCGCATGTAGATTGCCTCATATTCCCGCGCCACATCGCGCCAACTGTGCGCATACGGCGGCGGCGGGTTGATCTGTTGCAGTTGCTCGCGCACGGCATCCACCCACCGTTGCGGCGGCGCGGCCAGCGGGACGCTCGTCCCGGCTCCCGGCCCGATCTCAGATACAGCACCGCACACATCCGACACCACCACGCGCGCACCGGCCGCCATCGCTTCGGTGATAACCATGCCGTAGGGCTCGGCACGAGCCGGATGCAACAGCACGTCGATCTGCTGCAGGTGCGCGGTATCGCTTCGCCAGCCGAGTAATCTGTAACCGCCCTGCCAACCTGCAAACAGGTGCTGCACCTCTGCCGCCTGCGGTCCGACCACCCATAGCTCCAGATTCGGCCGTTCGCGGCGCAGCTGCGCGACGATCTCGACCGCCAGCGGCAATCCCTTGCGCTGCCACTCCTTGCCGACGAAACCGACGATGCCGCGGTCACCCGGCACCGCCTTCCAGTCGCGCGGCGGCATCGCCGCCACGCCGGGCACGACGGGGTCGGTCAGTTTGTGCGCATACTCGGGGTAGTAATGCGCAAGCTGATGCTTGATGAAGGTTGAGTTCGGCACGATGAAGCGCGCCGCATTCAACTCGCGCCGTTCCAGATAGAACTGCATCGCGATGCGCAACGAGACTTTCTTCCACCAGGGTTTGTCGCGCACGGTGGCGAATGGCGGGCCGTGGAATGTGGTGACATCGTGTCTGGCAAGGCGCTCGTTGCTGTGCACGACGAAGCCCGGATGCGGGTTCTGCTCCAGCCAGTTGGCGACACGCTTTCCGAAACGCAGCAGCGACAGCCAGCGCGGCTTGGGCGCGATCTCGCCGAGCTCATGCACAGTGATACCTTGCGGTTTCTCGACATGACAGCGTTCGCACACGACCTCGACCTCATGGCCCAGCTTCGCCAGTTCGAGGGTGATCTCCCACACGTAACGTTCCATGCCGCCGACAGGGCCGTAGCGGCGCACGACGTGAAGGATTTTCATAGAGGTATGCAGAATAAGTCCTTCGTTCGTGGCGACCCTTCGACAGGCTCAGGGCGAACGGATTTATGTAACTCATTCATAGGTATTGATCCACTCCCTTGAGCGCGCGGATATGCGTGGCGCTCAACACTTGCTGCAGACGGCGCTTGTTCTCTTCCAGATGCGAGCGATCGTTCTCCTTGTGCCACAGGTGCAGCACGGGTGCGGAGAAGCGCGCGCTCTTGTTGACGAGGCCCGCGCGGATCAGCCGCACGACGAGGTCGGAATCCTCCTGGCCCCAGCCGGTGTAGCTCTCGTCGAGACCGTTTACTTTCAACAGGTCGTCGCGGAAGGCGGAGAGATTACAGGTCTTGGCGCCCTGCCAACGGCGCGGGGAGACCTTGCGGAAGGCCGAATCGGGCAGCCGGATCAGCGGCAGCAGGCGCGCGATATGGCCAGCACGGTAGGCCCGCAGCCAGTCGCCGAAGCGCCAGCGGTGGACGGGGAGCTTCTGCTCCAGCATCTGTCTGGTGAAGTCTTGCGACAGCAGCAGACGGTTGCCGGAAAGGAAGCAGCCGCGCTCGCTCAGTTTCCTTTGTTGTGCGACGAAATCGACCGGCGGGATGCAATCACCATCGGTGAAGACGATGTAGTCGGCTGTGGTTACCGCCAGTGCGCGGTTGCGGATAGCGGCGGCGCGGAAGCCATCATCCTCCTGCCACACATGCGTGATGGGAAATGCCGCGCGTGTCTGAAACTGTTTCACGACTTCGGCGGTATCCGGCCTGGAGCCGTCATCCGCCACCAGCACCTCGAAATCGCGGTCGCTCTGCGCGAGATAGCCCTCCAGCACGGCGGCTAGCGCGTCGGGACGGTTGTAGGTGGTGACGATGACAGCGATATGCATATCTTTCATTTCGCAAATGTCCCCCGCTCATGGTTCGACATTGCCTTTAGTCCTGAGCGAAGTCGAAGGGTCACCACGAACGGAGGGATTGATCAATGCTTCCTGTTCAACAACATCAACTTGAGATAACGGTAATACGTGCCCTCGGCGTTGGAGACCGCGAGCATGAAACCCTCGCGCCCGTCGAGGATGCCGCCGCGCAGAATGTAGGTGCGGAAAAAACTCCACAGCCCCCGCACCACCGCGCCGGTCAGCGAGGCTTGCCTGCCCCGCTTGTGCATCATCGCCGCGCCCGCGGTGGAATACTGGTTGACCTTGTGCAGCACCTCTTCCATGCCGTCAAAAGCGTAGTGCAACAACAAACCCTTCAACTTCACAGAACTGCCCTCGACGATGAGGCGCTCGTGCACCAGATCATCGCTGAAACGCGCCGCACCGCGCTTGAACAGGCGCGGCAGCAGATCTGGATACCAGCCGGAGTGATACATGAAGCGACCGCAGTAATTGGACAGGCGCGGAACCAGATAGGAATCCGCAGTCTGCTCCGTCTTGAGGATGGCTTCGATCTCCGCACGCAGTTCCGACGTCACGCGCTCGTCGGCATCCAGCGACAGGACCCAGTCTTTCGTCGCGTAGCCAAGCGCGCGGTTCTTCTGCACGCCGAATCCCGGCCAGTCATGCACATGCACCTGCGCACCGAGTTCCTTCGCTATCCCTACGGTGTCATCGGTACTGCCCGAATCGACCACGATGATCTCGTCCGCCCACGAAACGGACTCGATACAGGCGCGGATATTCTCCGCTTCGTTCTTGGTGATGAGAATGACAGAGATCTCAGCCATGTCGTTGCTCCATTTTCAGGCCCGCATACAGTGCTGCAGCCATAAAAGCGAAGAAGAGGCCGTCGGAATGGTCGTGCAGCGCCGAGTTGAGCAGACCGTTCACCGTATAAGCCAGCACAAAACCGCGTGCCGCATCCTGCTCATACGGTCCCGGCAGAAGCGGCGCACAACGCCACAGCGTATAGAACAGATACAGCATGATCGCCAGTCCGACTAGCCCGGTCTGTGCCGCGATCATCAGGAACTCGTTATGCGGATTCTGCGTCTCCTTCACTTCCTTGCCTGCGATCTGTTTCTCAAACGCCGCGGGGAAGCCGCCGGTGCCCACCCCGAGGATCGCGTTGTCCCGCACGATCTGCAAAGTGTTGGAGTAGAAGTCGAGACGCTGCCCGGTGGAGGTGAGCCGGCCGTGATCGGGTGTCCAGGCCTCGTATTCCGCCACGACCTGAGTGACCCGGTCGTGCAGGCGGTCAGATCCGTGATAAGCGGCGATGGCGATCAGCGGGAGTGCCAGCACGATGAGAGCGCCCTGTCGCCAGCCCCAGTTGCGGCCGCGGCTGCGCATATGGCGCGACAGGCTGCTCCAGACGAACCAGCCCAGCAGAACCAGAAGAACCAGATAGCCGGTGCGGCCCTGCACCATGAACAGCACATTGACCGTGCCCAGCAAGGAAAACGAACCCCACAGCACCCGCATTTTCAGCGAACCGGCTTGCCGCCATTCGAGCAATGCCAGAAACACGGCGAACGCCATCATGCTGTTCTGGGTGATGTGGCTGTGGAAGACGACTGGGTTGTCGCGGCTGGCGAAGATGCTCATCCATTCGTGCATCACCGGCAATAATTTCAGGCCCACCAGAAAGGACAGAACCAGGGTGATCGCCATGGCAACCAGAAAAGCATAGCGTGCCTTGCGCCGCACCGCATCGTTCGAGAGCAGGAAAACGAAAACGGGGACGAACATCAGATCGATATATTTTCCCAGCGTGTCGAAGGCGCCCTTGAGCGGGGTTGAACCGTAGGACATCGCGATGACCAGCATGGCGAACAGCAGCATGGCGGCGCGCGCCACCGGGTGCGACAGCGTCACGCGCGCGATGCTGCCCAGACTGAACAAAGCGCCCAGCAGCACCAATGCCAGCAACACGTTATCCATCGCCACGGAAACGGGTACGGAAAAACCGATGAGGATGACGCACCATTGCAGCGGCGTCAGCGTTTTGCGCTGCAGCAACGGGATGTCTAACGAAGCACTCATTGCCGCGTATCCGGAGTGTATTCCGGCACCCATCGTTGCATGCCGCGGCGCACCTCGTCATCCCGCACGATGTCCTCATCCGACACCCAGGTCTGCAAGGCCTGCAGTTCGGCGGCATCCACCGGGCGCGCCTGCGCGATGCGCAGTTTCGGATGCGGCGTCGGCAGGGTGTTCTCATCGTCGGCCAGCAGCTCCTCGTAGAGTTTTTCGCCCGGACGCAGACCGGTGAATTCGATCTTGATATCGTCCTCGTCCAGTCCGGACAAACGGATCATGTCGCGCGCCAGATCGACGATCTTCACCGACTCGCCCATGTCGAGCACGAAGATCTCACCGCCCTTGCCCATGTAACCGGCCTGCATCACCAGTTGTGCAGCCTCGGGGATGGACATGAAGAAGCGCGTGATCTCGGGATGCGTCACGGTGATGGGCCCGCCTTTTGCGATTTGCTCGCGGAACTTGGGAATCACGCTGCCGTTGCTGCCAAGCACGTTGCCGAAACGCACGATGACGAAACGTGTTCCCTCCGGCTTTTGCAACCCCTGGCAGATGATCTCCGCCAGTCGCTTGGTCGTCCCCATCACATTGGTCGGGTTCACCGCCTTGTCGGTGGAGATGAGCACGAATTTCTCGACGCCGTGCCGCTGGGCACAGGCCGCCACGCGCCAGGTGCCGAACACATTGTTGCGCACCGCCTGCCAGGTGTTGAGGCGCTCCATCAGCGGCACATGCTTGTATGCAGCGGCATGGAACACCGAAGTCGGCTTGTATTCGGTGAACACTTGCTCCAGGCGCACATCATCCTTCACATCGCCTGCCAGATAGACGATGTCCAGCTGCGGGAACTTGCCATTGAGTTCCTGCTCGATGGTGTACAGCGCATGTTCGCCGGCGTCGTACAGCACCAGCTTCTTCGGCAAGAAGCGGGCGATCTGGCGGCACAACTCGGAACCGATGGAGCCGCCCGCCCCCGTCACCAGCACCACCTTGTCCGTCAGCTGCCGGTGCAGACCGGCATCGTCCAGTTGTATCGGGTCGCGCCCGAGCAGGTCGTCCAGTTCCACGGCACGCAGTTGCGAGATTGCGACGCGCCCGCTGAGCAGGTCGTCGAATGCGGGCACCGTGAGTGCCTTGATACCGTTGCGGTTGGCAAGATCGATAGCGTGTTTGCGCGCCTGGTGGGTCGATGACGGCATCGCGATGATGACCTGCGTCACGCCCAGCCGACCGGCCCACTGGGGCAGACTGTCGAGGCCGCCGAGTACCTTGATACCGTTGAGCACACGACCCCGCTTGTCGGCATCGTCATCGAGGAAGCCGACCAGATGCCACTCGCGGCTACGCGCCAAGTCCTTCGACAGGCCGATGCCGGCCTCGCCCGCGCCTAGCACCAGCACCGGCTCGCCCTGCAACTTGATATTGCCGAACAACCCCTGTTCCTTCCACAGACGGTAGAGCAGACGGTCACCGCCCATCACCAGCAGCAACAGGATTGGATCGAGGATCAGCACCGACCGCGGCACCACCGCATTGACGCGGAACATCCACAGCACCAGCGGAATCAGCGTCGCCGCCAGCAACACCGCCATGAAGATACGGCGCAAGTCGGCCATGCTGGCATAGCGCCAGATGCCGCGATACAGCCCCATGTACCAGAAGATCAGCACCTGCAGCGGCGCGACCCAGACCAGGGTGTCCAGCATCTCACTGCGGTAGTTCTGCGGCAGATCGAAATTGAAACGCAGAAAATACGCACCCGCCCACGCCAATGCCGCCACGATCACATCGTGCGTCACGGCCAATACGGTATAGCGACTGATCTTAAGCATGCTGACCTCGTTCGAATCTCTTCCATGCCGCATCGAGCGACAACATCAATACCGCGTAAGTGCCGCACACCACCGCAAATGCCAGCACGGGAAAAGCCTGCCCCATAGCCAGCAAGGCCAGCGCCCCGCTCGCCAGCATCAGACCGTATTCGACCAGTGCCACCTTGCGATGGCTCCATCCCATCTGTATCGCGCGCTGGTAGTAATGTTCGCGGTGCGCCTCGGTGACCTTCGCGCCGCGCAGGCTGCGCTTCATCAACGTGATGCTTGAATCCACGATGAAGGGCGAGAACACCAGCACGGGGAACCATGCGCTCCAGCACCCCTGCTGCCAGCCCCACAGCCCCATCGCGGCGGCGAGGAAACCGAGCGGGATGGAACCCGCATCGCCCATGAACACCCGCGCGGGATGGAAATTGAAGAACAGGAAACCGAGTGCGGCCGCGCTGATGCTGAAGTTCAGCACAGCCAGCGTATCGGCATGCGCCAGCAGCGCGGCGATACCGTAGGCGGCGAAACCGAACAGCGCCATGCCGCCCGCCAGCCCGTTCGAACCGTCCATGAAGTTGTAGAGATTGGTCATCCACACCGTGAGCAGCAACAGCAGCAGTGCAGCAACGACGCCCTGCATAGTGAAAAATCCTGAGCCGATCACCAGAATGGCAGCAGCGAACAGCTGTGCGGAGAGACGCACCCGCACCGGCATGCCGCGCATATCGTCCAGCAGCGACACCACAAACAGGATAGCCAGCGGCAGCAACAGCCACCAGGTCAAGTCGCTGGCCAGCAACAGCCAACCCGCCAGCACGCCGGCCATGAGCCCGACACCGCCCATGCGCGGGACGGGTCTGGAATGCAATGAGCGTTCGTTGGGGATATCCTGGATTTTGTAGCTGAACCTGCCGGACAGGATAAACGCAAGCGACGACAGGGTAACCAGGGCGGAGACGATGGGGGCCAGATATGTCATGTATGCGTTGCGCGCCAGCTCGCAAAAGCGGTCTATTGGATTCGCGCGGATTTTACCACTATCCTCGCCGGAAGACCCCGCCCCACATGCATGACTGCGTCCCGAAAGGGACTTCAACCCCGGATGATCTTGCCCTTGGCCAGTTCTGCCAGCACCTGCTGCACGCAGTCATCCAGCGGCTTCGAGGTGTCCACCGCCAGTTCCGGCTTGTCCGGTGCCTCGTAGGGCGACGATATCCCGGTGAAATGCTTGATCTCGCCGGCGCGCGCCTTCTTGTAGAGGCCTTTCACGTCGCGCTCTTCGCACAGCTCGATAGAGCACTCGCAATAGATCTCGACGAACTCGCCCGGTTGCACCATGGCGCGCACCTTGTCGCGGTCGGCGCGGAAGGGCGAGATGAAAGCGGTCAGCACGATCACGCCCGCCTCCATGAACAGCTTGGCCACCTCGCCGATACGGCGGATGTTCTCGACCCGATCTTCCGATGAAAAGCCCAGATCGCCGCACAGACCGTGACGCACATTGTCGCCGTCCAACACGAAGGTATGGCAACCCATGCGGTGCAACTGTTCTTCCACCTCGTGCGCCAGCGTCGATTTGCCCGCGCCCGACAGGCCGGTGAACCACAGAATGGCCCCGCGATGCCCATTCTGTTCCTCGCGGCGCGCGCGGGTCACCGTGGCGTGATGCCACACCACATTGTCAGAAACCGCGACTTTGTTCTCTTCTACCATTTCCATTCCCCGAGCTTTGCTCTCAACTTTGAGTCTGCAGCCGCCAATACCGCGAAGGGTGGATTATGCAAATCCGCCTTGTTGTACCGCAACGCTTCACCGTTGCCGTCGCACACGATGCCGCCCGCCTCCAGCACCACACTGTTCGCCGCAGCCGTATCCCATTCCATGGTGGGGCCCAGCCGCGGATAGAGATGCGCTGCGCCCTCCGCCACCAGACAGAACTTGAGCGAACTGCCCATGCTGATGAACTCGCCCCCGCCCAGATGCGCTGTGAGATCGTCCTGTCGCGGGTCGCTGTGCGAACGGCTTCCCACCATCTTTAGTTTCGTTTGCCCGTCATGCAGGGCAACGCGGATGGGCAGCGGTGCTGCATCGCCGGTCTGCTTGAACGCACCGCCGCCCTGTTCAGCGAAATAGCTCAGGCCGAGCACAGGCGCATGCACCACCCCCATCACCGGCTTGCCATCTTCGATGAGCGCGATGTTGACGGTGAACTCGCCATTGCGCTTGATGAACTCCTTGGTGCCGTCGAGCGGGTCGATGAGCCAGAAACGCTTCCAGTAGCGCCGCACCTCATAGCTCTCCGCCGCCGATTCCTCGGAAAGGACGGGCCATTCCGGCGTCAGCCGCTGTAGCCCAGCGACGATGGCGTGATGCGAAGCCAAGTCCGCCGCCGTCAACGGCGAGCCGTCCTTCTTGTCCTGCTGCGCGACTGCGCCGCCATCGTAGACCGCCAATATCTCCCGGCCGGCATGGCGCGCTAGTGTCAATACTTCCTGCAGCATGTTCTTTTTCCGCAATCCTGATTCAGCTATCGCAGCATCAAGCTGATAAGGGATGATTCGATTATTTAACAGCTTCCAGCTCAAAACCAACAAGAGCAATCGTCATCCGCTGGACCTTTCCTTTGATAACAGTCTGCGGAACCTCAATCTCAATCCGATCTGTCGGTGTCGTTGGTGAAAATGTCAATTTGATCGGCTTCATCTTCGTCGATTCAAGTTTGATGGTCTGCACTTGTTCTCCGACCTTGACCGATACCGGCATATTCAAATCAACTGCTTTCGCCGATAGTGTTAGCACGAACTTACTGGGCAGGACCGATCCAAATTGCATGACGACCTTGTCACCCTCGGCCCTTCTTCCCCAAGACTTTGCCTCAGTCACCCCTGTCACGGTCAAATATTCAGGAAAGGCAGCATCAGAAAACTTGATTTTCATGATTCCCGCCGGCACGGCAGCTTTCCCGGTTTCAGCCGACTTATCGCCACATCCGGCCAAAGACAATACAACAGCGACCAAAATAAAATATGCTGCACGCATGAGATACATATGAACCTCCTTAAAAAAACAATACGAAAAAGACCACAATGATTGTTGCTACAGTCTACTCAGTACGCAAACGAAACACCCCATAGAGACAATGTGCCGCCAAATACCTATCCATTTGCGAAATGCCAAGCGGCATATAAAACACATCTGTCATTTCAAACCCACGCTGACCGAACAGATCCAGTAAGGCATCTTTTGAATACATACACTTGTGATCGGGGTCGGCCTGAAATCCCTTGCTTCCCGGCACACCGACAACCACCACCGATTCAGGCAACAAGACGCGCGCGATTTCCTGCAGCACGTACCCAACATCATGCGCCGGAATGTGTTCGATCACATTGTCCAGCACCGCTCCATTCAACGATGCATCGTCGAAAGGAAGTGCACCACCACGCCCGATCAGATGCACATCCAGACCCAACTTGGTGCAATGTTCGATGTTGTATTGATTTACATCTACACCGACCGTATTCGGTCGGAACAAAAGAAAATCACCGATGCCGCAACCATAGTCAAGAACGCGCCCCCGCAGATACCTGCACAACCTCGGATAAAGAACATGGTTCCTGTAAATGCCCCCAAGCCAGGATTGCGACTGAAGATACTGCGAATAGGTGTACTCATTACCCACGTTCAAATAGCCGCTGAAGGAATGATCTCTTCCTGCGCGATAATGAATATTGATACACCTCACGATCAAGTTCAGTGAGCTGCTCAAGCAGTTTTCGCGTAGTTGTCGGCAATTCGTTCAGAATCGGTTTGTCCTTTGTTACATTCGATCTGACAATTTCAGATTGTGGCGGCATCCCGAGCTTCTTCAGGATAATGCCACTATCTTTTTCGAAAGATTCTGTAAACCCAATGTGATCAAATGCGTCCACATGAGCAAGTGCCAATTTTAGAATCTCATCTGCCTGAAAATGCATGATGGATCTGTGATCCAGCCTGCCGAAACCGTGTGCCAATTGCCATGACTGATGATTCCATATCGTTGCGCGCACCATGGGAATCTCAAAGGCCAGTTGTAGAAACCGCTCAAGATCATTTTCCCTAGCCAAGTTATATATTTCATACTCGCTGGGCGGGCAACTTCTGGAAAAATAATACAGTGACAGTATCCGTGCCGCAGGTTCGCGTAGAAATGTAAAACAGAACCGCCCATCCATCAGGCCTCGCGCATAGTCATAGCCAAAATGGCCTGTAACAAATGGCGTGCCTGCAAAATCTTGGGGGGGGCGCCCCAAAAAATCTCCATGGCTACAGATGTGAGAGCCACCATAGTAACTTGCCGCCAGATCGACGATCGATGTTCCCGCCGTTTTCTGTATATGCATGAAGAGAGCGGGCTTTAGCTTCAATCCATTTTCATTAACTATGGGTTGCATCTACTTGCTCTCTTTGGTCGAATCAAAGCCTCGCAACCCTGCTTGCACCGCTTCCAGATACTGGTATCCATAGCGCTCATCCGGCTCCAGATAAGTCCCTTCGCTCCACTCGTTCCATGCATTCAGGAAGATGTAGTTCTCGGGCAGATTTCTTTCGGGCATCGACTCGACCAGCTTGCCGAACCACTTGCGGAACGCCTCGGGGGTCGCGCCATTGAATATGGTCGCGCGCTGCTTATAACGGGGAGCGTTGTCCCAATCGACAAAAGCGCCCGGGAATGTATCCAGCCCGTCTTCGTGACGAATCTTGATGATTTGCTGCCATACGGTATCGTAATCATGGAAGGTCAATTCCTTGACGAACTTGGCCCGCAAACCGCGCAACAAATCCTGTGTTCGCTCGGGCAATTTCCTGACCACCTTGAACAACCTGGAATGGCGGATTGAGCTGTGGTTGAATCCCGGCGAGTATATCGCTTCGAACGGCTGGAACTGAAATGCGCCGTCGAATGAGCTAATACATTCCCTGTTGGGGAATTCGTACTGTTTCTGCGCCATGATATACAAGCCCGGCAGGCCTGCTTGTAGCGCCAGCTCGCGCCAGTACGCCAGCATCTGATCGATCTGATCGATGCGGTGCGGCCGATAGATGATGAACACCGGCTTGCCGTCGACCTTGATGGCGCGGGGATCGGTCCAGGCCTTGATCAGGTAATCGAAATGCTTTTTCCAGCTTTCCTTTGTGGGCGGATGCGTCTGCTGAACCAGGATGTGATGGTCCCGTCCATCCCATCTGCGCGACCATGTCTCGTTCGCCCACGATAGGCAGAAAGGGAAGTCGATGTCTTTATTTGCCATCCACAGATTTGTTGGAGTCTCGAGCACCTGTTTGCCATCGAACCAATAGTGGTAATGGCAGAATCCATAGAGTCCGTACTTTTTTGCCAGATCGACCTGCCCGCGGATCGTCTCGACATGCGATTGATCATAGTAATTCTTGCCAAGCGGTACGCGAGGTTGATAGTGGCCAGAGAATTGCGGTGTAGACGGGCGGACATTGTCCCAGTCCGTGAATCCCTTGCCCCACCATTCATCATTTTCCGGAATCGCATGGAACTGCGGGAAATACATTGCAATCAGCTTTGCGCGTTGTGTCAATTCAGATGTTCCAGATTGCTTGTCCAAACTCATAACCACCCCATTTTAATTACTATCAGCCTATAAACTTGGGCATGTCACTACACTGCATGCCTAGTGATGAATCGCCGACCCAGTTTGATGCCGGGCAATTCGATGAAGCGATATGTCAATTCTGCCGCCAGAATAACAACCAGCAACACAGCGATTACACAAACAAAATATGCGTACGCCCCAATCGATGGCGTGAGGAAGTCGTAACCCGCCACGATCTTCGCCTTGGAGAAATGAATAATGATCGGGTGCAGCAAATACAAACTATAGCTGCGCTCCCCCATGTACTCGAGAACTTTGCTGGCGACCCAGGCCGTGGGTCGCACACTCTGCCACACACACAATGCGGTCAGACCAACAGCCCAAATGATCAGATCCAGCCTGCCCCCCCCCTTGAGCGGCTTGTCCAATTCGGTAAACAGCAATACCGCCAAAACGATGCTCGCGACCAGGGGTATCACATAACGCATTGCAACACCGTCTTTGTCCAGCTCTTTGCCCACGCGAAACGCGAGAATGCCCGCCGCAAAGAAATACAGATTGGGAACTATGGAAAAATAGCTCCAGTCCCACATCGGCTTCGGCTCGGCCTGCAGGAAATCCAGATTCACCTGGTACCGCGCCGCATAGCCGGCTACCACAGCCAATAGCAGCAGCAACATAGCTTGTCGGGATGACTTGACCACCATCAGCACCACCGGAAACAGAATGTAGAAGATCATTTCCACTCCGATCGTCCAGCCGCCCCAAACCATGCCTGACCACGGCACGAATCCGAATGTAAAAGTAAGATTAAGCAAGGTCTTGCTGATGTCCAGCACAACGCCGCCGGTCAACTGTCGCGCAAGTTCGAATGCGAGCACGCAATAAAACAGGGGGGCGATCCTGAAGAAGCGTTTGATCAGATATTCCCCCGCCCACGCCGGCCGCTGCATGGTGCGTTCAGTTGAATACATCAGGGAGTACGCGCTGAGGATGAAGAACAAATGCGCCCCGTAGCCGAAATCCCGGCCAATGAAATCGAAAGGCGCAGGCACCGCAATACCGGTCAATTTGGTCAGGTGGAAGAATATAACGGCCAGCGCCGCCAGGCCGCGTAAACCGTGAATCCCGGGCAGCAACCTGCTGCCCGGGATCGTATCTGACTTAAAATTTTCGGTGGTCAACGCGCATCCCCCTGATCAGATTCTGATACCCAGCTTTTGCATCACTCCCAGAATACGAACGCGCAAATCATGGCTCAGATATGGACGCACCGCCGCCTTTGCTGATCCGATGAACGATGAACGAGGCGCAGTGCTCCCGCTCAACATCGATAACAGCGACACCGCCTCGCCGCTCGCCGCCGCCGGGACCGCCTTGACGACCACTTGATATACCAGACCGAAAGGATTGACTGAAAGCGCCCTGCGCAACTCCGGCGTGGTTCTGCCCCAGCGCTCCGCGAATTCAGTCTGCTCCGGCGTGCGTATCACAAACTCTGCCTGCACGATCTTCAGGCCTGCAGTCTCAAAGAGCGACTGGATGTTCTTTATACCGAAGAAGCGGATATGAGTGCGATCGAGCAAACCCCAGTCACGGTATTCAAAATCTTCTTCGATCATGCAAGCATGGACCGCCGAATGCCCAACATGAGGCAGGGAAATGATGATGCAGCCATCATCTTTCATGAAGGCGGCCATCTGTTTCAAGACAAATTGCGGGTCATAAAGATGTTCCAACACATCAGCTGCGACAACCACTTCGAACCGCCCTTCACCCTTCAATAGATCGGGCCAGGACTGATCGTTCAGATTTCCCTGATAGACACGCTCGCAAAAAGGGGACAATTTCTTGATAGCCTCACTATCCAGTTCCAGCGCGGTGATCTGGCAATCACTAGCATGTTTAAGATGCTTGGTGATGGACCCGGGCCCGGCCCCGATTTCCAATACTCTTTTTTTATCACCCACCATGCGAATCACTCGGGCGGGCGCGGTATCCGCCGCCAGATCTACCGCATACTCATATGTGTGTCGTTTTTCTTCTGTGCTTTCTGACATTCTTAATCTCTCTTCTTAATGATTCTGCCGATAAATCGAACCGGCTTGGTCAAACGCCAGGAAGTACTCTGATATATCTCCTCCTGTAGTTTCCGATGATGCTCCAACTGCTTCACCAACCCATCACATACAGCTTGGCTTTGTGCCAACTCCTGATCCAACTTGGAATTCGCAGCTTGGCTTTGTGCCAACTCCTGATCCAACTTGGAATTCGCAGCTTGGCTTTGCGCCAACTCCTGATCCAACTTGGAATTCGCAGCTTGGCTTTGCGCCAACTCCTGATCCAACTTGGAATTCGCAGCTTGGCTTTGCGCCAACTCCTGATCCAACTTGGAATTCGCAGCTTGGCTTTGCG